>Ga0213829_1000245_pt1 | contig 60675 bp, 46 predicted proteins | sample MC6MC0896MG_FD_180665 | JGI IMG/M metagenome (GOLD analysis project Ga0213829, IMG submission 180665) | Enriched soil aggregate microbial communities from Iowa State University, Ames, United States - MC6-MC0896-MG | ecosystem: Environmental > Terrestrial > Soil > Unclassified | place: USA: Iowa... | reverse complement strand
ACCGTGTTTTGCGTAAAAACGGCAAGCCAGAGCTTTCACCAAAAGCGGTCCTCGAAGCGCCGCTTCTGGTGACAAACGAAAAGCTGTTGTCGCCAAACCTGCGACAGCGAACCCTTACCACTCTGGCTATCTGGTTTCTCGTGTCTGTATCCTATTATGGCATCTTCACATGGATACCGGCGAAACTCGCAGGCGATGGTTTTGGCTTTGTGCGCGGATACGGCTTTCTGGTCATCGTTGCTCTTGCACAGTTGCCGGGCTACGCGCTTGCAGCCTATGGCGTTGAAGCGTGGGGGCGTCGCAGGACACTTATAACCTTCCTGTTCATCAGTGCTGCTGCCTGTGCACTGTTCACGGTTGCCGGAAACTCGGTTCTGGTGGGCGCTTCTATCCTCATCATGAGCTTTGCTTTGCTTGGCACATGGGGCGCGCTCTACGCTTTCACACCAGAGCTTTACCCGACGGCATTGCGTGCAAGCGGCATGGGTGCTGCCGGTGCCATGGCCCGCCTTGGTGGCTTGCTGGCACCGTCGGCACTTGCTCTTGTGATCAGCCAGAGCTTCAATATGGCTGTGGCAATGTTCGCAGGCTTGCTGGCATTAGCGGGTATCATTGCGTTTTTCATCAATGTGGAAACGCGCGATAAAGCGTTGAACTAACAAGCAATGAGCCCGGATTTCTCAATAGAATTCCGGGCTTCTTTATAAATTATTTTATTAATAAAATAACATTTGTCGTTGTTTTATTTGGCTTTTCGGAATGTCAGGTTGAAGCGATTTCGCCCAAGCGATGAGTGTTCGCCATCTTTGAGCGCCAGAATTCCATGATAGAAAAGCCGCGATGGACCACCCCAAACGACGACATCGCCATGTTGCAGCAAAAACTTTCTCACCGGATCGGTGCGCTGCAACCCACCAAACTGAAACGTCGCAGGAAGACCAAGCGAAACGGAAACGATTGGATTGGTGAAATCCTTTTCGTCCTTATCCTGATGCAACGACATCTTCGCGCCCGGCTCATAGCGGTTGATAAGGCAGGCATCTGGTGAGAACGCGGGATAGCCTGCTTCACGCGCAGCCCGTTGCGCAAGCTCGCGCAAAGCATCCGGCATGGCAGGCCAAGGCTTCTCTGTTTCAGGATCAACTTCACTGTAACGATAGCCTTTGCGATCTGTCACCCAGCCAAATGTACCGCAGTTGGTCATTGCAACAGACATGCGAAACCCGCCGGGTGTCGTCATGTTGCGAAAGGGGGCGGCATCAGCAACGCTTCTCACAGCATCAATGACTTCACTCTCATTGATGAGGGCGAAACTGCGCAGCAACACAGCGCCATCGGCTAAATTTTCACGGGTTTCAAGTCTGGAAAACAGATCGTTCATGAGCTGACTTTAGCACAAAGCTGGGCGCAAGAGTATATCGCTCGCTAATGTTTTAGCTCTCTATTACTTTAATAGAAAACGGGGCCAAAGCCCCGTTTTAATTGCATTAGTTTGAGGTGCCAAAGCGCTCTTCACTCAAGGCTGCCGCCATAAGGGCTTTGGTGTAATCCTCATGAGGATTATCAAAGACCTGCTCGGTATCGCCTTGCTCGACGATCTTTCCGTTCTTCATCACGATCACATAATCCGACACTGCGCGCACCACTGCCATGTCATGGCTGATGAAGAGATAGGACAAGCCGTGCTGTTTCTGAAGGTCACGCAACAAAGTCACGATCTGCTTTTGCACAGATCGGTCGAGCGCACTTGTCGGCTCATCAAGCACGATAACCTTTGGCTTAAGGATCATCGTGCGCGCAATGGCGATACGCTGACGCTGGCCGCCTGAAAACTCGTGCGGATAACGATTGCGCATGACGGGGTCCATGCCAACTTCACGCAACGCCTCCTGCGCACGACGGTCACGTTCCTTAGCAGAAAGGTTCGGCTCGTGGATCAGAAGGCCTTCTGTGATAATGCGCCCGACTGTCATGCGGGGGCTTAGCGAGCCAAATGGGTCCTGAAACACCAATTGTAACTCGCGACGCTTGGGGCGCATGGCCTGCGGGTCTGTCGGCAGTTCCTTGCCAAGATAGGCGATCCGCCCTTCTGAATCGAGAAGGCGCAGGATTGCACGTCCAAGCGTTGATTTGCCGGAACCGGACTCTCCCACGATGCCAATGGTCTGTCCCTCTTTTAGCGTCAGCGAAACATCGTTGACGGCTGTCATATAGGTGGCGGCACCCAGCCAGGGTTTGTTGATAAGGAAGTTGACCTTCACATTATCGGCGCGGATAAGCACTGGTGCTTCCTGCGGAGGGGAGGCCTTTTCACCTTCTGGTTCTGCATCGAGTAGCATCTTGGTGTAGGGATGCTCGGGTGCCGAGAAGAGCTGTTCCGTCTTGTTGGTTTCAACCACCTCGCCAGAACGCATGACATAGACCCGATCAGCAAATCGGCGAACGATGCCGAGATCATGGGTGATAAACACCACAGCCATGCCAAGACGCTTTTGCAGATCGGCCAGAAGATCAAGAATCTGCGCCTGAATGGTCACATCCAGTGCCGTTGTCGGCTCGTCCGCAATCAGAATATCCGGCTCATTGGCAAGCGCCATGGCGATCATCACACGCTGGCGCTGTCCACCCGAAAGCTCGTAAGGGTAACTGTCGATACGGCGTTCTGGCTCGGGAATGCCAACCAGTTTCAGCAGTTCCAGAATGCGCGGACGCGCCTGCTTTTTGCTCATACCGCCATGATAGCGCAATGGCTCGGCCAATTGATCGCCGATGCGATAAAGCGGATCAAGCGAGGTCATCGGCTCCTGAAAGATCATGGTGATCTTTGCACCGCGGATTTTATTGAGCGCTCGATTGGACATGCCGATCAGGTCTTGCCCGCGATACAGCGCCTGACCAGTTGCCTTGCCGTTTTGTGCCAGCAGTCCCATCATCGCCATGGTGGTCTGGCTCTTGCCGGAACCGGATTCACCCACAATTGCGATTGTCTCACCGGCCTTCACATCAAGATTGATGCCGCGCACGGCTTCAACAGCACCATCATGCGTATCGAAGGTTACGCGAAGATCACGCACGCTCAGAATGTTTTCGTTGGTCATCTCAGCGATCCTTCGGGTCAAGGCTGTCGCGCAGGCCATCGCCAAGGAAGTTCAGCGCAAACAGGATGATGGTGAGGGTTGCGGCAGGCCATATCAACAGCCAGCTTGCGCCACGCATGTTCTGGGCACCTTCCGAGATGAGCAGGCCAAGGGAGGTGAGGGGATCCTGTACGCCAAGCCCAAGGAACGAAAGAAGACTTTCGAGCAAGATAGCCTTTGGAACAAGCAGCGTGACGAAAACGATAACCGGCCCCAGCGCATTGGGAATAATATGGCGTGTAATGATACCGCGCCGCGTTGCGCCAAGAGCCTCCGCTGCCTGAACGAATTCCTGCCGCTTAAGGCTGAGTGTTTGTCCACGCACAATACGCGCCATATCCAGCCATTCCGTCGCGCCAATGGCAATGAAGATGATGAATATCGACCTCCCGAAGAAGACAAGCAGCAATATGACGAAGAAAATGAACGGCAGCGAATAGAGGATATCGACAAGCCGCATCATGACATTATCGACACGACCGCCAAGATAGCCCGAAATTGCGCCATAGCTGACACCAAGCACGAGTGCCATGGCAGAAGCCAGCAAGCCAATGGCGAGCGAAATACGCACCCCAATGAAAATGCGGGTCATCAGGTCGCGGCCAAGATTATCGGTGCCAAGTACAAAATAATTGCGCGCCACATTGAGTGTCAGTTTGCCCGACAGACCATCGCTTGCGAGTTCAATCTTCGGATTGCTGAACAGATCAGAGCGTTGAAAATAACGCAGCACGCGCTCATCAGTCGGGCGCTGAGCGGTAAAATCAACAACGATATTATTGCCCGTCAGTTCCGGTTCCGCAGACGGCTGAAGACGTGCACGGGCAAGTTCGCGATCAAGGCCCGGCATGATTGTATCCGCGCGTGGATAGGCTTCCAGACTAGGGGCCACACGCACAAACTGCGGATAGATTTTGTCATATGGATGCGGGCTGATCATCGGCCCAAAAATCCCGGCAAGAGCCAGGATAACAAGAACGACGGCGCTGGTAACCGCTGCCTTGTTCTTGCGCAGCCGAAGCCAGGCATCCTGCCAGAGTGAACGACCTTGCACGGAGCCAAAGGTTTCCGTTTGTGTTGCTGCTGTTAAATCAGTCATAGCGCACCCTCGGATCAAGCCATGCATAAAGAAGATCGACGATCAGGTTGAAGACCACGACAAAGATAGAGATCACCACAACCGTGCCCATGACGAGGGTATAATCGCGGCTCAAAGCGCCTTGAACGAAGTAGCGTCCGATGCCGGGAATGCCGAAAATTGTTTCGACCACAACAGAACCGGTCAGAAGGCCGGCTGCTGTAGGACCAAGATAGGATACAGCGGGAAGCATGGCCGCGCGCAATGCATGAACGCCAACCACCACGCGCGCTGGCAGGCCATAAGCACGCGCCGTGCGTACATGGTTGGCGCGCAGTGCTTCAATGGTTGCGCCGCGCACAAGACGCGCAATAACGCCAACTTGCGGCAATGCGAGTGTGAGCACAGGCAATATCCAGTAAAGGACATTGGCCGATGACCAGCCCCCGGCCGGAACCCAGCCAAGAATCACACCGAATAAAAGACTGAGCAGCGGGGCGACGACGAAATTGGGCGTGGTGATGCCGAATGTTGCGAGTGCTACGACGAAATAGTCAACGCTCGAATTCTGCCTGAGTGCTGCCATCGTGCCCAGAAATGTGCCAAGAATAGCTGCCAGCGCCAGACCGAGCGAGCCAAGCATGATCGATACAGGCAGGCCGGATGCAAACAGATCGTTGACGGTGAAATCGCGCCGCGTAAAGCTCGGGCCAAGATCACCCTGCACAAGATTGCCAAGATAAATAAGGTACTGCTGCCATAATGGCGCATCCATATTATAGGCTTTCTTGAGGTTTTCGAGGATCAAAGGATCAATCGGACGCTCAAGGTCGAATGGACCACCTGGCGCAAGCCGGATCAGGAAGAAAGTCAGTGTGACGATGATGAAAATCGTGGGTATAGCACTACCCAATCGTCGGAGCGTATAGCCCAGCATTGTTTATTTCCCTTCTTTGCTGAACCAGTTGGCACCGGATCTGCAAATCCCTTTAGAGCATAAGTTCAGTCGAAGTCGAACGATGATCGATAAGCTTATGCTTCAAGTACAAGACCTTAGAACGCCGATATGATGTAATCGGATCAAACCGCGCTCCGAGTATCTTTTTGTTCGCTTTTTATTGGCAGCCGTCACGCGGCATGCATTGAAAATAATCAACCAAGCATCTGAAATGCTTAGCAATTGTTGGATTTTACGGACGAGTCCACGAGAAAAGGGCCGCGCCGGGAGGCGCAGCCCAAGCTTTCGAAATTATTGTTTGAATGAAAGCCAGCGGGTCTTGTGGCTGTCCATCAGGTTATCGTTCCAGCCGTCGATCTTGTCGGAAACAAGAGCGCGCGACGAATAATAAAGGATCGGAATATTGCTCATATCGTCCAGCTTGAGCTGCTCGGCTTCTGCAAGCACTTTAGCGCGTTCATCCAGATCAAGAATTTTTGCAGCTTCTGCCATTTTCGCATCAAATTCCGGGTTTTTTACCTTGGAATAGTTGAAGCTGACGTCGCTCTGCGCAATGTAAAGGAAGTTTTGCGGATCGTTATAGTCGCCGATCCAGCCAGCACGGGCAATATCGAATGGTCCATCCTCACGCAGGAAGTTGAAGTAAGATGCACCTTCGGTTTCGTTGAGTGAAGCCTTGATGCCAATACTGCCAAGCTGGTCAGCAATTGCCGCCATCGTGTTCTTGTTGTTCTCGGACGTGTTGTAGAGGAGTTCGATCGAAAGCGTATCCGGCTCAACGCCTGCTTCCTTCAAAAGCTCCTTGGCTTTGTCTTCACGGTCCAGCATGTCGTCGGAATAACCGAGCTTAGGCGCATCCTTGAGGTAGTGATTGATGCCCGGAGGAACCAGTGAGTAACCGGGCAACATTGTACCCTGCCAAACCTGATCAGCGATGAAGTCGCGGTCAATCGCCATGGAAATGGCCTGACGAACGCGCGGGTCTTTCAGCTTGCTATCGGCTGTCTTGCCTTTGACAGGCAAATAATAGACGCCGAGATACGGTGCCATACGGAATTCGTTGGCGAGATTCTTCTTCACGTAATCCATCTGCTCAGCCGGAACGTCCGAGCAAATCTGAACTTCCTTGGCTTCGAAACGGCGCATGCAGCTTGCACGGTCTTCGAAAGGAATCCAGTTGATGGTGTCGATCTTCACCTGATCCGCTTCATAATAGTTCGGATTCTTCTTCATGACGATCTTGTCATTGGGCGTGAAGCTGACCAATTCATAAGCGCCGTTGGTTACAAGCTTGCCAGGTGTGGTGAACTTGTCGCCATTTTCTTCAACGCTCTTCTTATGAAGCGGGAAGCCGGTCTGGTGCGTCAGAAGCTCAAGGAAATACGGAGCAGGGGAGTTCAGTGTTACCTTTAGCGTGTGCTCATCAACGGCTTCAACACCAAGTTCTTCAACAGGCTTCTTTCCGCCTGCGACATCTTCCGCATTCTTGATCACAAACAGCATGCTGGCATAACCGGCAGCGGTTTTCGGGTCCATCAGACGGTGGAAAGCAAAGCTGAAATCTTCAGCTGTAACCGGATCGCCGTTTGACCATTTTGCGTTGTCGCGCAGATGGAAAGTGTAAACAGTGCCGTCTTCGGAAATATCCCACGACTTCGCAACGCCGGGAACTGCTTCACCATCAGCATTTTGGATTGTCAGGCCATCGTACAGATCGCGAAGAACGTTACCTTCCGACACTGTGGAGGTGCGATGATGATCGAGCGTCGCCGGGTCCGTATCATTACCACGGTTGAGAACAACTTCAGCGGAAGCTGCGCCCATAAGCACGGCAAGGCATACGCCTGTCAGTAAAGTTTTGCGGAACACGAAGAACTCCTCCTGGGTAATATTCGAAATGGCGTGCATCTTATGGATAAGATTTCCTCTTGCAAGTGATGTTATCAACTTACTGAATTATCTCTCTTATTCACCACTTAAATGCTAATTTAGACGGCAAAAATCTGGTACGCTGACATTCATTTCAGCTTAAATAAGTCCATCATTTCACATCTGGCAATATAAAGAAAATCCCACATTTTAAGGTTTTTTCGAACATCGAATAACTACGACAGCTTAATTACTGAAGGCGATTCGTTTAAATTTTGATCAGTAGTTTCGTTCTGTGGAAAACCAACAGATCATGCGCGTTTCGGTCTCCATTTGTTATGTTACCAAACGAAGCTGTTTATATTTCGCGGCTTAGCGAGCATCCTCAGGTCATCTGAATTTGAAATATTAACTCAGCTTGATCTTGCCACACGTATTAGTTCCATAACCTATCTTATGTGACCCACATTTATAACAGAGGTGGGTTCTAGTTTGAAGTGCGACTTGCGTGCGCTAATTCCAAAACTTGTGATGCAAATAAGGGCTGATTGTTTTCATCAGCCCTCAATTATATCAGTTTAGTTTTGGATGGCGGTCGACCAATGATTGCCGTCGCAAGCGAAGCTCCTCAATAGTGCCTTGCAGATCGGCAATTTTCTCGTCGATTTCGTCAACCCGCTCCTCGATGTTGAGATAAAATTCCTTGAGAAGTTGCCGAGCTTCTGCGCGATTGGACGCGCTTGGCGTATCCCCCCGAAGCGGTTTATTGGCGGTTTCCTTCAGGAAGAAAGACGTGATCAAGCCAACGACTGCGGCAGTCATCAGATAATAGGCTGGCACATAGATGTTATCGGTTACTTCCACCAGCCACGCAGCGACGGTCGGTGTGAGACCTGCAACGATAATCGATATATTAAACGCCATCGCAAGCGCGCTGTAGCGGATACGCGCCGGGAAAAGTGCTGGCAAAGTCGACGCCATCACCCCTGTCATGCAGTTGAGCAGCACTGCGAGCACCAGAAGGCCTGCAAAAATCGTCGCTATTTCACCGCTTGCAATCAGATGAAACGCTGGAATAGCAAACAACAGCAATCCAAGACTGCCAACCAGAAGGAAGGGTTTGCGTCCAAAACGGTCACTCAGGAAACCGACGACCGGCTGAATAAACAACATACCAATCATCACGACAATGATGATGAGGACTCCGTGATCTTCCGAATAGCCGAGACTTTGTGACAGATAAGTCGGCATATAAGTTAGCAGCATATAGTAGGTGATGTTGGTCACCAGAACCATGCCGATACAAACGCTAAGTGCCTGCCAATATTTGCTTATAATTTCCCTGAAAGAAACCATAGGACGATCTTCAATCGCATCCCTGTCTTCCTTTTCCATCTGCTCAAGCTGCTGCGTGAAGGCTGGTGTTTCTTCCGCTGCATGGCGAAGATAAAGACCGATCAGCCCCAATGGCGCGGCAAGAAAGAATGGAATACGCCAACCCCAGTCGAGGAAAGCCGCTTCCCCAACCATCGTGCTCAGAAACACCACAAGGCCAGCACCAAGTACAAAACCTGCAATTGAACCAAAATCAAGCCAGCTTCCAAGAAAACCGCGACGACGATCGGGAGCATATTCGGCCACAAATATTGCAGCCCCTGTATATTCGCCCCCCACTGAAAAGCCCTGCGCGAGTTTGCACAGAAGGAGCAGGATTGGCGCCCAAATACCGATTGTTGCGTAAGATGGGATCAGGCCAATACAGAATGTGCTTGCCGCCATGATGATAATGGTCAGTGAAAGCACCTTCTGACGCCCGAACCGATCCCCCATAACGCCAAAAAACAACCCACCCAACGGGCGAACCAGGAACGGAACAGAAAAGGTTGCTAGGGCCGCAATGGTTTGAATCCCTGGTGCCGCATTTGGAAAGAACACCTGCCCCAGTGCATAAGCCACGAAACCATAAACGCCGAAGTCAAACCACTCCATTGCGTTACCCAAAGCTGCAGCGGTAATCGCCTTTTTCAGCTTTGTGTTATCGATAACTTTGATGTCCTGGATTTGTAGTGGTGCTGCCTGAGAGGGATTAGCCACAGCATCATTATTTGTCATTCGCCACCGCCTTCGTCAAATCCCGACTTAAAAATCGGGACACAATAGAAAAGCGGCCCGTGATTTCAGAAACATGATTTCAGAAAACAGGGACCACTTTCGTAATGCTATAATTTCGGATGAAACGGCTGAGGCTTGATTTGGTTCCTTGCGGGTTCCCCTGCCCGACATTTTAATAGATTTATATGGCTATCAGGATCGCAGCGCAGCCGCAGCACTCATGCGCAATGTCAAAACAGCAGGAACCATCGACACAATCGCGGCAACGCTGATAAAGCCAAAAGCGAGATACATATCACTCATTGCAAATTCCACCGGCATTCTTACAGCCGTTGTCGCCGTCAGCCACGATGTAATGACGTAGGTGACTGCGTAGCCGACACCCAGCCCGAGTGTAATGCCGATCAACAACAACAAAAACAACTCACCCCAGACAATTGCCATGATAGAGCTTACAGGCGCGCCGAGCGCTCTTAATGCACCAATCTGGCGCTTGCGTGAACCAATATGCATGATTGCAACGAGCAGCAAGGCGAAGACGACGATTATCTGCGTCGCAATCGCGATACCAAGCAACAGACTGCGCGCATCACCCAGCGTCGAATAAAGACGGGTTAAAACCTCCGCCGGAAAAATCGCCAATGTTCGGTCAGAGCGATATTCCTGCCGCAACCTGTAAGCATCTGCGATGGTCTTTGGCTTTACAAGAATGGCTGGAACGCCGGGGCTGTCCGTATCAAAAGCCTCATCAAGCGGTGCGTTTACATCAATTTCATGATCGTGGTCATGCGGCTTTTCATTGACCAAAACGCCGAAGCCGTTACCAAGCGTCGCAGTGTGGTTGTGCTCCTCATGCGTCTCCATGCCATGAAGCTGCCAGACGGTACGAATTGGAACCAGAATTGAACGGTCCCAGGCTGTGCCCGTTGGCAACATTTTCCCTGCAACCTGATAACTCATTTCCGTATGCGCATGACCGCCGGTTTCGACGGTACCATGCATCGGATTGACTCTGGCTCCGATAGGCAAATCAACAGTCGAGCCAATAACTGCCTCGCCCAAACGCGAAAACAGCGCACCTTCGGCCAGTTGCGGAGAGAGTGCTGAAATAAGCGAAGTCGTTGTGCCGACAATGGGAAAGCCCATGGCACTGTCACCAAAGCCGATAGGAGCTGCAAAAGCCACGCGGCTATCATTGGTAAGCCTGCCCAGCATCGCACCATTCATCAATGGCAAAGGTGATGGCTGCAAAAAGACCGATGACAGTGTGAGTTGCGTATCACTACCGGCTGCACCAATGACCAGATCGAACTTATCAGATGCTCTTGCCGTACCAAGCCGTACGGCCCTTTCCTGCAAGGTTACTACAGAACTCAAAGCAACAGAAAGTGCGAGCAAAATGATGATTGCGACAGCACCGCTCCAGAAGCGGCGAAGATCAGCAACAATGAATGCGATCATGGCAAGTGTGTCTCCGCGCTGTCGCTGACGATCTTTCCGGCTTCAAGGCGAATACGGCGCGGCAAATATTGCATGAGTTGCGGATCATGGGTGACAACCAGCAACGTCGCGCCCTCTTCCGAGGCCAATCGCACAAGAAGCTCGGCGACATCTGCACCCGTGTTCTGATCAAGACTTGCTGTCGGCTCGTCGGCGACGATCACTCCGGGCTTTGAAAGCAAAGCACGCGCAATCGCCACGCGCTGCATCTCGCCGCGCGATAGGGTTTCAATGTGCTGAGCGGGACGAGAAATGCCAACGGTTTCGAGAAGCTCAAGCGCCCGCTCCCGATCCGCAACTTTCACGCCACGGCTTAGTTTGAGCGGTAAAAGCACATTCGCAAGTGCAGAAAGGCCGGGAAACAGGTGAAAATCCTGCATGACCAGCCCAATATTGCGCGCACGAAAGGAATCACGCCGGAAGGCAGAAAGACTGCTGATTTCCGTCTCCCCCCAGACTACTTTCCCTGTCTTGACAGGTTCCAGACCGGTGATCGCATTCACAAGCGTGCTTTTGCCTGAACCCGATGCTCCGGTGATTGCCAGATGAGCGCCAGCATAAAGTTTGAATTTTTCTATAGAAAGCACGGGCATAGCAAGACCGGGAAAACTGACTTCCAGGCTGGTAATATGAAGTGACAAACCGGAAAGTTTGGCGAGCATCATCATCAGACCGTTTTGAAAGAAGCGTCGCGCAGGCGAAGCTGGCTGACAAAGCCGGTTTCCGGATCCGTCCATGACCCATATTCCAGCGTACCACGCGTCAGGATAGGCGCGTTGAACTGCACAAATGTCTGCTTGGAAGCGAGATAAACCACCATGATATTGTCGGGCCAATCAGAATCCGAGGAGCAGAAAGGGCAGATGGACATCGGAATTTCGGTGAGCACGAAAAAATTAGCCTCGGCTTTAAGCGGTGGTGCCATAAATCCGCTGATCTCAACCTGATCTCCCGACGCGTTTTTGACCTGGTCGGAGAACTCCAAACCCAGAACACCAAAGCTTTTATAGAGATTTCCGAAGCTCAGTTCTTCGGCGGCGTAGGCTTTGTTCACAACGCCGATCAAAGGCGCTGCGGCCAAAGCACCAGCTATAAACTGCCTGCGATTGAAGTGATGATATGCGCCCATTTTGAGCTCCATAAAATATATAAATAGGCAGGCGGGAAACCCGCCTGCCCGCATCAAAGCTTAGGATTATTCAGACTTTGCCTTGCCGAGTGCAAAAGTGTCGGCGAGCACACGATAGACGTCGCTTTGTTCCATATAACCGCGAAGCCCTTCGGAGCCGGGACCGGTTGCCTGAAGCACAACATCGTCAACTGCGTGAACGCCGGTATCATCTTCCTTCGGAATATTACCCTGAACGAAAACGGCACCGGGAACGTCTTTGTAAGCCTCATTGGCTACATATTCGCCCTTTTCGTTCTTCACTGCTGGCACGAATGCGCCATCCATCTTCGGACGGAAGGTTTCGTAATGATCCGGGCCGTTGTTGGCAGCTAGGAAAAGACGGCGCGATACATCGATGCGATCCGGATATCCATCGCCATTGGTATCTTCGTAATTCGGGAAGCCGGCATTGTCATAGGTGCCTACCTTTTCGCGCATTTCATCGCCCGGCTTTTCATCATCAACCGTGCCGATAATCGCAACGCCGTGCGTGTGATCGCCAGTGACGATAATCAGCGTGTCCGGGTTTTTCTCGGCAAACTCGCGAGCAACGCCGACGGCCTTGTCAAACTCGATGGTTTCAACAAGTGCACGGTCCCAATCAAGCGGATGGCTCATCTTGTCAATGGACGCACCCTCAACCATCAGGAAGAAACCGTCCGGATTTTTGGACAGCTTATCCAGCGCGGTCTTGGTCATCTCAACCAGACCCGGCTGGTTGGGGAACTTTTCGACAGTGCCTTTTTTGAGAAACTCACGATCAAGCGTTACATCCATGTTTCCGGTATGGAAAAGACCAAGAAGCTTGTCCTGATTGGACTGATCAGCACTTGCAAGTTCATCCTTGCTGGTTACAAGCGCATAGCCTGCGTCCTTGAACAACTGGATGTAATCCTTGTCATCCTTACGCTTGGAACCCGGAACATCCTTGGCAAGGAAATAGGCCGAACCACCGCCCAGCAGCACATCCGGCTTCACATCATAGATCATGCCGACAATGTCAGCCTTGTCAGAGCGCTTGCGGGTATGTGCGACGAGTGCGGCTGGTGTCGCATCCTGCAATTCCGAGGTTGAGACAATGCCAATCGACTTATTTGTCCCGCGACGCACGGCTTCTGCAAGTGTTTCAACCTTGGGATCATCCTGACTGTCCGGCGTGCGATCAGCATAAACGCCAAGCGCATTTACGCGTGACTTGTGGCCAGTCATATAGGCTGACATGGTGTTCGCGCTGTCTGTTGCAATCGAATGGGTGGATGATGTGCCGATGAAAGCAACCGGCGGAATATCATCCATCGCAAGACGACCATTCGCTTTACCTTCGCTCATGCCCTTGGACATGATACGCGCGCCGGTGCGGTGCGCGACCGAAAGGCCGTCGGCAATCAGGAAAATAATATTCTTTGCCTTGGCTTCATCGCCGGTCGAATAAACGTCCCAATTGACGGACTTGGTTTCGTCACCAGCCGAAACTTCGACCTTGTAATCGCCCGGCTTACCGATCTTGAGGTCACGCAGGATCAATGCCGAGCCGAGAACCTTGTCTTCGGCGCCTTTTTCTTCAGCGGTAAATTCAGCCTTATTGCCAAATACAGCTTCGTAGTCCTGGCCGTTGACGGTCACTTTCACGTCTTCCGGCTTTACGACCTTGTCAAACTCGACTTTAAAATCAAAAGGTGAGTTAACAAGGATAGTAGCGCGGTCAATCGGATAAACGGTTGCGGCGCCAGCCGCTGTCGTCAACATGGTTGCCGATGTGAGAGCAAGAAGCAGTTTGCGCATATCAGAAATCCCCACTGTGTAATGCGTGCGGGGTTCAGATAGAAAAATCAGATGACAGTGGTATAACAGCCAGCTCATTTATTAGCTGAAACTATTATGCCGCCCTTCTGTGAAAGCCGGTCATTTTATTTGATGAGGCTGAGAAGCCCGCAATATCGCCATTCAGCTTGAGTTCACTATTTAACAGTTAACGATTTTGTGAAGCTGTCGCACTTTGCGCTTAATCCGCAAATATCGATGGCAGCCCTCAAGAACATCACTCAAACGTGATGTTCGCATTCCGCGTCTTCCTTAAGGAGAGAAGGAACATGTCTATTCGTTCGAAGCGCTTGGTGCTTCTTGCTACTGTTGTTGTGCCCGCACTCTCGGTATCCATGATTGCGCAGCCAACGTTTGCTCAAACGCTTAATGCGCTAATATTGCTCGCTCAGGACAGCGGCGATCAGCCTTCTGACGGCCAAAACCTGCAACAACAGCAGGAAGAAGAACTCCAACGCGCTCAGGAAGAAGCACGCCGCGCAGCCGAAGAGCAGCAACGCGCTGCGGAAGAAGAAAACCGCCGTCGCGCCGATGAAGCGCAGAAGGCCGCTCAGGAAGAAGCTGATCGTCAGGCGCAGGAGCAGCAGCGCGCGGCTGAACAAGCCCAGCGCGAAGCGGCAGAGCAGCAACGTGCAGCCGAAGAGCAGCGCGCAAACGAAGAGGAAGTGCGCAAACAGGCCGAACAGGCCCGTCAGGATGCTGAAGAACAGCAGCGTGCTGCGGAGGAAGAAATGCGCCGCCGCGCAGATGAAGCGCAGAAGGCCGCTCAGGAAGAAGCCGAAAAGCAGGCCCGCGAACAGGAAAAAGCTGCTGAAGAAGCAAAGCGCCAGGCTGCTGAGCAGCAGGCGACTGAAGAACAACAGCGCGCTATTGAGAAGGAAGCCCGTCAAAAGGCTGCTGACGAAGCTGCGAAACAGGAGGCGGAGCAGCAGCGTACGATTGAAACTCCGTCCGCTCCCGTTCAGGCCCCACCACCCCAAGAACCTGTTCAAGCGCCTGCAAATGTGGGCGAACAGCCCGCGCCAGAGCAGCCTGCCACGCAGCCACAAGCACCTGACGAACAAATCCAGAATGAGATTGTGCCACAGCAACCTGCATCACCGGAAGCTCCGGTTGAACAGCCCGCGCATGAGGACGTGCAGCCAACCGATGCGTCTCAGCCGCCCGTCGAACAACCGGCGGAGCAGCCACGTGTTGAACAGCAGCAGGAGCCGGTAGCCCCGACAGAAGCGATTGTTGATCAGCGCACGAATGCGGAAAATCAGGAAATAGCCAAAGATCCGGCCAAGACCGATGAGACAGTGGTTCTACCGGTTGAAAATGGTGCTGCGATCCTCGACAGCGATAAGGACGCCGACAATCGCGGAGGCAATCAATCACGCGAAGATCGTCGCAAACAGCGCGAACAGCAGCGCGCGGCAGAGGAAAACGTTCCGCCGCCCGCGGATGACGCGGCGGCGCAGGTCGCAATTCCTGATGCGATGAAGGCGGAACTGCCAAAAAGAATGGAAGCCAATCTCAAAGAAGAGGGCGTTCGCATTGAGCAGGCACCGGCTTTTGCGGTGCCGGAAACGACAAATATCATCAATAATGCGGTTATAAACAATACCGTTGTAAACAACACGACTGTCAATAATGTAAACAACGTCAACAACAATGTGACGAATGTTAAAGTTATAGAACAGGTCGATAATCGCGTCATTCTGGAAACAGGAGATCGTATCTTTGTGCGCGGAGACGACCGCCCTCGCCTGCGTCGCGATGCGGAGCGTTCCTATTATGACGAGCTTCCGGGTGGACGCATGCGCGAAACAATCGTGCGCCCCGGCGGTTATGAAATCGTGACGGTTTATAATCGTTACGGTGATATTATTCAGAGAAACCGTATCGATGACGATGGCAACGAATATCTGATGATGTATGCGCCGGAATATGACGATGGTCCGCGTGCAGCAATTGTCGATGTTGGATATGATCTGCCACCGATGCGCCTGACTGTGCCGGTCCGCGATTATATCATCGACGTTGCCGATGACCCTGATCGTGATTTCTATGACTTTCTTGCAATGCCACCGGTAGAACGTGTCGAGCGCGTCTATACGATTGACGAAGTCAGGCATTCTGCACGCCTGCGCGATAAAGTCCGCCGTATCGATCTCGATACGATTCACTTTGCAACGGGCAGCGCCGAGGTGTCACTGTCGCAGGCCAAAACCTTGCGTAAGGTCGCAGATGCAATGCACAAAGTATTGCAGAAAGACCCGGGAGAAACTTTCTTCATCGAAGGTCATACGGACGCTATCGGCTCGGATCTGTCCAATCTGGTTCTGTCCGACAAGCGATCGGAGTCGGTCGCAAGCCTCTTGACCGAAGTCTATGACATTCCTGCCGAAAACCTCGTTACGCAAGGCTATGGCGAGCGCTTCCTGAAAATCCGCACGCAGGCGGCTGAGCAGGAAAACCGTCGCGTCACCATTCGGCGCGTAACGCCGCTGGTTCGTCCGGTCGCGCAACGATAATTGAAAGCTAGTATATTGGGTCAGGCATTAGTCTGACCCAATTTTTATCAGAGCAGAGAAGCAACACGCGATGGCTTTGAACTCATGCTTTCAACAACGATCATCTGGTTGAATTCGGCACGCTTGAAAGCGTTCAAAAAGCGTTTGTAGTCTTTGAAAACAACACATCCGTTGGAATCGCCATTGCGTCCAAGCATGTAAGTATGGGCAAGAAGGCCGTCGCGGTTATGTGGATTGCGACCATCGACCGGCGTCAGGCGAATTGCTGCCACACCATGAAACAGGCTCTCACGCATCCGTAAATTGTAGGTGTGAGGCGGTGTTGCACCACGGTTTTTCTGGGTTACAGAACGCGGATTGTCACGCATCGCCCCGATGCCTGAATGCGCCTCCAGCTTTTCGCCACTCGGCAAATAGACTGTTGCAGCTGAAATATCATAAATCGCGACACGATTACCTGTAGGCGATCGGAACAGTCGCTTGAGAAGGCCCTCATGCTTTGGCTCTTCAGTCCGCTCGGTGGCTGGTGCATAAGCCAGCTTTGGAGTTTCCTGCTTGCGCGGCTGCGCGATCGCTGGCTTCGTTAACGGGACCGGAACATCATCAGGGGCAAACAATTCAGGTGCCGCTTCAACAGAAGCGTGCTTTGTGCTCAAATCGGGAGCGGCTTGCGGGACAACTATCTCTGGTGTGCTGGCTTCAAGTGCCGGAATAAACGGCACGCGTTCAGCACGCGGTTCGATTATCGTTACGACTTCTACCCGCTTTTCTTCAATAATCCCTTCAGCGCCTATATCAGCAATAATATCGGCATTTTCATTCAGCTTATTGCGATGCCAATCGAGATTTGAGTAAGGGCTCTCGGCTGTATAGGCTTCAATGAAGCGCCGACGGATCTCATGGTCGATACCGATCTTGTTATCAACAACTTTAAGTTGTGGTGATATGGGCTCTGGCAAGCGTCGCAAAACTGGCGCGACAGGCATAAATGCGGGCAAAACAGCTTCAATTGTGCCCAATGCACCCATCAGGCAACTTCCCGCGAGAACACCAGCACCCACGAAGGCAGCAATACGCAACAGGCTCTTGCTACTCCGAATAGTAAAGGGTTTCCAGATATTTACGTCGAACTGAAATCTTAAATCAAATGTATCTGTAACCAGCGCCATAATACTCGACCCGAATAAAACACAAATTTCGAGGCAGTCCTTTGCATAAGAATTCGTCAAAAAAGCGAATAGATTTGCTTCGAAGCACTGACCGGAAAGCCATGTCGAGCATGCTGAATTATGGTAACTAAATTCTTTACGTTATGAGTTTTGGCAGCAGATAAAGCGAAAAATCCGCTCAACTTTTGTATCAGGCGGTGAGAAGGTAATTCGCATGGGCTGCACTCGGGAACTCACCCCCCTCAACGGCAACACGATTGCGACCACGCTTTTTGACCCGCATCAAGGCAATATCTGCGCGTTCGGCAGCTTCCCATACGGTCTCACCATGGCGCAACATTGCAATACCAAAGCTGCAGGTAACCCTCCGCCCGTCTGGTAAAACTGAAAAAGGCTGACGAGCAACTTTGTTGCAAAGCCTATTACCAAACATTTCACATTGTTCCGGGCTGCCTTTGACCAGTAACAGAAACTCCTCGCCGCCAATACGACCAACGATGCTGCCATTATCCATAGTGGTGCGTAGCAGATTGGAAAATTCCACTAGCAACTCATCTCCTGCGGCGTGTCCCAGCTCATCATTTATTGCCTTGAAGTGATCAATGTCAGCCATGATGACAGCCTGATTACCGCAGTCTGATGCGGATAACCGCCTATTTGCATATCGCTCAAGCCCTCGGCGGTTCAAAATCCCCGTCAGGGGATCTGCATCCCGTTCATCCTGCAATTCGTTGATGACATCAGCGGTTGCAACCACCAGAATCAGAAGCCCCAACAGGACGCCTGCGAAGGAAATCCCTATTGTAGCAAATACCCAGTATCGCGATTCTACAAGCTGCTCAGGATTCAATACACCGTCGAGCATTCCAAGAGTGAACGCGCTGCGCAAAAAGAAATGGGCCGCAAAAACAATGAGAACATTGCGGAAAATTCGTTCAATCCAATCGCCCTTCCCCAACTCGCTTGCCTTAAAGCAAAGGATAGTCAGCATTGACCCAAGGCCAAGATTGGCGGCGGTTGCCATATAGCTGTACTGCATCTCCTCTTGTGCCATATAGCCGATCACAGCCAGCGTTACCGCACAAATGAAGCCGCCAGCAAAGGGGGGGAACTGCATTCCAAGCCGAAGCATGACCGCTTCGCAAAACAAAAGGCACGCAGCAAGATAAAAAGCGGTTACAACAAGTGCGGCTACATCGAGATGCGCGAAAACCTGCAATATCTGAACCAGAAGTCCACACGTGAAAGTAGCAAAGCTCAATCCAAAAAACAGCATATGCCTGCGCTTTGTATCGAGCATCCAGACGCCGGACATCGTCGTTGCAAATAGCATGATTAGCAAAGGCGGAACGAACTTCACGTAGAATCCTGAAGGTTGATAAAGGAGCTAAAACAAAATATCGAATGAATTTTATCTGGAACGATATGCAGACTGTAAAGTCAAGTTAACTTTTATCCATTGTTAATCTTATTACTATTAAATTTATGACTATATTGAATAAGCAAAAGCTAATAATTAATTACAAACAACAATATCTAAGAGACATCTCGTTATTCCGTTATTTTTCGATAAAATATTATCCCCAGATAGTGTGAAATCACTTTGGCCGCAAGTCCGGGCTTAATAGGCTTTCTCCCTATTATTACCTGTTACTAATTATATTGTGGGCTTGGTACAGGGTTAACAAAATGTCATTCTACAGCATCGCGCTTTGCGCGTCTGAAAGGACGTACAGTGCTTCCTTCACTCCGGAGAAATTATATGCGCCATCAGTTCGACCTCTTTACTCTTCCCGTTGCTGAGGAGAGAAAGGAAGGACTGCGCCCTGCTCGTGGACGAACCGGCAAAGTAACCGGACCGGATGAAGCGGAAATGGTTCAGCGCCTCAAAGATAGCGGGCGATATCGCATATTGAAGCGGCTTGATCCGCTGCCAACAGTGCCGGATGCTGACAGTGTTGCTTTCCCACGGCTTGGCGTTGTGGTTGATACGGAAACGACAGGCCTCAGTGCTGCGCAGGAAGAAATAATCGAGATTGGCGCTGTGGCTTTCCGCTATGCGGATAATGGTTCGATCGGCGATGTCTGCGCAACCTTTGGCGCATTGCAGGAGCCCTCAAAACCCATTCCTTCTGAGATAACCCGCATCACCGGCATCACAGATGAGATGGTCGCCGGGCAAATCATCCCGCGCGCAAAACTCGAAGCGATGATCTCGCAAGCCGATCTTATTATTGCGCATAATGCGGGTTTTGACCGGCCATTTCTGGAGCGTTTTTCGCCTGTTTTCGAGAACAAGCCATGGGCCTGTTCGGTCAAGGAGATTGACTGGACCGCACGCGGTTTTGAAGGCACTAAACTTGGCTATCTTATCGGTCAGAGCGGCTATTTCCATAATGGTCATCGCGCCGAAGATGATTGTCAGGCGCTGCTTGCGGTGTTGAAGGAAAATTCGGGAAAAACCACGCCTTTTGAAGAATTGCTCAAAGCCAGCCAGAAATCGCGACTGCGCATTTATGCCGAAAACAGCCCTTTTGAGATGAAGGACAAGCTGAAAGAGAGGCGTTATCGCTGGTCGGATGGCAGTGATGGGCGTCCGAAATCCTGGTGGACGGAAATTGACGAAGATGAACTCGACGCCGAACTCGACTACCTGCGCACCGAGATTTACGGCTGGCGTGATGCCGATCCGCTCATCCAGAAATTGACCGCTGTGGATCGTTATAAAGAACGCGCACCACTCAGACCGAAATAAGGAAAAGGCTGCTTGCGCAGCCTTTTTCTATCAAGCAATGACCGGCCATGGGCGTTGCGCTGGCCGCATCCCCTCATAAGCTTTTGCAAGACGAAGCACGCCCAGATCATCGAAGCGTTGGCCGAAAATCTGCAATCCGATCGGCAGTCCCTTCGATGTATAGCCGCAATTGATTGAAATCGCTGGCTGTTCCGACATGTTCATCGCAACCGTGAAGGCTATATGTTCGAACGGACGCTGCGGATCATTGACAGGCGATGCCCATTCCGCCGAATAGGTTGCCATCGGCGAGGTCGGCGAAATGATGAAGTCGAAATCTTTTGAGGCCGCAAGTGCTGCATGGCGCATGGCATCGATCTGCGCGAAGCCGGAATAGACTTCCTCGCCGGTAAGCGCTTGAGCAGTTTCCGTCCATTGATAAATATAAGGCAGAATTTTTGCGCGGTTTTCCGGCGTCATTTTCGACACATCCGCCCATGAACGTGCGCGCCAGAACCGATCAAGGCCATCGATCATTGTGCGGTTGAGGAACGGCGCAACCGGCTCAACAATCGCACCCGCATCGGCAAAGGTTTTGGCTGCGGCCTCAACTGCTACGCGGGTTTCTTCTCCCGTAGGTTCGCCAAAACCTGCATCAAGCCAGAGGCCGATCCTGAGGCCCTTCACATCAACATCGAGATCCATCCAGCTGATGTCCTGATAAGGCAGGCTCATGGCATCGCGGCGATCTGGCTTTGAGAGCACGGACATATAAAGCGCACTGTCAGCAACGGTGCGCGTCATTGGCCCAGCAACGCGACCAAGAAATGCCGGATCAATTGGGATGCGTCCGAAAGACGGCTTAAGGCCAACAAGTCCGCACCAGCCTGCCGGAAGACGAATGGAGCCACCAATATCAGTTCCAATATGTAATGGGCCGTAACCCGCTGCCCCTGCGCTGCCCGCGCCTGCACTGGAGCCACCCGGATTGGTATTCAAATCCCATGGATTACGCGCCAGCTTATGAAAACTCGATAGGCCTGACGAGAGCATGCCAAGATCGGGCATAGTGGTTTTGGCAAGCAACACGCCACCAGCCTCGCGCGTGCGTGCTGCGGGTGGCGCATCAATTGCCGCTGGATTAAGTGGCAATGCAGCACAACCAAGCGGAACGGCTGTGCCTTTCGTTGCAATATTTTCCTTGATCGTCAACGGAACACCGTCAATTGGACCAGATGGCTCGCCGTTCGCCCAACGGGTTTCCGAGGCTTTTGCCGATGCAAGGGCTGCATCAGGATCATAAGCCCAAAGCGCATTCAGTTTTGGCTCACAAGCTTCGATGCGCCCAATAACGGCTTGCGTAACCTCGACTGGCGAAAGGGATTTTGCTTTATAAGCGGAGACAAGTTCTACAGCTGACAAATCGGCAAGTTCAGACATGGTGTTCCCTTATTTCATTCCGGCAATGCAATTGTAGAGTTCATGCGTCGCGTGCGTTTGCGGCGTCCTGCGAAGGGCTTGGGCACCGCATCAAGCAGCGCGCGTGTATAATCATGCTGCGGGTTGTCAAAGACATCGTTCGTCGGGCCCTGCTCAACAATATTGCCGTGATAAATCACTGCAACGCGGTCGGTAATTGCCCGCACAACCCCCAGATCATGGCTGATAAACAGATAACTGAGGCCAAATTTTTCCTGCAAATCCATCATCAGATTGAGAACCTGCGCCTGAATGGAAACATCAAGCGCCGATACTGGCTCATCGGCAACGATAAGCGCAGGCCTAGTAATCAATGCGCGGGCAATCGCGATACGCTGGCGCTGTCCACCGGAGAATTCATGCGGATATTTTTCGGCTGAAGCCTTTGGCAGACCGACGGCTTCCAGAACCTCCGCCACGCGTTCATCGCGTTCCTTGCTGCTTGTCCCGCGTTCCAGCGACACAATCGGCTCCGAAATGATCCGCTTAACCGTATGACGCGGATCGAGCGAACCGTAGGGGTCCTGAAAAATCGCCTGAAAACCTTTTCGCGCTTCGCGCAGTGAAGAGCGGTCAAGTGCGTAGATATCCTGACCATTGATAAGTATTTGGCCAGATTGCGGTCGTTCCAGCCCCATCACGGCACGGGCAAGCGTTGATTTCCCTGAACCACTTTCACCAACAATACCAAGGCTTTGCCCAGCCTCAATCTCAACATTTACGCCGTGCAAAACACGGAGCGAACCGGGCTTTGACAAAAATGAAGGGCGTGGCAGCTGATATTCGCGCACCACATCGCGAACCTGTAAAATCATTTTGCTCATGCCATCACCTCGCCTTCACATGGATGTAGACAGGCGGCGCGATGTAGGATGCCTTGGTTCTCGCCTATAGGCTCAAGTGGCGGATTGATTTGACGGCAGTCGTCTTGAACAAAAGCGCACCGATCCGCAAAGCTGCAATAGAAAGGCCGTGCCAGCGGGTCCGGAACAACGCCCGGAATTGCCGCAAGGCGCTGTCGGGGTTGCGAATGATCCCTCACCAGATTTGCCCCATGTGGCGAGGCGGCAAAAAGCCCCCGCGCATAGGGATGCGCCATGCGATGAAATACGGCTTCCGTGCGACCTGTTTCGACAATGCGTCCCGCATACATGACGGCAATGCGGTCGGTCATTTCGGAAACCACACCAAGATCATGGGTGATCAGCATAAGAGCCGTTCCGGTTTCATCGATCAGATCATCCATCAGATCAAGGATTTGCGCCTGAACAGTCACATCGAGCGCGGTCGTCGGTTCGTCGGCGATCAGCAGATCAGGCTCGCAGGCAATTGCCATGGCAATCATCACGCGCTGGCGCTGACCACCTGAGAGCTGGTGCGGATACAGATCGAGATTAAAACGCGGCGCAGGCAACCCAACGCGGTCGAGAAGCTGGCGCGCCTTTCGCTCGGCATCAGCACGGCTTTCGCCAAGATGCAGCCGACGTCCCTCGGCAATCTGTGCGCCGATGGATTTAACCGGATTGAGCGCGGTCATTGGTTCCTGAAAGATCATTGCGATGCGCCGTCCGCGCATTTTGCAAAGCTGCGCTTCCGGCATATTGGCCAAGTCCTGCCCGTCGAAGCGCAACGTTCCACGCACACGCATACGCTCGGGCAGCAAGCCCATGGCGGCAAGGGCTGTAATCGACTTACCGCTACCCGATTCCCCGACAATGCCAAGGCGTTCACCACGATTGAGCGTCAGCGTGATGCCAGACACAATATCAGCCGTGCGGGTGCCAAACGGCAATTTAACGGACATATTGTCCATTTCAAGAAGAGGTGTTTTTGGCAAAGCTGCAGTCATCTCTGCCTCCTTACGCGTGGATCAAGTATGTCACGCAAGCCATCGCCCAGCATATTAAGGCCAAGAACGGCGAATGTGATCGCAAGACCGGGAAAAATCGCGAGCCATGGCGCGTCATAGATAAATGTCTGTGCGTCGTTGAGCATCTTTCCCCAGCTTGGCATCGGTGGTTGCGTGCCAAGCCCGACATAGGAGAGGCCCGCTTCGGCAACGATTGCGAGTGCAAACTGGATCGTCGCCTGCACGATCAGAACATGGTTGATGTTGGGCAAAACATGCAAAAGTGTGATCGATATATCGCCGCGCCCTGCGCAACGCGCTGCCTGCACATATTCACGTTTCCACAGGCCGAGCGACGCGCCACGTGTGACACGGGCAAAGACCGGAATGTTGAAAATGCCGATTGCAATCATGGCATTAATTGCGCCGGGTCCAAAAATAGCTGTGATGATAACGGCAGTCAGCAGTGCCGGAAAGGCAAAGGCCAGATCGGTCATGCGCATCACAAAACCATCGACCATACCGCCACGCGCCGCAGCAAGTGCGCCAAGCGGAATGCCAATGCCCGCACCAACCAGCACGGCAATAATCGACACCGCAATGGAATTGCGCGCGCCGACCATAATCATGGAAAACACGTCACGACCAAAATTATCCGTGCCAAACAGGTGACTAAGGCTTGGTCCTTGCAGCTTGTCACGGAAATTCATGGCTGTTGGCGAATAGGGTGTCCAGAAATAAGACACCAAAGCCATTGCCACCAGAATAACCGTGACCAACGAGCCGATCATAAGACTGCGGCTTAAAAACAAGGTCCGAAAGCGGTTTGGTTTGGCGATTGCCTGAACGTCACTCATCGGCTGCCTCCTGTCGAAAGGCGCGGATCGATGAAGCCATAGACAAGATCGACAATAAAATTCACCGCAATTACCGAAGCTGCTAGCAGTGTTACCAATGACTGCACGGTCACGAGATCGCGTTGTGCAATCGCCTGAAACACCAGCCGCCCAAGGCCGGGAAGATTGAAGACGTTTTCAATAATGATGGTTCCTGCCAAAAGGAACGAGAATTGCAGGCCGATGATCGTGACAACCGGGATCAGCGCATTTGGCACCGCATGACGCCAGAGTGCGGCCTTGCGCGTCAGTCCCTTGGCGCGCGCAGTACGCACAAAATCTTCGCCCAATGTTTCAATCACCGCCGAGCGTGTGACGCGCGCAAGAATGGCGGCGAGCGGCAAGGCAAGCGCTAAAGCTGGCAAAAACAGCGAACGAATACCCTTCCAGAACCCTCCTTCCCAGCCAGCAAAACCAGAAGCCGGAAACCAGCCAAGCTGCAAGGCAAACAAAAGGATCAGAAGCAGGCCAAGCCAAAAGTTCGGAACCGCAACGCCAACCTGCGCAACGCCCATAGACAGAACATCGCCGGTCTTGCCGCGCTTGGACGCAGCATAAACGCCTACCGGAATGGCTACAGCAACCGACAGCAACATGGACAGCAAAGCCAGCGGCAGCGTGACCATGATGCGCGGTCCGAGCAATTCACTGATAGGCACCGAATAGGTGTAGCTCGTACCGAAATCGCCTTTAAGAAAGCCGCCGATCCATGTGAGATAACGCCACCATATCGGCTGATCGAGACCCAGTTGCTTATGCAATGCGGCCAGCGTTTCCGGCTGTGCGTTGATGCCAAGGATTACGGCTGCGGGATCGCCCGGCAGAACCTGCATCAACAAAAAGACGATGACGGAAGCCGCAAGCGTCGTAAGCAAGAGCGACACTAACCGCCCGGATATATAAGCCAGCAATGCGACCTCCTAAGCACAATCCCGAAAAGTTGTCCGGCTTTTCGGACAAGATTGTGCGTCATAAAAAATGCAGGATTGAGCACTTCACACTATTCCCCACATTCCAATTCGCCATGCGCCCTCCCCTTATTGTTATGGAGCGCACAGCCATTCACGGGATACCGCCCCGCCGCAGAAACAACGGGGCGGATGTGTTTTATTGAGCCCAATAGGCCTGTGTCAGATCGTCAGCCGGGATAGGCATGTTCTTCCAAAGACCTTTGACGTTCTTGTTCCACACACCGATTTTCGGCAGTGCATAGAGGAAGATATTTGGCTCGTCAGCAGCAAGCTTTTCCTGCAACTTCTTGACGAGTTCGAGTTGTTCTTCATCGCTACCAGCTTCGGCATACGCTTTGTAAAGCGCCTTATATTCCGGGCTGTTATAGTTGAAGTAGTATTTATCACGCGCATAAATATCGAGATCGCGCGGTTCGGTATGCGCGATGATCGTCGCGTCAAAATCCGATCGCTTGAACACCTGATCGAGCCATTGCGCAAATTCCATCGGCACGAGATTGGCCTGAATGCCTACTTCTGACAGCATGGCTGCAATGATCTCGCCGCCGCGACGCGCATAGGCTGGCGGTGGAAGCGTGATGGTGATCGAGGTTCCAGCCGGAACGCCTGCCTCTTCCAGCAACTGCTTGGCCTTGGCCGGATCATAAGGGTAGGTTTCCGACAAATCGACATAACCCGGATCGACCGGCGCATAATGTGAGCCGATCGGCGTGCCAAAGCCGGAATAAGTGCCTTCAATCAGGCCTTTGCTGTCAATCGCATGAGCCAGTGCCTGACGCACCTTCACATTGTCAAAAGGCGCTTTGGCATTGTTGAGCGAAAGCAGAACCTTGCCAGCCGTATCACCCACTTCGACATGAAGCTTGTCGTCGCTTTCAAAGCGGCTGATCAGCTCGGGTGCCTGAAACATCGGGAACACATCAATATCGCCAGCAAGAATACCTGCTGCGGCTGCTGACGGATCGCTGATGAAACGGAAAGTGACTGCGGAGAGCTTTGCAGGCTCACCCCAGTAATCGGGATTGCGTTCAAGCTCGACGCGGTCACCCTGTACCCAGCGCTTGAATTTGAACGGACCTGTGCCAACTGGCTTGGTCTTGTTCTCTGCCGCAGAATTTGGAGCGATCATCACCGCATCGCCCCAGCCCATATTGAACAGGAAGTTGGAGCTTGGACGCTTGAGCGTGACAACAGCCGTTGCCGGATCAGGGCATTCAGTGCTCGCAATCGGTTCGAAAAGGCCCTTTTGCGCATTGGTGGAATCGGGAGCCATGGCGCGTTCATAGGAGAACTTTACCACCGAGCAATCAAACGGCGTGCCATCGTGGAATTTCACACCTTCACGCAGCTTAAACGTATATGTTTTCTTGTCATCAGAAACGGTCCAGCTTTCCGCAAGTTGCGGCTTGACCGTTCCATCTTCGACAATCCGCACCAGACCTTCATAAAGGTTGGCATAGGTAACCTGCCTGATACCGGCAGCAGCATTAGCCGTCGGATCAAGGCCTGGCGGCTCCAGCACTTCGCCAACCACCAGCGTGTTTTTTGCAAAGGCACCGTTGATCGATGCCAGCATCGTGGCTGTTATCAGCCCGGCTTTCAGCAGATTACCCATAACTCCCCTTTTCTTTAATTATTTAAATTGAACGTCCGCCATCCACATCAAGCGCAACACCTGTAATCATAGAGGCTTGAGGCGAGCAAAGGAAAGCCGCAGCTTCAGCCAGATCATCGGGTTTCAACAGGCGGCCCATCGGAATGGAATCGCGAAATTTCTTGCGGATTTCTTCGCTGTCTTCGCCCATGAACGTGGTGAGAAGCGGTGTTTCACCTGCAACCGGATTAAGCGCCACGACACGAATCTTAGCCGGTGCAAGCTCAATTGCCAGCGCCTTGGTGGCCGATACCACCCAGCCCTTGGTAGCATTATACCAGGCGAGGTTAGGTCGTGGCCGACCGGCACCCGTCGAGGCAACATTGAGGATAACGCATTCCTCTCCCTTGGCACCATTGGACTTGAAATGCGGGATCAGCTTGCGGGTCATGAGATAAATACCGCGCACATTGACACCCAGAATGCGATCAAACTCGTCTGGTTCAACCAGTTCGGCATTTTGTGGCTTGTGACCGATGCCAGCATTGTTGATCAGAATGTCAATCTTGCCAAATTTTGAGATTGCAGCTTCCACAGCAGCATTAACGTCAGATTCCTTGGAAATATCGGCAGCGACTGCAAGTGCTGTATCGCCGATTTCACCGGCTACACGCTCGGCACCCGCCTTGTCGCGATCCACGATAACGACCTTCGCGCCATCTCTAGCAAAGCGTTTCGCCATGCCTTCGCCAAATCCCGAACCTGCGCCTGTAATGAGCGCGACCTTACCTTCAAGCGACACTGTTATTCTCCCACATGCAATATTTATCCGTGATATACGGAGATCGTTTTCAGCGAGGCAAAGCCATAAAGGGCCTCAAAGCCCTTTTCGCGACCATGGCCTGACTTCTTCACACCGCCAAACGGCAGTTCAATGCCACCGCCAGCACCATAATTATTGATGAACACCTGACCGGAATGGATGGCGCGCGCAAGACGGAACTGGCGACCGCCATCATTCGTCCAGATGCCGCAAACAAGGCCATAAGACGTGCCATTGGCAATCGCGATCGCCTCTTCCTCGGTATCAAAAGGCAGAATCACCTGCACGGGGCCAAAGATTTCTTCCTGCGCCAGACGATGATCGGCAGGAACGTCTCGGATCAATGTCGGTAGCACATAGGCTCCGCCTCCCGGCGCGTCTGCGATTAATTCACCCTGCGCGGCAATCGCCAGACCATCCTGCTTTGCAATATCAAGATAGCTCTCAACAATCGCCTTTTGACGCTGCGAGACGACTGGGCCAACAGAGGGATCGGCACTGGCCGGTCCAACCTGCAATGCGCGATAGCGTTCACTCATACGGGCAATGACGTCTTCATAAATATTGCGTTCAACGAGAATACGCGACGAAGCAGAACAGGTTTGCCCAGCATTCTGAATGCCCGCATTGACGAGAAACGGCACGGCACGGTCGAGATCAGCATCTGCAAAGACGATCTGCGGCGACTTACCGCCAAGTTCCAGCGTCACGGGAATAGTATTTTTTGCCGCTGCCGCCTGCACCGCCTCGCCGGTTCGCACCGATCCCGTAAACGAGATGTGGTTGACGTCAGGATGTTCGGAAAGGGCAGCACCTGCTTCCGCACCAAGCCCCGTCACAACATTCAACGCACCTTTCGGCAGGCCAGCTTTTTCGGCAATTTTTGCAAATTCAAGAATGGTCAGGCAAGCCTCTTCGGCTGGCTTGACCACCGCCGCATTCCCCATAGCAAGCGCTGCGCCGAGGCTGCGGCCAAGAATCTGCATCGGGTAGTTCCATGGAATAATGTGACCCGTCACCCCATGCGGCTCGTAAATGCTCAGAACCGTAAAACCATTCTGATAAGGCAGCGTGTCGCCATGCACCTTATCAGCGGATGCGCCGTAAAATTCCAGATAGCGCGCCAGTGCAACAACATCGGCACGTGCCTGCGTCAACGGCTTGCCAACATCTTTTGATTCGAGGTCAGTCAGAAGATCAATATTTTTCAGCACTTCTTCGGAAATGCGATGCAGAACCCGGCCACGTTCGGTGGCCGTGAGCTTTCCCCAATCGCCGGAGAGGGCTGCGCGAGCGGAAGCGACAGCCAGATCGACATCGGCTTTTGTACCGCGTGCAATCAGCGCCAGATCGCTGCCGTCAGAAGGATTTCTGATCGTGATGAGCTCGCCGCCAACTGCGTCCTGCCATTGACCCGCGATATAGTTACCATAACGCAGAAGACCTGCTCCGCCGGTTGTGTTCTCATGCTTCATTTTCATTCTCCCGCAGAGGTCTTTCAGCCTCCAGTCTTGCCGTGGTTGCGCGGATATGTGCCCGCGCCAGCCGTTCGGCTTCTTCGCCATTGCGCGCGGCAATGGCCTCAACAATTGCACCATGTTCACGGATCGCATCCCGTGCCCGGTCTACCGAAAGCGAAAAGGATGGAGCAAAAACCTGCGATGTCATGCGCAGAACCGGCACGAAAGCGATCAGCGAGGCGTTACCCGCCGCATTCATCACCGCCATATGAAAATCGACATTGGATTGCGTGTAGGCTTTCGGGTCCCACGGATCGACGACTGCTCCCTGACCCACAACAAACGTGCGAAGCTTGGCAATATCGGCATCCGTTGCCCGTTCAGCAGCAAAGCGCGCCGCAACACCATCAAGTGCTTCACGCACGGCATAAGCATCGATGAGACGGGTAAGATCAGCCGAGGCCACACGAACGCCCCTGCCCGGCAAATGAATGACCAGTCCATCGCGTTCTAAAACACGCAATGCTTCGCGCAAAGGAGTACGGCTGATCCCGAATTCAGCTGCCATATGTTCCTGACGAAGAATAGCACCAGGCGCATAAACGCCAGCATAAATTCGCTCGCGAAGTGCTTCAGCAACTTCGTCAAGCAAACGGGTCTGACTGCGCCACTCAAAAACCGTCAAAGAAAAGCCTCCCAACTTTTGGACACAATATCCTGGATACAAAATCAGTCAATGCAAAAACCGCTGCATCCACCTGATAGGCTTCGGAAGGTTAGAACTGGATAAAATTGTAATTATTCGCTCACGATTTCCCGGAGCATCTCGACCAGTTGCCTGATCTGGTCGGGGCCGCTTTCCATATGCTGGATAACAATTTCCATCGGATCGACATCCGGTAAACCTGCACTCGCAGGCACGATTCTATGCCCTGGCTGCGCGACGCGCACGGGTAATAGACTAACGCCTAATCCTTCTGCAACCGCACTTTGAACGCTCGCAAGACTGGAACTGGTAAAGACAACGCACCATGGCCTGCCGATGCGGTCGAGCGATTCCATCATATTGCTGCGATAAAGCCCATTCGGCGGGAAAGCGACAAGCGGCAGAGGATCGGCATCGGATACCGGGTAATCAGCACTTTCCAGCCAGCACAGCGGTTCTGGCCAGTGCATGGTGCCAACTGTTTCTCCGCGTTTCTGTTTGATCATGACAAGATCAAACTCTCCCATTTCGAAACCGCGCTGCAACTCGCGACTGAGGCCACTTGTTACCTCAAGCTTCATGTTTGGATGGCTGCGCATAAAAGCGGCAAGCGCCGGGGTGACAAGCTTTGCGGCAAAATCTTCTGCGAGACCAAGCCTGAATACCGCAGTAAGCGCATTTCCGGTCATGGCTGCGGCTGCCTCGTCGTGCAGATAAAGCATACGCCTTGCATAGCCGAGCAATTTTTCACCTGCATCGGTTGGCCGGACATCATGTCGGGCACGCTCCAGCAGAGATTGCCCAGCCGCTTCTTCTAAGCGCAAAACTTTCTGGCTCACTGTTGACTGGGTGGAATGCAATTGCTGGGCCGCGGCCGTAAAGCTGCGCGTATCAACAACCGCAACAAAAGCGCGTAAAAGATCGAGGCTGAATGTATTATTCATAATATGAATGAACACCAGTTGAACATTTAATTTTTAAATATGTCTTATCGTGACTATTTTAGCAATAAATAAGGAGCACAGCCGATGCGTAAAACACTCTTCAGCCTGAGTGCCTTAGCATTAATTGCAGGGACGATAGTCATGACGGAACCAACACTGTCTGAAAGCAACGCCGTAGCACAAGCTCAAACGACGCTTATTGAAGCCGCCTCCGCCGGTAATCTCTCTGCCGTCAATCAAGCAATCAGGGCAGGCTCCGATCTGGAAATCCGTGGAAAGAGGGGCGAAACAGCGCTTCTTGCAGCCACGCACGCCAATCATATCGATGTCGCGCGCGCACTGATCGAGGCTGGTGCCGATGTGAACGCCAAGGATTCCATCAACGATAGTCCCTATCTTTATGCAGGCGCGCGGGGACATCTTGAAATACTCAAACTCACCCTTTCCCATGGTGCGGATCTCAAAAGTACCAATCGCTATGGCGGCACGGCGATCATTCCAGCGTCTGAACGTGGGCATGTTGAGACCGTTAGAACGCTGATTGAAGCCGGCACGGATGTAGATCACGTCAATAATCTTGGCTGGACTGCTTTGCTGGAAGCGATCATTCTTGGTGATGGCGGGCAACGCCACATCGATATTGTTAAACTGCTGATTGATGGAGGCGCAGACGTTAATCTGGCCGATAAAGACGGCGTTACACCCTTACAACATGCCCGCCAGCGGGGTTTTAAGCCCATGGTAGCAATGCTGGAAAAGGCAGGTGGAAAGTGAGTAAGGATCAGGAGTTTTTACAGAAGGCGATTGATCTTGCTTATGACAATGTCGAACTGGGCGGCCGGCCCTTCGGTGCTGTTGTCGTAAAAGACGACAAGATCATCGCGATCGGTGTCAATCGCATGCAAGCCGATTGCGATCCAACGGCACATGCAGAACTTCTTGGATTGCGTGCTGCAGGCAAGGTTTTGCAGTCGCCACGACTGGATGATTGCAGCGTATATGCAAGCGGACAGCCCTGTCCCATGTGTTTTGCTGCCATGCGGATGTCTGGCGTCAATAAAATCATATTTGCTTATTCCAATCAGGAAGCCGAACCGTATGACCTTTCGACAGCGAAAATAGCTTGTGAACTGGTGAAACCCATCGACGAACAGACTGGTATCCGCTTTGAGCATTATTCGCCCGACGACAATGCGGCGCTTTATCGACGCTGGCAGGAAAAGCAGAAATAGATGACTGGCATTATCATGCGTACCAGGCAAACCAGTGTCGGAACTAACGCCAATCCCATCGCACTTATCGTTCTCGTTGTTCTGATCGGCCTCAATCTCAGGCCATTTCTGACAGCGCCGGGACCAGTGCTTTCCGATATCGTTTCAGATACGGGCATGGGCTTTGGTGCGCTGTCTTTGCTGACATTCCTGCCTATGCTGCTGATGGGGCTTGGTGCCTTTATCGCTCCAAGCATTCAGTCAACCATCGGCACGCGTCGCAGCATGTTCGCAGCACTTGGCGTTCTTGCGGCAGGTTCTGCTCTGCGTGGCTTTGTGCCGGATGGCTTTTATCTGGTTCTTACCGCAGTCATGTGCGGTGCAGGTGTTGCAATGATACAGGCGCTGATGCCGGGCTTGATCAAAGCAAACTTTCCGGCAAGCATTGCGACGATTACAGGTCTTTACTCGGCGATGATCATGGGAGGCGGCGCACTCGGCGCTCGCCTGACGCCATGGCTTGCAGGTTCCGATCATAACTGGCGTTTCGCACTTGCAGTTCTTGCAGTTCCAACAATACTGGCGCTCTTTACGGCGATCCCTATTCTTCGGGAAACCGAATCTTTTGGTTCAAAATCGGGTATAACCGGAAAGCTTTTGCGTCGTCGGCGCACTTGGGTGCTCATGATCGCTTTTGGCCTCGTAAATGCAAGCTATTCTTCAATGGTGGCATGGCTGGCACCCTACTATCAATCACTAGGAATGACGGCTGCTGCAACTGGAAATCTAATCGCGGTGATGGCGATAGCGCAGGCGCTTTCAGCCTTTGGGCTTCCATTACTTGCTCGTCGCAAGGTTGACCGCCGCCCGTGGCTATTGCTCACACTTTTAATGCAGGCCATAGGTTTTGCAGGTCTTGCCTTTATCCCCGAATTTTCGCCGTTGTTCTGGTCCGCCATTTGTGGCGCTGGTCTGGGTGGCAGTTTTGCGCTCGCCATGATTACATCGCTTGATCATCTGCAAAGGCCGGAAGAGGCAGGCGCACTCGCCGCTATGATGCAGGGCGGCGGTTTTCTGATTGCGGCTCTCGGGCCTGTTGCAACCGCGTTTTTGCATAGTCTGACTGGCAGTTTTGCATCAGGCTGGATTCTACATCTTGTGCTGGTTTTGAGCATTTGCCCGCTCTATCTGAGTTTCAATCCTCGCCACTATGAACGCGTGATGAACCTGCAATATCGGAACGAAAGCGGCACACAATAGCGTTACCAGCTGTTAAAACCAATGTTTCACCGGCAATTGTGAGCTAGGTGACTTGCTGACCTTACCAATCAGGATAAGGTTGCAACAATTCGCCTTCAATTAAAGCGCGCCGGTTTGCGCGCTGCACCCAATCATTGGTCGATGAAATGAAGCATGAAATAGTCACCAAAGACGGGACATTCGTTGCACCGGATGGCCTCCCTAAGCCACGTATTTACTGGGCATGGGCAACCCTAATGGTGGGGCTTACGCTGGCGGTCATCGACGGCACCATTGCCAATGTCGCACTTCCGACGATTGCAGCCGATTTTTCGGCAGGACCAGCCGCTTCAATCTGGATCGTCAATGGCTATCAACTCGCAATCGTTATAACGCTTCTGCCATTGGCCGCATTAGGCGAAATTTACGGCTATCGCCGCATTTATCTCTTAGGCGTATCCCTGTTCACGCTTGCCTCCATCGCATGCGTCTTCTCTCGCTCTCTGGAGGCACTGACCATCGCGCGGGTCATTCAGGGCTTTGGCGCTGCTGGACTCATGAGCGTCAACACCGCATTGCTGCGTTTTACCGTACCCCAAGCCAAATTTGGCACGGCAATCGGCCTCAATGCATTATTCGTCGCTGTGTCATCCACGATCGGCCCGACACTGGCAGGTGTAATTCTACACTCACTGAGCTGGCCATGGCTTTTCGTGATCAACATTCCGCTTGGCGTTCTGGCCGTTGCAATGGGCTTGAGAAGTCTGCCCGATAATGAGCGTTCATCGCGGCGCTTTGATTATCTGAGTGCAATTCTCAGCGCGCTGACACTCGGACTGCTGGTGACTTTGATTGATAGTGCGGGCGGTGGGCTTGATACAGTATGGCTGATATTGCAGGCCGTCGCTTGCGTTGGCGCGGCAACATGGTTGATCCGCCGCTCACTGCGCACCACTGACCCGTTGCTCCCACTTGATCTGCTGCGCATTCCGGTTTTCAGCCTATCATTATGTACGTCCATCATGTCATTTCTGGCGCAGATGATGGCTTTCATTTCGCTGCCGTTTTTGTTTCAAACCGTTTACGGCTTCAAACCGATCGAAGTTGGACTTCTGATGATGCCATGGCCAATTGCTCTGGCAATTGTCGCACCTCTATCTGGTAAATTTTCAGACAAATATTCACCGGCAATGCTTGGTCTTATTGGGTTGGTTATTTTTGCAATCGGTCTGGCGCTGATTGGATTATTACCGCAACAGCCGACAGTTACCGATATCTGCTGGCGCATGGCAATTTGTGGTATCGGCTTTGGCTTTTTCCAGGCGCCCAACAACCGCATGATCATTACATCTGCGCCACGTGCAAGGAGTGGTGCTGCCAGCGGCATGCTGGGAACGGCGAGGCTTATGGGCCAATCACTTGGTGCCGCCTTTATCGCGTTCCTTTTGGCACGCTGGGGCGTTACCGATATCCCCAATATGCTGCTGGTCGCGGCTGGCTTTGCAGCATTTGCCTCCATCATTAGCATCTCTCGGCACAAGCGATAAATTAGCCTGTGAATCTTTGTAAATAACTTAGTCGAAACACAAAATTCCCTGTTGCAATCTCAAATGCGTTAGTCCATATAGCGCTTGCCTAACGGAAACGACTTCTCTCAGAGAAGGCTGGCGCGAGCGGGTGTAGCTCAGGGGTAGAGCACAACCTTGCCAAGGTTGGGGTCGAGGGTTCGAATCCCTTCGCCCGCTCCAGTTTTTCCGATTGGTTTAGGCATCAATATCCCGGCTTTGTCCGGGATTTTTGCTTTTCAGGGATAAATGTTCATTACCAACATTCGATTGGCAAGCCAGCCGGAAGCCAAGTGATTCCAGAATCACCTATTCTGAAGGAATTCGGCCTAAAGCACTCTCACGGCTCCCTGCCCTTCATTTTGTTTCGAAAACATCACATTCGAAATTAGAAAATTACGTAAAAGCCCTTTTAAGCTTGCGGTTTCGTATTTTGTGGCACTAAGAAGGCACCATCTCGGGCCTTCCCCCCCCCCCAAATTCACTGGCCCACAAATATGGATAGAAACAATGACTGTCGCTCAAGCAGTTGTTCCGAAGAAAAATTCTGCGCGCCGTGTTCTGGCCGCGAGCATGATCGGTACAACAATCGAATTCTTTGATTTTTATATCTATGCAACGGCTGCGGTAATCGTCTTCCCGCATCTGTTTTTCCCGGCCAGTGACGGTAACTCCGCACTACTGCAATCGCTGGCAACCTTCGCGATTGCCTTTTTCGCACGTCCTATCGGTGGTGCGTTGTTCGGTCACTTCGGTGACAAGATTGGCCGCAAGGCAACGCTTGTTGCAGCTTTGATGACAATGGGTATTTCCACCGTCGCAATCGGCTTCCTGCCGACATATGAATCTATTGGCGTTTGGGCCGCACTTCTTCTGGCAATCTGCCGGCTTGGACAGGGCCTTGGCCTTGGTGGCGAATGGGGCGGCGCAGTTTTGCTCGCAACCGAAAACGCGCCGGAAGGCAAGCGCACGTGGTACGGTATGTTCCCACAGCTCGGCGCTCCCGTTGGATTCATTCTGGCAACAGGTATCTTCCTGGTTCTCGCTGAATTACTGACCGAAGAACAATTCATGTCGTTCGGCTGGCGTATTCCTTTCATCGCGAGTGCTCTGCTGGTTGGCGTTGGTCTCTTCATTCGTCTGAAAATTTCTGAAACACCCGAATTTCAGAAGGCAATCGACAAAGCTGAGCGCGTTGAAGTTCCTGTCGCAACACTTTTCAAGAAGCATAAATCGAGCCTGTTTTTTGGAACTATCGGCGCCGTTGCAACCTTCGTGCTCTTCTACCTCATGACCGTGTTTTCGCTCGGTTGGGGAACGCGTGCGCTTGGCTATAGCCGTGAAGAATTCCTCATCCTTCAGATGATCGGCGTGATCTTCTTCGGCCTCACCATTCCGGTTGCAGCGCTTTTGTCCGACAAATACGGCATGCGTCCGGTAATGATCATCGTTACAGTCCTGATCGGCCTCTACGGTTTTATCATGGCTCCGCTTTTCCTCAGCGGAACGGCTGGTGTTCTTGCCTTCCTCATCATTGGTTTCAGCCTGATGGGACTGACCTATGGTCCAATTGGTGCAGCACTTGCTGAACCGTTCCCGACCTCGGTTCGCTATACGGGCGCATCGCTGACCTTTAATCTTGCAGGCATTCTCGGCGCATCGGTTGCACCTTATATCGCAACCTGGCTCGCGACCCATTACAGCTTCACTTATGTCGGTTATTACATGACTGCTGCGGCAGTGGTCTCGTTGATCGGCTTTGCCTTCATTTCGTTCAAGCGCGGCGAATAAGCTGCATTGAAATGCAAACAAAAAAGCCCGCGTGGATCGATCCATGCGGGCTTTTCTTTGGTCAATTCATTTCCATATTATTCAGTGTCAGCCGCTTCCAACGCGATAGCAACCGATTGAATGATGGCAGCAAAACGCGCAGCCGCCTGAATGACTTCTGTCGAAACACCGGCCTTGCGCAACACATCTTCATGCGCGTCGATGCACATGCCGCAACCATTGATGGCTGAAACAGCCAGGGACCAAAGCTCGAAATCGACCTTGTCTACGCCTGGATTACCAATCACATTCATGCGCAGCTTTGCCGGTATCGTGCGATATTCCTTGTTAGAGGCCAGATGCACGAAACGATAATAGACATTGTTCATGCCCATGATGGAGGCAGCAGATTTGGCAGCCTGAATAACAGTTGCATCAATCTTGCCAGCGGCTTCCGCAACCAGCGCTTTGCGCACATCCGCATTGCGCGAAGCGATACCACACGCAATGAACAAGCCATATTTCTGCTGTGGTGTCAGCGTTTCATCGCTCGACATAGACGAAAGATTGAGACGAACATCCTTGGCGAAATCCGGGATTATTGACTTCAGATCATCAATGGACATGGAACCCTCTTTATCGATCAATTCTGGATAAAAGAAAGGCGGGCCTTAACCCGCCTTCTAACAAAACATTGAGGCTAATTAAGCAGCCTTGAGCGTCTCGCCACCGACTTCGCGGTTGCATGGGCAGAGCTCATCGGTCTGCAAAGCATCGAGAACGCGCAACGTGTCCTTAGGAGCGCGACCAACATTGAGGTTGGTTGCATAGACGTGCTGGATCGTGTTGTCAGGATCGACAACAAATGTATAGCGGTAAGCAACGCCATCTGGCGAACGAACGCCAAGGCCATCAACCAGCGAACCATTTGTGTCAGCAAACGACCACATCGGCAGCTTGTCGAGATCCTTGTGATCACGGCGCCATGCGAGCTTCACAAACTCATTGTCGGTCGAACCGCCGAGAACGACTGCATCACGGTCTTCGAAATCCGAAGCCAGACGCGCAAATTCAGCGATTTCAGTCGGACAGACGAAGGTGAAGTCCTTAGGATAGAAGAAGATGACCTTCCACTTGCCATCGAAGCTTGCTTCAGTCACTTCTTCAAAGGCCGAAACGCCGTTTTCTTCGTGGAAGTTGAAGCCTGGCTTTACGCCAGTTACTTTGAAAGAAGGAAGCTTGTCACCGATGCCGAGCATTTCATACCTGCCTGTAAATTCATTGTTATGCAGAAAATCCAGAAGTTTCAGAATTATCCGCTTGTGAGTCGTTTATAGGCGCGATAATTCAATCGGTCAAAGCGATTAAAACGATCCAATCCATCGATTTTAACGATGGGGATAAGTGCCGGAATAGAATGCTCAATATCAGCGTCCGTCAACTCCACTATTTTATCGCGCTTGTAAAAGCGGGCTCTTTTTCACGCGCTGCCGAGGCCGTGGGCGTTACTCAATCGACCCTGAGTGCTGCGATTCAAGCCTTGGAGGCCGAGATTGGCGTCATTCTGATCGACCGCACAGGCAGACGCATGCAATTGCTGCCTGCGGGAGAAGATTTTTTAGACCGGGCGCGGGAAATTGTCGCTTCAATCGAAGAACTGCCAGAACACGCGAAACAGGCCGAACGCCCGTTGACGACGCGCCTTCGTCTGGGGGTCATTCCCTCCATCGCGCCCTTTCTGCTTCCAAAAGTGCTTCCCACCACTGCACAGGCATTTCCAGAACTACAATTAAGTGTTCGCGAGGGACTGACACGCACGCTTCTCGACAGCTTGCGTTCAGGCACACTTGATGTAGCGCTGGTGGCTCATCCTTATGATCTCGATGATTTTGAAGTCGCGGAAATCGGCAAGGATCCGTTTTTTCTTGCGGTGCGGAGAGATCATGCACTTGCTAACCGTGACCGGATTGATGCGAGCGATCTGCAAAATCAACCCTTTCTGCTGCTCGAAACTGGCCATTGCCTGCGCGAACATGTGATGGCTGCAATTGGTTCCAAGCCCGCACATACGGGCAGTGACGTTCATGCAACCAGTATCATGACGCTGGTGCAGCTTGTCGAGTTCGGGATGGGCGTCACGCTATTGCCGGAAGTCGCGATTAAAGCCGGTGTGACACGCGGCAGCGAAATCAGCATCGTGCCTTATGAGGGGCAGCACAACTTCCGCTCTCTGGCTTTAGTATGGCGCGCCAATGCAGCAAGGCGCAACGAGTTTCAGCTTTTTGCGGCCCATCTGCGCAACAAATGCATGCAAAAAAAGGCTTAAAGAATACCCCAGGCACGAAAACGTCCGCGTCCGGTAATCTCGCGCAGGTTAAGATCGACGATCAGCTTAAGCGCGCCCTGTGGGGTGACTTCCAGTTCTTTCTCAACCATCTGAGTTGAGATAAGCGGGCTTCGTATTGTCATATCGACAAGCTGCGGCAGCCGTGAATTGGAGCGACGACCTTTGAGTTTGCGCTGCATCTGCTCACGCGCAAGCATCAGCCGGTCATGCTCCTTCATGCTAATCTCAGCGCCTTCTTCAATGGATGCGAAGAATGTTTTTAACCGGACAAGGCGGCTTTGTGCACGTCGCTCATCTGGTCTTTTAAGACGCAAGCCGATGCTCAGCGCTGGCAGGTGCCCTGTGGTCATACCTGACTGGCGCAAGAATGCTGCTGCAAGCAAGCGCCCAACCCATGACGAGCGCTGCACCACTTCCAGAGAAAACCAAGCATCATGCACCAATGCAGCACGTAAAAGCGGCGGAAAATCGGCAGTCTTATCAAAGACATCACGCCATTCCTGCAATCGCTCTTCTTCATTCCAGTCGTCATCATAAAGAAGCGGGTCAATCTCGGGCGATTGCGGTTTTGGCTTTTCCTGAACAACACCTTTGAGCAGTGCATCTGTGCGTGCCAGCAGGGCATCAATATCCTCAAACAGAGGGTCGCTATCGCCCTCCTCCGGCTCATTATAGTCTTTGGGCGTTTCGGTTCGCACATCGATATTGCGGCCAAGCAATTGCTGGATACCAGTACTGCTCAAAGCCCACCCGGCAGACCGGCTTGCGATCTGCCGACGCAAACGCAGCACAGAATGGGCAATTGTCAGCGCATGGCTTGGCATACGCGTGTCCATCAATGCATCGTGCAGGACGAGGTCTTCCAGATGCACCAGTTCACCTTCAAGCCACATCGAGGCAACCGCATCATGGAAATGCATGCGCTCCAGCATGCCCTCGCGGATCGGTGAACGGGAAAGCCGCTCATCAAGCCTTGTAAGTGCGGCTGTGGCATTGGCCACAGGCACAAAAAGCTCGTTGAGCGGCAGCTTTTCGATTTCATAAGCCATGTTCGCATATCGCAGGCGATTGCGGAAAAAGGCAAACGAAAATGCGTGGTTAGGCCAAAACTTCCGCAACTTTCACAGCGCGACCTTCTTTCACTGAAAGAAGCGCTGCTTCAGCCAGCGCCAAGGCCTGCAATCCATCTTCTGCCGAAGGTGATGGCGCTTTGCCACCATCAATCGCATCGATGAAAGCTGCGATTTCATCTGCATAGGCTTGTGTGTAGCGCGTCATGAAGAAATCATGCAGCGGTGGACGTGTGTAACCGTCTTTTGAAGCCACTTCGATGGAAACGGGACGCTGGTTTTCAGCAGAAACGGCACCTTCCGAGCCATGCACTTCAATGCGCTGGTCATAGCCATAAGAAGCCCGGCGCGAATTGGAAATTACGCATTGACGACCAGAAGCTGTGGTCAGAATTACGCTGGCACTATCGAAGTCACCAAGTTCACCGATTTTTGGATCAACAAGAACCGAAGCAGAAGCAGATACAGTTTCAATTTCTTCGCCAAGCAGAAACCGCGCCATATCGAAATCATGGATCGTCATATCGCGGAAGATACCACCCGACACTTTGATATAGTCAGCCGGCGGAGCGCCGGGATCGCGGCTGGTGATGGTAACCATTTCAACCTTGCCGATGCGGCCATCATCAATCGTCTTGCGGACAGCCGCAAAATGCGGATCGAAACGACGATTAAAGCCAAGCATAACTTTGCTGTCGGTTTCATTAATAACGTCAAGGCAGGCGCGCACGCGCTCAATATTGAGATCAATTGGCTTTTCGCAGAAAACGGCCTTACCGGCGCGCGAAAAACGTTCAATCAGATCGGCGTGGGTGTTGGTTGGCGTACAAATCAGCACGGCATCCACATCTGCTGATTTTTCAATCTCATCAATCGTGCGAACATCTGCGCCAGCCACATCGGCAATAGCGCGTGCTGCATCCTGATTGGCATCGGCAACGCAGACAAGTTGCGCCCGCCTGTCGGATGCTATTGCACCCGCATGTACCTTACCGATACGACCGGCACCGAGCAGAGCAAGACGTGTTACCATTGCCTTCAACCTCCCAAAACGGTCATCCTCGATTGACCGATAACAGTTTTCCTATTCCGTTTTGCGCATTTCCCAACTATTGCAGGAAGTGAAGCGTAATGGAATATTTATTCTATTTTGCTAGATTGTGATATACCGGATGTCAAGAGACCGTTTCTGAAAGGATGGCGATGCACACCGAACAAGCACCCGTTGCGCAAATAAATGTGCCAACCGCAACCCCGGCCAATGTCAAAGAGTTCGAAGCAAGACTGCTCGAAGTCGCTGACCGCCTGCCAAAGCGCCTGAAACAATGCGCAGATTATGTTGCGGCCAATCAGGATCGGATCGCTGTTTCGACGGTGGCGGAAATGGCCGAAGGCGCAGGCGTTCAGAGTTCGGCATTCATGCGCTTTAGCCAGATATTGGGTTTCTCCGGCTTTTCGGAAATGCAGAAGCTTTTTCGCGAATCCTATGCTGGCGGCTGGCCGGATTATTCTACGCGTCTTGAACATCTGCGCGAGACAGCTGCGGGCAGCGCCCCTGCCCTTTTGGCCGAATTTGCCGAAGCCGGACGCACGTCACTTGAAGGCCTGCTGAAAACCATCGAACCACAGGCACTGGAAGATGCCGTCGAACGGCTCAGCCGGGCTGAAACCATCCATATTATCGGCGTTCGCCGTGCATTTCCGGTTGCAAGCTATCTGGCCTATGCGCTTGAAAAAATGCAGGTCCCGGCCATGTTGCACAGCACTGTCGGTAAGCTAGAAAACCAGCACGCAATCCGAAAAGGTGATGTTCTGATTGCGATTTCGTTTTCGCCATATTCGCCAGAAACAATCGCCATGGCAGAAAATGCAAATGCGCGTGGCATTGATGTTATTGCGATCACCGACACCATTGTAAGCCCGATGAGCAGGTTTGCGACACAGTCCTTGCTGGTTTCAGAAGTTGATTTTGGAGCATTTCGTTCACTTTCCGCAACGCTTTGTCTCGCAATTACGCTTTCTGTGGCTGTCGGAACGGCACGCCAATCGTAAAAGTAAATTAGCTTAAAAACAGACCGTCATTCTATTTTTCAGTTGAAATGGAATAATAAATCCATTTTAATCAAAAATAGAATGGCTGCTGCGCCTTGTGAGTCACGTGTGGCCTTTCCAAGCTAAAAAAACAAACATGCGCCAGGGAGGGCTCTCATGAAGCGGCTGGATTTGATTACGATTGGCCGATCTTCGGTGGATCTTTACGGCGCGCAGGTGGGCGGTCTTCTCGAAGACATGTCATCGTTCAACAAATATGTCGGCGGTTCCCCCACTAACATTGCGACAGGCACAGCGCGTCTCGGCCTTAAATCGGCGCTTATTACCCGCGTCGGCGACGAACATATGGGCCGCTTTCTCTTACGCGAACTGGCGCGTGAAGGTGTCGATACACGAGGCATCGTCACTGATACAGAACGCCTGACAGCGCTGGTCATTCTTGGCATCCGTGATCAGGAACATTTCCCGCTCATTTTCTATCGAGAGAACTGCGCCGACATGGCGCTTTGCGAAGATGATATTGATCCTGCATTCATTGCCGAAGCCGGATGCGTGCTTGCAACAGGCACACACCTGTCGCATCCGCGCACCGAAGCTGCCGTGCTTAAAGCTTTGAAACTGGCGCGCGAAAACCAAAGCCGCACGGTGCTAGACATTGATTATCGACCTAATCTCTGGGGGCTTTCCGGGCATGGTGATGGCGAAAATCGTTTCATCGAATCTGCTTCTGTAACCAGCAAATTGCAGTCTACGCTGCATCTGTTTGATCTTATCGTCGGCACCGAGGAAGAATTTCATATCGCAGGCGGATCAACAAATACGCTTGAAGCGCTCAAGGCCGTTCGCAAAGTCACCAAGGCAGCGCTGGTTTGCAAGCGCGGCCCGATGGGGGCTGTGGTCTTTGAAGGCGATATTCCCGACAATCTCGACAAGGGGCAATCGGGTGAAGGTTTCCCTATAGAAGTATTTAATGTGCTCGGTGCAGGTGATGGCTTCATGTCTGGATTACTGCGCGGCTGGTTAAAAGATGAAGACTGGCCGACCAGTCTGAAATTTGCCAATGCCTGTGGTGCTTTTGCGGTATCGCGTCATGGCTGCACCCCCGCCTATCCAAGCTGGGAAGAACTGCAATGTTTCTTCGAAACAGGCATTCGGGACAAGGCTTTGCGCAAGGATCTGGCGCTCGAACAGGTGCACTGGTCAACCAACCGTAATGGCGACTGGCCACATATGCGGGTCTTTGCTTTCGATCACCGTATTCAGCTTGAAGAAATGGCACAGGAAGCCAAAGCAGATGACGAAAAGATCGGTCAATTCAAAGAATTATGCCTGAATGCTGCCTTGGAGGTTTCAGGCGGACAAAATGGCTATGGCATATTGTGCGATAGTCGGCTTGGACGTGATGCACTCCATCGCGCTTCCGGTACAGGTCTGTGGATCGGACGTCCGACGGAGTGGCCGGGCTCGCGCCCACTGGAGCTTGAACCAGAGCTTGGCCCCGACTGCGGTGGCCTTGTCGAATGGCCTGTCGAGAACGTGGTAAAAGTTCTTTGCTTCTATCACCCTGATGATAGTGCTGAGATGAAGGCTCAACAAGAAGCCACGGTCACACGCTTATTTACTGCTGCACGGCGCAATCGGCTTGAGTTTCTGCTGGAGGTCATCCCTTCAAAGGTTGGTCCTGTGGATGATACAACCACGGCAACAATCATTGAGCGCTTCTACGAGATCGGCATTTACCCTGACTGGTGGAAGCTTGAGCCTTTGAAAACGACCGAGGCATGGCGCAATGCCTGTGATGTTATCAACCGCAATGACCCTTACACACGTGGCATCGTCGTATTGGGGCTTGATGCGCCTGCTCAAGAGCTGGAGGCAAGCCTTAAAGTCGCAGCCGGTTTTGATCTTGTGAAGGGTTTTGCCATTGGGCGCACCATTCTGGGTGATGTCGCGCGGCAATGGCTTGCAGACAAGATGAGCGATGAAGACGCGATTGCTGAAATGGCAAAACGTTACCGCAGCTTCTGCGATCTTTGGGATAAGCTGCGACAGAAATAAACCGTATCTCGGACACAGGTGGAGGCCCGTGTTGAAGATTACGGGAATGCGGAGTTCCGCCGGGAGGAAACATGAAGACCGTTCGACTGACCGCAGCACAGGCTCTTGTGCGCTATGTTGCCAACCAGATGACACCTGACGGTGAACCATTCATCGCTGGTGTCTGGGCCATTTTTGGCCACGGCAATGTGGCGGGTATTGGAGAAGCCCTTTACGGCATTCGCGATGAGCTTGTGACGTGGCGCGGCCATAATGAGCAGACGATGGCCCATGCAGCCATTGCCTATACCAAGCAGCTCGGCCGCAAGCGCGCTTGCGCTGTCACTTCGTCCATCGGCCCCGGTGCCACCAATATGGTCACAGCCGCAGCGCTCGCCCATGTCAATCGCCTGCCGGTTCTGTTTATCCCCGGCGACGTCTTTGCCAATCGTGGCCCCGATCCGGTTCTCCAGCAGATCGAGGATTTCAATGACGGCACTGTGAGCGTCAACGATTGCTTTCGCCCGGTCAGCCGTTATTTTGATCGCATTACCCGACCCGAGCAGCTTCTGACAGCCCTCCCGCGCGCCTTCCGCACCATGACTGACCCTGCGGAGTGTGGCCCTGTAACGCTGTCATTCTGTCAGGATGTGCAGGCAGAAGCCTATGACTGGCCAGAAGAATTCTTCTCGCAAAAGGTTTGGCACTGGCGCCGACCGCCCCCGGATGAACAGGAACTTGCAACCGCAATCGCAGCTATCCGCTCTGCAAAGACGCCTGTGATTGTCGCAGGCGGTGGCGTTCATTATTCCGCCGCTCATGAAGCGCTGAAAAGCTTTGCCGAGGGTCATGGCATTCCGGTCATCGAAACGCAGGCGGGCAAGTCTGCTCTGCCATGGGATCATGCACTGAACTTCGGCCCGGTTGGTGTAACAGGCGCAGATTCCGCCAATGCTGTGGCTGCAAATGCCGATCTGGTGATCGGTATTGGTACGCGTTTTCAGGATTTTACAACCGGATCATGGGCGCTGTTCAAACATCCCGGTCGCAAACTGCTTTCACTAAATGTCCAAGCCTATGATAGCCACAAGCAAGGTTCCATCTCGCTTGTTGCCGATGCAAAGATAGGGCTGGAAGCATTTTCCGGCGCGTTGAAAGACTATAAGCGTCAGTCAGTTGATAGCAGCCTAAAGACGAAATGGTTTGAAGCAGCAGATCGTTTCACAGCCGCGCCTGCGGATGGAAACCAGCTTCCAACAGACATGCAGGTGATCGGTGCAGTCCAGCGACAGGCAAAGGACAACACAGTTGTCATGTGTGCTGCCGGTACAATGCCGGGCGAATTGCACCAGCTCTGGAAAGCCGGACGCCCTATGTCCTATCACATGGAATATGGTTTCTCCTGTATGGGCTATGAGATTGCCGGTGGGCTTGGCATCAAGATGGCGGAACCAGACCGCGACGTGATCGTGATGATCGGCGACGGTTCTTACATGATGGCCAATTCCGAGCTTGCGACCTCCGTGATGATGGGCATCAAGATCACCGTCGTCCTCACCGATAATCGCGGCTATGGCTGTATCAATCGTTTGCAGATGGCCACAGGTGGTGCAGAGTTTAACAACCTGCTCGACCACGCAAACCATGTAAACGCTTCCAACATAGACTTCGCAGCACATGCCAGCGCCATGGGTGCAGACAGCATTAAGGTGGGCTCTATTGGCGAGCTCGAAGAAGCGCTTGAGCGGGCGCGTAACAGCACTCGCACCACCGTTATCGTTATCGACACCGATCCCTATCCAACGCCTGAAACCGGTGGCTGGTGGTGGGACGTGGCTGTGCCGGAAGTTTCAGAGCGCGAAAAAGTGCGCACCGCACGCGAAAATTATGAAGCCCAGATCAAAGAAAGAAACTGACCGATGATCCTCTACGGCACCAACCCGATTGCCTGGTCAAATGATGATGATCGCAGCCTCGGCGCGCATATCAGCCTTGATCAATGCCTCGACGAAACAGCTAAAATCGGCTTTGATGGAATTGAAAAAGGGCATAAATTTCCTCAAATTACAGCGGAACTTAAAGCAGTACTCGAACCGAGAAATCTACGCTACGTTTCCGGCTGGCATTCTCTGAACTTGCTTACAAATTCCGTTGAGGATGAGACGGCTGCGATGCAGCCAGCGCTTGATCTACTGAAGGCCATGGGCTGCAAGGTCATCATCGTTTGCGAAACATCCAACGCCATTCACGGCGACGATGATAAGCCACTCTCGGAACGCCCTGTACTTGAAGAAGCGCGCTGGGAAGAGTTTGGCGCAGGCGTTGAAGCACTGGCCGAATATGCAGCCGCGCAAGGCATTGCCCTTGTCTATCACCACCACATGGGGACAATCGTTCAGAGCGAAGACGAAATCGATCTGCTGATGAAACATACTGGCCCGCATGCGAAACTTCTGCTCGATACAGGTCATTGCCTGTTTGGCGGTGGCAATCCAGAGCGCGTGGCAAAAAACCATATGGGCCGTGTCAGTCATATCCATGCAAAAAACCTTCGTCCGACGATTGCAACAGAGGTTCGGGATCAAAGCCTGTCGTTTCTGGAGGGTGTACGCCGCGGCGTGTTCACCGTTCCGGGCGATAAGGATGGCGGCGTTGATTTTGTGCCGGTGCTCAGAATTGCTGCCGAACATGGCTATCAGGGTTGGTTGGTCATTGAAGCCGAACAGGACCCGGATGTACGCAATCCATTTGACTATCAGTCGCTGGGACTGAAATCCCTCAAAGCATTTGCACGCGAAGCAGGACTCGATAAAGGAGACTGAGCAATGGCCAATCTTTTACGCAAGCCGAGCAGTCCGCATGGCAAGGTGCACGACATCACACCGGAAAGCGCCAATTGGGGTTACGTCGGCTTTGGCCTTTATCGTCTGAAAGCAGGAGAAACGGCTTCGGAGAAAACAGGCGATCGGGAAGTCATTCTGGTGCTGGTGGAAGGAAAGGCAAAGCTCAAAGCGTCCGGCGAAGAGTTTGGCGAAATGGGCGAGCGGATGAGTGTATTTGAAAAGCTTGCCCCGCATTGTCTTTATGTGCCTGCTGAAAGCGACTGGGACGCGGTTGCGACAACCGATTGCGTGCTCGCAGTCTGCACAGCCCCCGGCAAACCGGGCCGTAAGGCGCAAAAGCTTGGGCCAGAAGGGCTCACCTTCGACACACGCGGACAAGGTGCCAACACCCGCAACATCTTTAATATCGCCATGGAAGGTCGCGACGTAGCCGACAGTCTTCTGGTGACGGAAGTTTTTACACCGCAAGGCAACTGGTCATCTTATCCGCCGCACCGGCATGATGAGGATAATTTCCCGGACATGACCTATCTTGAGGAAACCTATTATCATCGCCTCAATCCATCGCAGGGCTATGGCATCCAGCGCGTTTTCACCGAGGACGGAAGCCTTGATGAAACCGTGGCTGTATCAGACGGTGATGTGGTTCTGGTGCCAAAGGGACATCACCCATGCGGCGCGCCTTATGGCTACGAGATGTATTATCTCAATGTCATGGCCGGTCCGATCCGCAAATGGCGGTTTAAGAACCACCCGGATCATGACTGGATTTATAAGCGCGACAACCCATCCGCATAAAGATAAGCCCCGGATTTCCGGGGCTTGTTTTTTTTAAAGCTTTGCTACCTTTTTAAGATCGTCCACCGCGCCGGGTGCGGCGGCAAAAACTTTGCTGCCCTTGGTAAGCTGCTCACCTTGTGTCGGGAACGGATGTGTATAGCCACCTGCTTCGCGCACAAGGCAGAACCCAGCCATACAATCCCATGCATGCATATACGGCTCGTAATAGCCAACCAGCCTGCCGGCGGCGACGTAAGCCAGCATCAATGCGCCTGAACCATTGCGGATGAAAGTCCCGCCAGCTTCCAGCAGATCCTCGACGATCTTGGCAACCACCTGCGGTGTCACATAATTATTGGCACCAATGCCAGTGACGGCATTGCGGATATTGCGCGTTTCATCAAGTGTCAGTTTTTTGCCGTTGAGCGTTGCGCCCTGCCCCTTGGCCGATGCGTACAACTCATCAAAGCATGGTGCCTGAATGACACCGATGACCGGCTCACCATCTTTGAGCACCGCGATAGACACACACCAGTTCGGCATTCCGTTGACGAAAGGGCTTGTGCCATCAATCGGATCGACCACCCAGGTATAACCGGATGCACCCTCATTCAGCCCGTATTCTTCGCCGAGAAAACCATCGTCGGCAAAAGCATGTGCCACGCGGTCACGAATAAGCTGCTCCACATCGCGGTCGGCAATTGACACCACATCCTGCGGATCGCGCTTGGTTTCAATAACCAGAGTTTCGCGCTGATTGAAGTAATCGAGTGCCTTTGCACCTGCTTCAAGCGCGATTTCCTGCGCAAGCTTAAACCGCGTTTCAAGCTCGTGAGATATATGGGAAGTCATTCTGATTATCCGCTGATATGAGTAAAAGCGCGAAGTTCATGCGCCTATTGATTGATGATGGCAATGCCGCGCGCTTTGAAGTGGATGGCAACATCCGTCTGCGATGGCAATGCCTGTTCGACGTCCGGGTCGACGATGAAAAGCTTTCCGTGTTCGGTTTCAATTTCGTATTCTATATGATCGCCAAGATAGGCAGAATGCGCAATGCGGCCTGCAAAATCCCCACCCGTCTGCGGCTGCAAGGTCACTGCGTTTGGACGAACAGCCAATTGCGCAGGCCCCGGCTTGATATTGCGGGATGCGAGCCGATGAACAAGATTGCCAACACGAATGGTTGCCTGCCCTCCATCAACGCTGATCACTTCACATGGCACCACATTCGCCTCTCCCATAAAATCGGCAATAAAGGCTGATGCCGGAGACTCATACAAATCCCGCGGACTGCCCTGCTGCGCTATATTGCCATCTTTCATGACAATAATTGTATCGGAAACCGCCAAAGCTTCATCCTGATCATGGGTGACATAAACGGCAGTGAAACCCAGCCGCTGTTGCAATTCCCTGATTTCCGTTCGCACACGACGACGCAATCGAGCATCCAGATTGGAAAGCGGTTCATCAAGCAGAAGGACCTGTGGCTCCAGCACCAATGCGCGCGCAACGGCAACGCGCTGCTGCTGCCCGCCAGAAAGTTCGGCTGGCAGACGATGCCCCATCCCGGCGAGGCCTACAAGTTTCAGCCCATCTTCTGCGCGTTCGCGCGCTTCCTTTTTCTTCAAACCCGAAGATTCAAGACCATAGGCGACATTATCGAGCGAACTCATATGCGGAAACAGCGCATAGGATTGAAACACCATCGAAACGTCACGCTCATTGGCCGGAAGCATGGTTACATCCTTGCCGCCAATCAGAATGCGGCCCGATGTGGGATGCTCAAGTCCCGCTAGCAAACGCAGCGTTGTTGTCTTCCCGCAACCTGACGGCCCCAGCAGCGTAACGAGCGTGCCGGGTTGAACAGTCAGGGACAAATCCGGCAGGGCAGTAAAATTGCCGAACTTCTTGGTTACGTTTTGAAAGGTAACGGAGCCGGGACGGATCACAGTCATGCGGCTTTCTCCTGTTGAACGGTTTTGACAGGCGTGAGGGCTGCGACGCGATTTTCACGCCGTAATTTGCGTTCACCCACAAGCAACTGAAAGAGCGCAATCACAACAACCATTACGACAATCAGCGCCGAGGAATAGGCAATTGCGACGCCAAACTCGCCATTCTCGACAAGGCCGACAATATAGGAAGTTGCCATGTTGTATTCTGCTGAGACGAGGAAGATGACAGCGCTGATGGATGTGATTGCTCGAACGAATGAATAAACCAGAGCCGCAGTGATGGCAGGCCGCAAAAGCGGCAGAATAACCTTGCGTATGGTTCGGAAGCTGCCCGCACGCAGTGTCAGCGATGCTTCATCAAGGCTTTTGTCGAGCTGGCTCATGGCGGCGATACCACCGCGCACGCCCACAGGCATATTGCGGAAAACAAAGCATGCGATCAGGATCAGCGCCGTACCCGTCATTTCAAGCGGTGGCAGATTGAATGCCATGATGTAGCTGACGCCGATAACCGTTCCCGGAATGGCAAAACTCAGCATGAGGGCAAACTCGAATATGTTACGCCCAAAGAAGCGCTGTCTTACGATGAGATAGGCCGTCAGCAGTCCCACCGCAGCGGTCAGCGGTGCGGAAATCAGCGAAATCTCCATTGTTGTCCAGAACGAGTTCCAGGCCACACCCGTCCATGCAAAGCCGCTATCTGTCCAGGCAACGGAGAAAGCACGGCGGTAATGGTCAAGCGTGAGTGAGTTATCCAGACCCCATGTGCGTACGAAACCGCCAATGATGATCATCAGATAGACAACGACCGTGAAGATCATCCATGGAATGACCATTGCATAAACGCCGATCTTCAACCCGCGTGGCAATCCGGCGTGAATGCCGGAATCGCCCTTGCCAGTCACAGTTGCAAAGTTTTTGCCCGACAACCAAAGGCGCTGGATGAGAAACGCCGACAACGTGAAGCAAAGCAGCACAATCGCCAGAACCGCTGCACGCGACGGGTCGTTTTGCGCACCCACAACGGCAAAGAAGATTTCGGTCGACAACACGCCATGGCTGCCACCCAGAACCATTGGATTGCCAAAATCGGCCATGCTTTCGATGAAGGCAATCAGAAACGCATTGGCAAGACCCGGTGCCATCAGTGGCAGAGACACTTTGTTAAATGTGCGCCAGCGGTTGGCGCGCAAGGTTTGTGACGCTTCTTCCATTGAAGGCGACACGCCTTCGACCACGCCAATCAGCACAAGAAATGTGATGGGCGTGAATGAAAGCACCTGTGCGATCCAGATACCTGTGAGGCCATAAAGCCAGCGCCCCGGCTCCACGCCAAAAATATTTGATATCTGCTCGGTTATCACGCCTGCACGACCAAAAAGCAGGATCAGCGCCAGACCAATCACAAAGGGCGGCGTAATAATGGGCAACACCGTTAGAATACGCAGGCCCTTCTTGAACGGAAATCCTGTACGTGTTGCAACAAGTGCAAAAGCCAGCCCCAAAAGGGTTGACCCGGAGGCAGTCATAAGTGCGAGCCAAAGCGTGCGCCACGCAACGCCACAGCGACCGTCACCGATCACGCATGCAAGGCTCCATATGGATGAATCCTGAATATTGGCAATAAAGCCATCCGGCTTGAATGACCCATCAAAATCCTGAACGGAAGCGCCAAACATGCTGAAAATCGGATAGAAAACGAAGACACTGACAAGTGCTACAAGTAACGTAATTGAAGAGACGACAAACGCGTCGCCCTTCATCACACCGCGTTCAGCGAGGCTGAACGAAAAAATCAGCAAAAAGCACAGACCTGTCAGCACGGCACCTGCGCCAAAAGCTGGCTGTCCTTCGGCAAGCTGACCGAACAGATTTTCGCTTATGGCCCAATTCCAGCCCGTAAAGCCGATTGCCAGTCCCTGAACTGCCAGAAAACCAACCCCAAGCAGACTGGCAGCAATCAAAACCAAGGTGCGCTTCTCAGCAGGCATTGCAAAGCGTGCACAGGCGCAGATCAGCATCAACACTGCAAGAACAGCGAGCCAAATCCGATCATATGCAAAAATCTGGAGAATAACTGGAGCGGTATCAGCTTCGCTGAACAGACCTTCAACCCAGCTGAAGGAGAAAAAGCCTTGTTCGACGCGATACCATGGCACAATGAGGAACGCGACCAAAGCCAGTGCCAGAACCACATCAAGCCTGCGATTATGCTGTTTCATGTTTTATCCGCTTTCCTGCTTCGGGCATTGCCGCAAAGTGGATGCAATTATCCGCCTCCCGCCAGCATAATGGCGGGAGCGCTATAACGGAGAATGCGGCTATGGCTTAATTGGCCTTGGCGCCAATTTCCTTGTCCCAGCGATCCAGGATTTCCTTACGCTTGGCTGGTTCGCCGTAGGTTTTGAAATCATAGTCGATGAGCTTGATGTCCTCGAAGCGCGGCGACTCTTTTGGAACTTCGGCATTCTTGTTGGACGGAAGCTGGAAGGATTTGGCATCCTTCATTTTCGACTGCACTTCGGCGGTCAGTGCCCAGTCATACCACTTCTTCGCATTGTCAAGATTTCTGGCACCTTTGATAATCGACATCGAGCCAATTTCGTAGCCCGTGCCTTCACATGGGGCGACAGACTTAATCGGGAAACCTTCGGCGGTCATTGAAACTGCATCATGCATAAAAACAATGCCGATGCCGTTTTCACCACGTGCTGCGGACTTTACCGGTGCTGAACCGGACTTGGTATATTGTGAAACATTGGCATTGAGCTTTGCCATATAGTCAAAGGCTTCATCCTCACCCATCAGTTGAACAAGTGTGGCAAGCGCCGTATAGGCGGTGCCGGAAGAGTTTGGGTTGGCCATCTGGATTTCGCCCTTATAGGACGGATCGAGTAGATCAGCCCAGCAAAGTGGCTCTTTCAGGCCCTTCTTGTTGAGAATATCTGTGTTGTATCCCCATCCAAGCGCACCGGCATAAACGCCAACCGTGCGATAGCCAGAGCTTTCGGCCTGTTTCTTTGCCCAATCCTGCAGTTCATCGAGCTTTGGCGATTTATATTCAAGCGTCAGACCTTCGGAAGCAGCCTGCAAATGGGGATCGCCTGTGCCAGCCCACCAGATGTCTGTCTTCGGATTACGCGCTTCCGCACGCACCTTGGCATAGGTTTCGCCAGATGACAGACGAACCATATTGACCTTGATACCTGTATCTTTCTCAAATGTGTTCTTCATCAGCTCACAGATCACGACATCTGCCGAGCAGATGAGGTTAAGATTGCCCGAAGCAAGAGCCGGAAATGCAAATGAAGAAACGCCAGCGGCAAACGCCGCAACCATAAGTGCAGAACGCATATATTCCTCCCTTTAGAGCGCTTTCAATATGATTGAACAAATCGGCGCTCTAACTCCACTTGTTGTGCAGCGCCTCCACGCTGTAGCTTTTTGCAAGCCTGTGCACAGTCTTTGCCTTTTAAGCCTATGTGTCAATGTTGTATGTAAATTTTATTCTGAAAATTCGAAAAACAATCCAATAATTCCAAAAAATATAATTCTAATAAGAAACTTTCTAATTGTTTTTAAAAGAAAAAAGGCGACCCGGAGGCCGCCTCTTTCACCTTATCAGAGCTGCATGTCAGCCAATCGCCATCAGGCTGGCATTACCGCCCGCAGCCGTGGTGTTGACAGAGGTTGAAACCTCTTCAAGCAGCCAGTTCAGGCAGTAGCAGTCCGCATTTTGCACAAGCTGTGCAGAACTTGCTGCCTGTGTAAGAACCAGTGGTCCGGGCAGTGCTGCCAGCTTTTTGTTGATATCGATAAGGCGTTCACCTTCACCTTCAACAAGCGCTCCGGCAAAAGGCGCATCCGACTGCCAGTCGGTCGTCCAGATTGCACGTGCAGCAACGCTTGCGGGCAAATCCTTAAGGGCATTGCGCAATCCGGAAGCTTCATCAATCACCGCACTGTTTCCAGTGGCAAGCACTGCGGTCAATTGACGATAGAGACCGGTTTCGGTTTGTGGCACCAGCAAAATACGGCCACGCGCATGCAGGGCATAGAGGTTGCGTTCACCAACCGGACCCGGAAGCTCTATGTCAAGGCCAAGTGCTGAGGCACTTCCGGTTTCACGAGCTGCATGCGCGAGATCGTTCATGCCGCGATTGCCAAGCCATTTCGCAAAATCATTGAGCGCTGGATCGCTGTGAACCGAAGCCATGCGCGGCGGGATTGGCGCTGTTTCGACCAGACGACCGAGATAAAGCGGACCACCAGCCTTCGGGCCTGTGCCGGACAGACCGCGACCACCAAACGGCTGAACGCCCACAATTGCACCGATAACATTGCGGTTGATATAGACATTGCCAACGCGAATGCGGTCGCAAACATGGGCGATGGTTTCATCAAGGCGCGTATGCAGGCCCAAAGTCAGACCATAGCCGGTCGCGTTAATGTCATCGATCAGGCGATCCATATCATCGCGCTTATAGCGCACAACATGCAGAACCGGGCCGAACACTTCGCGTTTGAGATCACGAAGGCTATCAATCTCAACAATGGTCGGGGCTACATAGGTGCCCTTCTCTGTTTCAGGTCCAAGCGGAAGCTGTTCAACTCTGCGCCCCATGTCACGCATCGTCTGAACATGCTTTTCGATGATTTCCTTCGCGTCCTGCGTGATGACTGCGCCAATATCGACCTTGAGCTGGTCGGTTCGCCCGATGGAAAGCTCTTTAAGCGCACCTTTGAGCATTTTCAGGATGCGGTCGGCAACATCTTCCTGCAGGCAAAGCACGCGCAGTGCCGAACAGCGCTGTCCGGCGCTGTCGAATGCCGAGCCTATCACATCAAACACGACCTGCTCAGCAAGCGCGGATGAATCCACGATCATTGCGTTCTGGCCACCTGTTTCCGCAATCAACGGAATCGGCTTGCCATTTGGCAGCAGACGTGATGCAAGCTGCGCCTGAATGAGACGCGCAACTTCGGTTGAGCCCGTGAACATCACACCACAGGTTTCAGGTGCTGCAACAAGGGCCGCGCCAATGCGGCCATCGCCCGGCAGGAGCTGCAATGCATCGGCAGGAATGCCGGCTTCATGCAGAATACGCACGCCCTGTGCTGCGATCAGCGGGGTTTCTTCAGCAGGCTTTGCCAGAACCGGATTGCCTGCAACAAGGGCTGCTGCGATCTGTCCGGTGAAGATAGCAAGCGGAAAGTTCCACGGGCTGATACAAACAATCGGCCCAAGCGACTTGTGTGCAACGCCCAGTGTGCGGCGTGTCTGTTCTGCATAATAACGCAGGAAGTCGATAGCTTCGCGCACTTCCGCAATCGCGTTTGGCATTGATTTGCCAGCTTCGCGCATAATGAGTCCAAGCAGTTCCGGCATTTCTCGCTGCATGATGTCGCTCGCGCGATCAAGGCAGGCTGCACGGTCCGCAGGCGAAACCTGAGACCAACTTGCAACGGCCTTTTCGGCGGCTTTCATTGCTTGCGCAACATCGTCGGCAGCGATTTCCGTAACCGTACCCACGACATCGGAATGATCGCCGGGGTTCAGAACCGGACGGCTTTGACCCTTAACCTTGCTTCCCACAACCTGCGGTTCCGCAGTCCAGGCGCGCGAAGCATTGGCCTTGAGCGTTTCGCTGAGCTCTGCCAGTTGTTCTTCGTTGGAAAGATCAAAGCCAGCCGAATTTTTGCGTGCACCATAAAGGCCTTCCGGCAGATTGATCTGGTCGTGACGCGCACCGACAACGGTCATCGAACGAACGACTTCCGCAGGATCGGCAATCAGTTCATCAACCGACACACTCTTGTCGCCAATACGGTTGACGAAGGACGAGTTCGCACCGTTTTCAAGCAGGCGACGGACGAGATAAGCAAGCAGCGTTTCATGCGTGCCAACCGGCGCATAGATACGAGCCGGGCGACCCAGCTTCGATGGACCGACAACTTCGTCATAAAGTGGCTCGCCCATGCCATGCAGGCACTGGAATTCATAAGAGCCGGTTTTGAAGTCAGGGCCTGCCAGATGATAGATCGTGGCGAGCGTCTGCGCATTATGTGTTGCAAACTGCGGGAAAATCACATCGCGGGCGCCAAGCAGCTTGCGAGCGCAAGCAATGTAGGAGACGTCGGTATGAACCTTGCGGGTGTAAACCGGGAAATCTTCCAGACCATCAACCTGTGCACGCTTGATCTCTGCATCCCAATAAGCGCCCTTAACGAGACGAACCATCACGCGGCGATTGGTGCGGCGAGCCAGATCGATAATGAAATCAAGTACAAACGGACAACGCTTTCCATAAGCCTGCACCACAAAGCCTATGCCATCCCAACCACCAAGGTCCGGATCTTCACAGAGGCTCTGCAAGAGATCGAGCGAAAGCTCCAGACGATCTGCTTCTTCGGCGTCAATATTAAGGCCGATATTGTACTGCTTGGAGAGGGCTGCGAGCGCCTTCACCTTTGGCAGAAGCTCGCTCATAACGCGTTCGCTTTGAGCGCGCACATAGCGCGGATGCAGAGCCGAAAGCTTGATAGAAATACCTGGACCGTCATAAATGCCGCGACCGGCAGACGCACGACCGATTGCATGGATCGCGGTCTCATAATCTTTGTAATAGCGCTCGGCATCGGCTGCGGTGGTGGCAGCTTCGCCCAGCATGTCATAAGAATAGCGGAAGCCGCGTTCTTCGAGCGACTTGGCGCGCTTCAAGGCTTCATCGATCGTTTCGCCGGTGACAAACTGCTCACCCATCATGCGCATGGCCATATCGAGGCCACGACGAATAACCGGCTCGCCGCAACGCGCGATCAGGCGTGTGAGCGCTGCGGAAAGGCCGCTATCATTGACCGTATTGGTCAACTTGCCAGTGACCACAAGGCCCCAAGTCGCTGCATTGACGAACAGCGAGCGACCGCCGCCGACATGCGATTTCCAATCGCCGTTTGAAATCTTGTCGCGGATCAACGCATCACGCGTTGCCATATCCGGGATACGCAGCAGCGCTTCGGCAAGGCACATCAGCGCCACGCCCTCCTGGCTCGACAGTGAATATTCATGCACAAGACCTTCAACACCTGTGCCCTTGTGCTTGGCACGAAGCGCTTCGATCAGCTTGCGCGCCGTTTCGCGTACCTGTTTCGCCGTTTCCTCAGACAAGGTTGCCTGCTCCACAAGCGCTGTCACGCATTCTGCTTCGGGCCTGCGATAAGCATCAGTAATTGCTTTGCGCAACAGCGTCTGCTCGCGAATTGGAGGCGCGAAATTCTGGAAAACAGGCGTGGTGTGGGCGGATAATTTGTCAGTCATGGTGCAATGCTCGCAAAAACAGGCTCAGGCCCAGTTCAACTATGCTTATATGTGGTTGCACAGTATCATCGGCGCAAATTGCATTCTGTCTTCATTTGATCCATATAAAGGCAATTCAATCTTATTATTTTGACTTTGGCAGGCAAAAAGAATGCGAAAGATAGACTCTGTAGACGATCTGGATCAGTTTGATCGCCGCATTCTTGAAGTCTTGAGTGACGATGGTCGCATTGCTATGACCGAGTTGTCAAAAAAAGTCGGTCTTTCCAAGACACCGTGTCAGGCACGCGTCAAAAGACTGGTCGATGAAGGATATATTATCGGCTTTCGAGCGGCGATTGATCCCGAAAAACTCGGTCTTGATCACATTGCATTCACGACCGTCAAACTTTCCGATACACGCGAAAGCGCGCTGAACGCTTTCAATATTGCCGTTCGCAAAATTAGAGAGGTCGAAGAGTGCCACATGATCGCAAGCTCCTTCGACTATCTCTTGAAAGTGCGAACATCCAACATCCGGCGTTACCGCGAGGTGCTGGGCGAAAAGATTTCGAGCCTGCCCAATGTGGCAAGCACATCGACCTTTGTGGTGATGGAGTCAGTTAAGGACAACCGCCCGGTCAGGGTCTATCCGGGCGCATTGTAAAGATTTAAAAGCGTGTTTTCGGGATACGCTTTATAGTGTTTTATCAGCGAGATAGCGCTCCAGCGTCTTAGCAGTGCCATCTTGCCAGATACGACGAAGCGCCGCTGAAAAGGCTTCGATATAGACCGGACTTGTCGCCAGTGAACCGAAAATATCGGTCATCTCAAGCCAGCGTGCCGGATTATCTTTAGCGAGTGCAGCCTGCTTCACCAGACGATCCCATGACGGATCATTCGGCTCGATCACTGCGCCGCTGTCTGTCGTTCCAAAGCAATAGCGGCACCAGAGAGCCGACACCAGTGCCAGCCCCGTAACAAAATGGCCTTTTGCCAGCCGATCCGCAACAGTGGGCAAAATGAATTTAGGCTGGCGGTTCGAACCATCAAAACAAAGGCGGCGGATCGTGTCACCAATCTTCGGATTGGCAAAACGCTTATCGATGAGCAGGCGATAATCCTCCAGCACCGTGTTTGGCACCGGCGGCACTTCGGGAATGATTTCTTCCTTGGTGAGTTTTTCGAGATATTGCCGGATCAGCGAATGCTCCATCGCTTCATGAACGAAATGAATATCCAGGAGCCCAGCCGGATAGGCGATGGCCGCATGACCGCCATTGAGGATTCTGATTTTCATAAGCTCATATGCATCGACCTGATCGGAGAAAATCACACCGACCTTGTGAAGCCGCGGCCTCCCTGTCGGGAACTTGTCCTCCACCACCCATTGCTTGAAGCCTTCGCAGAAAACCGGCCAGCCATCTTCGACTTCAAATTCGTTCAAAGCAATTTCACGCTCACGCGCACCCGTTGCGGGCGTGATGCGATCGACCATGGAATTTGGAAAAGCGACATTGGCCGAAATCCAGTCGGCAAATTCCGGATCACTGAGCTTTGCAAGTCCTGTGACCGCATCTTCCGTCACATGCCCATTGCCCGGTATATTATCGCAGGACATCACCGTGAAAGGCTCAATATCTGCGGCCCTGCGTAGCTTCAGCGCCAGCAGGATAAGGCCAAAAGCCGTGTTCGGCTTATCAGGATGAACGCCGTCATATACAATATCGGAATGCGCGGCATCGAAATGCTGGCTTGCAGGGTCGATATAATAGCCGCCTTCGGTGATCGTCATCGAAACAATGCGAATATCTGGCGATGTGAGATAATCCATCAGCGCCTTTCGGCCTGCATCGGTCGAAATAGTCACATAATCGATCATCGAAGCGGTCACGCGCGCGCTTGAATAATCTGCCTCCTGTTCGACAACAGTCGTCAGCCAATCCTGTGCTTTGAGCGTATCGCGCATGGCATCGTCGCTATCGCGAACCCCAGCCCCCACCAAAGCCCAGTCGTGATCAAGCCCCAGACCAAACAAATCATCAAGATAAACGGCCTGATGCGCACGATGAAAATTACCAACGCCAAAATGCACAATTCCGGGCGTCAGATCTTCCGGAGCATAACCAGGCTTGCGAGCTTTGTTAAAGCTCTTGAGCGTTGCACGCGACAGCTTGGTCATGAAATAGATCCTCCTTAATCAATCCGACACCAACAAAACTAGTGCCGACAGGAGTGGGCGGCAATAAGCATGCACAAACAATCAGTGAAGACTTCAATAAAAGATGGCGGGCACTGAGCCCGCCATTTTCAAATCACTCTGGTTATCTTAGTTCAAACCCAGTGTTCCACGCAGCGTCGAAAGATCTTCTGCAAGCGTGGTAATCGCGCCTGCCATGACCTTGCGATCTTCATCGGTCAGCTTATCGTATAATTCGTAACCATCGCCCTTCTTGTATTTGACAAGAATGTCATTGACGGTTTTAAAGTTCGCATCCGACTTTTTGAGAAGTTCCGGATTTTCCTTTTCAATCAATGGACGGAAAAGTTCGACAATCTTCTGTGAGCCATCGACATTGGCCTGGAAATCCCAGATGTCGGTGTGGCTGTAACGGTCTTCTTCGCCCGAAATCTTGGTCGCGGCGACTTCTTCCATCAAAGCTGCGGCACCACCGACAACCTTTTCAGGTGGGAATGTCATATCCTTGATGCGCTTTTGAAGCTCGACAACATCCGCATAGAGCTTATCTGCGATTGGCGTCAGACCTTCAGTCGAGTTCTGCGCAAAAAGCCCATATTCGAGGCGATGGAAACCGACAAAGTCTTCCGACTTTTCCGCATCTTCGTGATCGTCAGCACGGCTATCAATAGAAGCATCGAGGTCTGCAAAAAGCTCTGCAATTGGCTCAATTTTTTCATAAGAAACGCGTGAGGACGGATAAAGCTCTTTCGCCTTTTCCAGATCACCAGCCTTGATGGCATCGGTGAAAGCCTTGACGTCTTTTACGAGAATATCGAGATTATCCTGAACATAAATCTTGTAGTCAGCAATTGGCTGAACAAGATCAAGCGGCGACACTTCAGCTTTCGCAGCAGTGAAGCTTAAAGACAGAGCGACGACACAAGCCGACGCGAGCAATGGCAGACGATATTTCATATTTGCCTCTCCATGGTAATTAAGACTTTACCCACGCGCATTCTGCGGCCCACTCGCCTGCAAAAGATCGCGTGCATAAAAGTCATCCTGATCTTTCACGCCGGGTAGCGTGAAGAAATAGCCGCCGCCGATCGGCTTGATATACTCTTCCAGAGGCTCGCCATCGAGGCGCTTCTGAACAGTGATAAAGCCCTTTTCCAGATCGGCCTGATAAGCGATGAACAGCAGCCCCATATCGAGCTGGCCGGACTTCGAGACCCCATTGGAATAGTTGAATGGGCGGCGTAAAATCAGATGTTGTTCGGCATTGGCATCACGTGGATTGGCCAGCCGAATGTGAGAATCCATCGGCGTAATTTTGCCTTCCGGGTCCTTCTTATAGTCAGGCACGTCAGCTTCGGTTTTGCCATCAAATGGCGCACCGCTATCCTTGTGACGACCAAAAATTGTCTGCTGTTCCTGCAACGGCGTGCGATCCCAGCGCTCGACAAAATTTCGGATAAGACGCACAGCCATATAGCTGCCATTGGATGCCCATTCAGGCTCCTGATTGTCAGGC
>Ga0213829_1000244_pt1 | contig 60924 bp, 39 predicted proteins | sample MC6MC0896MG_FD_180665 | JGI IMG/M metagenome (GOLD analysis project Ga0213829, IMG submission 180665) | Enriched soil aggregate microbial communities from Iowa State University, Ames, United States - MC6-MC0896-MG | ecosystem: Environmental > Terrestrial > Soil > Unclassified | place: USA: Iowa... | reverse complement strand
CCGACCCTGGCTGAAGAGATGGGCGTACTGCAAGAGCGCATCACTTCGACCAAGGAAGGTTCGATCACCTCGATCCAGGCCGTATACGTGCCTGCGGACGACTTGACCGACCCGTCGCCAGCGACCACCTTCGCCCACTTGGACGCCACCGTCGTTCTGTCCCGTGACATCGCCTCCCTGGGTATCTACCCAGCGGTCGATCCACTCGACTCGACTTCGCGCCAGCTGGATCCGAACGTGATCGGCAACGAGCACTACGATACCGCTCGCGGCGTTCAATACGTGCTGCAGCGCTACAAAGAGCTGAAGGACATCATTGCGATTCTGGGTATGGACGAACTGTCCGAAACAGACAAGCAGCTGGTATCCCGCGCTCGTAAGATTCAGCGCTTCTTGTCCCAGCCGTTCTTCGTGGCCGAAGTCTTCACCGGTTCTCCAGGTAAATACGTTTCCCTGAAAGACACCATCGCAGGCTTCAGCGGCATCCTCAAAGGTGACTACGACCACCTGCCAGAACAAGCGTTCTACATGGTCGGCAGCATCGAAGAAGCTGTTGAGAAAGCCAAGAAACTGTAATCCCGGTGCCCCGCAAGGGGCGCCAATCAGGTTGAGGCAAGCAGATGGCTATGACAGTCCATTGCGATATCGTCAGCGCAGAAGGAGAGATTTTCTCCGGTCTGGTCGAGATGGTAGTTGCGCACGGTAACCTGGGTGATCTTGGTATCGCTCCGGGCCACGCGCCGCTGATCACCAATCTCAAGCCAGGCCCGATCACGCTGACCAAGCAGGGTGGCACCCAAGAGGTGTTCTACATCTCTGGTGGTTTCCTCGAGGTCCAGCCGAACATGGTCAAGGTGCTTGCCGATACCGTGCAACGTGCTGGCGACCTGGACGAAGCTCAGGCCCAAGCAGCCCTCAAGGCTGCCGAGAACGCCCTGAACAGCAAAAGCGCTGATTTCGACTACGGCGCTGCTGCCGCGCGTCTGGCCGAGGCCGCAGCTCAGCTGCGTACCGTCCAGCAGATGCGCAAAGGGAAGTAATCGGCCCGGGCCGACGCTTCCGTTGCGATTGAGTAAAAGGGTAGCCTCGGCTACCCTTTTTCTTTTTCCGAAATTTCTCTTCGGTCACAGCGCTGACCGCCCCGGATTGGTAGCCAGTCAATGTCACTCGATATCGTTATTCTCGCCGCAGGCCAGGGCACCCGCATGCGTTCGGCACTGCCTAAAGTGCTGCACCCGGTTGCCGGCAATTCCATGCTCGGCCATGTTATCCACAGCGCGCGCCAGCTCAAGCCGCAAGGCATTCATGTAGTCATCGGCCACGGTGCCGAGCGGGTTCGTGAACGCCTGGCAGCAGACGACCTCAACTTCGTCCTGCAAGACAAGCAACTGGGCACCGGCCATGCCGTCGCCCAGGCCATCCCGGCGCTGACCGCTGACACCGTGCTGGTGCTGTACGGCGATGTGCCGCTGATTGAAGTGGAAACCCTGCAGCGCCTGCTGGCCCAGGTCAGCCCACAGCAATTGGGCCTGCTCACCGTCAACCTGGAAGACCCGACCGGATATGGCCGCATCGTCCGCGATGCTCAGGGCCAGGTTGCCGCGATCGTCGAACACAAGGATGCCAGCGAGGCACAGAAGGCGATCACCGAGGGCAACACCGGAATCCTGGCCATGCCGGCTGCGCGCCTGAGCGACTGGATGAGCCGTTTGTCCAACAACAATGCCCAGGGCGAGTACTACCTCACCGACGTCATTGCCATGGCTGTGGCAGACGGCCTGGTGGTCGCTACCGAGCAGCCGCACGATGCCATGGAAGTGCAGGGCGCCAACGACCGCCGCCAGTTGTCCGAGCTAGAGCGTCATTACCAGCTGCGCGAAGGTCGCCGCCTGATGGCGCTGGGCGTGACCCTGCGTGATCCGGCCCGCTTCGATGTACGCGGCGAGGTGACGGTCGGCCGGGATGTGCTGATCGACGTCAACGTGATTCTCGAAGGCAAGGTGGTGATCGAGGATGACGTGCAGATCGGCCCCAACTGTGTGATCAAGAACAGCACCTTGCGCAAGGGTGCTGTGGTCAAGGCCAACAGCCATATCGAAGGTGCGGTGCTGGGCGAGGGCAGCGATGCTGGCCCGTTTGCGCGCCTGCGCCCGGGCAGCGTGCTGGATGCCAAAGCGCATGTGGGTAACTTTGTTGAGCTGAAGAACGCTCATCTGGGCGAGGGTGCCAAAGTCGGTCACCTGACCTACCTGGGCGATGCTGAGGTCGGTGCACGCACCAATATTGGCGCCGGCACCATCACCTGCAACTACGATGGTGCCAACAAATTCAAGACAGTGCTGGGCGCGGACGTCTTTATCGGCTCGAACAACTCTCTGGTCGCGCCTGTGGATATCCTGGACGGCGCCACTACCGCGGCCGGTTCGACCATCAATCAAAACGTCGAGGCCGGTCAGCTGGCAGTCGCGCGTAGCCGTCAGCGCAATATCGACGGCTGGAAGCGCCCTGTGAAAATCACCAAGAACTGATTTATCCACAGCCGTTAATCAGAAAGCCGACTTATGTGAGTAAGTCGGCTTTCTGATTTCAACAGGTGACAATCCGTTTCGAAAGTTACCCACAGGCGCAAGAACGCTTGACGAAGACACCGAGTTAGGTTTTGATTGTCCTACTTATCTTTCGAATCGAAACTTAATCCGTCATGTCGAAACGAAACACCCCCCAGCGCCGTCATAACATCCTTGCCCTGCTCAGCGAGCAAGGCGAGGTGAGTGTGGATAACCTGGCCAAGCGTTTCGAAACCTCCGAGGTGACCATCCGCAAGGATCTGGCTGCGCTCGAAAGCAATGGCCTGCTGCTGCGTCGCTATGGCGGCGCGGTACCGGTACCGCAGGAGCTGCTGGCCGAAACTGTGCAACCCGTATCCCTGTACAAGCAGGCCATCGCTCGCGCCGCCGTAGAGCGGATCCGCGAGCACGCCCGGATCATCATCGACAGCGGCAGTACCACCGCCGCCATGATCCCTGAGCTGGGCCGCCAGCCCGGCCTGGTGGTGATGACCAACTCGCTCAACGTAGCCCGCGCCATCAGTGACCTTGAACACGAGCCGGTGCTGTTGATGACCGGAGGCACCTGGGACCCGCATTCGGAGTCGTTCCAGGGCCAGGTCGCCGAGCAGGTACTGCGCTCGTACGATTTCGACCAGTTGTTCATCGGCGCCGATGGCATCGACCTGCAGCGCGGCACCACCACCTTCAACGAGCTGCTCGGTTTGAGCCGCGTGATGGCCGAAGTTGCCCGCGAAGTGATTGTGATGGTCGAGTCGGACAAGGTCGGGCGCAAGATCCCCAACCTGGAGCTGCCGTGGAGCAGCATCAGTACCCTTATTACAGACGAGCGCCTGCCCATGGCGGCGCGCGAAGCATTCAAAGCCCGCGGCATTAACCTGATCTGCGCCGCGATCAGCCAGGAGCAATAATATGTGTGGAATCGTTGGTGCCGTTGCTGAACGTAATATCACGACCATTCTGATCGAAGGCCTCAAGCGCCTCGAGTACCGTGGCTACGACAGCGCTGGCCTGGCTGTGCTGACCGAGAACGGCGCGCTGCAACGCCGCCGCCGCATCGGCAAGGTCAGCGAGCTGGATGCCGCCGTCGCCGCCGAGCCCCTTGCCGGCAAGCTGGGCATTGCCCACACCCGCTGGGCCACCCACGGCGCGCCGACCGAGCAGAATGCCCACCCGCATTTCTCCAGCGATGAACTGGCGGTGGTGCACAACGGTATCATCGAAAACCACGAAGAGCTGCGCGAAGAGCTCAAAGGCCTGGGTTACGTATTTGCCTCGCAGACCGACACCGAAGTCATCGTCCACCTGATTCACCACACCCTGAAAAGCACACCAGACCTGGCCGATGCCCTCAAGGCTGCGGTCAAGCGCCTGCATGGTGCCTACGGCCTGGCGCTGATCAGCATCAAGCAGCCGGACCGCCTGGTCGCCGCACGCAGCGGCAGCCCGCTGGTAATCGGCCTCGGCCACGGTGAAAACTTCCTCGCCTCCGACCAGTTGGCCCTGCGCCAGGTCACTGACCGCTTCATGTACCTGGAGGAGGGCGACATCGCCGAAATCCGCCGCGACCAGATCACCATCTGGGATCAGGCCGGCGCACAGGTGCAACGCGAAACCGTGCAGTACCACGAAGGCGCTGAAGCAGCCGACAAAGGCACTTATCGCCACTTCATGCTCAAGGAAATCCACGAGCAGCCAGCGGTGGTGCAGCGGACTCTCGAAGGCCGCCTGGGCGGTGACCATGTGCTGGTGCAAGCCTTCGGTCCACAAGCCGCCGAGCTGTTCGCCCAAGTACGCAATGTGCAGATCGTTGCCTGCGGCACCAGCTACCACGCCGGTATGGTCGCCCGTTACTGGCTGGAAAGCCTGGCCGGCATCCCTTGCCAGGTCGAAGTCGCCAGCGAGTTCCGCTACCGCAAGGTCGTGGTGCAGCCAGACACCCTGTTCGTGTCGATTTCCCAGTCGGGCGAAACCGCCGACACCCTGGCCGCCCTGCGCAATGCCAAAGAGCTCGGCTTCCTCGGCAGCCTGGCCATCTGCAACGTCGGCATCAGCTCGCTGGTGCGTGAATCCGACCTGACCCTGCTGACCCTGGCTGGCCCGGAAATCGGCGTTGCCTCGACCAAGGCCTTCACCACCCAGCTGGTCTCGCTGATGCTGCTCACCCTGGCCCTCGGCCGCGTGCGTGGCACCCTTGACGCCGGTGTAGAAGCAGAGCTGGTCGAAGAGCTGCGCCGCCTGCCGACTCGCCTGGGCGAAGCGCTGGCGATGGACGGCGTGGTCGAGAAGATCGCCGAGCTGTTCGCCGACAAGCACCACACCCTGTTCCTCGGCCGCGGCGCGCAGTACCCGGTAGCCATGGAAGGTGCGCTCAAGCTCAAGGAAATCTCCTACATCCACGCTGAAGCCTACCCAGCTGGCGAGCTCAAGCACGGCCCGCTGGCGCTGGTAGACGCCGACATGCCGGTAGTCACCGTCGCGCCGAACAACGAACTGCTGGAGAAGCTCAAGTCCAACCTGCAGGAAGTCCGCGCCCGCGGTGGTGAGCTGGTGGTGTTTGCCGATGAGCACGCCGGCATGAGCAATGCAGAAGGCATCCACGTGATCAACGTGCCGCACATCGCCGACGCACTGGCGCCGATCCTCTACACCATCCCGCTGCAGTTACTGTCGTACTACGTGGCGGTGTTGAAGGGGACTGATGTCGACCAGCCGCGGAACTTGGCTAAGTCGGTTACGGTGGAGTGATGTGAAGCTGGGAGGGTGGTTGGTGTCACAAAAGAATAAAGTTTGTCACAAGTTAATAAAGGTTGTCACAAGCTCTTGCCCCGACTGTACATCGGGGCAGGAGCAGGTCTGGCAGATTAGGATCAGAATCCTTTGGACCGCTGTGACTATCGTCCTGGCTGCGCCCGCTCCTGACATCTCGAACGCAACGTCTACCCCAGTGCCGTACCGGTCTAGTGGGTCGCCCATCGATGAGCGACTCGATGATGACATCTGTTTAAGTATTTTCGGCGGTCTCAGCTTCCAGGGCCTCCATTGATACCTCGCGCCTCTAAACGGAATTTTCCGAGAGCTGAAATTTCCCTCAGCAGTTGCCCTGCCTCACCCGCGATATTCCAGTTTTCTGTGAAGCCTAAAGTAGGCAGCGTCGTCGTGCAGCACACCTCAGCCCCAACATGCTTGTCTAAGTGTCCGTGGAATTTGCGTCCCACCCTCAGTAATGGCTCCCTGCTACTAAATTACCCTTCCGACCCGCTTTCTCACGTGATAAAAGCCAATCATACCCACAGAGTGCACGGACTGCCTTGCGCCATCCGGGACAGGCTTTCCAACAGGACGGAGAAGCAAGATGCATTTGAAGCGGATCAGGGCGTCAAATTTTCGGGCGTTTGGCGACGGTACGGTTGCCCCCTCACTTGATTGGGAGCTTGCCCCCGGACTGAACATCCTTGTCGGGGAAAACGATTCCGGCAAAACCTCTCTAATCGACGCGATCCGCTACGTGCTGTGGACAACTAGCTATGAGTTCATTCGCCTCTTCGAAACTGACTTTCACATCACGGGCACAACACGAGCCCGCTCCCTGTTCATCGAAGCCACTCTTGTGGACCTAGACCCCGCGCAAGAGGCCTCAGTTCTCGAGTGGATGACCCACGAAGCAGACGGGTCTCATAGCTTGATCGTCTATCTGCAGGCGCGTTGGATACCACCGAAGGCCAACAAGCGTGGGCGGGTCGAGGCAATCACCTGCTCGGGCCCGAATGGCACGGGGCCAGAGATCGGCACGGCGGTTCGTGAGCTTATCCGAGCCACCTACTTGCGCCCCCTTCGAGATGCCGAAGCCGAGTTACGCCCTGGTCGTCAGTCACGGCTGTCCCAAATTTTGGGCGCTCATAAACGCATTGATGGGCAGGAGCAAAATGACTTCGACCTAGCGGCTCCAGCTACCGTCCCCAGCAACCTGGTCGGGCTGATGGCGTTTGCTCAGCACCACTTGGGCGAGCATCTGGTCATCAGGGATGTCCAGGACGACATTAACGACAACTACCTGAACAAGTTCGCGTTTGCCGGCGATGCCCTGTCCTCACGAATCCAGATTGCTCCGGAACTGGGCCTGCAACCCATTCTGGAGCGCTTTGAATTAGCGCTGCTGCCATCCTCCACCATCGACCCAAGTGAGCGGTGCATTCGCGGACTCGGCTATAACAACGCTCTGTTCATGGCGACCGAATTGGTTCTGCTGCGGGACGGTGATGAACTCGGACTGCTGCTTATCGAGGAACCCGAGGCCCATCTCCATCCGCAACTGCAGGAGCGCGTTCAGCAGCTCCTCGAACGCACCTCCAAGGCGGCGGAGCCAGATAGCCGTCCTGTTCAGATCATCATGACTACCCACAGCCCATCTCTGGCGGCGGGTGCGGACATCGCAAGCCTGACCTTGGTAAACCGTGCCCAACTATTCAGCCTGGCTCACGGGAAAACCAAACTGCTGAAAAGCGATTACGAGTTTTTGAGGCGCTTTATCGATGCCACCAAAGCGAATCTGTTCTTCGCTCGCGGCGTTGCGATCGTGGAAGGGCCAGCAGAAGCGCTGCTGCTGCCCGCTCTGGCTGCAGCTTCAGGATACTCGTTCAACGAACACGGCATTTCTTGCGTTAACGTCGGCGGAGTTGGGCTTTATCACTACGCGCGAATCTTGCAGCCGATTGATGGCTCGGCGATTCCCATTCCCGTCGCCTGCATCACGGATCGTGACATAGTTCCCAATGAGGCCACCTACATATCTCCTCCCAAGAACAACCGTAAACGATTCGAAAAAGACTACACGCCAGAGGAAGTCGAGGCACTAGTCAAAACGAAGGTCGATCGCGCCCAGGGTGGTAGCACAATTGTCTGCGTCTCCAACAACTGGACGCTGGAATTCGATCTCGCCCTTCATGGATGTGCTCAGTTGATGCATGACGCAATTCACCTGGCGAAGAAGGCAGACTCGAGGGGGGAACGGCTGACGGAGGACGATGAGAAGAAGACGATCGTCGAGGCAGGCGAGCGTTGGAAAGAACTTTCGAACGCTGGACACTCGCCAGTGGAACTGGCGTCACTCATCTACCAGCCGCTCGTTGAAAAAGAGGCATCAAAAGCGATCACTGCCCAATACGCTGCTCACCTGATTTCAACAGGCGACTATGGGAAAGGCGATGAGCTGTTCAACAAGCTGCCGCCTTATCTACAGCAGGCTTTACGGCATCTGACTGGCAGGGCTGAGCCATGACAGTCCCTGTGATCAATGATGCCGATCTTGCGGCTCTACGCGAACTGACACCCGACTTGAACTTCGATGATCAAGAGCGGCGTGCCGTATTGCTGGAGAACCTGTCTCGTGACATCAACGCCGCGCCAGGCAGTGGCAAAACCACGGTGCTAGCCGCGAAGCTCCTGATACTGAGCCGCAGATGGACCTCAAGCCGCGCAGGCGTTTGTGTACTCAGTCATACCAATGTCGCCCGTGATGAGATTCAACATCGGTTAGGTACGAGCCATGACGGGAGTCGCCTGCTCACGCATCCCCACTTCATCGGGACGATTCACGCCATGGTGAATCAGTTTCTGGCTCTGCCCTACCTGCGAAGCAATGGGATGACTGTCGATGTGATCGACAACGATATCTTTGCTCGCCGGGCATTGGCGTTAGCCCAAGCTAACTTTGGCTTGAAGCTCTACATGCAGAAGAATGCGAGCGTCGCGCCCATGCTAGAGGGGCTGGTCTACAAAGGTGCCTCTCTGGACCTCGCCAGCGAATTTAGCTCGCTTCCTAAACCAGGCGCGAAAACCCTTCCAGCAATCGTCGGTATCAAAGAAAAACTCGCCGCTGAAGGGGTTTTCCGGCACGCGGACATGTTCGCGTACGCAGAACGTTTGTTGACCCTTTTCCCTAAGGTTCGCACCCAGCTATCCCGACGGTTCCCTATCGTCTTCATCGACGAAATGCAGGACACGTCATGGGAGCAAGAGCGTTTGTTGCAACTGATGTTCGATGAGACCGTCACCGTTCAGCGCTTCGGCGACATCAACCAACGAATCCTTGGAAGCTCGGAAGGCGCGGAAAACCTGACTTTCCCCCGAGGCGACGTACTTCCGATCTCCTCTAGCAAGCGCTTCGGGCCCCACATCGCTAAGTCTGTGTCTAGAACACAGCTGGCAGGTACTGCTGTAACTGGAGAGGCCCAAGACCGACATCCGTCCATGCTGATCGTCTACAGCACAGGGCGAGTACAGGATGTGATTTCGACGTTTGGAGGCCAAGTACTAGACCGGTTCAGCGATACCGATCTGACCAGTGGAAAAGTCAAAGCCCTTTGCGCTCGCAAACAGGGCGATGCCCAAACACAGTTAGCAGGCCGTACCCTCCTGGACTACTGGCCAGCCTCGGGTGGCGACCAATCCGCCGGACTCAAGCTTGTGCGATTCTGGGCGCTTCTCGGGGGGCCCAAGCCTGCCGTAAACGCATCGTTTTCATCACGATTTGAGGAGATCCGCAGAGCGCTGTTTCTGGTACTGCGCGCTGCCAAGGCAGAGATCGTCCAAGGCTTGAAAACCGATCATCAGTTAATTCGGAAGCTGCGTGATGCTGATGAAGATGTTTCAGCCTTCCGGCTACTGATTCGTGATCTGTGCATGAAAAATGTGAGCGATATGGATGAAGCTAGGCGTATCCGTATCGTGAATTTTTTATACGTGAAGCTGCGCCCGTTGCTCCCAAATCACATGACGCCACAGATATTCGCCGCGCTCTCGGTTTTTGAGCGGCCAGAGGCTATGGCTATTCACGGAGCCCGCCGGCCCATATGCTCTATCGAAAAAAATGGTCGCAGCTTAGATATTCATATCGGTACCCTCGCCTCGATGAAAGGCGAAACGCATCTGGCAACCCTCGTCATGGAGTCTCTAGGCCATCCAAGTCGTCGTTTCGACCTGCAGTTGGCATTGCCCATCATCGCTGGGATTGGTACTCGCTCCGGAAAAATGCCTGAGACTCAGCTTTCTCAATTTCGAAACCTATATGTCGGCATGTCACGACCTACCAGCTTTCTGTGCTTGGCAGTCAATGCAGAACGGGTTTCAGACGAGTGTAAAGCGGCATTGACCGATCAAGGGTGGACCATTACCCATTTGCTTTAGCAGGCCACGCGGGTTGTTCATGGCACCTCCTGATGGCCTTAGTTTAAGGCTTGGAGGTGTCTACGACACCCGGAGCGATTCAGGCCTCGGATGGAGCCTTGAGAGTTGAAAAACGGAAGTGCTAAAAGTTTAGGGGTAGGCGCTATCTACAACGACGCGTAGCTGAGCTAGATTCGCTGTACCACCACCTGCTTTTGCGGGTTCCGCATGCGACCTTCGGACCTGTCCGTAAGTGATATTTTCAAGATCGAAGTGGCCTGCATCGAGTACCACACCATTTAAGGAGAATGATCATGATCGAACCGTGGGAAAAAAGCCGAACCCCTGAACTGAAGAAGCTGTTGAAGGAGTTCACAAAACACTCACCTTCGAATCCAGACGACGACCGTGATCTGACCGGTGAAGAGTTCCTCTCCGCAACAGATGAAAAATCCCGTGAGCTGATTGGAAAAATCGTTGAAGTCAGTCGTGTCGTCCTGTTCGATCATGCGGGCCGAAAACAGGGGCAATCCCGAGCTGCAATCGGTCGTGCAGGAAACCGTATTTCAGTGGTTGGCGACCCTTACGACGAGGACGATAAATACAAAACCACTCTTCAGATCGAAACTGAACATGGTGTACTGACGGTTGATGCGCCGCTGGTTGGCCGTTAAGGAGCAGCGAAAAGTCTACAGCTCAACGGAAAACTTATCCCTCATCGATGATGCCAGGACCGGCAACTGACAAGCTGCCGGTATCAATCAACGTACGTAAGAGCCCGTCGTTTCTGGCCCCGACAGTGTTAATTCTCAAAAATTCACCTGTGCTACCTTTCCAGTGAAGCCACCGCCGCCTGGAGGAATAGGGATGTTTAATCTGCTGATACCCGTCCGACACCACCGCCCTGAGCGAGAAATCGTCATGAGTATTTCAATCAATGACGTGTTCGAACCCGTCACAGATGCGTGCATCTTGCTCGGTGAGGTACAACTCGTTGGCCATGAGGGACCACATGGATCGCAGCATCACCACAAAACCGAGGCCGGTCTAGCCTCTCGGTCAACCCGTTCTTGGGGTTTAGCTGACGAATGATGTCGCCTTGGCGCACCTCTTCCGTGTCTTCGATCTGCGTGAAAAAGCCCTGCATGTAAACGCGCCTCGGGAAGGATCAATGATCCATTCTGACAAGCCCTGTTACATGCTGGCAAATTGCTCGGCATTCTAGCTAGGCCTCGAGCCTGAAAGCTGGGCAAACCGAGTCCTCTCGCTTTTTGCCAATGGCGATGCCCTTCGGCGTGACCTATTGGCCTTCCGGCATGATCAACCAGATCACCTACGCCAACGGCACCACCTCCAGTTATACCCAGACCCCGCGCCTGTGGCCGGCCACCTTCACCACCGCCAAGACCGGTGGCGCCACCTACTTCAACAGTGCCTACACCTACGACGGAACCGGCAACCTGGCAACCATCCGCGACTCGGTCGACAGCAGCTTCAACCGTACCCTTGGCTACGACGGCATCAATCGCCTGACCAGCGCTGCCGGTTTTTGGGGTGCAGGCAGCATCAGCTATGACAGTGTCGACGTCATCAGCAGGCTCCCACAAGCTGCAGCTGAAGCCGCAACCCGTGGGGACCATCGCTATAAACTGACGCTGTTCAAACGCTCAGTCTTCCTCGCTACTATCCAGCATCTCCTCGACGGTTTCGCGGATGTCCTCATCCAGTCCTTCGAGCAGTTGCTCCCTTACGGCATCGCTCAGGCGCGTATTGCCGAAGCGTAAGGATCTGATAATCGCGTGCTTGACCTCCATGCTCTGATCGCTGGCCAGGGCCAACTGCACATCCTCGTCACACGGTATGGCGAGCATGGCAAACAGTTTGCTGGCTAATTTCTGGCGGATTTCGCTGTTCGGGTCCTTGGCCAATACCCGCAGGGTTTGCGCTGTGAGTTGGCGCCAGTAGCTGGAGGCCTCAACCAGCTTCAGCCTTACGCTGATCAAGGCGTCCTGGGCCAGTAGCAGTTGGGCGGCCGGGTGAAGATGGCTGTTTTCGGCCAGGGCTAGGCGCACGGTTTCTTCCTGGTCGCGGGCAAGGTGCAACTGTGCCTCTTCGCACAGCTGTTCACCGAAGTGTTCATCGTGCCCTTTGGCCAGCGCCTTGCGCACGCCGATCTTTTCGTCCTTGGCCAACAGTATCTGCGCAGATGGCTTCAGCAGGGGAGATGCCGCCAGCAGTTCGCGGATGGGCTGGTTCTTGTCGCGTGCCAGCGCCTCCTGAGCTAGGGGATGCAGGGTGGACATGAAGGAGCTGTCGCGTTTCAGCAGGCTGGTCCGGACGGCTTGGTCAGGGTCATTGGCCAGCAACAGTTGCGTGGTTTTGCGGGGGCGGTCCAGGCTGGCGACGGCTATGCGCACGCTCACATCCTTGTCGCGGGCCAGTTCAAGCTCCATGGTGGGATCCACCCACCAGTCGCGTAGCAGTGCCGCGCGTACTTCGGCGGCGGGGTCGGCAATCAGCGAGTGCAGAATGTCGTCATCCGCAGACTCGTTGGCGGCAAGGGTCGCCCTGACTTTGGCACTTTTGTGCTCGGCCAGGCATTGTTGAACAGCCTTGGACAGCGATCGATTCTTCGCCAGCGCCTCCAGCAATGCCTCTGACTGAGCGCCTTCAGCCAGCAAGGCGGACTGGAGCGATTCAGGCAAGTTGCCGCGTGCCGCTACTTTCAGTTTTTCTGCCTGCCCGGACGTAACGGGTTTTTGCGTACCCATGTATCCAGAGACCAGGGCACCGATGTCCAAGCCTGGCAGTTCACCGGGTTTTGTGAGTACGTTGACTTGGCAGATATGGCCCACCAGGGTTTCGCCAATGTTTGTGTTTCCGGCCAGCTCCTCGCGTATCTTGCTGCTACCTAGCTTGTACAGACGCATGTACTGCGCCTCGCTCAGGTAATGGTTGGCGGCCAGCACTTCCTGTACTGCTTCCACATCGTCGATCATTTTCTCGGCGACGGGGCCGGCCAGCGCCTGATTGCGCGCAAGCTCGCAGCGCACCTCGAGATTGCTATCATCGGCAAGCCTGGCTTGCAGCGGTGGAGCTAGGGCTTTGTTGCCGGCGAGTTCACGCAGCAGTTCTGCATCGCCTCTCTCCAGCAGGCGCTGCTGCACTTCAGTGACAAGGGCGGCGTTGCCCGCCAGTGCCTCCTGCACTTCGGGCTGGTCACTAGCCAGCAGAAGCTGCACATCATCCAGCAGGTTCTCGGCCCGTGCCAGGTACCTGCGGATGGCAACTTTGGGGTCTGTGGCCAGATGCCGCTGTACGCTCGACGCGACCGCATCGCGCCAGCGTACCAGGCGCTCGCGCACGTCGTCGTCCTCATCCTGCATCAGGGATTCAAGCAGGCTTTCGTCGAGGTTTTTGTTGCCTGCCAGGGCTTCGCGCACCTTGGCGCTGGGGTCCTTGACCAGCCGTGCCTGGACCTTGGCATTGAGCGAAGTGTTGCCTGCCAAGGCGACGCGCACCGGCTCGGACGGGTGCCGGCAGAGATCCATCTGCACCAAGGCAGATCCCAGGTGTACATTGCCAGCCAGGCTGGACTGCACGGTGTCCTCGTCCGAAGTCAGGCATTGCAGCGCGGCGCTGGTGAGGTTCGGCTGTGCGGCCAGCACACGCCGTACTTCGGCACTGGAGTCGCGGGCCAGCAGCAACTGGGCGGGGGCACCGAGGTTGCCGTTACGGGCCAGGCACTCGCGCACCTCGGCATTGCATTTTACCAGTTCCAGCTGCACCGGGTCGGGCAGGGCGGTGGTGCCCGAGCGGGCAGCCAGGGCTTCGAGCACGTCCTGGTCTTCATCACGGGTCAGCAGCATCAGCACGGCTTCGCTCAAGTTATCCCGACGTGCGAGGCTTTCGCGCACTTCGTAGGATGTGTCGCGCGCCAGCAGTTCCTGTGCCTCGGGGTGGAGATTGTCATTGCTGACAAGGTAGTCGCGCACAGTCACGGCGGAGTCCTTGGCCAACTGCAACTGCAGGGCCTTGCCTACCGCCTTGTTGATCGCCAGCGCCCGGCGTACCTGTGGCTCCTGGTCGGCGTACAGGCGTTGCTGCAGCGACTCGTCGTCGGTCTTTCTCGCCAGCTGACGGCGCTGGTCGGCGTCCAGTTTCAGGCGTTCGAACTGCGCCGCGATGAGGTCGTGGGGCGCGTGGGCATGCAGGCAGGCCAGGTGCAGCAGCGCCAGGTCGAAGCCGGGCTGGCCTTCCTCGATGTTGATGCGCAGGGTCAGCAGCTTCTCCGGGCAATTGGGGTTGCCGTAGGCCGCCGTGCGCACCTTGCCGTCGGTGTCGCCGACCAGTTTGGCCAGCACATCGTCCGGGCAGTCTTCATGGCGGGCAACCTCCTCGCGGCGCAGGGCGTTGTGGCTGTCGGCCATCTGGATCATCTGCGCCACGCTCAGGCCGTCGCTGGCTGACGCTGGCTTGAGCTTGAGCTTTTCGAACAGCTCTTCGTACTTGGCCACCTGCTCGCGCAGGGTCTCGCGCAGCGGCACGGTCAGCTCGATGGCGGACTCAAGGTCTTCGAACTTGAGTGCGCGGTTGTCCAGGAAGGCCGCTTCCCGCGCTTCGTTGATCGCGTTCTGGATATCGGCGCCTGCGTAGTCACGGCACTGGGTGACCAGTTTGCTGCGCTGCGAGGTTTCCAGCTCCGCCTCGCCCTTGAGGTGGATGTCGAGGATAGCCGCGCGCTCCACGGCATTGGGGAAACCGACATAGAACACTTCGTCGAAGCGCCCCTTGCGCAGCAGTTCCGGGGGCAGGACAGTGATGTTGTTGGCGGTGGCGATGACGAACACGGCGCCGGTCTTTTCCTGCATCCAGGTCAGGAAGTAGCCGAACAGCCGCGACGACACTTCCGAGCCGCTGCCGCTGTTCATGCCGACAAAGGCCTTTTCCAGTTCGTCGATCCACAGGATGCACGGGCTGACCGACTCGGCCATGTTCAGGGCGCGGCGCATGTTGTGCTCGCTTTCGCCGACGTACTTGCCCAGCAGTGAGCCGATGTCCAGGCGCAGCAGCGGGAGCTGGAACAGGCCGGCGGCGGCCTTGGCCGTCAGCGACTTGCCGCAGCCTGGCATGCCGGCGATGAGCACACCTTTGGGCGCTTGCACTCGGGCTTCACGGGCTTCGCCAAGGCGCCGGAAGATCTGCGCGCGGCGGCCCAACCAAGCCTTGAGGTTTTCCAGCCCGCCGATGTCGGTGGCGTTTTCGTTGACTCGGAGCATTTCCAGGACGCCGCTCTTGGCGATGATCTGCTCCTTCTCGTGCTGGATCAGCGCAAGGGCGGCATCACTGATCTGCTCGTGCTGCTGGCGCACCATCGCCAGCGCCGAGCGGATCTCTTCCTGGTTCAGGCCGCTGCAAGCTGCGTGCAGGCGCTGGCGCAGTGCTTCCGGCACCAGCAGGTCAAGCGCCTGGCAGACCGCGTCGAGCTGGTTGCTGATTTCCTCGCCGCGAGGCAGCGGCAGGGGCAGCAGGGTAATCTGTGCTTCGATTTGAGCCGGTATATGCAAGGTCTCGGACACCAGCACCACGGCGGCCTTGCCGCGATGATGGCGTTGGATACGATTGAGCAACTGCTTCAGGCGGGCCACTGCCAGGGGCTGGTTTTCCAGCGCGCTGCGGGCATCCTTGATGATGAACAGCTTGTGGTCCAGGTCGTCGTCCAGCAGCGACGGCAGGCTGTCGGCCAGGTCGGTCTTGCCTGGCTGGCTGTCACGGGGTTGCTTGTGGAAGAAATCGACCCAGCCGTAGCCGAGGTTCCATTCCTTGGGGTGCAGCTGCAACTGTGCGGCCACATCCTGGAGCATGGCATCGACCCGAGCTTCTTCGGCCGACTGGATGAACAGCCCCGGGTAGCCGGCGCTGAGGTGGGATTTGATCTTGTCCTTGAGTTCGAGCAGGTTCATGGTCACTCACCACAATGAAAGCAGGCTGGAGGCGAAGTTGCTGATGCCGCGGCCGATCGACTCGACCGCGCGCCCCACGCCCTGTGCAACGTAGGCGACTGACTTGACGGCGGTCTTGGCCACCGATTTGCCGGCCTCGTACACCACTTCACCAATCTGCCCGCCGGCGATACCGCCCGCCACGCCGCCGACAAAGCCACCGATCACCGTGCCCACCGGGCCGAATACCGTCCCGATCGCGGCCCCCAGCGTGGCACCTTCAGTTGCGCCGGCGATGGCCATGGTGGTGGTCACCGTGGTGTTGCCGATGGCATCGAGGGCTTCCTCGCCGGTCAGTTCGCCCTTGCCGAACTTGTACAGTACCTTGGCGTTCTGCAGCCCGACGCAGGCGATATTGGTGATCAGCCCGGCGGGGGTGTTGCGCAGTGCCGCGCCGAGCCAGCCGTTTTTCACCGCCACCACCACGGCGCCGGACACGGCCACCTGCGCGGCGGTATTGGCACCGGCATGCAGCGCGCTTTCGAAGAACTCCTTGAGGTCGTCGTTGACGCTAGGGTTTTCACGGCCCTTGAGTTTGTTCCAGAAGCGCCGGGCCAGAATTCGCGTGCCCTGCATGCCCACCGCGATGCACGCGCCGATCACGGCCTGCTTGCCGATCTGCCGGGCGATGGTGGCGCGGTTGGTGTCGTTCCAGTCGTATTGGCGCGACTCGGCTTCCTGCTGAGCCTTGTCTTGGAGCCGCTTGGCCTCTTCCTTGGTCAGGGGGCGGGATTTCACCCCATCGGCTTCGATGACTTCCGCGCTGCCGGGCACGTCGGCGCCTTGCCCTTCGGGTACCAGCGGCTTCTGCCCTTGGTAATCGCCCTGTTTGAGCTGGCCGTTGGTGGCCTTGGCATCGGCACCGTATTTCGACTGGTACTGGCCGACCACCTTGCCGTTGCCGTCGACGATCTCGATATCCACCGAGTTCGCTTCCCGGGAGCCGACCACCCGTGCCCGATACGGGCTGCCCTTGCTGGCGGCGTCGATGTTGAATGTGTCGACATGGTGCTGTTCGGCGATCAGGCCGTTGAGGTTCGGGTTACCGTTGATGTCACCGTCGAGTCTGGTGACCATCTTTTGTGCGTTGCGCGTGGCATCGGCCAAAGCCTGGTCGATGCCGCCAGCATATTGTCCAACGTGTACCGAGCCGCTAAGCGCTGCGTTCTTCTCGATTTCCCTGGCCAGCCACGAGGCCTTACTGCGCCCCGTGTCCATGTAGGCTTGCAGCGATTCTCGGGACTGGTTGAAGGCACCCGTGGAGGCCATCACTTGCTGGGTAGCCTCCAGCAACTCCTCTTCGCCGCTCCAAAGATCCGGATACTTGCGGAACTCGTCGCCCAGCCATTGCTCCAGCGGTTTGTCACCCCGTGCGTTGCAGGATTCGACGAAGGAGGCGACTACCGCCGTGGTCTTTTCGGCGTTGTTCTGGTCGCCGTCGAACAACTCGGCTTCGAAATACTCCGCCTGCTCTTTGCTGATTTGCTCGAAGTCGATGCTTTCGTTCTTGTCGTATTCGTCGCCCAAGGGCTTTTCCATTTCAGTCATGGCAGTCGTCCGGATGCTCAGTGCAGATAGTCGGTAAGTTCATCGTGCAGTCTCTGCCGCAACCAGGCAGGCTCAAGAATGCGGACATGGGGAATCCAGTAGCGGATGATCGGTAACAGCTGGTTCGGGTGGTTCGCCTGGCAGCGCAGCAGCAGGCTGCCGTCGGCCTGATGCTCGATCAGCTGTTGTTGCGGGAGTACATTACGTCGCAGGAAGTAATACGCATTGCAGGCGGCGACCTGGACGGTTACCTCGAGCCGCTCTGCGCCAAACCAGATGTCATCGTCGTTCTCGATCTGCGCCCGGATCATGGCGTCGGGCACAAACGCTTCATCCAGTACGCGCAGGGCCGATACGCGCGGCAAGGCAAAACTCTTCAGGCGGCTATCCTCGGTCGCGGCGAGGTACCAGATGCCCTTGTTGTGTATTAGCTGATAGGGTTCGATACGGCGTTGTTTGCCGGTGTAGTCGAACTGGCAGCGCAGGTTTTGTCCGATGGCCCTGCCCAGCTCATTGAAGTCGCGGCTGTGCGGGCGTTCGGTGGCGAAATGCCCATCGCGGATCAGGAAACGGTTCGGGCCGGTGTACAGCAAGTCCAGCCAGGAGCGGCGATCGCTGACCGGGAACAACCGCTCGACGCCGCTGAGGCGAGCAAAGTTTTGGAGGTCGGCGGGGGACAGTTTGCTGCGATATTGGCTGGCTAGCTGATAGGTTCCATCGACACCTGGTTCGACTACATCGCCAAGGCGGTTGAGGTCGCGGTAGATGGTACGTTCGCTGACCTTGAAGCGCTCGGCTAGCTGCAACCTCGTGGGGCTCTCGCCGTGTTGTAACACGCGCAGGATATCGGCCAGGCGCAGGGCTAGGGTGTCGTGGTCGTTGGCCGCCATGGCGGTTCCTTGTCAGTGGGCTTGGAGGCGACTCTAGCGAGGACGACTGACAGGGTGTGTCAGTGGCACTGACAAGGGTTCCAGCGTCCTGCCGAAAATGGCGACGATACCTTGAGTGGTGGCGTTAGGCCATAAATTCTATGTCTTTGACTAGTTCAGTCAACCTGCTGCGACAACGCCTCGATCAGCGCCCAACGGTGCGACACTACCCACAAGTGTGATGCAAAGAGCGCGGTGGCATTTCAATACGCCAGAGCGCTTGAATTTTCCGTGTCTGTATTCGGATCTCAGACGGTAGCTGAATACTGGCTCGACCGGTCATGCAGGCAGCTATCGGGCGTCATTCCATTCGAGATGATCGACACATCACTCGGCTTTTCCATTGTCATGGATTATCTGGAGCGCGTTCGCTTGGGTGTGTATCAATAGCGTTTTCTCACAGCTTTGCCTTTGCTTAGGCTGCATTTAGGGCGATCCCATTCCAATGCCTGTTCGGAGCTAGCTTCTGTTTAGTCGATGGCATTGGCCCCGGGCAGAACACTAAGATGTGCGATCAGACGGACGAATGGCTATGTGATATTACTATGTTCCAGGTAGCCTGATTTTCACTGGTCTCACCTGGTATGCGCCCGCCTGTGGGTGGTTTTTTTTGAAACTGAAAAAAGACACGATCCCGAGACGCCCTACGAATCAGCTCACTCATTCAGAAAAAGGAATTCCGTGTGCCGCTCGTCCAATGGATTTCAGACTTTTTATCTAGGCGTGGACTGTGCGAGCCAGATGGCCGCCCCCTATTTGCCTATAAGACCTCATCAGAAGAATTCGAGACACTACGTGAGCTTTTGCATGGACTCGGGGTTGGGCACCACGGGCATCCCGAATACGCGCAGGCTTGGTTACTCTTTGCGGCCGAATGGTGGAAGCGTGAATATTCTGGCGGAGCGTGGCGTTGGGTGCCACTTTGCGAGGCAGCTGGTCAGCGAAAATTGTCTCATGAGAGGACCCGCAGTCTGGTAATCGACGGACGTCGACAGTGGCGATTGCAAACCACTATAAAGAGTGAAGGGAAACGTTTCATTGGCTTGGTTGCGGTCAATGGTGGCCTGCCAATGCGACTAGTAGAGTCGGCGCAAGGCGGGCTGTCGGGTCTCCTGCGAATGGTGAGTGAGCAGGCTCTTCGTTACAACCTACATGATGAACAACTGCGCCAGGCCATTGAGGCTCAGGCAGCGCTTTTGCCGGCGTGCTACCAGCAGGCGCCGGTGTACGAACTACTCGACAATTTGGTCAAGGCGGTGCTGCACATCCGCAAAACCTTTGCCTTGCAGGGCACTCACGATCCGATCTCTAAATTGCGAGAAGAGTGCCCAAATTGGGAAGAGCTATTTCCCATCGCACTCGATTCTCAGGCCGCAGCCAGCCTGATCAAGGGGTTGGTCAAGGGAATCGTCGATATCACGCCCCAATGTCGACGCCCCCCGTTTCAGATACAACGAGGCCTGCGCTTCAATTCCGATGGTTCGACTCCTGTCTACGAGTTGTCTTTCGCGATGCAGGCACAGGCGAAGCGCGAACAGATTGCTGAGGCATTGGGAACAAATGTCGCAGCGTTGCCGCCACACTTCCAGTTACTGTTACGTATCGGTGATAAGGAATACCTGGTCGGCGAGGCTCTACTAAGGGGTGAGGAGTACCAGTTGATAGCTAGGCCGCTACCGGCCATTCGCACTCTTCACCATCCCGCCCAGCTGATCGTTAGTCGCTGGGGCGCCACCCTGCATGTTTCCAACCTACCCGGCGGCGAAGCTTTGAGCCGTGATGAGCCGCTTGTCTTTGAGAATACCGCCCCCTTCGCCCGACTCCTCGCGCAAGGCGATGCGTTGGTCAAAGGGCAGTCTGCATTGGCTGTCATGCAAGCAAAAACCATAGTTTTCTCCGATGAGGGAGAGGCGCGGGAGCTTCATGGATCCCTTGCCGATGGACAAATGCTGATGGAGCTTCCGGCAGGGGTAACTCGGCTTACCTACCGAAAACAAACCTTCGTAGTAACTATCAGCGATAGCACTTTCCACCCGCCTGACGCCTATTGGCAAGGGAGAAGCCTGGAAGCAATCTCCGTGCCGGCACTGCTTTTTTGCGGCACACCCCGGCTTCGCATCGAACAGGGAGCTGGCTTCATTGGTCAAGCGCCATCTCATGAATTGTTTGTACGAACACAAGGAAAAGAGTTAACCCTCGCCCAGGCGCGAGTGCCGGGATTATGCCGGCTGATCTGGCGCAAGGATGGTCAGCGCCTGCTGAATACCCGCGCTGTACTCCTTCCAGAGAACGCCTCCATCACTTACGTTACAGGCAGCAGCGTCATTGAAGGGAGTATTCGACTTTCTCACTGGCCTAACATCCCCGTCTGCTGTGAAACCGATCACATTGATTTTCAATGTGACCATGACGGTACTGACCTGATCCTACGGCTTAAAAGCACAAGCAGTCGACCACCCATCAGGGTTCAGTTATGTCTGCAGTGGCCCGACGGCGAGCAGAGGATGACTTTGCCATTTCCATGTCATGGCATCACGTTATTGCGTAACGAAGTCCCCCTCAAGCCAAACCAGACCTTAACCATTGAGGAGCTCCTCGGTTGCCGCGCTTTGTTGATGTCAAAACATGGTGCAGACAACTGGCAAGTCCGGCTGACATCTAGCGGGGATGACTCCCGATCCACCCTATCTCATGAAATCCGTTATACCGGTATTCGCGAAATACGCTTGTTCGAACTCATCCCGGTGATCCAGCAGATGCTTTCTTGCCACCCTAGGCTCGATCACGCCGTGCAGCTAGAGCTTGTTCACGCCCACCAAACACATGCCCGCCTGCAGGTAGGTCGCTACTCGACCCAACTCCGCCTACATAGCAACCGTGAGATGGCCTCTTTAAACGATGGCGGACGAGATTTACTGCTCAACGAGGCAGAGGCCGAGAACTTGATTCAGGGCCTGCCGTTAGCTGAACCTGAACATGACCCGGTCAGCCTACCGCTACATTTCTCCGAGCAGGTATTCACCGGCAACTGGCTGGTCAGCCTGCCGGACGATGCTGTCGGTCCCTGGCTTCTATATACCCGTCTCGACTCACCACTGCACAGCCGCCCGACAATTGTGCCGCCGACCGTGAGCAGTCTTTCAAAAAATCTGACGCCACTGAGGCAGGCACTTTGCGAGGTAGACGGCGAAGGGCGCATGCATCAACTTAGGTCCGCGCTGCGCGCCATGGCAGCAGATCCGGGAGATGAGGACTGGCATACGCTAGAGTTACTGCTGGATCGGCTGCACCACCTGCCGTTAGCCAGCCTGGATATCTGTCAGGCATTGATCCGTGAGCCACAAGCGCTAGCTATGGCCACACTGCTACTGGACGATTTTTCTAGCCGCCTTGCCGAGCGTCTGCCCTGCGAATTGCCTTTCGAGTGGCTGCTGATCGCGCCGGAGCATTGGTTCGACGCCTTCACGACACTTAGCCGGCAGCCGGCAGCTGAGAATCTCCGTCTGCTACCGCTGATCCGCAACGACATCCAGAGCAAGAGCCAGTTCTTGTCGCGCTGGCAACCCGCATTACGCTTCATTTTCGATCAGGGCTTGCACCGTTCGCTAGATCTGCAAAGTCCTGATGTGGCGTTCTTCCTTAGGAGCCCAGCCACGCTCACTGCCTCTTGGCAATCGCATCTTTTTGAAGGCGAGAACTCAGCCATGCAACAGATGTTCAGGCGCAACCCTGCTGAAACCCATCAATATCCCGGCTGTGGCAATGTAGATATTGGGTCATTCTTGAAAACGTCCCAGGGTCAAATGCTCTTACTTCACAGTAAGCTCCCAACCAACGACTTCAAGCTGGCTGTGGTGATGCTGCCTTTTATTGCTGCTTTCGATACTCATGCTGGCCAGGGTTGGAGATGGCAAGCAGATCCGAGGCGCCTGTTCAGTCTTAGAAATGCCCGCCAGTTCGATACTGTCTGGTTTGACCTAGCTTATGAGCTTGGCCTGACGATGGCTCAAGCTGACTCTATGCGGAAGTGAATCCCGTGCTCTATCAGAAGAACTATTTTTCAGCCCTGATCACCAATCTAAGTACCCGCAGCGAACGCGCTGCTCAGGGCCTGCTCAGTCTCGGCAGCCCCCATCTGCGCCAATTTTTGCATGATCAGTTGACCGCCGCCCCCGGCACGCCAGGTGCCTGGCTTGCAGATCCGGTGTTTGAGCCGACCTTCGGCTGGGAGGAAAGCAACGAAACCATGGGCTCTTTGGCCGGTGGCAACTTACTTCACCAGCGCGTTGCCACAGCTATGGAGTCTCCACCCAAGGATCTTGCCCAGGAATACGCTTTCCCCGGCAACCGCCATCCATTCGCGCATCAATTGGCAGCTTGGAAAATTCTGAACAGCCAGGACCCACAATCACTAGTTGTTACTAGCGGCACTGGTTCGGGTAAGACCGAATGCTTCTTAGTTCCTGTACTGAACCAATTAGCGAAAGAAATTGATGCTGGCGAAGATCAGGAGGGTGTGCGCGCTCTTTTCATCTACCCGCTAAACGCCTTGATCAACTCCCAGCAGAATCGTCTTGATGCTTGGACTGATGGTTTTGGCGGGCAGATTCGCCACTGCCTTTACACCGGAGCGTTGGAGAATGAGCGAAAGGCGTCCGATCAGCAATACAAAGGCCAGGTGATCGATCGTAAGAGCTTACGCGAGCGGCCGCCACAGTTGCTCGTGACTAACGCCACCATGCTGGAGTACATGCTGATCCGTAAAGAGGATGAGCCGGTCCTGCAAAAGTCGGCCGGGAAGCTAAGATGGATCATTCTTGACGAGGCGCACACCCATATCGGCTCACAAGCCGCAGAGATGGCGCTGCTGTTACGTCGCGTGATGCTGGCCTTCCAAGTAAAACCCCAGGACGTTCGCTTTGTTGCGACTTCTGCGACCTTCGGATCTGATGCGGAAACCATCGAAAGCCTGCGCAAGTTTCTCGCCGATATCGGTGGAGTATCTACAGAGCAGGTGCATGTGGTACAGGGCCACCGGGATATTCCTAAATTGCTGAATGCCGCGCCAGATGTAGCGGAGGATAATCCCGAAGCAATAAGAGCGATTGAGGTAGAACAAGAGCAATCGGCGCTGCGATACCAGCGTCTGGAGGCGAGTCCGACTGCTCGACGACTGCGCTCTTTGTTCACACCAGATGGGCAAGTGAGGCCGCAAAGCCTGCGAGGGCTGAGCCGGGAATTCGACCATCCTCCGACTCAGGTTCTTTCCTGGCTGGATCTGATGTCTGATACCAAAAATTCCGATGGAATCACCTTCTTACCACTGCGAGCCCATTTGTTCCATAACGTGATTCCGGCAGTTCGCGCCTGCATGGACCGGAACTGTAAACAAAAGACCGACACCGCATTGGCACATGCTGACTGGCCATTCGGCATGGTGTATCTGGAGGAGCGTACTCATTGCCGATGTGGTACCGCCCTAATGCCGCTAGTGTCGTGCGAGGAGTGCAATGAGAGCTTCTTGCAGGCAAAGGCGACTACTAGCGGAAAGCTAGTTGATCAGTCACAACAGCAGGTCGACGAGTTCTCTTTAGATGAAGAATCACCAGAGGCTGATGATCCCACTGACAGCGATGACGATGCACTAAGTCAAATTCTGATTACTGGCCGCAATGTCGGGGATTCCCGCTCAGAATTTCTTGATCGTACGAGCCAAAAACTGATGTTCGATGGCCCTAAGGATGGCTACATCGAGCTAAAGATTTTCCAGAGCATCAGGAATGAGTGCCCGTGCTGTGGCGCGACTATCCAGGGTCGCAGTCTAATGCGGCCAGCCCGCGTCGGCACGCCTTTTACCTTGAGCACAGTGATTAGCACCCTGCTGGAATTTTGTCCGCCAGACCAGGTTCCTTCTGGCAAGCCTTTCCAAGGCCGCAAACTGATTTCGTTCACCGACAGCCGGCAAGGGACAGCACGCATAGCAGTCAAGCTGCAGCAGGACTCAGAGCGAAACAGGATTCGAGGGCTCATTTATCAGCGTCTTTTACAAGCCCAACCCAATACGATCATTTCTGAGGAGGATCTCAAGGAGATCTCTGATCTTCAAACCAAAGCTGCCTCGCAACCGCTCGAGCGCTATGCACAAAAGTATTTAGAGCAGCTATTGGAGAAGCAGGCCGATGCGGCCAAGGGTGCCGAAATAGGCTGGACCGATATGGTCGACCACCTTGCTAGCACATCAGATCTGCAGCTAGGTGTCCTAGACTACTATCACGGCCTAGCCCCTAAGACCTTTGGTACGCAAGACAGTGTCGCCTTGGCCAAAATGCTGCTTGCTCGTGAGTTTTTCCGCAGGCCTAAGCGTGCCAATAGCCTAGAAACCTTAGGGCTTGTACAGGTCTGCTATCCCAAGCTAGCAAGCATAACTAGCAAACCCTTGGCATGGCCTTCGCAACTGAGCATTGAATCTTGGCGTACCTATCTAAAAGTGCTGCTGGATTTTTTCGTACGTCAGAACGCCGTTCTCAATATCGACAAACGCTGGCAGTCACTTATTGGCGTTCGTATCAGTCCGAAGTGGGTAGTGGCTCCGGTTTTTGACGGTCGAGCTGAACGGTTACCTGGTCGCTTCGTGCGCTGGCCCACAGTCAACACCGTCGGTAGCGTCCAGTCCCGAGCTATCCTACTGCTGTGTAAGGCATTCAAGTGGTCAATAGCAACGCACCAGGATCACATCGACTCGATCCTACGTGATGCCTGGAATGTACTCACTCAACAGTCAAAGCTGCTGATCTCTTCGGGTGACGGCTATCAGCTGGATTTCAAAGATATGAGCCTACGGCTGCCGAATGAAGTCTATCTCTGTCCGGTATCTCGGCGTTTCATCGACGCCCCGTTTGAGCAACTGAGCCCTTATACCCCACGAACCGACCGTGAGATGGTCGTAAAGGTGATGCCCTACACCCTGCCACGTCCGCCCGAAGAGCTTTTACATGCCCAAAGCGATAAAGCTCTCCTTGCGATCCGAGACTGGCTGAACAGCCTGCCGGAGATCCAGAAACTACGACAAGACTCACTTTGGTCGGATGTCATGGACCTGGTTATCGAGGGCGGAAACTACTTCCGTGCGGCCGAACACTCTGCACAGCAAACTAAGAACAAGCTGGATAGCTACGAAGGTCTATTCAAGGCGGGTAAGCTGAACCTACTGAGCTGCTCGACTACCATGGAAATGGGTGTGGACATTGGGGGTATCAGCGTCGTGGCGATGAATAACGTGCCGCCGCACCCGGCCAACTACCTACAGCGTGCTGGCCGTGCCGGGCGACGTCGTGAAGGGCGTTCGCTGGCCTTGGCCGTCTGCAAGAACACTCCTCATGATCAGAGTGTATTTAATAACCCTCTCTGGCCGTTCAACACACCCATGCGAATGCCGAAGGTGTCTCTGCAAAGTCCTGATCTCGTTCAGCGGCACATCAATGCCTGGCTGCTATCACACTGGCTCAAACACGTCGTCTCCGCGCAAGAAATCAAGTCTATGACCTCCGGCACCTTCTTCCTCGATGGAGAAATGCCAATGTCGCTGGCCGCGCGATTCTGCCTGTGGTGCGATAATCAGTCGGTCGACACTGAAATGCTGGTGGAGCAGGCCCTCAAGGACATAACTCGCCGCAGCATCCTCGATACCACACCGCAGCAGGGGCTGTTCAAGCGCGCTAGTAGCCGCATGAGCGAAATTATGCAGGTATGGCGGCAGGACCATTCAGCCAGCCACGCTCAACTGCTGCAGATTGCGGATAAGAAAGCCGCCGCCTCTCGCGCCATGGAGGCGCAACTCAACCGCATTGAGAAAGAGTACCTGCTGAGTGAGCTGGCTGACCGCCGTTTCCTACCAGGCTACGGCTTCCCAACAGACATTGTCAGCTTTGATAATCGTTGCATGCAGACCCTAAAGCAGGAAGAGGGCGACAAGCGTGAGGATAATCGTGCGCGCTATCGCTCCTTAGCCTCTCGTGATCGAATCACAGGCTTACGTGAATATGCACCGGGTGCTGAACTGGTTATGGACGGACTTGTTTATAAGTCATCCGGTATAACGCTGAACTGGCATGCCCCCGCGTCTGCTGAGAACGTCAAGGAACTGCAGCTGTTCAAGAAGGCCTGGCGCTGCGGGCAATGCGGTGCGAGCGACACAGCTATCAACCCGGGATTTGAGATCAACTGCCAGGAATGTGGTGCGCCAATTGAGTCAGATGAAATCCGCGAGTACCTAGTACCTGCGGGGTTTGCGGTAGACTTCTTCGATGAGCCGCACAACGACATTAGTCGGTTGCAGTACGTCCCGGTGAAAACCCCTTGGGTGAACGTGCCCGCCAGCTGGGTATGCCTTGTCAATCCAGCGCTAGGCCAGTTCCGCACCAGCCAGCAATCCCACTTGTTCCACTACTCCTCAGGTGCCAATCAGAAGGGCTTCGCCATCTGCTTGGAGTGCGGTAAGGCCGAGCCTATGCTTAGTCATCCCGACCCCTCTGCACCTGCTAATGAGCAGTGGCTGCCGGCGATTTTCCGTCAGAAGGCGTCGCACCGACGTCTGCGCGGTGGCAAAAATGACGATGGAGAGAACGTCTGCTCTGGTAGCCATAATAGCTGGAAGATTAAGCAGAACATCCATCTGGGTCACGATAGTCTAACCGATGCGCTAGAGCTGGTTCTTCGCAGCCCTTCCAGCGGTGAGCTTTTGAATGATGACGTGACTGGTTACTCTATAGCTGTAGCGCTGCGGGAAGCAGTCGCTGCGGAGCTAGGCGTTCAAGCAGAAGAGCTGGGCTGCGACTGTCATCCAATCAAGGTAGATGGTTATCCAGCCCGTGCTATTCGCGTTTTCGATCTTCGCAGTGGTGGCTACAGCACTCAGGCTGCGGAGCGATTAAACGCCCCTGGCCTGTGGATGCGGGTTATCAATCGCCTTGATAATTGCGATTGCTCGCATGCGTGCCAGCGTTGCTTGCTTAGTTTCGATAACCGCTTTGAAGCCAATCGTCTTGATCGCCACGCGGCGCTGGCGTGGATCAATCAAGAATGGCTTGCCGGTCTGGTTCTGCCGACAGAGCTAACCGTCTTCGGTCCGGAAAGCCAAGCTGAAATTACTAACCTGCAGGAAGCCGTCGAACGAGAGATCACTCGGGACGATAGTTCGAAGATCGTTGCCTTATACCTTACAGCACCCGCCGATGAATGGGATCTTGCAGTCGCTCGCCGTTTAAGACAGCAATTGCAGACCTGGGAAAATGCCGGGCATCAAGTGCAAGTGCATATGTTGGAAAGTACCGTTACCAGTCTGCCTAGCGACCAAAAGGAATGGTTGACAAAGTTAGCTTTCAACGGAGTACAAATCTGCCTGCACAATGCTATTCCGGATCTCGGGGCGCTGGCACTAAACATCACTTTGCAAGGCCCAAAGGGCTGTGTTGCTTGGGCTAGCGACAATACGAATCTGGTCGTTCCTGGTCTCACCTGGGATCTGGCAGATGCAGGTGCGCGGATTATCCGAGGCACATATTCCGCGTTAAAGGCAGAGCGGATATTGAATGCTGCCGATCTTATGCCGGCCGCGCGCCCTGGCTTGATCAAGATAGAAATTGGCAATCAGCTGGATGGTTCGCTCGACAGCTTTGCTCACCGGCTCTGGGACCACCTCAGGATTGAGGCCAATGGGCTCCTTGATGACACCCTCGGAGGCAATGACCCAATTACCGAGCTTGTCTATAGCGACCGCTACGTATGCAGTCCGATAGTAGTGAATCTGCTGGTCGGCATGATCCATGAACTCAGGCAGCTAAGCGATGCAGAATTCGCTATCCGAATCATGGGCCGACAATATCTGCGGGAGGATAATCGCTCGCCTTGGCAGTGCCGGCACGACTGGCTCTCAGCTCGTGAGCGCGATGAGGCCCTCCGCCAAGCGTTGGAATACTGTGGCCTCGAAGGAGAAGTGCTGAGCCTTCCCTCCTTGCCGCACTACCGCCAGCTACAACTCAAGCTGCGTTCTGGCCATCAACTGACCATCCAGTTTGATCAGGGACTTTCGTACTGGGAGCCCGAGCGTAGCGATAAGTCTTACCAGCTCAGATTCGATTTTGCATCAGGTGAGATTGGAGAAGAAATCATGGATCGTATCCGGTGTAGAGTTTCGGCGGTGGGTGATGAAAATACCCAGATATTCATTTCCTCTTCTTGAACAGCCAAATTGTTCTGAGCGTCGAGACACGCTCTCTTGAGTCGATAGCTTGAGCCCGCGTGCAATAGCGTTACTTTTAAGCGGAAGCAAGCTGTCACTCGAGGAGCAGACATCGGTGTGTGAAAGCGCCATTCATACCTGAGAGCCGAGTGGGGAACGAAACTCGGGGTAATTTATTACTTATATAAAACGGGTTTTCCTCGCCAAATATGAATAAAGAACAGCTGTACACAATAGGTGATGAAGGACTTATCCCTCAGGCCGACTCAGCGCGACAAGCTGTGGACTCGCTGCGTGGTTACGTCTATCAGGTGACTGCAGCGGCCCTCGCGTGGTTGGATATCGGTGCGCGATCCCGAATTTTCCTAGAGGTCGCTGAGGACTATGCCACTATGGCTGGTAACGTCCTTAAAGCTGTGCAGGTTAAGGATACTCGCGCATCAACTACGGTCACTCTCAATACTAAGAGTGTCCGTAACGCAATTGCTAACTTTGTTCGTTTGAACCTTGAAAATCCCGCAATCGAAGTACATTTCGAGTATTTTACAACCTCCGAAATTGGTAAAGAGTCAACCGGATCTACTCCTCTTCCATCAGGAGAGGCGGGGTTGGCGTACTGGCGCTCAGCCGCGATACGCGGAGATCTTTTACCTCTGCGACGGTTCCTTGATAGCGACTCATTCGGAGAGTCTGTTCGAGCCTTCGTAAGAGAACGAGACGACGAACAGCTGAGGAATGAATTACTTCATAGGATTCACTGGAACTGCGGTCAACCTGATCTAGCCTCGCTGCGTAGAGAGTTCAATCAGCGTTTGATCGTGGTGGCAAAGGAGCAATTTCATCTACCTGCTTCAGAAAGTGAGAGTGTTGCAAACAATTTGCTTTACAGTGTGCTTGAGAAGAGCATATGCAAGAACGCTTCGGACCGGTGGCTGACACGAGCGGACTTAATAACTGTAGTAGATAGAAGCACCCGGGTATCGGTTCCCAGAGCTGCGCTCGACACACTGACGACCTTCTCAGGCGGATTCGCCACAGCTGTACAGCCCGGAATGTCATCGGCCCAAGCGCTGCGCTGGTTAATTGAAGGGAGCTCGCTTCCCAAGGTGCAAGGTTTTCTAGCACGGCCGGTTGTTAAGAATGATATTGAGGTAATGGTACGCGAGACTGGCGTCGGCTTTATTATCGGGACTAGCGGTGTTGGTAAGACCAATATAGTTCGTGCTGTTGCGGAGTCAATCGGCGGAAGTTTTTTTTTGGTTGATTTCCGGGATGCAGGAGTTGAAGAAGCGCAGAGTCGGTTAGATGTATTGCTCTCTCGTCTAGGTGGAATTAAAGCACCGGTAATTCTGTTAGAGGACCTTAACTGCTATGAGCATGTGCAGGTTGGTCTATTGCTCAGTCAAGTGTTTCAGGCGCTAGCTAGGCGCGACATAAGAGTAATGGTCACTTGCTATAGAAAGCCTACCGCAAGAGAATTGTCTAGTTTTGGCTTAAAGCTTAACTGTATTCACGAATGCTCGTACTTCAATCAAGATGAAGTTAACGAGTTGGTGTTGCTCCATGGAGGCGACCCAGAAATTTGGGGGCAACTAGCTCTAGTCACAGGTGCTTTTGGGCACCCTCAATTGGTGCATGCATTTATTACCGGTATGGCGGCTCGGGAGTGGCCAAAATCCGAGCTGCTTCAGCTTTTGGGGGGCGGCCTATCATCTGGCGATGTTGAAGCGGAGCGAGATAGTGCGCGCCGCAAAGTCGCTGAGGCACTCCCAGAAGATACGAGGATGCTCCTTTATCGTCTCAGCCTACTGATAGGAAACTTCGATCGCAACATAGCTTTGATCGTTGCTGAAATCCCACCACCTGGAAGCACTCCAGGCGAAAACTTGGACAAGCTCATTGGCCCTTGGGTAGAAACAGTGGGAAAAAATCGGTACAGGATTTCCCCCCTGGCTGCGAAGTTTGGAAAGGAAATGCTTTCTCCAACTATTCAGACACGCATCCATAGCGGTATCGCGGAGCATTTGATTTCCAGTTCAAACATTGATGTTGCTGATGTTGACAAAATACTAACTCACTCACTTGTCGGGAAAAACACTCCTGCTTTGGTATTGATTTCTACGAAACTGCTGGAAGCAGACGAATCAATCATAGGCTACCTCTGCGAAAACTTTTCGCTATTTCAAATGTTTGAAATGAGCGAGCCAATTTATGCATGTGATATTCATGTATCGGTATTGCTTCGAATGGTTCAGTTAAAAGTTCTCGTGTCTGCAAAATCCAGAAATAAAATCCAGTCTTGCTTTACGGCATTAAATAAGGAAATTCAGCGCTTGCCGGAAGGGCCGATGAGAGATGGAGTTTATGTGTCTGGAATGCTGGTTTTACTAAATTCTTTAGGTGTTGCAAATTATGTAAGCGATTGGTTCGCCATTCTACAGGAATATCGAAAGTTTATGCGCGGAAGTGTATTGCTCGGTCATGAAGAATACGAAAGCTTAGAGCAGAATCTCAATGAGGCTGGTGACGCTTCTAGTCTCTTTGCAGTCGGTATTGCCGGTTTGGATAGCGTTATTGCGCTAGAGGGAATCTTAAGTCAGCTGAATGATCTTGAGCCCTGCGAAAGGAAGTTTTATCTTAGTACCGTCCAAGATATTACGCCTGATTATTCAGTCATGGTGAATGGTCCATGGATCGCTCAGGATCGAGCCACTCTAGATTATTTAGATATTTCCGCGCGCTATTATAGGATGGCAATTTTCACTAAAGACTGGGGAGTGCGTGCTTTAACTCTGCAATGCTGGATCGCTAGGGCGGTAATGTTCGATGAGCATGCTAGTGATCAAGAAAGTGCTCTCCGCGTCCTTGATGAGGCAGTAGCTGCGTGCGGCGAGGATGTACTATTAGCGCGCGCGCGCGCGAAAATTTACTGGCGTGCACAAGATCATTCTAAAGCATTAACAATACTGCGTGGTATTGCTGATTTTATTGGTAGTGAAAATTGTGTCGAGCGTGCTTTCGCTCTGCGTGAGGCGGCAATCAGCGCTGCTAAAACTAACGACTGGGTACAAGCGGAGCAGTGGTTCCTAGAAAGTAGAGAATCTGCATTTCAGGCCAGCCTGCATGATATGAAAGTCATGGCCATTGGACTTGGTGCTGATGCCGCAGCAGCGGCTTTTAAGCATAAGGACGTAAAAAAATCGCTGCTCTTAATTGGACGTGCCCTGACTGAGCTAGAAGGCATTGATCCCCGCGCATCTTTGTGTTCTATCTATTGCCATAACGTCGTGCGACATACCTTACTTTGGCTAACTTCATGTATCGAAGACATACCTGTAGAAATCGAGGGTGAACTCATAGAGATGGTACCTGGGAGTTGCAGTAACCCCGAACCACCAGCTGCAATCGCAGAACGTCCAGCCGCAACAATGGATATAGCGTGGTATATGCTGGCCAAGCTAGACGTCATGGCCCGTACTAAAATTGGATACGCGACGCAGCTACGCATGAGATTGGGCGCGAATACTATTGTAAACTTGGAGTTCAGCCTGCGCCTCAGGGAACTCGTAACAAATATTGTAGATAGTAACTTCTTAGAGTTTCCGGACGCTGCTCTACGTTTCGTGGAGTGCGCGTCAGTTGCATTCAGCCGTTCAAATTTCGCCGAATTCAATATGCTTAATCCAGCTCGAGAAAAAATTCCAAACCTGAAGCTAGATGAGCTCGATACTCAGTCAAAGAAAATTCTGAATGATGTGCTACTTGCGTATGGCATTAGGTGTGCGAGCAAGCATCGATTTGAAAATATCTTAGAGCTGAAAGCCTCTATGGTTTCACGGTTCGGCGTCGGCCCGGTGGACAGCAGCATCCTCGCTCGGATTGGAACAAATGGGAAACTAGCTTCACCAACTTCGTTTGAAGAGAGTCTAATTGATGAGCTGTCGGCGTTCTGCGCGGATATTCATCCAACACCTAGAAACTACGCGTTGGCGGGTATTCGATCACTTCAGTTGGTGGAAAGTTTACATATGAAGAGTGACCTGATTCCCATAATTGCGTTATGGCAGCGCTTTGCGTGGACGAGGATTATTTCTTCAGAAGTATTTCAGCTTTTCACACCTTTGAGGACAGTTCCCCCTTTGAAAATGGCTCTATCAAATTCGGCCAATGATGAGGGCTTCTTGTGCCAACTTATGCTCTTGGCGGCAGATGCCACTGCATTATCCCTCGGCCCTAAATTGCGTGAGTACTTGGCCTCTAAGATTCGTAAATGACTGCTTAGTGCGTCTTGGCTTAAAGTAGCTGCTGATAGGGCTGGGCTATGCAGCTGTCACCAGTAGAATATAAGAAATCGCAATTTTTTGAGCTTGGGGATTGTCTAGGAAACTAGGGGCGATTCAGCATGGTGTGAGAGGTAATTGGAGCCCAGATCACCTGCATGGTGGCAAAATGACCTCGTGTAGGACTTGCGCCGACCGGCCTTAATGGATTGCTGCCCGCAAGGCAGAGCAACGAGGATGTTGAGCACCATGGAAAGCTTTAAAAAGGATAACCACTACGTACCTCAGACATACCTGAAGCAGTGGATGAGCGACGGCAAGGTCCTCACCTACAGACTCCTAGTGCCTCATGAGAAATGCGAAACCTGGAAGGCGCTGTCACCCAAAAGCATTGCCAAGCTTGAGCACTTGTACTCTTACTTCTCAGGCTCAAAGGACAGTGACGAGATCGAACGCTGGCTTGATCGTGATTTCGAAGTACCTGCATCCAGATCAATTGTAAAGGTGGTTAGCGAATCGCGGTTGACCAGCGAGGACTGGAACAATTTGTTCCGCTTTGCGGTAGCGCAGTCAGTCAGGACCCCGGTTGGGTTGCAGAGCTTTATGAGGCGTCAGAGTGAAACGCTTGAGTCGTTCTTGTCTGAAACGATGGAGGGGTCAGTTGCCAAGTTTGATTCAGCCCTGTCCTCCGGTGTCGAGCTGGAGCTCGCCCCTGTAGCAGACCCTTACAACAAGCTTCCCTTGAAGATCCAGCGTGTAAAGAATGAGGATGGAGAGGTTGGGCTGCAAGCGCACGTCCTGAACGGACGAAAGTTTTGGATTTGGCATCTTGAGCACGTGCTAAAGAGCACTATCCATCGGATACCTACCCATCGTTGGACCATTCTGCATGCACCACCTGGGGTGACTTGGCCCACTACTGATAACCCGTTTACGAGGCTGGGTGTTGGGGCGAAAGGCGAGTTGAGCCTTGAGGGGGGCTGGGGTGTACGAGGGACGAGACTTTTCATCCCGCTCAGCCCAAAGCATCTCTTGTACGCCTGCGTGGGTTCTAGACCACCTCAACGAGGCACCACGCTCAGTCTCTACGACGCAGCTTTTTTGAGGACGATGATCCTGAAGGGCGCTAGCCGCTACGTATATGCAACAGACACCACCGACATCGAGGAGTACCTGCCCCGTACAGTCTCTCGCGAGCAATACGAGTCGGAGCAGAGGCTTTGGGCTGAATGGCATGAGAGCCAGTCTAGGGAAGAGGCCGAGTATCCCGACCCTGAACGCATCTGATACTGGGTTGCGCAGATATGAGAAAGCCCGCCATGGGAGGTGGGCTATCAAGCGTCTCCAAGGGGAGGCTATGTGCCAACGAAGTCTCGGAGCCAACTGTCCAAGTATATCCCGTTTCAGGCCAAGGCCCCAAAGCTTGCGTGCGACCATCATCGTGGCCAGAGCCTAAGCCCGCGAGACCGTTTTTAATATTTTTCCGAATCGGAAAGCGGCCTTAGGGGGGGTGAGACAGACTTTAAAATTCATTCCAACACGCTACAGAGCCCAAGATTCGTGCCGAGATGAGACCGACTTTAATGTCTACGATCATGGTTGGCCATGCAATATGGCTGACGCGAGATAAACGCCCTCCCGGATACACCACTCGCCCGCGATCCAGAGTAGATCTGTACGCCGCCAGCGGATAGTTAGTGGGAACACAACCGGGGCGACAAGGCTGCTCCGGTTGCGATTGGCTCGCAGCCTGATCCCTTGCCTTCATCGCTACAACTGCGGGCATGTTGCCGCCGACACCGATCTCACCGCCATCTTCGGCCCCCCCACGGTGATATGCCGGCTACTTGGCTTTCCCCAGCGCTCACTCATCTATTCGAAAATTCAGCAGTTGCTGCTTGAATGTAGAGAACGATCGTTCTACATTGAATCCATGGGCAGACCAACGATAGATCATCGAGACCAGATCCTCGCAACCGCCGAGAAACTCATTTACCAGAACGGTATTCATGCCACAGGCATGGATCTACTGGTGAAGACCTCTGGCGTGTCCCGCAAGGGCATCTACAACCATTTCGCTACCAAGGATGAGGTGGCCGCTGCGGCGCTGAGTGCGCGCAATGTGCGATGGATGCAATGGTTTAGAACAGAGTGCGACAAAGCGGCTACGCCGTATGACCGTGTGCTTACTATGTTCTCTGTTTTGAAGGGCTGGTTCGAATCCGAGGGTTTTTGTGGCTGTGCCTTCATCAATACAGCAGGCGAGGTTGGGAATCCCGATGATCCCATCCGCCAGATCGCAAAGCTGCACAAGCAAAAGCTCCTGGACTACACGCTTGAACTGACCGAGCAATTGAACACCGAGCAACCGTTGGTGTTAGCCAGGCAGTTACTGGTGTTGATGGAAGGCGCAATCACCATGGCGCGAGTCATGGGTGATCATCACGCCGCTGATGATGCAAAGGACGTTGCGCGGATGTTGCTGAAGCAGTTCACGCCCTAACGCTTGAGCTGCAGAGAAACAACTCAAACTTATCTATCATGCTCGACTGGAGTCACGACCATGTCCAATGCCCAAACTCGCCCGCCACTTCCTCCTTTCACGCGCGAAACAGCGATTGAAAAAGTTCGACTGGCTGAAGACGGTTGGAACAGCCGGGATGCCGAGAAAGTCTCGCTCGCTTACACGCTGGATACCAAATGGCGTAACCGCGCTGAATTTGCCGCCAATCGCGAAGAAGCCAAAGGCTTTCTCACCCGCAAGTGGAAAAAAGAACTCGATTATCGCCTGATCAAGGAGCTCTGGGCCTTTACCGATAATCGCATCGCCGTTCGTTACGCGTATGAGTGGCATGATGACTCAGGTAACTGGTTCCGCTCCTACGGTAACGAGAACTGGGAGTTCGAATCTGATGGCCTGATGCATCGTCGTTTCGCTAGCATTAACGACATGCCTATCAAGGAAAGCGAGCGCAAGTTCCACTGGCCACTGGGCCGCCGCCCGGATGATCACCCAGGTCTGACCGAGCTTGGCCTGTAAAGCATCTAAACCTCCCGGCGTTGCAGCCGGAATTCCTTCGGCGTCAGCCCGGTAGCCCGCTTGAAGAAGCGCGAAAAGTAAGCCTGTTCGGCAAAGCCCAGACTGTCGGCCACCTGGCCGATGGTCATTGAGGTGTAGACCAGGTTGCGCTTGGCCTCGAGGATCACCCGCTGGTTGACCAGTTGCAGCGCAGACTGGCCGGCAAGTTGCCGACACAGCGCATTGAGGTGGGCAGTGCTGACGCCGATCTGCCGGGCGTAGTCATCAATCTGCTGGTGTTCCCGGAAGTGCTTTTCTATCAGCTGCGCCAGAAGATCAAGGTGCTGCATCCCGCGCTCACGGGGTTTCGCGATGTGCTGAGCACGCTCGCGAGCACGCCGTGAGATCCATACCAGCAGGGCACACAGCAGCGACTGCAACATCAAGTCGCGCTCCGGCCGGCGCAACACATACTCCTCGGTCAACTGGGCGAACAACTGCTCCAGGTAGGCTCGGTCTTCGCCAGCCAGGTAGCAGTGTGCCTCAGCCATTGGCTTGCCTTCGAGCAGCGGCGCAAAGCGGTCGAGTACCGGCTTGGCCAGGCTGATCACATAGCCTTGGATGTCCTCGGAAAAGCGAAACCCGTGAATGCTCATCACCGGAACGATCTGTAAGGCACCACCGCTCACTTGCTGTTCGACATCTTCGACCAGGACTCGGGCCTGCCCGGCCTGCACGTAGAGCAATTGCGCCAGATCGCCGTGGCGGTGGGTCTTGATTTCCCAGTCATGCAGACGACTGCGCTCAGGAATCGACTCGCAGTGGATCAGATCTGGCGTCGGCCAGGACGTCTCGCCGTAGAGCTTGAACACCGGGATACCATTCACATTCGCCATTGCCGATATCCGCAGATCCTCGAAAAGTCCTAAAAATAAAGCAGAAAGTGCCTTCTTATGGAACCTCTATCTGCGAAAAATACAGAACGACTAATCGTAACCCTGAGCCCCGGCTCATGAGGATAAGAACAATGAAGACTCAAATTGCCATTATCGGGGCGGGTCCGTCTGGACTGCTGCTCGGCCAACTGCTGCAAAACGCCGGTATCGACAACGTGATCATCGAGCGCCAGAGCCCTGACTATGTCCTCGGCCGCATCCGCGCCGGCGTGCTTGAGCAAGGCATGGTCGATCTGCTGCGCGAGGCGGGTGTTGGTGCACGGATGGATCAGGAAGGGCTGGTGCACGATGGTTTCGAGCTGGCCTTCAACGGTCGTGTCGAGCACATCAACCTGCGCGAACTAACTGGCGGCAAGACCGTGATGATCTATGGCCAGACCGAGGTTACCCGTGACCTCATGCAGGCTCGCCGGCAAAGTGGTGCGCCTACCTACTACGACGCCAGGGATGTGCAACTGCACGAGTTGAAGGGTGACAAGCCTTACGTCACATTCATCCAGGACGGTAACCAGGTGCGCATCGACTGCGATCTGATCGCCGGCTGCGATGGCTATCACGGCGTTTCCCGCAAATCGATCCCGGACGGCGTGCTCAAGGAATTTGAGCGGGTGTATCCGTTCGGTTGGCTGGGGGTTCTGGCCGATACGCCGCCGGTCAACGAAGAACTGATCTACGCCAGCCACGAGCGCGGCTTTGCCCTGTGCAGCATGCGCTCGCCTACGCGCACTCGTTACTACGTGCAGGTCGCCAGCGATGAAAAGGTCGAGGACTGGTCGGATCAGCGCTTCTGGGACGAACTCAAGAGCCGTCTGCCCGAAGCCGTTGCCGCCAAGCTGATTACCGGCCCCTCCATCGAGAAAAGCATCGCGCCGCTGCGCAGCTTCGTGGTCGAGCCAATGCAGTATGGCTACCTGTTCCTGGTCGGGGATGCCGCCCACATCGTCCCGCCTACCGGCGCCAAGGGCTTGAACCTGGCCGCCAGCGACGTCAGCACCCTTTACCGAATCCTGCTCAAGTACTATCACGAAGGCCGCCAGGACCTGCTCGAGCGTTACTCGCAGATCTGCCTGCGCCGAGTCTGGAAGGCCGAACGCTTCTCTTGGTGGATGACCTCGGTGTTGCATCAATTCCCCGGCACCGACGCCTTCAGCCATCGCATGCAGCAGACCGAATTGGAATACTTCGTGAGCTCGGAAGCCGGGCGTAAAACGATTGCGGAGAACTATGTTGGCTTGCCGTACGAGGCGGTGGAGTGAATGATGGGCGCCACTCCTATACCCTCGGCAATCCAGCCAGCCATTGCAGCGGAACACTGACATGCACGGGATGACCCCAGAAGTATTAGCCGATCTTGCTCCCGAAGGAACGCTGCGAGTTGCGATCAACTACGGCAATCCGGTCCTCGCCCAGCAGGGCGCTGATGGCACACCCTTGGGCGTGTCCGTTGCCTTGGCCAAAGCGCTGGCCGCTGAACTCGGTGTCGAATTGCAGATAACCGGCTTCGACGCCGCCGGCAAGGTGTTTGCGGCGTTGGACCAAGACCTGTGGCGTGTTGCGTTCCTGGCGATCGAGCCGGTGCGGGCCGCTCAGATCGATTTCACCGAGCCCTATGTGCTCATCGAAGGTACTTATCTGGTCAAGCGTGATTCAGCCTGGCAGCACGTGGACGAGCTCGATCAGGCTCAAACCCGTATCGCTGTGAGCAAGGGCGCGGCCTATGATCTGTATCTGTCCCGTACCCTGCAGCATGCGCAGTTGGAGCGTGCAGACACGTCCCCTGCCGCCGTGGATCTGTTCATCGCCAATGGGCTGGATGCCGCGGCAGGGGTGCGTCAGCCGCTGGAGCAGTTTGCCTTGGGTAACCCTGAGTACCGGGTAATGGACGGCGCGTTTACCGCTATTCGCCAGGCCATGGCAGTGCCACGCGGCAGGGATGCCGGCGCTGCATACGTTCGCGGGTTCATCGAGCGATGCCTGGCGCAAGGCTTTGTTCGTGGGGCGTTGTTGGCGAGCGGTCAGGCCGACGTCAGCGCGCCTCGCTGACCCTGGCCGACCAGCGTCAGCTCCCTGGCTGAGTAGCTGTACTACCCTGTTGCGAAGACGTCCGAACTTCACACGGGGGACTCTTCATGCAAGCGCAACTTCCACCCGCACTGCAGCAGCTGCATTTACCCTTGCGTCTCAAGCTTTGGGATGGCAATCAGTTCGATCTGGGGCCTAGCCCTCAGGTCACCATCCTGATCAAGGAACCGCAACTGATCAGCCAGCTCAGCCACCCCAGCATGGGTGAGCTGGGCACTGCGTTCGTTGAAGGCAAGCTGGAGTTGGAAGGCGACATCGGCGAGGCGATCCGGGTCTGCGATGAGCTCAGCGATGCCTTGCTGGTGGGGCAGCAGGACACCGCACCGGTACGCTCCGCGCACGACAAGCACACCGATGCGCAGGCCATCTCCTACCACTACGATGTGTCCAATGAGTTCTACCAGCTGTGGCTGGACCAGGACATGGCCTACTCGTGCGCCTACTTCAAGGAGCCGGACAACACCCTCGATCAGGCCCAGCAAGACAAGTTCGACCACCTGTGTCGCAAGCTACGCCTGCAGCAGGACGACTATCTGTTGGACGTCGGCTGTGGCTGGGGCGGGCTGGCGCGTTTCGCTGCGCGTGAGTATGGCGCCAAGGTGTTCGGCATCACCTTGAGCAAGGAGCAGCTCAAGCTGGCGCGCCAGCGGGTCAAGGAGGAGGGGCTGACCAAGCGGGTCGATCTGCAGATCCTCGACTATCGCGATCTGCCGCAGGACGGACGCTTCGACAAGGTGGTCAGTGTCGGCATGTTCGAGCATGTCGGCCATGCCAACCTCGACCTGTATTGCCAGACGTTGTTCGGCGCCGTGCGTGAGGGTGGGGTGGTGATGAATCATGGCATCACGGCGCGGCATGTGGATGGCCGACCGGTGGGCAGAGGGGCGGGCGCGTTCATCGACCGTTACGTGTTCCCCAATGGCGAGCTGCCGCACCTGTCGATGATCAGTAGCAGCATCTGCACCGCCGGGCTTGAGGTGGTGGATGTCGAGAGCCTGCGCTTGCATTACGCGAGGACCCTGCATCAGTGGAGTGAAAACCTCGAGCACCAGCTGCACCGGGCAGCGGCGATAGTGCCGGCCAAGACTCTGCGTATCTGGCGGCTGTATCTGGCGGGGTGTGCCTATGCCTTCAGCAAGGGCTGGATCAACCTGCACCAGATCCTCGCGGTCAAACCCTATGCCGATGGCCACCACGATCTGCCATGGACGCGCGAAGATCTGTATCGCTGAGCGCCCTCAGAGCACCGGAGATATCAGCCGAGCGATACGCATCCCAAGCTGTTGCAGGCGATGGGTATCGCGGCTGTCCTCGGCAGTGATCTCCTTGGCGTGGGAGAAGTCCTCCTGCAACATCGCCTCGACCTGATCGGCAAACGCCCGGTCAACGGTCAGCAGGGTGATTTCGAAATTCAGCCTGAACGAGCGGTTGTCCAGGTTGGCGCTGCCAATGGCGCTGACCTCATCGTCAACCAACACCACCTTCTGATGCAGGAAGCCTGGCTGGTAGCGGAACATGCGCACGCCGGCGCGCACCGCTTCGAAGGCAAACAGGCTGGAAGCAGCGTAGACCACGCGGTGGTCCGGTCGCGCCGGAATCAGCACGCGCACGTCCACGCCGCGCATCACGGCCAGGCGTAATGCGGCAAACACGGCTTCGTCGGGGATGAAGTAGGGCGTGGTGATCCACACCCGGTGCACCGCCGAATGGATAGACTCGACGAAGAACAGCGAGCAGGTTTCCTGGGGATCAGCCGGGCCGCTCGCCAGCAGCTGGCAGAGCACGCCGTTGTCCGGGTAGTTGTCCTGCAGAATCAGCGGCGACAGCTCGCGAGTTGCCCAGTACCAGTCCTCGGCAAATGACTCCTGCAGGCAGGCCACGGCCGGGCCGTTGATCTGTACATGAGTATCGCGCCAAGGGGACAGCTGTGGGTTGCCGCCCAGGTATTCATCGCCGACGTTATGCCCACCGATAAAGCCGACTTCACCATCGGCCACGACGATCTTGCGGTGGTTTCGGAAGTTGACCTGAAAGCGGTTGAACCAGCCGCCACGGGTGGCGAAAGCCTTTACCTGCACACCGCCATCGCGTAGTTCCTTCACATAGCTGGCGGGCAGCGCATGGCTGCCGATGCGGTCGTAGAGGACGAAAACCTGCACACCCTCGCCAGCCTTGCGCAACAGCAACTGCTGTAGCTCGCGGCCGATGATGTCGTCGTGGATGATGAAAAACTGGATCAGCACCGCTTGCTGCGCTTTGTCGATCGCAGCAAAGATCGCGTCAAAGGTAGCCCGGCCATTGATCAGCAGCTTGACCTGGTTGTTCGCCAGGCACGGCATGCGACCCAGCTTGGGCATGGCGCGCAGGGCCTTGTAACTGTCCGACTCGCGCGCCGCCAATGCTTCTTCAACCCATGGCCGCCAGTTCAGGTTGGCCATCGCCACGTGCATTTCCTGGTTGGCCTGACGGCGCGCCTTGATATAGGCGTTGAACGAGCGGGCGCCGAAGACTAGATAAGGGATCAATGCCAGATATGGGATGAACAGCAACGGCATCGCCCAAGCAATTGCGCCCTGGGCAGTGCGCACGGTGAGCACGGCATGCAGAGCAGCTACCATCCCCAATAAATGAGTGAAGCCAATCACGTAACCGAAGAAATAGGGGCTGTGGTAATCCATGTGCATCCTGCTTGCTGAGAACACTACTGATAACAGACCACGGGTCTAGTGTAGCGTGCAACCGACTGACAAATTTGACGTCTAAGCTGAGTCCGGCCAGTTGCCCGGTTATGCCAAGGAGCATTTATTGATGAACATCCGCCTGCCCCTGTTCGCCCTGGTCGTGGGTCTGACCAGCCCGTTGGTCCACGCACAAATGCTCCAGCCTGGGCTGTGGGAGCTGACCACCAGCGACATGCAGGTCGATGGCAAAGCGCTGCCCGACATGGGCTTCATGCTTGGTCAGCTGAAGAACCTGCCGCCTGAGCAACGGGCGATGATGGAAGGCGTGCTGGCTAAGCAAGGTATTACCGTTGGTGGCAATGGCGTGCGCTCGTGCCTGACACCGGAGCAGGTCAAGACCGACGATATTCCGCTGCAGGACCCGAAGTCCGGCTGCACCCAGAAGATCACTGACCGCACCGGCAAGGTCTGGAAGTTTGAATTCAGCTGCCCGAAAGCGCAGGGTCAGGGTGAAGCGACGTTCCTCAGTGACCGCGAATTCACCACCAAGGTCAACGGCACCTTCAATGCCTCGGGTGTGGAACAGAAGGGCAGCATGAATACCCGCGCGCTGTGGCTGGGTAGCGACTGTGGCACGGTCAAGCCACGGGTGGGCGGCTAAGCGCTATTGTTACAACCGGCTGCCCCAGCAGCCGGTTGCTGTTTCACCAGCGCCATTCGCTGACGGCTACCGCATCGTGCGCATGCAGGCTCTCTGCGTGCTCGACCTTTACGCTGAATCCATTTGCCCAAGGCAGCGCCTGCATCGCTACATGCAGGCGGCGGGCAGCATCTTCGCAGAACATCAGGTTCTGCCCATTGGCTAAAGCAAAGGCCTGCTCATCGGCGCGCTTCACTGCTGTCTGCACCGCAGTGCCCAGTGCTGCCTCCGTGCTATCTATCAGCACTCTGAAAGGCATTGTGTCGTCGCTCGTGGCTAACCTCACCTTGATGTGTGCTTCGCTGCGCTGGCTGTGCGGTGTGGCGACGATGCCTTCACTGCTGCCGAGCCAGGCAAGCACTGCCTCTTGCTGCAGTTCCACACCAGCGAAATCATCCAGAAACTGCTGCTGAATGAGCTGACGCGCCAGCGCAGCGGAACATGGGCATGTCGAGGAATAGGCAATCCGCACAAATAGTTCCACGTGGAACATTTCGTTTTTGATCGACGCATCAACGGTTACTGGATAGCTCTTCCAGCCGGCTAGCGAGCTGATCAACGCAGGTCGATTGACCAGATAATCAAAACTCAGACTGCAATGAGCGGCCGTAGACAGGCTTTCGTGGGTGTCGAGGAACTCGCTGAGCAGGCGGCGCAAGACAAGAGGCGACAGTTCGTCCTGCTCAAGGCTTTGCAATGCCAGGTACAAGCGCGACATGTGGATACCGCGCGAGCGTCCATCAACTAGATTGACACCTGCGCTGGCGCGAGCACTCACCCGGTGCCCCTCGATGGTCACGGGCAGCGCGATGCCTTGCATGCCGACCCAATCCAGCGGCAGGGCCTGTGCGTCCATCTGTGCAGCAATATCGGGCAGGATCATGGTTGCTTCCGGGAGAGATTATTCGCAGGACGGGTTGGCCAAATTGTATTGTTATAATATAACATTAAGCAAATGCATCGTTTCGAATGCGTTCGCCTGATGAGGTTTGCCATGTCCACCCGTCTCCCCGTCACCGTGCTGTCTGGCTTTCTTGGCGCAGGCAAAAGCACCTTGCTCAATCATGTGCTGCGCAACCGCGATAACCTGCGCGTCGCCGTCATCGTCAACGACATGAGCGAAATCAACATCGATGCCAGCGAAGTACAGCGCAACGTCAGCCTCAACCGCGCCGAGGAAAAACTCATCGAGATGAGCAACGGCTGCATCTGCTGCACCCTGCGCGAAGACCTGCTCGAAGAAGTGGCCCGGCTGGCCGAGGACGGCCGCTTCGATTACCTGCTGATCGAGTCGACCGGCATCTCCGAACCGCTACCGGTCGCCGAGACCTTCACCTTCCGCGATGAACAAGGTCGGAGCCTGTCTGACCTGGCCCGGCTCGACACCATGGTGACCGTGGTCGACGGGTTGAATTTTCAGCACGACTTCCAGGCCGCAGATACCTTGGCCAGCCGCGGTGAGACGCTGGGCGAAGACGATGAGCGTTCGATCAGTGACCTTCTGATCGAGCAGATCGAGTTCGCCGATGTGCTGCTGCTGAGCAAGATCGACCTGATCGGCCAGGACCAGCGCAACGAGCTGATGGCGATCCTGCGTAGCCTCAATGCCCGCGCGCAAATCGTGCCGATGGTGATGGGCCAAGTGCCGCTGGCGCAGATTCTCGACACCGGGCTGTTCGACTTCGAGCAGGCAGCGCAGGCACCCGGCTGGCTGCAGGAGCTGCGCGGCGAGCACGTACCAGAGACCGAGGAATACGGCATCGCCGCAAGTTCCTGGCAGGCGCGTCGGCCACTGCACCCGCAGCGGTTCTTCGACTTTATCCACAGGCCATGGACCAACGGCCGACTGCTGCGCTCGAAAGGCTTCTTCTGGCTTGCCAGCAAGTATCAGGAGGCGGGTAGTTGGTCGCAGGCGGGCGGCATGATGCGCTACAGCTATGCGGGGCGCTGGTGGTGTTTTGTGCCGGAGGACCAGTGGCCGCAGGACGACGCCAGCAAGGCTGCGATCCTGGGTCACTGGATTGAGGAAGCCGGTGATTGCCGTCAGGAACTGGTATTCATCGGGCAGAACATCGACTTTGCACAGTTATCCACAGCGCTGGATGCGTGCCTATTAACTGATGAGGAGATGGCCGCTGGTTCTGACGCGTGGCTGAAATTTTCAGACCCGTTCGGCGCTTGGCATGAGGATATGGCAGCGTAAAACGATGCCTGTGGATAACCTCGCGATTCGCAGGCTAGCCTTGACTGCCTGAGCCGGCGGGGCATAGTGGACGCTTCCGGTTACGGGGCCGCTTTGCCTCGCTCTGCGCAGATCCATCGACATGCTCAAGAACATCCCCACCCACATTGTTGCCGGCCCTCTAGGCGCCGGCAAGACCAGCCTGATTGGCCATTTGCTTGTGCAAAGGCCTGCCAATGAGCGCTGGGCAGTGCTGGTCAACGAGTTTGGTCAGATTGGCCTGGACGCTGCGCTGTTGCACCGTGACGAAGACGGCGTTGCCATCGCTGAGGTTGCCGGTGGCTGCTTGTGCTGCGTCAATGGCGTGCCGTTTCAGGTTGGGCTGGGTCGGCTGCTGCGCAAAGCTCGCCCGGACCGGCTGTTTATCGAGCCGTCCGGCCTGGGTCATCCGTTGCAGCTGTTGCAGCAGCTAAGCCAGGCGCCCTGGGCCGGCATACTGCAGTTGCAGCCACTGATGATGGTACTGGATGCGTCAGCATTGGTCAGGGGAGAGCGCTTGACAGAGGCGCAGCAACAAGCGCTGGCGGCAGCGGAGCTGTTGATAATCAACAAGGCCGACGCTGTGGATAATCCTCAGCGGCTGGCAATAACCGCGCAGTTATCCGGCAAACCCGCTTTCTGGACCGAACAAGGACGGCTGGCGATCGCAGAACTTTTACAGTTTTCCACAGGCCCGACCCATGCTGTGACGGTTGCGCCGTTGCCTGAGGACAACTATCTCCAGCCAGCCGCCTCATTGTGGACAAGTAGCGACAAGCCATTGTTTGCCGCTAAAAAAGGCGAAGGTGGTTGGAGCTGTGGCTGGCGCTGGCATCCATCCCAATGCTTCGAACAAGGCCGCATCGAGCATTTTCTCAGCACCACGGCCTGGCTCAGAGCCAAAGGAGTTATCCACAGCACAACTGGCTGGCAGTCGTTCAACGGGCTAGCTGACGGCGCCTTGAGTTGGCAGCGCAGCGAATGGCGCAAGGATTCACGGCTGGAGCTGATCTTCGAGCAAGAGCAGCCTATAGCTGCGCTGCAGCAGGCCATGACCGACTGCCGTATTCAGCGCTGATCGTTGCTCCAGCGGTTGTGCTCCTGGCGCCACTGCTGCATCTCGATCACGTTGTCGCTGCGCGGCGCCGGTTTGATTTCGAACGGGTAGGGCGCCAGTTCGATCTGCATGGTGTGTGCACCAAACTGTGTGACCGTACCCGGATGGCGCTGCTCGCCCGTCACGGTGAACTCGAAGTTGTAGATCCGCGCCAGGCGCTTGCGGCCGTTGGCGTCGCGGACAAAGCCAATACGCTTGAGCGCTACGGCCTCGTCCAGCAGCTCCAGGTCGAGTTTGGCGCAATGCTGTTTGACCCGCTCGAGGGCTTTCTCGCGCAGCCCGTGGTTATGCCACAGCCAGGCGCCGCCGCTGGCCAGCAGCATCAGGAAGAACAGGTTCTCCAGGGTCAACATTTGCATATGCTCCAAACAGGTAGATCCAGCTTAACTGCGTCCCTGGCCTGTCGTACAGGTGGCAATCGGGTTCATACTGCGCAACGTTCTTATCTTGAAATCAGTTTTGGAAACCTCTGCATGAAACGCACGCCGCACTTGCTCGCGATCCAATCCCATGTGGTCTTCGGCCACGCCGGAAACAGCGCCGCGGTGTTTCCCATGCAGCGCATAGGCGTGAATGTCTGGCCGCTGAACACGGTGCAGTTCTCCAACCATACTCAGTATGGCCAGTGGGCCGGAGAAGTGCTTGCTCCAGCGCAAATTCCTGCGTTGGTGGAAGGCATTGCCAACATCGGCGAGCTGGGCAACTGCGATGCGGTGTTGTCCGGGTATCTGGGCAGCGCCGAGCAGGGACGGGCGATTCTGGCTGGCGTCGAGCGGATCAAGGCGGTCAACCCAAAGGCGCTGTATCTGTGCGACCCGGTCATGGGCCATGCCGAGAAGGGCTGCAGCGTGCCGGCCGAGGTCAGCGAGTTCCTTCTGCAACAGGCCGCGGCCAAGGCCGATATTCTCTGCCCTAACCAGCTTGAGCTGGACAGCTTCAGCGGGCGCAAGGCGCAGTCGCTGGAAGATTGCGTGGCCATGGCGCGCAACCTGCTCGCCCGTGGGCCGCAGGTGGTGCTGGTCAAGCACCTGAGCTATCCCGGCCGCGCCGAAGATTCTTTCGAAATGCTGCTGGTAACCGGCGAAGACTGCTGGCACCTGCGCCGGCCGCTGCTGTGCTTCCCACGCCAGCCGGTTGGCGTCGGTGACCTCACCTCAGGGCTGTTCCTGGCTCGCGTGCTGCTGGGCGACAGCTGGCTGCAAGCGTTTGAATACACCGCAGCGGCTGTCCATGAGGTGCTGCTGGAAACCCAAGCCTGCGCCAGCTACGAACTGCAGCTGGTGCGAGCCCAGGATCGCATTGCCCATCCGCGGGTGCGTTTCGAAGCGCAGCGCCTGAGCGTTTAAATCGAGTCGGTTTTCAGGTCCTGGTAGCGTTTTTCCAGCTCCTGACGAATCTGCCGGCGCTGTTTTCCTTGGAGGAAGCGGCGTTTTTCTTCGCTGCTTTGCGGCAGGCGCGCCGGGACCGGGACTGGCCGGCGATTGTCATCCACCGCCACCATGGTGAAGAAGCAGCTGTTGGAGTGGCGAACGGAGCGCTCACGAATGTTCTCGGTTACCACTTTGATGCCGACTTCCATCGACGTATTGCCGGTGTAGTTGACCGATGCCATGAACGTCACCAGCTCACCGACATGCACAGGCTCGCGGAACACTACCTGATCGACCGACAGGGTCACTACATACGTCCCCGCATAACGGCTGGCGCACGCATAGGCCACCTCGTCGAGGTATTTGAGCAAGGTGCCGCCGTGTACGTTGCCGGAGAAGTTGGCCATGTCCGGAGTCATCAGGACGGTCATAGTCAGCTGGGCGTTTCCAGGTTCCATAGAGTGCTCACGGTGAGGTTGCGCTGAATCGGGGCCGGTATCTGCAGACACTTCTTGGTACCCCTGTTGAATTTCCGATCTAGATACGGGACGCCGCAGAGCGCTCCGTCGTCACGCGCATGGGCCGTCAGCGGTGTTGTGCACCACACCCGGGCAGCGGTCACAGCTCGCATCACAAAACGTGCAGCAGCACATCAACCGATCTGTTTCTGCATATTGCGCAGACGTTTTGCGTCCGGGCGCGATGGTAACCTGAGTCGGCCCATGCAACATGGGCTTTCCCGCTTTAATCACAGTATGTACTTGCTGCCCGCTCAGGTTCGCCTCAGCGGAGGAGCGGTCTGCTCTGGCACCGTGAACAAGGAGTAGCACGCCATGCATGCCATAAGCTTCATCCAGGATCTTGCCGTAATCATGTTGGTGGCGGGCGTGGTCACCATCCTCTTTCATCGGTTGAAACAGCCGGTGGTCCTGGGTTACATCGTTGCCGGCTTTATCATCGGCCCGCACACCCCGCCATTTGGCCTCATTCACGACGAAGACACGATCAAGACCCTGGCCGAGCTTGGGGTGATCTTCCTGATGTTCTGCCTGGGCCTTGAGTTCAGCCTGCGCAAGTTGTTCAAGGTGGGTGCCACGGCATTTATCGCGGCCTTCCTGGAAATCGTCCTGATGATCTGGATCGGTTTCGAAATCGGCCGCTGGTTCGGTTGGAACACCATGGACTCGCTGTTCCTCGGCGCGATCCTGGCGATTTCCTCGACCACCATCATAGTAAAAGCCCTCAATGACCTGAAGATGAAGAACGAGCGCTTCGCGCAGCTGATCTTCGGCGTGCTGATCGTCGAGGACATCCTCGGTATCGGCATCATCGCCTTGCTTTCGGGTATCGCCGTCAGCGGCTCGGTAAGCTCTGGCGAAGTCTTCTCCACAGTCGGCAAGTTGTCGCTGTTCATGATCGTGGCGTTGGTCATCGGCATTCTGCTGGTGCCGCGGCTGCTGGCCTACGTGGCCAAGTTCGAAAGCAACGAGATGCTCCTGATCACCGTGCTGGGGCTGTGCTTCGGCTTCTGCCTGCTGGTGGTCAAGCTCGAGTACAGCATGGTCCTCGGTGCCTTCCTGATCGGTGCGATCATGGCCGAGTCGCGGCAACTGCTGAAGATCGAACGCTTGATCGAGCCGGTACGCGACATGTTCAGCGCGATCTTCTTTGTGGCCATCGGCCTGATGATCGACCCGCAGGTGCTGGTCGACTACGCCTGGCCAATTGTGGTGATTACCTTTGCCGTGGTGCTGGGCAAGATGCTCTCGTGCGGCATGGGTGCGTTCATTGCCGGCAATGATGGGCGTACTTCGCTGCGGGTGGGCATGGGCCTGTCGCAGATTGGCGAGTTCTCGTTCATCATCGCCGCGCTGGGCATGACCTTGCAAGTCACCAGCGACTTCCTCTATCCGGTGGCGGTAGCGGTCTCGGCGATTACTACCTTGCTTACGCCGTATCTGATTCGGGCGGCTGATCCGCTGTCGATCAAGCTCGGCCAGATCATGCCCAGCCGGCTGTCGCGGGTGCTGTCGCTGTATGGCGAATGGCTGCGCAGCATTCAGCCGCAAGGTGAGGGCGCCATGCTCGCGGCGATGATCCGGCGCATCCTGCTGCAGGTTGGGGTCAACCTGGCGTTGGTGATCGCGATCTTCTTTACCGGGGGCTACTTTGCCGAGCGGATCGGCCTGTGGCTGAGCGAGTGGCTGGGCGATGTCAGCCAGCAGAAGGCGCTGATCTGGGGCGCCGCGCTGTTGCTGTCGCTGCCGTTCCTGATTGCGGCGTACCGCAAGCTCAAGGCGCTGTCGATGCTATTGGCGGAGATGGGGGTCAAGCCAGAGATGGCCGGCCGGCATACGCAGCGGGTCCGGCGGGTGATCGCCGAGGTTATCCCGTTGTTGTCACTGCTGGTGATCTTCCTGCTGCTGTCGGCGTTGTCGGCGAGTATCTTGCCGACCAACGAGCTACTGCTGGTGATCGTGGTGGTTGCTGCGGTGGTTGTCGCGGTGCTGTGGCGTTGGTTCATCCGCGTGCACACGCGGATGCAGATCGCTCTGCTCGAAACCTTGGAAAACAACCGCGATCAGGCCCACTGACATTCAACGCAATCGCGGTGCAGAGTGCGCCGCGATTGCATTGAGCCGGATCAGCTTTCCAGCCAGACGTCGCGCGCCCAGTGCCAGACCGATTCCCAGCTTTCTTCGGTGACCAGCTCTTCTTCGCCCGACCACAGCACCACGGTGCCGTCTTCTTCGACGCAGTAGTAGTTCTCCCCGTCCTGACAGATCGGGATCAGCTCGCGTGGTACGCCGGCATCCCAGGCGTTGGCAGCAACTTCCGGCAGATAGGTGTGTGACTGTGGGTCGGTGACGGTGACCGGCTCCAGGCTGCCGTAGATCACATCGCTGACTGTCAGCAGATATTCCTTGAATACGAACGGAATATTGATGAACAGCTGCTCCTCGACTTCGACCAACTGATCTTCGTCAGGAAGCTCCAGGGGCACCGGCACCGGCTCATTGGCTTCACGCAGTTGTTCGATCACTTCTTCCACGGTTCACATCCTCTCGCTTGATGACAACGCTGCGGGTTATACCCTAGTAGGGCGCTCTGGCAAAAGCAAAAACCCCGGGCAAGCCCGGGGTTTTTTATGCAGCAAGCCTGGATCAGCCGTTTTGGCGGATACCGGCGACCAGCCAAGGCTGGTTGTCGCCTTGGGCGCGCTCCATGTGCCAGCTTTCGCTGAACGCCTCGCCCTGGTCGAAACGCGAGGTTTTCGACACACCGCTGAAGGTCAGGGTGGCGATAGTCTTGTCGGCGCGATCTTCGACACCGTCCAACTGTACTTCGAGGTTGTCGATGTAGGTGGACTGGAAGCCATCACCCAGATCAGCGCGCTCGCGCTTGAGGAAGGCAAGCAGTTGCGGGGTCACGAACTCGGAGATCTTGTCCATCTCGTTGGCGTCCCAGTGCTGCTGCAGCGTCTGGAAGTGGCTGCGCGCGGCATTCAGGAAGCTTTGCTCGTTGAACCAGGCGGGTGCGTTGATCGCAGGTGCGGCAGCAACAGGTGCTGCAGAACCACCGAAGATCGACGGCTGCGCTGCTTGCTGGTTGTAAGCCTCACGCTGGAACGGTGCATGGCCGGCAGCAGCAACTTGTGGTTGTTGCTTGCGGCGACGCGCAGCGATGAAGCGGAACACCAGGAAGGCGATCAGGCCCATGATCAGGAAGTCCATGATCTGCATGCCCTGGAAACCGTCACCCATGAACATGGAGGCCAGCAGACCACCGGCGGCCAGGCCAGCGAGTGGGCCCAACCAGCGCGAAGCACCGCTGGCGGCGGCCGGCGCACGACCTGCAGCATTTGGTGCGGCAGCTGGAGTGTTTGGCGTAGCCTGGCGAGTCTGGTGCATAGGCGCGGCGCCCGAGCTCTTGCCGCCGCCGAAGCGTTTGGCATTGGCGTCCAGGCTCAGCGTCAGGCCGAGGCACAGCGCCAGGGCGATGCTAAGAAAACGTTGCATAAGTGGGATATCCCCTGATTGTGGATTGCACGCGCGTCATGTTGCACATGTTGTAGCAGACATGACCAGCAGCATAATGTTTCGAGCTTTTGCCTGAACGGTCATTCAGCAACCGCTCAGGCATCCGCGTTGGCTTAGATGGCCTCGAGCTTGGCGTAACCGAGCATCAGCCACTTGCTGCCCTCGGCGAAATTCACCTGCACCCGTGCCTGGGCGCCAGAGCCCTCGAAGTTGAGGATCACGCCCTCACCAAACACCGAGTGCTGCACGCGCTGGCCAAGGTTGAACGAGGTCTGCGGGATGTTGGCATTGGCAAAGATACTGCTGGCAGGCGCCTGCGAGCCGCCGAACGGGCGGCTGACCGAGTTCGACAGGCGCACTTCCTGCACCAGCCCAGCGGGGATTTCGCGGACGAAGCGCGAGACCTTGTTGTAGGTCTCGCTGCCATACAGACGACGCGTCTCGGCGTAGGTCATGAACAGCTGGCGCATGGCTCGGGTGATGCCGACATATGCCAGACGGCGCTCTTCGGCCAGGCGGCCAGGTTCTTCCAGGCTCATCTTGTGCGGGAACAGGCCTTCTTCCAGGCCGACCAGGAACACGTAGGGGAATTCCAGGCCCTTGGCGCTGTGCAGGGTCATCAACTGCACGCTGTCTTCGTGTTCATCAGCCTGCGACTCACCGGCTTCCAGCGAGGCGTGGCCGAGGAAGGCCGACAGCGGCGACAGGTCGGCGTCTTCGTCGCTGCTTTCGAAGTTACGCGCAGCGCTGACCAGTTCCTCAAGGTTTTCTACCCGTGCCTGGCCCTTTTCACCTTTTTCTTCCTGGTGATAGATGATCAGCCCGGACTGCTCGATGACGGTCTGGGTCATTACGTGCAGTGGCATTTCGACGGCTTTGGCCGCCAGCCCTTCGATCAACTCGATAAAGGCACCCAGCGCACTCGCGGCGCGGCCTTTGAGGCCTTTGGCGGCGATCAGCTGGCACATCGCTTCCCACATCGACAGCTGCGCATGGCGAGCGTGGTCGCGGATCGCTTCAACCGTCTTTTCGCCGATGCCACGCGGTGGCACGTTGATCACCCGCTCCAGCGCAGCGTCGTTGCCACGGCCCTCGAGCAGGCGCAGGTAGGCCATGGCGTTCTTGATTTCGGCACGCTCGAAGAAGCGTTGGCCGCCGTAGATCCGGTAAGGGATGCGTTCGCGCAGCAGGGCCTCTTCAAGCACCCGCGATTGGGCGTTGGAGCGATAGAGGATGGCGATGTCGCTGCGCGCATGGCCTTGCTTGATCACGCTCTCGATCGACTCGACTACATAACGTGCCTCGTCGTGCTCGTTGTAGGCGGCGTACAAGGTCAGCGGCTCGCCTTCACCGACATCGGTCCACAGCTCTTTGCCGAGACGGTCGGTGTTGTTGGCGATCAGGGCGTTGGCGGCCTTGAGGATGCCGCCGGTGGAGCGGTAGTTCTGCTCCAGGCGGATCATCTCGGCGTCGGGGAAGTCTTCGGTGTACTGATGGATGTTTTCGATCTTGGCACCGCGCCAGCCGTAGATCGACTGGTCGTCGTCGCCCACCGCCATCAGGCTGTCGCCGCCTTTGGCGAGCAGGCGCAACCAGGCGTACTGCACGGCGTTGGTGTCCTGGAACTCATCCACCAACAGGTGGCGGAAGCGCCGCTGGTAGTGCTCGAGCAGGCCCGGGTTGTCGCGCCACAGGTCCAGCGCACGCAGCAGCAGTTCGGAGAAGTCGATCACGCCGGCGCGTTCGCAAGCTTGCTCGTAAGCTTCATAGACGCTGCGCATGGTCGCCAGGAACAGATCGCCGCCCGCTTGAATGTGCTGCGGGCGCAGGCCTTCATCCTTTTGCCCGTTGATGAACCACTGGGCCTGGCGCACCGGCCAGCGCTGCTCATCCAGGCCCAGCTCGCGCATCACCCGTTTGACCAGGCGCTGCTGGTCATCGCTGTCGAGAATCTGGAAGTTCTGCGCCAGCTTGGCTTCCTGCCAGTGTGCCCGCAACAAGCGGTGGGCCAAGCCGTGGAAGGTACCCACCCACATGCCGGCGGGGCTGATCCCCATCAGTTGCTCGATCCGCTGGCGCATTTCGGCGGCAGCCTTGTTGGTGAAGGTCACCGACAGGATCGAGTGCGGCGAGGCCTGTTCGACCTGGATCAACCAGGCGATACGGTGCACCAGCACGCGGGTTTTACCGGAACCGGCACCAGCAAGCACCAGTTGACGCCCGACCTTGGCCGCTACGGCCTGGCGTTGGGCATCGTTGAGGGAATTCAGCAGGAGGGAGAGGTCGTCTGTGCGCATCCGGCCATTCTAGGTTGCTGTGGGGGGAGGGGGCAAATCTCTACTGTATAAATATTCACCTCGGGCGCCAGCCGTTCATCGGTTCTGTGATATCGATCCGCCGGTATGGGCACTGGATGACACAGAGCAGTTTGGCCTGCGCCTTCGCTTGTGTAAGATCCGGGCAACTTTTTGTCGCCAGCCAATAACAAGAAAATGACATGACTCAGGATTGCACGGCGGTCGGCGTATTGCCGCAGATGTCGAGGAATGTGCGCAGGCAATTCGCCACTCAGCTTTCCATCGAGCGCACCCGGCTGCTGTATCAAGGCTCGCTGCTGCCTACACTATTGATGCTGTTGAACGGCCTGCTTTGCGCGTGGCTTTTGTGGAGCCCTGGACGCTATCTGCTGCTGGGCACCTGGCTGATCTGGTTGCTGGCGCTGGCGGGGCTGCGCTTGGTGCAGGTCACCGCGTTCGACGCCGCACCGACCCAGCGCCAGGCCAGCCTGAGCTGGCGGCGGATGTTTCTGCTGGGCTCGGCGTTCAGTGGCCTGACCCTGGCCAGCGCAGCAATTGCCCTGGTGCCGGTGGCCAATTTCGTCCAGCAGGCCTGGGTGTTCGGCTTGCTTGGGGTGGCGGCGTTGTCTGCCAGCGTGTCCTATGCCGTCAGCCTGCCGGCGTTTCTCAGTTTCGCCTTACCCTGCCTGCTGCCGCCGATTGCCTTCCTGTTCTACTTCGACGCCGGCCAGCAACGCGGCTGGGGTTGGTTGGGGCTGATTCTGCTGGGGGCGCTGATGGTGGTCGCCTGGCAGGTGCATCGATTGGTCGATCGCAGCCTGTTACGGCGCTTTCAGAATCAGGCGCTGAACGAAGACCTGCAGCGCATCTACGCGCAAAAGGCGCTTGAAGAACAGCAACGCTTGGCGTCGTCTGTATTTGAAGCCTGCAACGACGGTATCGTGGTGCTCACGGCCGACTTCACCTTGCTTGCCGTCAACCAGGCCTACTGCCAGATGACCGGCTACTCCATTGCCGAGCTGCTCGCCCGCCAGTTGCTCGAGCTGCCCTGCAGCAGCGACGCCCGACGTTATCAGCAGTCCATGGAGCATGCCCTGGCCCAGCACGGCCAATGGCAGGGCGAGCTGGTCGAAGCCCGCCGCAATGGCGAGTTGTATCCGCAGTGGCTGCAACTCACCGCCGTGCGCGGAGCGTCTGGCAAGCTCAACAATATCGTCGGCTTTTTCACCGATCTGTCGGCGCGGCGCGCGTCTGAAGAGCGGCTGCGCTACCTCGCTCACTATGACGAGCTGACCGGCCTGGCCAACCGGGCGCTGTTCCGTTTGCGCGTACATGAGGCCGGCCAGCGCGCGCGGCTGAACGGGCGCAGCCTGGCCTTGCTGCACATCGACGTTGATCGCTTCAAATTGCTCAATGAAAGCCTCGGCCACGAGCTGGCCGACCAGTTGCTGAAAAAGATCGCCCAGCGGATCGCCAATGCCGTGCCCGAAGCCGACACCGTGGCGCGCCTGTCGGGCGACGAGTTTGCCGTGCTGTTCGACGGCTACAGCAACCTGTCCAGCCTCGTCCGGGTGACCACCCGCTTGCTCGACAAGCTGCGCGTGCCGTTGCGCCAGGATGATCATGAGGTGGTGATCAGTGCCTCGGTGGGCATCAGCCTGTTGTCTGACGCGGCGTTCGATGGCAATACCCTGATCAGCCAGGCGGACATGGCCAAGCGTCACGCCAAGCACCTGGGCGGTGACAACTTCCAGTTCTACACCGAGAGCCTTCGCGCCAGCACCCTGGAGCGCCTGCAGCTGGAGATTCAGCTGCGCAAGGCCATCGATGAGGGTCAGCTGTGCGTCTATTACCAACCCAAACTGTGCTTGCGCAGCGGCAAGCTGCATGCGGCCGAGGCATTGGTGCGGTGGCAGCATCCGCAACTGGGCATGGTCCCGCCCAGCGCGTTCATTGGCCTGGCCGAAGAAACCGGGTTGATCGCGCCGATGGGCGAGTTCGTTCTGCGCCAGGCCTGCCGGCAGGCGTGCCAGTGGCTGCGTGAGGGCGTGCAGGTTCGCGTCTCGGTCAACCTGTCGGTCTATCAGCTGCGCCAAGGTAAGCTGGTCAGCCTGGTGCGCCAGGTATTGGAAGAAACCGGGCTGGCGCCAGAGCAACTGGAGCTTGAGCTGACTGAGAGCCAGCTGCTGGATAGCGTCGAGCACATCATCGCCATCTTCGAGCAGCTGCATGCGCTGGGGGTCAAACTGGCGATCGATGACTTCGGCACGGGCTATTCATCACTGAGTTACCTGAAGCGCTTGCCGGTGGACTACGTGAAGATCGATCAGACCTTCATCAGCGGGCTGCACGAGGGCAGTCAGGACGCCGCGATCACCCGTGCGATCATCGTCATGGCCAATAGTCTCGGTTTGAAGGTCGTGGCCGAGGGTGTCGAGACCCAGGAGCAACTGGACGTGCTCACAGCCCAGGGTTGTGATGAGGCGCAAGGCTATCTGATCAGCAAGCCGGTGGATGCGGCAGCATTTATAGGGTTGCTGAGCAACCCGGCCGCCGCCAAGGCTTAGCTGTACCAGTGCCTGCCGTGGCGGCTGAGCAAGCTGTTGGCCAGCTCTGGCCCATTGCTGCCGGCATGGTAGGGCCGCGGGGCCTGGAAGTGCTCTTCCCAGCCCTGCAGGATCGGGTCGATCCAGGCCCAGGCGGCTTCGACCTCATCGCGGCGCATGAATAGCGTCGAGTCGCCGTCGAGCACGTCCAGCAGCAAGCGCTCGTAAGCTTCCCAGCGGCGGGTCTGGCCGAACGCCTGAGCGAGGTTGAGGTTCAGCTCGACCGGCTCCAGACGCATGCCTTTGCCCGGGGTCTTGGTCATCATGCGCAGGCTGATGCGCTCATCGGGCTGGAGCTGGATCAGCAATTGATTGACCTGACCGCCGCTGAACAGCTCGTGCGGCACCGGCTTGAACTGGATGACGATCTGCGACGAGCGCCGCGCCATGCGCTTGCCGGTGCGCAGGTAGAACGGCACCCCGGCCCAACGCCAGTTGTCGATCTGCGCCTGAACGGCGACGAAGGTCTCGGTATCGCTGTCGTTGTCGACGTCTTTCTCGAAATAGTAGGCCGGCACTTCCTGGCCGCCGATATACCCGGCGCTGTACTGGCCGCGCACGGTCTTGTCCTGCACGTCCTGGCCGCTGATGGGCTTGAGCGCGCGCAGAATCTTCACCTTCTCGTCGCGCACGGCCTCGGCCTCGAACTGCGCCGGCGGCTCCATGGCGACCAGGCAGAGCAGCTGCAGCAGGTGGTTCTGCAGCATGTCGCGGGTGGCGCCGGCCCGGTCGTAGTAGCCGCCGCGGCTCTCGACACCGAGGGTTTCACACACGCTGATCTGCACATGATCGACCTGGCCATTGCGCCACACCGGCTCCAGCAGGGCATTGGCAAAGCGCAGCGCCATCAGGTTCTGCACGGTCTCCTTGCCCAGGTAGTGGTCGATGCGAAACACCTGCGATTCGGCGAACACTTCACCGATGGCCTGGTTGATCGCGGTAGCCGACTGCAGCGAGTGGCCGATGGGTTTTTCCAGCACGATGCGCGCTTCGTGGTCGGCCAACCCGGCGATGCGCAGGTGGGTGGCGATCGGTACGAACAGGTGCGGCGCGGTGGCCAGATAGAACACACGGGTCAGCCCGCCAGGCTCGCCCAGATAGCGTGCCAGGCGGCCGAAGTCAGCACTCTGCGACGCGTCCATGGCGAAGTAGTCGAGCCGCGCGCAGAAGCGCCGCCACACCTCTTCATCGAAGTCGTTGCGGGCGATCTGCACCCGGCAATGGCGTTCGGCGAGCTTGAGGAAGTCGTCGCGGTGCAGGTTGCGTCGCGCCAGCGCGATGATCCGTACGGCATTGTGCAGGCGCGCCTCGCGGTACAGGTGATAGAGCGCCGGCAGCAATTTGTGCAGAGCCAGATCACCGGTGCCGCCAAAGACCAGAATGTCGCAAGGAATCGTCAAGCCACCACTCTCCACGTTCGTTTAACTGGGCGCTTTGCCGGTCATGTAGTATAACTACAAGAAAGCTACATCCCCGGCCAGTCGATCATAACCGAGTCCAGCCCGTGAATCTGTTGCACCATATCGCCCAATCGCGCCACTTGCTGCGTAAATCGGAACTGAAAGTAGCCGACCATGTGCTGCTGGACCCCGCTGCCGTCATGCACAGCTCGATGGCCGACCTGGCCCACAACGTCGGTATCAGCGAGCCGACCATAGTGAGGTTTTGCCGGGCGATTGGCTGTTCAGGGTTTCAGGATCTGAAGCTGAAACTGGCGCAGAGCCTGGCTGCTGGCGCCAGTTTTGGTCAGTTCGCGATCCACGAAGACGACTCGGTTGCCGACTACAGCCTGAAGATTTTCGACACCACCCTGCATACCCTGATGGAGGTGCGCGAGCAGCTCGATCCGGAGGCCTTGCAGCGTGCTGTGGCAGCCATGGCCCAGGCCCAGCGGGTTGAGTTCTACGGCTTTGGTGCATCTGGCGCGGTCGCGGCCGACGCCCAGCACAAGTTCTTCCGCCTGCTGCTCAGCGCGGCGGCGTATTCCGACCCGCACATGCAGGCGATGTCGGCGGTAACCCTCAAGCCCGGTGACGTGGCAGTGTGCATCTCGCAGTCAGGGCGCTCCAAGGACTTGCTGATCACGGCCAATCTGGTCCGTGAGAGCGGCGCCAACCTGATCACCCTGTGCCCAAGCCAGACACCGTTGGCCGAGTTATCCACAGTCAATCTGGCCATCGACGTGCACGAAGACACCGAGATCTACACCCCGCTGACCTCGCGGATTGCCCACCTGGTGGTGATCGACGTGCTGGCCATGGGCGTGGCTATGGCGCGCGGGCCGAGCCTGGTCAACCACCTCAAGAGCGTCAAGCGCAGCTTGCGCAGCCTGCGCCTGTCGCCCAAGTCGATCAAGGCCATGGACGACTGACCATAAAAGTTAATCGAGCTGTCACCTCACGGTAAACCAGCTCGGTCAGTCTGAAGCTCCCCGCACTCGCTCAGGGAGACAGGCATGACTCGTGACTTCGATGGCTCGTTTCAACCCAACGCCAAAGCGCGCAAACAACAGCAGAAGGATCAGCGCCGGATGGAATTCCGCCGGGCGATCGAAAGCTATTCCGAGCAACGGCAACTGTTGCGCGAAATCGCCGATTATTCCGAACTGAGGGATATCACGGTGTGGCAGGTACTGCCGGGGGCGTCGCCGAAAAACGCTCCACAAGCCCACTGATCAACGCACGTTCGCTGCGGATGAACGCCAGAAACGCCAGGGCAACCGGCGACTGACGCTTGGCTTTGGCCTGCACTACACACCAGCTGCGGTACAGCGGCAGCTCTTCCACTGGCAGCTCCTTGAGCCTGCCAGTGGCCAGTTCCAGGCGCAACGCATGGCGGGTCAGCAGGGCAATGCCGAGGCCGGCGCTGACACACTCGCGCTGCGCTTCTGCCGAGGCTACCTCGAGGGTCTGGGTGAAGTGCACGCGCTTGTCCTTGAAGTATTCTTCGCAGGCCTTGCGCGTGCCTGAGCCCTGTTCGCGGATCAGCAGGGTATGCGGCTCGAGGTCTTGCAGGCGCAGCGTGTCGAGCTTGCACAGCGGGTGATCCGGTGGTGCCACGGCAACGATCGGGTTGTTCAGAAACGGCAGAAACTCAAGGCCCATGTCCTGCGGCACCATCGACATGATGATCAAGTCGTCGCGGTTGTCCGACAGGCGCCGGATCACCTGCGCCCGGTTGACCACGGTGAGGGTCAGGTTGACCTCGGGGTGACGCTCCTTGAAGGCCGCAAACAAGTGCGGCACGAAGTACTTGGCACTGGACTCGACGGCCAGTTTCAGCTGCCCCTGCAGCGAGCCCTGCATGTCCGACAGTTGCATGTCGAGGTTTTCCAGGCGGCCGAAGATGTCGCGGCTGGCGCGCTGCAACGCCTCGGCGGCTTCGGTCAGGTACAGCTTCTTGCCGACATACTCGAACAACGGCTGGCCAACCAGCTCTTCCAGCTGGCGGATCTGTAGACTTACGGCGGGTTGCGTCAACGACATCTCTTCGGCAGCGCGACTGTAAGAGCGCAAATCGCACACCTCATTGAAGATCTGCAACTGACGCAATGTCATACGCATCAATGACTTACGCATTTATACCCACCGTTTGGCAAAACCTTGTTACCGAACTATAAGCTTTTGCTAATGCTGCCCCTAACAAATATTGATTTTTGTTTATCGTGCGCTGGCGCTAGGGTGAATGTGCGACTGGCCAGCAGCGTCTGGCCGCGCCGAGCGGTAGAACCGGCTCGTATGTTCCAACGGCTTTGGGAAGAATCCAGTGATAAAAAAAATCCTGATCGCCAACCGGGGTGAAATTGCAGTTCGGATCGTGCGTGCCTGCGCTGAAATGGGCATTCGTTCGGTGGCGATCTATTCCGACGCCGACCGCCATGCGCTGCACGTCAAGCGTGCAGATGAGGCCCACAGCATTGGTGCCGAGCCACTGGCTGGCTACCTGAACCCGCGCAAGTTGGTCAACCTGGCGGTCGAGACCGGCTGTGATGCATTGCATCCTGGCTATGGTTTTCTCTCCGAGAACGCTGAGCTGGCGGAGATCTGCGCCGAGCGTGGGATCAAGTTCATCGGCCCGTCGGCGGATGTGATTCGGCGTATGGGCGACAAGACCGAAGCGCGCCGGACCATGATCCAGGCAGGTGTCCCGGTCACCCCCGGTACCGAGGGTAACGTGGCGGACATCCACGAGGCGCTCAACGAAGGTGAGCGCATTGGCTACCCGGTCATGCTCAAGGCAACCTCCGGTGGTGGCGGCCGTGGTATCCGTCGCTGCAACAGCCGCGAAGAGCTCGAGCAGGCATTTCCCCGGGTGATCTCCGAAGCCACCAAGGCCTTTGGCTCGGCTGAAGTGTTCCTGGAAAAGTGCATCGTCAACCCCAAGCACATCGAGGCTCAGATCCTCGGCGACAGCTTTGGCAATGTGGTGCACCTGTTCGAGCGTGACTGCTCGATCCAGCGCCGCAACCAGAAGCTCATCGAAATCGCCCCCAGCCCGCAGCTGACCCCGGAGCAACGCGCCTACATTGGCGATCTGGCGGTGCGCGCGGCCAAGGCGGTCGACTACGAGAACGCCGGTACCGTGGAGTTTCTGCTCGCCGATGGCGAGGTGTACTTCATGGAGATGAACACCCGGGTCCAGGTCGAACACACCATCACCGAAGAAATCACCGGTATCGATGTGGTCCGCGAGCAGATCCGCATCGCCTCCGGCCTGCCGCTGTCGGTCAAGCAGGAAGACATCCAGCATCGCGGCTACGCGTTGCAGTTCCGCATCAACGCCGAAGACCCGAAAAACAACTTCCTGCCAAGCTTTGGCAAGATCACCCGTTACTACGCCCCGGGCGGCCCGGGCGTGCGCACCGATACGGCGATCTACACCGGCTACACCATCCCGCCGTACTACGACTCGATGTGCCTGAAGTTGGTGGTCTGGGCACTGACCTGGGAAGAAGCCATGGACCGCGGCCTGCGCGCCCTGGACGACATGCGCCTGCAGGGGGTCAAGACCACCGCCGCGTACTACCAGGAAATCCTGCGTAACCCGGAATTCCGTAGCGGCCAGTTCAATACCAGCTTCGTTGAAAGCCACCCTGAACTGACCAACTA
>Ga0213829_1000242_pt1 | contig 61116 bp, 54 predicted proteins | sample MC6MC0896MG_FD_180665 | JGI IMG/M metagenome (GOLD analysis project Ga0213829, IMG submission 180665) | Enriched soil aggregate microbial communities from Iowa State University, Ames, United States - MC6-MC0896-MG | ecosystem: Environmental > Terrestrial > Soil > Unclassified | place: USA: Iowa... | reverse complement strand
GGTCTCGGTGGGCTGCTCTCCGGGATGGGCGGCGGCGCCCTGGCAAGTGGCGCCATGGGCTTGTTGCTCGGTAACAAGAGCGCGCGCAAGTTCGGCGGCAAGGCGCTGACCTACGGCGGCCTGGCAGCGCTGGGGGTGATCGCCTACAAGGCCTTCAATAACTGGCAGGCGCAGCAGGCCACTGGCCAGGTGCGCGAGCCGCAGACGCTCGACCGGCTGCCACCGGCTGAAGCCGAGCTGCACAGCCAGGCCGTGCTGCGTGCGCTGGTCGCGGCAGCCAAGTCCGATGGCCATATCGATGAGCGTGAGCGTGAACTGATCGAAGGTGAATTCACCCGTCTGGACAGCGACCGCGAATTGCAGCAATGGCTGCACGCCGAGCTGAACAAACCGCTCGACCCGGCAGAAGTCGCCCGCGCCGCGCAAACCCCGGAAATGGCCGGCGAGATGTACCTGGCGAGCCTGATGATGGTCGATCAGGAAAACTTCATGGAGCGCGCCTACCTCGATGAGCTGTCGCGCCAGCTGCGCCTGGATCCGGCGCTGCGCCAGGAGCTTGAAGCCCAGGCCAGGCTTGCCGCCGGTCAGTAATCTGGCTATTTGCCACCTTTGCCGGCAGGGATGCCGCAAACGCCGCTCATTCAGCTGAGAAACCCGGCTCATGCCTGGGCTATACTCGAGCGATTTCCCCGCTCGTACTGAATTCTTGAGGGCTGATTTTGAAAAACTGGACCATGCGCCAACGGATCCTGGCAAGTTTTGCCGTGATCATCGCCATCATGTTGTTGATGATCGTTGCAGCCTACTCAAGGTTGGTCGCCATTTCCGCGAGCGAGGAAGCGGTCGGTTCCGATGCCATCCCCGGCGTCTACTACAGCTCGATGATCCGCAGCGCCTGGGTCGACAGCTACGTCACCAGCCAGCAGTTGGTCGGCCTGAGCAAGCATCGCGATATCGCCTCTGCGGATATCCAACTGTTCAAGAGCTTTGAAGAGCGCCTGCGCCAGCACATGGCCAGTTATCAGGCAACCATTCGTAATACCGAAGACCAGACCAGCTTCGACGCCTTCGTCGACATGGAAAAACGTTACATCGCCGACATCGAACTGGTACTCGAGGCCTACCGGCAGAAGAACTACGCCGAAGCCGAGCGCTTGATCACCGACGTGCTGACACCCGCCTGGGTTGAAGGGCGCAAGCACCTCAACACCGTGATCGAACGCAATCGGGAAGCGGCCGATGTAGCCACCAAAGACATCGTCAGCGCCGTGGCCACCGCCAAGGGCAGCATGATCGTTTCGCTGATCCTGGCCATCATCGCTGCCGGCATTTGCGGGCTGCTGTTGATGCGTGCGATCACCACGCCCATGCAACGCATCGTACATGCCCTCGATAAGCTGCGCTCGGGTGACTTGAGCATGCGCCTGGACCTGGACCGTAAGGACGAGTTTGGCGCCATCGAAACCGGCTTCAACGAAATGGCCGAATCCCTCGCCAGCCTGGTCGCCCAGGCCCAGCGCTCGTCGGTGCAGGTGACCACCTCGGTTACCGAAATCGCCGCCACCTCCAAGCAGCAGCAAGCCACGGCCACCGAAACCGCAGCCACTACCACCGAAATCGGCGCCACCTCGCGTGAGATCGCCGCCACGTCGCGTGATCTGGTGCGGACCATGACCGAGGTCACTTCGGCTGCTGACCAGGCCTCGATCCTCGCCGGCTCCGGCCAGCAAGGCCTGGCACGCATGGAAGAAACCATGCACCAGGTGATGGGCGCGGCCGATCTGGTCAACGCCAAGCTGAGCATCCTCAACGAGAAGGCCAGCAACATCAATCAGGTGGTGGTGACCATCGTCAAGGTTGCCGACCAGACCAACCTGCTGTCGCTGAACGCTGCGATCGAGGCCGAGAAGGCCGGCGAATACGGCCGCGGTTTCGCCGTGGTGGCCACTGAAGTGCGCCGCCTGGCCGACCAGACCGCCGTGGCGACCTACGACATCGAGCAGATGGTGCGCGAGATCCAGTCGTCGGTTTCGGCCGGGGTAATGGGCATGGACAAGTTTTCCGAAGAAGTCCGCCGCGGCATGTTCGAAGTGCAGCAGGTTGGCGAGCAACTCAGCCAGATCATCCATCAGGTCCAGGCGCTGGCGCCGCGGGTATTGATGGTCAACGACGGCATGCAGGCCCAGGCCACCGGTGCCGAGCAGATCAACCAGGCGCTCTCTCAGCTCAGCGACGCCAGCACCCAGACCGTCGAATCGCTGCGCCAGGCCAGTTTCGCCATCGATGAGCTGAGCCAGGTCGCGGCTGGCCTGCGTGGCGGTGTCTCGCGTTTCAAAGTCTGATGACAATCAAGGATCTGCCTCAGCGCGAACCCACAGCCGGCACCGGCAAAGGCGTGCTGTACCTGCAGTTTCGCCTCAACGACCAGCGCTTCGCCCTGGATGTGCGTGAGGTGGTGGAAGTGCTGGCGCTGCGTACGCTCAAGCCTGTCGCTCAGGCCCCGGGGTGGGTGCGCGGGATTCTCAGCCATCGTGGTGCGCTGATCCCGGTGATCGACCTGGCCGCGCTGAGCTTTGCCAGGCCGGCCGCAGCACGCACCAGCACGCGGCTGGTGGTGGTGCGTTATCACCCGGCTGCCAGCGCTATCACGCTGCACCTGGGTTTGATCCTCGAGCAGGCCACCGAGACCCTGCGCTGCCAGCCTGACGAGTTCCAGCCGTATGGGCTGGACAACGGCGAGGCGCCCTATCTGGGCCCGGTGCGCCAGGATGCCCAGGGCATGTTGCAGCGCATCGAGATCGACCAGTTGCTCAGTGACGAGGTCCGTCGCTTGCTGTTCCCGGATGCGCCAGCGCAGGTGCCGGCATGATCGAACAGCAGTTTTTTCGATTCTTGCAAGAGCGCATCGGCCTGGATGTCGAGTCGGTCGGAGTGCCCATGGTCGAGCGTGCCCTGCGTCAGCGCAGTGCTGCGCTGGCAGCCCACGACTTGAACGATTACTGGCTGCTGCTGCAGCAATCGACGGCTGAACAGCAAGCGCTGATCGAGGCGGTGATCGTCCCGGAAACCTGGTTTTTCCGTTATCCCGAGTCGTTTGCCGCGTTGGCCGGCCTCGCGCACAAGCGCTTGGCCGAACTGGCCGGTGTGCGGCCGCTGCGCATCCTCAGCCTGCCGTGCTCGACCGGCGAAGAGCCGTATTCGATTGCCATGGCGCTGCTCGACAGCGGCATGAGCGCCGCCGCGTTCAGTGTCGATGGGCTGGACATCAGCCCCAACTCGGTCGCCCGTGGACGCCAGGCGCTGTACGGGCGCAATTCCTTTCGTGGCAGTGATGTGGCCTTTCGCGAGCGGCATTTCAGCGCTACCGGTGAGGGCCATCAGTTGCATGAGCGAGTCTGCCACCAGGTCGATCTGCAGGTCGGCAACGTGCTTGATCCAGCCCTGGCTAGTCGCAACGGGCATTATGACTTCGTGTTCTGTCGCAACCTGCTGATCTACTTCGACGTGCCCACCCAGCACCGGGTGTTTGCGGTGCTCAAGCAATTGCTGCATGCCCAGGGTGTGCTGTTCATTGGCCCCGCCGAAGGCAGCCTGTTGGCGCGCCTGGGCATGCGGCCATTGGGCATCCCGCAGTCGTTCGCCTATGTGCGCCAGCCGGAACAAGCCGTGCCCGTAGTTACCCCGACGCCTGCACGGCCGGCCCTGGCGTCTGCGCCATGGAGCCAGCCGCCTGTGCCGCGTAGCGTGCCGCCAGCGCCGCGGCACGTGCGCCCAGCGCCCGCCCCGTCGATAGTGGCCACTGCCGGGCAGGCCGGCGAGAGCGAGCTGCTGGCGCAAATCGCCCGCCAGGCCAACGCCGGCGACAGTCAGGCCGCGCTGGCCAGTTGCGAGCGCTACCTGCGCCAGTTCGAACCCAGGGCGCAGCTGTACTACTGGCTGGGCCTGCTCAGCGACACCGCAGGCGACAGCCACAACGCCATTATTCATTACCGCAAGGCCGTGTACCTTGAGCCGCAACACCCCGAGGCGCTGCTGCAACTGGCGACGCTGCTCGCCGCACAAGGCGATGAGGCCGGTGCGCGGCGTCTGCAGGAACGCGCCGCGCGTGCCGGTCGGGAGCCGCAACGATGAGCGAGATTCATGAGCTGCTGCTGGTCAGCGAAGACCACGCGCCGATCGACGACTGCTGGAATCGCATCGGCGTGCATGGCAACAAACAATGCCCTTTGCTTGAACAGCATATTCACTGCCGCAACTGCGAAGTGCATGCCGCAGCCGCCACGCGCCTGCTCGATCGCTACGCCCTGCAGCAGGACCAAGAGCCTGTCGCCGCCGCGCCGCTGACCGAATGCACCGGGCGTTCGATGCTGGTGTTCCGCCTGGGTGAAGAATGGCTGGCGCTGGCGACTGCCAGCCTCGCCGAGATCGCTCCGGTGCAATCCGTGCATTCCCTGCCGCATCAGCGCTCGCGGGTACTGCAAGGTGTCGCCAATGTGCGCGGCGCCCTGGTGCCGTGCCTGTCACTGGCCGCGCTGCTGGGGGCCGACAGCCTGCCGGCCAGCCCCATCAATGGTCGGGTAATGCCACGCATGCTGATTCTGGCCGCCGAAGGCGGGCCGGTAGTTGCTCCAGTGGATGAAGTCGATGGCATTCATCGGCTTGATATCGATGCCTGTGAAGACGGCCAGGACACTGCGCGCTTCACTGCCGCCGTGCTGCAGTGGCGCGGGCGCAGCGTGCGCGTACTGGATTCGACCCACTTGCTATCGGCTGTCAAGCGGAGCCTGTCATGACCCCTGAGCAAATGCGTGATGCGTCTTTGCTGGAGCTGTTCAGCCTGGAGGCCGAAGCCCAGACCCAGGTGCTCAACACTGGCCTGATTGCGCTCGAGCGCAACCCGACCCAGGCCGATCAGCTCGAAGCCTGCATGCGTGCCGCGCACTCGCTCAAAGGCGCGGCGCGGATCGTCGGCGTCGACGCCGGGGTGAGCGTCGCCCACGTCATGGAAGACTGCCTGGTCGCGGCCCAGGAAGGTCGGCTACGTTTGCGTGGCGAACACATCGATGCCTTGCTGCAAGGCACCGACCTGCTGATGCGCATCGCCACGCCGGGCGATGCCGCCGGTGAGCTGGCAGTGCCGGGCTTTGTCGCGCAGATGACGGCGTTGCTCGACCCCGCTGCCGCTTTCAGTGCGGCGCCGCAGTTGGTTGCTGCAGCAGTGAGTGAGGCGTTGCTGGCCGCGCCGTCGGTGGCCAGCGCCGAAGTACCCGCGCTGGCCGCCCAGGCGCAAGCCGATGTCGAGCCTGTACCGCGGCCAGGCAAACGCAGCAGCCAGACCGGCGAGCGAGTATTGCGGGTGACGGCGGATCGCTTGAACAGCCTGCTCGACTTGTCCAGCAAGTCGCTGGTGGAAACCCAGCGGCTCAAGCCCTACCTGGCCAGCCTGCAGCGGCTCAAGCGTATGCACGGGCAGGGCATGCGTGCCCTCGACGGGCTGAAGAGCCAGCTTGAGAGCAGCGGCCAGAGCCCTGAAGTACTCGAAGCGCTGGCCCAGACCCAACGCCTGCTCGGCGAAACCCAGGCCATCCTGCAACAGCAAGCAGCCGAGCTCGACGAGTTCGGCTGGCAAGCCAGCCAGCGCGCGCAAAACTTGTATGACACGGCGCTGGCCTGCCGCATGCGGCCATTCGCCGACGTGCTTACCGGGCAGAGCCGGATGGTCCGTGATCTGGGCCGCTCGTTGGGCAAACAGGTGCAGTTGCAGATCGAGGGCGAGAAAACCCAGGTCGATCGCGATGTCCTGGAAAAACTCGAAGCTCCGCTGATTCACCTGCTGCGCAACGCCGTCGACCATGGCATCGAACTGCCCGAACGACGCCTGTTGGCGGGCAAGCCCAGCGATGGCGTGATCCGCCTGCGTGCATCCCACCAGGCTGGGATGCTGATTGTCGAGCTGAGTGACGATGGCGCCGGCATCGACCTTGAGCAGCTGCGCTGCAGCATTGCCGAACGGGCCTTGTCACCGGCCGAGACCGTGGCGCAGATGAGCGAAGCCGAGCTGCTGACGTTCCTGTTCCTGCCCGGTTTCAGCATGCGCGATCGGGTCACCGAAGTATCCGGTCGCGGGGTGGGGTTGGACGCAGTGCAGCATATGGTGCGCGAGCTGCGCGGCTCGATCGAGCTGACCCAGGTTGCTGGCCAAGGCTGTTGCTTCCATCTGCAGGTGCCGCTGACCTTGTCGGTGGTACGCAGCCTGGTGGTTGAGGTCGGCGGCGAGGCGTATGCCTTTCCGCTGGCGCATATCGAGCGCACCCTTGACGTGCCCGCCGAGGCCATCGTCCAGATCGAAGGGCGTCAACACTTCTGGCACGAGCAGCGCCATATCGGCCTGGTCTCGGCCAATCAGTTGCTCAATCGCCCGCAAGGGCAGGGCGATGAGCGCAGCCTGCGGGTTGTGGTCATTCGCGAGCGCGAGCAGCTCTACGGGATTGCCGTCGAGCGCCTGATCGGCGAGCGCGTGCTGGTGGTCATGCCGCTCGATGCGCGCCTGGGCAAGGTTCAGGATATTTCTGCCGGAGCGTTGCTCGACGATGGCTCGGTGGTACTGATCGTCGACGTCGAAGACCTGCTGCGCTCGGTGGAAAAGCTGCTGACTACCGGCCGCCTGGAGCGCATCGAACGCAACGGCGCCAGTGCCAAGGGCGTCAGCCGCAAGCGCGTGCTGGTGGTGGACGACTCGCTGACGGTGCGTGAGCTGCAACGCAAGCTGCTGAGCAATCGCGGCTACGAGGTGGCCGTGGCGGTGGACGGTATGGACGGCTGGAACGCCCTGCGCGGCGATGACTTCGACCTGCTGATCACCGACATCGACATGCCGCGCATGGACGGCATCGAGCTGGTCACCCTGGTGCGCCGCGACCAGCGCCTGCAAGGCTTGCCGGTGATGGTGGTGTCGTACAAGGACCGTGAAGAAGACCGCCGGCGTGGCCTGGAGGCCGGCGCCGACTACTATTTGGCAAAGGCCAGCTTCCACGATGACGCGTTGCTGGATGCAGTGGTCGAGTTGATCGGAGGTGCACAAGGATGAAAATTGCCATCGTCAACGACATGCCCCTGGCCGTCGAGGCGCTGCGCCGGGCGCTTGCGCTGGAGCCGGCGCATGAGCTGATCTGGGTCGCCGGCAATGGCCAGGAGGCGGTCGAGCGCTGCGCCGCACAGATCCCGGACCTGATCCTCATGGACCTGATCATGCCGGTGATGGACGGCGTCGAGGCAACCCGGCGAATCATGGCGGTAACGCCCTGCGCTATCGTCATCGTCACGGTCGACCGCAAGCAGAACGTGCACCGCGTGTTCGAGGCCATGGGCCACGGCGCGCTGGACGTGGTCGATACGCCGGCGCTGGGCGCGGGTGATCCGCGCGAAGCGGCCGCGCCATTGTTGCGCAAGATCCTCAATATCGGCTGGCTGATCGGTCAGCAGCGCACTTCGGCGCCAAGCAGCGTGCCCACCGCTGTGCGCGAAGTCTCGCAGCGTACCGGCCTGGTGGCGATCGGTTCGTCTGCTGGCGGCCCGGCCGCGCTTGAAGTTTTGCTCAAGGGCCTGCCCAAGCAGTTTCCGGCGGCCATCGTGCTGGTGCAGCATGTTGACCAAGTGTTTGCCGCAGGTATGGCCGACTGGCTCAGCAGTACCTGCGGCCAGGTCGTACGGCTTGCCCGCGAAGGCGAGCCGCCGCAGGCCGGGCAGGTATTGCTGGCAGGCACCAACCACCATATCCGCTTGCTGAAAAACGGCCAGCTCGCCTACACCGCCGAGCCGGTCAATGAAATCTACCGACCCTCGATCGATGTGTTTTTCGAGAGCGTGGCACGCCATTGGAATGCGCCCGGCGTGGGCGTTCTGCTCACCGGGATGGGCCGCGATGGCGCCCAGGGTTTGAAGATGATGCGCCAGCAGGGCTTTTTGACCCTTGCCCAGGACCAGCAGAGCAGTGCTGTATATGGCATGCCCAAGGCCGCTGCGGCGATTGATGCAGCGATGGAGATCCGCCCGCTCGAGCGCATTGCCGGGCGATTGACGGAGTTTTTTACCAAATGACATCAGCAATTGAGTCACACCGCCTGGACGGTCGTGATCAGGTGAACAGGCATGATTGATCTACCAAGCGCAGGTCTTGTGACCGCCAACGAAAACTCGGCGATGGTGCTGCTGGTGGACGATCAGGCAATGATCGGCGAAGCGGTGCGGCGTGGGCTGGCCCATGAAGAGAATATCGACTTCCACTTCTGTGCCGATCCGCATCAGGCCATCGCCCAGGCCATGCGCATCAAGCCGACGGTGATCCTCCAGGACCTGATCATGCCGGGCCTGGATGGCCTCACCCTGGTGCGCGAATACCGCAACCACCCGGCCACCCAGGACATCCCGATCATCGTCCTGTCGACCAAGGAAGACCCATTGGTCAAGAGCGCCGCGTTTGCCGCCGGGGCCAATGATTACCTGGTCAAGCTGCCGGACACCATCGAACTGGTGGCGCGAATTCGCTACCACTCGCGCTCCTATATGACCCTGTTGCAGCGCGATGAAGCGTATCGCGCACTGCGCGTCAGCCAGCAGCAACTGCTCGACACCAATTTGATGCTGCAGAGCCTGATGAACTCCGATGGCTTGACCGGCTTGTCCAACCGCCGCCACTTCGACGAGTACCTGGAACTGGAGTGGCGCCGGGCCATGCGTGAGCAGCAGCAGCTGTCGCTGTTGATGATCGACGTCGACTACTTCAAGGCCTTCAACGACAGCTTCGGCCACCTGGCCGGTGACGAGGCGCTGCGCCAGGTGGCTGCAGCGATTCGCAATTCATGCTCACGGCCAAGCGACCTGCCGGCGCGCTACGGCGGCGAAGAGTTCGCCCTGGTGCTGCCTAACACCTCGCCGGGCGGCGCCCGCCTGATTGCCGAAAAACTGCGCCAGTCGGTCTACGGCCTGGGCATTGCCCACACCGCACCCGAGGCCGATGCGCGGCTGACCGTGAGCCTGGGCATCGCTACCTTGACCCCGGCCATCGGTAGCCATTGCCGGCAACTGATCTCGGCCGCCGACAAGGGCCTGTACCTGGCCAAGAATAATGGGCGCAATCAGGCCGGTATTGCCTGATAAGCGCTTTGCGCCTGCCCGGCGGGTCTGCCGCCGTGGCTCGGACTGGTTTATACTCACCGGCTTTTCACCGAATTCGCGCGAGTAGCCTGCCCAATGGAAATCCAACCGATCCTCAACACCATCAAAGACCTCACCGAACGTTCCGAATCGATTCGGGGGTATCTTTGACTACGATCTGAAAGCTGAGCGCCTGATCGAAGTCAACCGCGAGCTGGAAGACCCGGCCGTGTGGAACAAACCCGAGTACGCCCAGGAGCTGGGCCGCGAGCGCGCCATGCTGGCGCAGATCGTCGGCACCCTGGATGAGATGTCCAGTGGCCTGGCCGATTCGCGCGAGCTGCTCGACATGGCCGTCGAAGAAAACGACGAAGCGGCGGTCAACGACGTTGTCGAAGTGCTCGAAGGTCTCGAAGAGTCCCTGGCCAAGCTGGAATTCCGTCGCATGTTCAGCGGCGAGATGGACATGAACAACGCCTACCTGGATATCCAGGCCGGTTCCGGCGGTACTGAAGCACAGGACTGGGCCAACATCCTCCTGCGCATGTACCTGCGCTGGGCCTCCAAGCGTGGCTTCGACGCCACCATCATGGAGCTGTCTGAAGGTGAAGTCGCCGGCATCAAAGGCGCCACCGTGCACATCAAGGGCGAGTACGCGTTCGGCTGGTTGCGTACCGAGATTGGCGTTCATCGCCTGGTGCGCAAGAGCCCGTTCGACTCCGGCGCGCGTCGTCATACCTCGTTCTCGGCAGTGTTCGTCTCGCCCGAGATCGACGACAAGGTCGAGATCGACATCAACCCGTCCGACCTGCGTATCGACACCTACCGCTCCTCGGGTGCCGGTGGTCAGCACGTCAACACCACCGACTCGGCGGTCCGGATCACTCACGTGCCGACCAACACCGTGGTCAGCTGCCAGAACGAACGTTCTCAGCACGCCAACAAGGACACCGCCATGAAAATGCTGCGGGCCAAGTTGTACGAGCTGGAAATGCAAAAGCGCAGCGCAGCCTCGCAGGCTCTGGAAGACAGCAAGTCGGACATCGGCTGGGGTCACCAGATTCGCTCGTACGTGCTCGACGCGTCGCGAATCAAAGACCTGCGCACCAACATCGAACGCAGCGACTGTGACAAGGTGCTGGACGGCGATATCGACGAATACCTCGAAGCGAGCCTCAAGCAAGGCCTGTAACTTCTCTGCTGCTGAGCTGCAAGACCCTCGCCTGCGGGCGAGGGCAATGAATCCTTGATGGAAAATCTGACGACATGAGCGATCTCAAACTCGACCCGCAAGACCTGCAACAGGAAGAAAACACCCTGATCGCGCTGCGCAAGGAAAAACTTGCCGCCGAGCGTGCCAAGGGCCAGGCCTTCCCCAACGACTTCCGTCGCGACAGCTACTGCAGCGATCTGCAGAAGCAGTATGTCGACAAGACCAAGGAAGAGCTGGAAGCTGCAGCGATCCCGGTCAAGGTTGCCGGTCGTATCATGCTCAACCGTGGCTCGTTCATGGTTATCCAGGACATGACCGGGCGCATCCAGGTCTACGTCAACCGCAAGACCCTGCCGGAAGAGACCCTGGCTGCGGTCAAGAGCTGGGACCTGGGCGACATCATTGCCGCCGAAGGCACCCTGGCGCGTTCCGGCAAGGGCGACCTGTACGTCGAGATGACCAGCGTGCGTCTGCTGACCAAATCGCTGCGTCCGTTGCCGGACAAGCACCACGGCCTGACCGACACCGAGCAGCGCTATCGCCAGCGCTACGTTGACCTGATGGTCAACGAAGAGACCCGCCACACCTTCCGTGTGCGTTCGCAGGTGATCTCGCACATCCGCAGCTTCCTTGCCAAGCGCGACTTCCTCGAAGTGGAAACGCCGATGCTGCAGACCATCCCAGGCGGCGCGGCGGCCAAGCCCTTCGAAACCCACCACAACGCGCTGGACATGCAGATGTTCCTGCGGATCGCGCCTGAGCTGTACCTCAAGCGTCTGGTCGTGGGTGGTTTCGAGAAGGTCTTCGAGATCAACCGCAACTTCCGTAACGAAGGTGTTTCGACCCGGCACAACCCCGAGTTCACCATGCTCGAGTTCTACCAGGCCTACGCCGACTACGAAGACAACATGGACCTCACCGAAGAGCTGTTCCGCGAGCTGGCGCAGCTGGTGCTGGGCAGCACCGACGTGCCTTACGGCGACAAGGTGTTCCACTTCGGCGAGCCGTTCGTGCGCCTGTCGGTGTTCGACTCGATCCTCAAGTACAACCCCGAGCTGACCGCCGCCGACCTGCAGGACGTCGACAAGGCCCGCGCGATTGCCAAGCAGGCAGGTGCCAAGGTGCTCGGCCACGAAGGCCTGGGCAAGCTGCAGGTGATGATTTTCGAAGAGCTGGTCGAGCACAAACTGGAGCAGCCGCACTTCATTACCGAGTACCCGTTCGAAGTGTCGCCGCTGGCCCGCCGCAACGACGCCAACCCGAACGTCACCGACCGCTTCGAGCTGTTCATTGGTGGCCGCGAAATCGCCAACGCCTACTCCGAGCTCAATGATGCCGAAGACCAGGCCGAGCGCTTCCTGGCCCAAGTGGCGGAGAAGGACGCCGGTGATGACGAAGCCATGCACTATGACGCCGACTTCGTCCGTGCGCTGGAATACGGCATGCCGCCGACTGCCGGTGAAGGCATCGGTATCGACCGCCTGGTGATGTTGCTGACCAACTCGCCGTCGATCCGTGATGTGATCCTGTTCCCGCATATGCGCCCACAGGCCTGAGTGCTGTGAACAAGCCGCCTTTCGAGGCGGCTTTTTCTTGGCTGTCATCCACGGCTCGGCCGCTGGGTGACAGCAGTGCTGTACGACGATCAATTCCACGAGGTATTCAGCGTGAACCCAGCAATCGCCGAACAAGGCGCAGCCGGCGTAGCCAGCGCCGTCGCTGAAAGCGTGCAGTACCAAGGGCGCAAGACCAGCCGCCAGGGCAGTGAACAACGCCGCCAGCTGATTCTCGATGCAGCGATGCGCATCGTCGTCCGCGATGGCGTGCGCGGCGTGCGCCACCGCGCCGTAGCCGCCGAGGCCGGTGTGCCGCTGTCGGCCACCACCTACTACTTCAAGGACATCGAAGACCTGCTCACCGATACCTTTGCCCAGTACGTCGAGCGCAGCGCCGACTACATGGCCAAGCTGTGGGCAACCAGTGAAGGGGTGTTGCGCCAGTTGCTCGCGCAGGACGATGGCAGCGCCGCATCACGGACGCGGCTGGTCGATGAAATCGCGCGGATGACCGCCGACTACGTCAGCCGGCAACTGAGCAATCGGCGTGACTTTCTCATGGCCGAGCAGGCCTTCCGCCAGGAGGCCTTGCTCTGCCCGCGGCTGGCCGAGCTTGTGCGCGCGCACGAACGGATCCTCGCGCAAGGCGCGCGGCAGATGCTCCAGGTAATCGGCTCGCATCATCCCGAGCAGGACGCACAGATGTTGACGGCGATTATCGAGCAGATGGAATATCAAGGCCTGCTTGAACAAACGAACGGGCAGGCCGATGGGCAGATGCTCGCTATTCTTACCCGCTACCTGCACCTGGTGCTGGCATCGGTCTGAGCTGCGAGCGGTTTGCGCTGTCACCGATCTATCTAGGAGAGCCTGATGAAAGCCTGGCGTATGGTGTTGTTGACGTTGTCATTCCTGATGCTGGGCGGTTGTCTGGTGACCTTTGGCGACCCGCTGCCGGCCAACCAGACCGCACCCAAGGCGTTACTGGGCAAGTGGAGCAGCAAGGATGCCTGGGGTGAGCCGCTCAAGCTGAGCATCAGCCGCGCGGCTGGCAACAGCTACAAGGCGCTGGCCACTGCAAAAGGCAAGCCGGCTGAAGACTACGTGTTTACCGTGGCCCGTCATGGCAGCCGCTGGTACCTGTCGGCCGGGGTGCCCAAGCGCCTGGGCGGCAACTTCCTGATTGGCGGCTTCGAGGTCAGCGCCGACGGCAAGGAACTGGTGGTGTACAACCTGGACGTCGATCAGGTGCACGAGGCGCTCACGCGCAAGGAACTCAGCGGGCGCAGTATCGAGGTGCCGGAAGACAACGGTCCGGGCGTGTTGATCGACAGCCCGACCGAGCGAGTGCTGGCCTACCTGGATGACCCGGCCAACTCTGACCTGTTCGTCGAAGTGGCGCGCTTCCAGCGCGTCGGCAAGTAATAGCCGCTACAAGGAATTAGCCGTGGACGAGTATCAGCAGACCATTCGCGCGTTGTCCGACCGCATTGTCGTGGCGCAGACGCCGATCCGCGTGCTCGATGCGGTGAAGTGGGACGACAACATCCGCCAGGCCTTCATCAACGGCAAGGGCAAAGAGCCGCCTGCCGTGGACCGCGCCTATTACCAGTCGCGCCCCCTGGGCTTCGATTCGAGTGCATTGAAGGCCGAGTTTCAGAGCATCGAGCGCGACATCACTCGCCAGTTGGGCCAGTTCAACCCGGTCGGGCAGATCATGCGGCGCATGTGCCGCGAGTACCGCATGGTGGTGCGCATGCTGGAAGCGCGCGGCACCGAGGACTTCGGCCTGATTTCGCAGGAGCTGTATGGTGCAGCTTCCGATGCGTTTCATGCCGGCGACCCGACCCTGGCCGACCTTGGCCTGATGCTTTCTGATTACCTGAACAACATCGATGGCCGCGGCGATCTCAAGGACGAGCCGAAGAACCTCACGGCCAAGCAAGCGGTGGATATCCTCCAGCGCCGGCTGAATACGGTGTTCGGTGAGGCCGAAGGCACCATCCGCGTGTTCGAGTCCGACGGTATCGTCGCCGATGCAGCGGCGGGCGCCGACTACATCAAGGTGCGCGCCGATGCCATGTTCAACAGCCGTGATGTGCGTGCGCTGGAGGTTCATGAAGGGCTGGTGCATGTTGGTACCACGCTTAACGGGCTTAACCAGCCGATCTGCACCTTCCTCGCCAAGGGGCCGCCGTCGTCGACTGTGACTCAGGAAGGCCTGGCCATCCTTATGGAAGTGATCGCCTTTGCCTCGTACCCGAGTCGCCTGCGCAAGCTGACCAACCGCACTCGGGCCATTCACATGGTCGAGCAGGGCGCCGACTTCATGCAGGTGTATGAGTTCTTCCGTGGCCAGGGCTTCGAGATCGGCCAGAGCTACAGCAACGCCAGCCGAGTATTCCGCGGCTCGGTGCCGAACGGCCTGCCATTCACCAAGGACTTGTCCTACCTCAAGGGCTTCATCATGGTTTACAACTACATTCAGTTGGCGGTGAAGAAGGGCAAACTTGAGCAGATCCCGTTGTTGTTCTGCGGCAAGACCACTCTGGAGGACATGCGCACCCTGCGTCAGTTGGTCGAAGAAGGCCTTGTCGAACCGCCCAAGTACCTGCCCGAGCAGTTCCGCGACCTGAATGCGCTGTCTGCCTGGATGTGCTTCTCCAACTTCCTCAATCACCTGAGCCTTGATCGCATTGAAGCCGACTACGCGAACATTCTGTAAAGGCCTGGCGCTGACCCTGGCGCTGACCCTCGGCGGCTGCAGCAGCCTGCTGTTCTATCCCGAGCCGGGCCAGGCATTCACCCCCGAGCGGGCCAAGCTGGCCTATCGCGATGTGACCCTGACCACCAGTGATGGCGTGCGCTTGCACGGCTGGTGGCTGCCGGCCAAGGATGGCGTCGAGGTCAAGGGTACGGTGCTGCACCTGCACGGCAACGGCGGCAACCTGCCTGGGCACCTCGGCGGCAGCTACTGGCTGCCGGAGCAGGGCTACCAGGTGTTGATGATCGACTATCGCGGTTATGGCCTGTCTGAAGGCAAGCCAAGCCTGCCTGAGGTATACGAAGACATAGCTGCGGCCATGAGCTGGCTTGAACGGGCGCCTGAGGTGCAGGGCAAGCCACTGGTGCTGCTGGGGCAGAGCCTGGGCGGAGCGATGGCGATTCATTACCTGGCGGGCCACCCTGAGCAGCGTCAGCGCTTCAGTGCGCTGGTGTTCGATGGCGTGCCGGCCAGTTATCGCTCGGTCGGGCGATACGCGCTGGGTACCGGCTGGCTGACCTGGCCGCTGCAGGTGCCGCTGTCATGGCTGGTGCCCGACGGCGACAGCGCGATCCGCTCGATCGAGCGCCTGGACAGCCCGCCGAAGTTGTTTTTCCACAGCATCGACGATGCCCTGGTGCCGCTGGAAAACGGTCTGGACTTGTACCGTCATGCGCCACCACCACGGGTGTTGCAACTGACCCGCGGCGGCCACGTGCAGACCTTTGCCGACCCGACCTGGCGCCAGGTGATGATCCGCTTCCTGGATGATCCGACCCATTTCAACGGCCTGCGGCGCTTGGCCGAAGTGCCTAATTTCCCTGACGAGAAGAACAAGCAATGAGTGAAGAACGCAACGCCATCCCGCTGATTCTGACCGGCGTCGGTAGCATCATCGTGACGGTAGGGGCCCTCTGGTATTACGGCTACCTGCATTTTGCCAAGCCTGAGGATGCCCTGTTGCTGCAGGACTTCACCATGCTCAAGACGGTGCCGGGCGAGGATTACAAGGTCTCGCTGGAGCCTGCGGCGCAGGTGGCGCAGTGCATGGATGGGGTGTTGGTATTGATCGATATGCAGCAGAAGGGCCTGACCGGTGTGCTGGTCGACAACCGCAAGCGTGCGGTGCGCTGTGTTGGCGAGGAGACGCCGCGGCAAGTGCAGTGAATCGCATCGGGGCCGCTGCTCGGCCCCAGCAATTCTGAAACTCCCGCCAAAGCAGAACACAAAAAAACCGCGTGAGCCCAAAGGCTTCACGCGGTTTTTGTTTGTCGCGACGGGGCTGCCAGGCAGCCCTCGCTGGCAACCCTTACTGGTTGGCAGCAGTACGCGGTGCAACCGGCTGGTTGTCGTTGGAAATGGTTACTTCCACACGACGGTTCTGGGCACGGCCGGAGTTGCTGGTGTTGTCAGCAACCGGGTATTCCTTGCCATAGCCCTGCGAGACGATACGCGCTGGATCTACACCGGCACGTACCAGGGCCATGCGCACAGCGCCAGCACGACGCTCGGACAGGCTCTGGTTGTAGCTGGCCGAACCGACGCTGTCGGTGTAGCCCTCGACAATCACTTTACGCTCTGGGTTTTCAGTCAGGAACTGCGCCAGCTTGGTCACGTTGGGCAGGGCGCTGCTCTTCAGTTCAGCCTTGTTGAAGTCAAACAGCACGTCGCCGAAGGTCACCAGGGTGCCACGGTCGGTCTGTTTGGCGTTGAGGCTGTCCTGCAGCTTCTTGATCTGGGCGTCACGGGCATCCAGGCGAGCCTGGGCACGTTGCGCCGAAGCGTTCTTCAGCTCGCCTTCAGCAGCGCGCAGGGCGATGGTCTGCTTGGCGACTTCAACGCGCTGGCTGGTCAGGTAGGCCAGCTGGTCGACTTTCTTGGTGTCTTCGCGATCCATGTAGGCCTTGTCGGCCTTGTTCAGCCAATCCTGCGCGTCCTTGGTTTCAAGGGCGGCAAGTTTGGTCGACTGTGGATCGCTCTGCAGCGCCGAGAAGCTGGTGCGAGCAGACTCGAGGTTGGCGTTTGGATCATGCGAGCAAGCAGCAAGGCCAACACTCAGGGCCAGCAGAGCGGGGATCATGACGTAGTTGCGCATAGTGTTCTTCCTTTAATCAGTAACGAAGGCTGGGGGAGGCGGGCAGGCTTATTCAGCGCTGCGCAGGCCTTCCTCACGCAGTTCCTGGACGCCTTGGCGGGAGTCCTGCACGGCTTTTTGCGCTTTGGCAGCCTGTGCCTTGCGCTCTGCTACGCGGGCGTCCCACTCAGCCTGCTCGGCGAGCACCTTGGCTTCTTCGTACTTTTTGTCGTGCATGGCAATTTCAGCTTTCTTGAACTTGTCCTGCGCCGCTTTCATTTCCACTGCAGCGAACTCGGTACCACCGGAGCTCACCGCCGCGTTGACCGCAGATTGGGTCACGGCGTACTGCTCGGTTGGCGGCTTGCCGGCGCAACCAGCGAGGACAAACGTGCTGCCCAGGGCCAGCGCGGCCAGTTTCAGGCCATGCATGCGGGTGGATGATGTTGGCATAGTGCGGCTCTTCATGTTGGTCAGCTCCATTGGATCACTCCTGATGACAATGTCCGTGGCAGTCCATCGCTCGTTCCCTGACAGTGCGCGCTTCAGCTGTACTGTGCACTACCACTGTGTGCAGGGTTTTAGCGTGATGGCTATTGGCTCGGACTGGAGCGTTTTTCGAATAGTTCCGAAAAAAATAGCAAGCCGTTACAAGTATTTTCTGACTGAACGGTCAGCGAGAAACAGCGGAACTTTCAGCTCGCGCAGGGGTAGGGCAGGGTAACTGCGGCGGGGCGCACGGGCCCCCCCGCGGTCGTCAGCACGTTATTTGGCAGGGTCTTGATCGGTGCTTGAGAGCGTCTGCAGATGCTGCCGCGACAGAGCCAGAAAGCGCGGCGTAGAGCCTACGTCTTCATACATGGGGTCGCCTTGCTCATCGGTGGCAATGACCTGCCGGCCCTGCACATAGGGGAAGCTCGCTTCCAGCTCTTCGAGGGCCGAGGCGACCAGTTCGCCGAGCAGTTCTTCGGCGGTGCGTTTGGGGAACATATCGATCAGCGCGGCCAGGCGCGCCTCCGATTCCAGGTCCAGATGCAGGATGTGGCTGGTCGGGCTCAGGCTGCCTGCGGCGTTCTGTTCCCAGTGTTGGGCGAGTTCGCGGATTTTCATGATGACCTCTGTGCAGCTTGGATAGGGCGTAATGCCATGCACTGATTGGGAGTGGCACTGCTCAACTTTAGTTGCTTTGGCGGTGTCAGGCTTGCCTTGAGCGCGCTGCTGTGGGCACTCTTGGGGCTGCTGGTTCCTGAATGGATGCGCGGACGAGCCGCGCTGGAGAAAGGCCTGATGACCGATATCGATGTACGCTTGCGTGAGGATGTCCATCTGTTGGGGGAACTGCTGGGTGAAACCATTCGCCAGCAGCATGGCGATGCGTTTTTGCAGAAGATCGAAGCCATCCGCCACAGCGCCAAGGCCGACCGCCGCGGCGCGGCCGAGCAGCTCAGCTCGACCCTCGACGACCTCGCCGATGACGAGCTGTTGCCGGTGGCGCGGGCATTCAACCAGTTTCTCAACCTGGCCAACATCGCCGAGCAGTATCAGCTCATCCACCGCCGCGCTGCCGACCAGCCCGAGCCGTTCGAGAGCCGGGTTTTGCCCGAGCTGCTGGCCCGCCTGAAGCAGGAAGGGCACAGCGACGATGCCCTCGCTCGGCAGTTGGCCAAGCTCGATATCCAACTGGTGCTGACCGCGCATCCAACCGAGGTCGCGCGGCGCACCCTGATCCAGAAATACGACGCCATCGCCGCGCAATTGGCCGTGCAGGATCACCGCGACCTGACCCCCGCCGAGCGCGAGCAGGTGCGCGACAAGCTGCGTCGGTTGATCGCCGAGGCCTGGCACACCGAGGAAATCCGCCGCACTCGGCCGACCCCGGTGGACGAAGCCAAATGGGGCTTCGCAGTCATCGAACATTCACTGTGGCAGGCCGTGCCCAGCCATCTGCGCAAAGTCGACAAGGCGCTGTTCGAGGCAACCGGCCTGCGCCTGCCGCTAGAGTCGGCGCCGGTCCGTTTCGCCTCGTGGATGGGCGGTGATCGTGATGGCAACCCCAACGTCACCGCCGCCGTGACCCGCGAGGTGCTGCTGCTGGCGCGCTGGATGGCCGCGGACCTGTTCCTGCGTGATATCGATAGCCTGGCCGCCGAACTGTCGATGCAGCAGGCCAGTGCTGAACTGCTCGAACAGGCAGGCGAGGGCGCTGAACCCTATCGCAGTGTGCTCAAGCAGCTGCGCGAGCGCCTGCGTGCGACTCGCAGCTGGGCCCAGGTCGCACTGACCAGCAACCAACCGCCTGGTGCCCAGGTACTCAGCGACAACCGTCAACTGCTCGACCCGCTGGAGCTGTGCTACCGCTCGCTGCACGAGTGCGGCATGGGGGTGATCGCCGACGGCCCGCTGCTCGACTGCCTGCGCCGCGCCGTCACCTTTGGCTTGTTCCTGGTGCGCCTGGACGTGCGCCAGGACGCTGCTCGCCATCGCGATGCGATGAGCGAGATCACCGACTACCTCGGCCTTGGCCGTTATGCCGACTGGGATGAAGAGCAGCGCATCGAATTCCTCCAGGCTGAACTGAAAAATCGCCGGCCGTTGCTCCCGGCCCATTTCAAACCGCAGGCCGAGACCGCCGAGGTCCTCGATACCTGCCGCGAGGTGGCCGCCGCGCCGGCGGCGTCACTTGGCTCATACGTCATCTCCATGGCCGGCGCGGCATCGGATGTGCTGGCCGTGCAACTGCTGCTCAAGGAAGCCGGCCTGACCCGGCCAATGCGCGTGGTGCCGTTGTTCGAGACCTTGGCCGACCTGGACAACGCCGGCCCGGTCGTGCAACGGCTGCTCGGCCTGCCGGGTTACCGCAGCGGCCTGCGCGGCCCGCAGGAAGTGATGATCGGTTACTCCGACTCGGCCAAGGACGCCGGCACCACGGCGGCGGCCTGGGCGCAGTATCGCGCCCAGGAAACCCTGGTGCAGATCTGCCGCGAGCATCAGGTCGAACTGCTGCTGTTCCACGGCCGTGGCGGCACCGTCGGCCGCGGCGGTGGCCCGGCCCATGCGGCGATCCTGTCGCAGCCACCCGGCTCGGTCGCCGGGCGCTTCCGTACCACCGAGCAGGGCGAGATGATCCGCTTCAAGTTCGGCTTGCCGGGCATCGCCGAGCAGAACCTCAACCTGTATCTGGCCGCCGTGCTCGAAGCCACCCTGCTGCCGCCACCGCCGCCTGAGCCGGCCTGGCGCGAGGTGATGGACCAACTCGCCGCCGATGGCGTCAAGGCCTATCGCGGGGTGGTGCGCGAGAACCCTGACTTCGTCGAGTACTTCCGCCAGTCGACTCCCGAGCAGGAGCTGGGCCGCCTGCCGTTGGGCAGTCGCCCGGCCAAGCGCCGCGCGGGCGGTATCGAAAGTCTACGGGCAATTCCATGGATCTTCGGCTGGACGCAGACACGGCTGATGCTGCCGGCCTGGCTTGGTTGGGAAAGCGCCCTGAACAATGCCTTGGCGCGCGGCCAGGGTGAGCTGTTGGCGCAGATGCGCGAGCAGTGGCCGTTCTTCCGCACCCGCATCGACATGCTCGAGATGGTCCTGGCCAAGGCCGATGCGCAAATTGCCGAGGCCTACGACCAACGTCTAGTGCAACCCGAGCTGCTGCCATTGGGTGCGCACCTGCGCGACCTATTGTCGCAGTCATGCCAGGTGGTATTGGGCCTGACCGGGCAGCCGGTGCTACTCGCACACAGCCCTGAGACCCTCGAATTCATTAGCCTGCGCAACACCTATCTGGACCCGCTGCATCGCCTTCAGGCCGAGCTGCTGGCGCGCTCGCGCAGCCGTGAAGCCGCTCTGGACAGCCCGCTGGAGCAGGCGCTGCTGGTCACTGTGGCAGGGATTGCCGCCGGCCTGCGCAACACCGGTTAGGGTGCCCTCAAAGGAGGCTCAGGTGGGCGGGGGCGGGCTACGATAGTGCACGGCAGAACAGGGTTGCACCGAGGGCAACCCTTGCCACGGCAGGTCGCAAGTGGCGGTTTATCGCAACTTTGGGACGCTTGTCTGGTCGCCGGGCGCTGTGTATCTTGATCAGCCTTTTGACCGATTTTCTGGTCGACACCTGATTTTCCGGACTTGGCCCTGACGCCGACTCCGTTGATTTGCATAAAAAAATATGAGGAGCACAAGATGCGCGTAATTCTGCTGGGAGCTCCCGGGGCCGGTAAAGGTACTCAGGCAAAATTCATCACCGAAAAGTTCTCGATCCCACAGATCTCCACCGGCGACATGTTGCGTGCCGCAGTGAAGGCTGGCACCCCCCTGGGCATCGAAGCCAAGGCGATCATGGACGCTGGCAAGCTGGTCTCCGACGAGCTGATCATCAACCTGGTCAAGGACCGTATCGCCCAGCCAGACTGCGCCAACGGTTTCCTCTTCGACGGCTTCCCGCGCACCATTCCGCAGGCTGAAGCGCTGGTCACTGCCGGCGTCGAGCTGGACGCTGTGGTCGAGATCGCTGTGGAAGACGAAGAGATCGTTCAGCGCATTGCTGGCCGTCGCGTCCACGAAGGCTCGGGTCGCGTCTATCACGTGATCTACAACCCGCCAAAGGTTGCCGGCAAAGACGACGTGACTGGCGAAGATCTGGTCCAGCGTAAAGACGACACCGAAGAAACCGTGCGTCATCGCCTGTCGGTCTATCACGACCAGACCAAGCCATTGGTCAACTTCTACCAGAAGCTTGGCGCTGCCAACGGCAAGCCGAAGTACAGCCACATCGAAGGTGTCGGCTCGGTTGAAGCAATCACTGCCAAGGTCCTCGCAGCCCTGAGCTGATCGTTACCTTGCATACGACAACGGCCCGCTTGCGGGCCGTTGTCGTTTATACTGGCGCTCTTTTTCTTGCGTCTGGAAACCCGTTCGATGACCACCTTGCTGGCCCTGGATACCGCCACCGAAGCCTGTTCCGTTGCATTGCTGCATGACGGCAAGGTCACCAGCCACTATGAGGTCATCCCGCGTCTGCACGCGCAAAAGCTGCTGCCGATGATCAAGCAGTTGCTGGCCGACGCGGGCGTGGCGCTGAGCGCTGTCGACGCCATCGCCTTCGGTCGCGGCCCTGGCGCCTTCACCGGCGTGCGCATTGCCATTGGCGTGGTCCAGGGCCTGGCCTTCGCCCTGGAGCGGCCGGTGCTACCGGTTTCCAACCTCGCCGCGCTGGCCCAAGGCGTGTTGCGTGAGCGTGGCATCGCTCAGGTTGCCGCAGCCATCGATGCGCGCATGGATGAAGTCTACTGGGGCTGCTATCAGGCCACTGCTGGCGAGATGCGCCTGGTTGGCCGCGAAGCGGTGCTGCCGCCGGAGCGGGTAGCGCTGCCGGATGGTAGCAGCGGCGACTGGTTCGGCGCCGGCACTGGCTGGGTTTACCACGAGCGCCTGGCGGTACCGGTCAGCGCCATGGACACCAGCTTGCTGCCCAGTGCGCTCGATGTGCTGAGCCTGGCCGGGTTTGCCTGGGCCCGCGGTGAAGCGGTCGCCGCCGACCAGGCGCAACCGGTTTATCTGCGCGATAACGTGGCCACGCCCAAGGCGGTTTAAGCGGCTGTTCGTCGGCTGCTTACTTTTGCGCTAAACCTTTGGTGAGAACTGTGGTCCAGTTATCACAACGGCATTAGCGATGGATCTCTGATGCTGCTAAATTGCCATCATTGATCCTGAGTGTTCATTTCATGCGTATCGACGGCTTCTCACCGCAGTCCTATCCGGTCAAGCGCGCACCGCGCAAGGCACCGGTGCGTGACGAAGCAGTCGAAGATGCCGAGCTGATCGAAGAGTCCGAGGTTGCGCAGGAAACCCGCACTCGCCGCAGCGCGGGTGGCTTGCCCGCCCGCCAGCAGGACATGGTTTTCCCCCGCGCCCGCGACCGGCGCACTGCAACCGCTCTGGCCAGCTACATGGCGACTGCAGGATTCACCGATTGGGATATGGAAGTGTTGGGGCTTGATCTGTACATTTGATGGATGAAGCCATCGCCCCTGCCATACTTTCTCGGTTGCCCGTCCTGGAGCGAAAGCGCCTGGCGCGACTATCTCTACCCCGCCGATGCCCGCGTCACTGACTACCTCGCGCTGTACAGCCAGGTCTTCAACGCCGTCGAAGGCAATACCACCTTTTATGCCAGCCCGGCACCGTCCACGGTAGAACGCTGGGCGCAGATCATGCCGCCCGGCTTTCGCTTCACCGCCAAATTCCCGCGTGAAGTCAGCCATGGCGGTAATCTACGTGAGCAACTTGAGGCAGGCCTGGCCTTTACCCGGCTGATGGCGCCGCTGGGTGAGCGGGTCGCGCCGTACTGGCTGCAGTTGCCGGCCACCTTTGGCCCTTCGCGGTTGCCCGAGCTTGCGTACTTTCTGCAAGAGATCGGCGTGCCGGTTGCAGTCGAGGTGCGTAACGACGCTTTTTTCGCTCGCGGCGAAGAAGAGCGGTCGCTCAATCGTCTGCTGCATGGCATGGGTGTCGAGCGCATCTGTCTGGACTCGCGTGCGTTGTTCAGCTGCACCTCACGCGAGCCTGCCGTGTTGCATGCGCAGAGCAAGAAGCCTCGCGTACCAGCGCGTCCGGCTGCTTTCAGCCAGCACCCACAGGTGCGCTTCATCGGCCAGCCTGAAGTGATTGGCAACGAGCCGTTCCTGACGCCCTGGGTGAGCAAGGTCGCCGAGTGGATCGAAGCCGGCCTGAACCCTTATGTGTTTCTGCATACTTCCGATAACCAGCAGGCGGCGGCCCTGGCTCAGCACTTTCACCAGCGCTTGAGCGAGCGTCTGCCGGGGTTGCCAGTACTGGCGGAATTGCCACGAGCGCCTGAGGTCGAACAGCTGGGTCTACTCTGACCACTCGTCAATCTGCCGGAGCCAGTGATCATGGATGTACAAACCCTGCGAGCTGAGGCCTTCAAGGCGCTGCATGAGCGTGACGGTGCCTTTGTCATGGCCAATCCCTGGGACGCCGGCTCGGCCAAACTCCTGGCCAGCATGGGCTTCGAAGCGCTGGCGACCACCAGTGCCGGCCTTGCTTTCAGCCTCGGCCGCGCCGATGCCGAGGGTGCGCTGAGCCTGGACGATACTTTGGACAACGCCCGCGCCATCGTCGATGCGACCGCCTTGCCAGTCGCCGCCGACCTGGAAAACGGCTTTGGCGACTTGCCTGAAGACTGCGCCCAGGCGATCCTGCGCGCGGCCGAGGCGGGCCTGGTGGGCGGCTCGATCGAGGACGCCACTACCCGCAGCGATGCCCCCATCTATGACATGGGCCTGGCCGTGGAGCGGATCCGTGCCGCCGCCCAGGCCGCGCGTAGCCTGCCGTTCACCTTCACCCTGTGCGCCCGCGCGGAAAACCTGCTGCATGAGCGGATGGACCTCGACGACACCATCCTGCGCTTGCAGGCCTACGCCGAAGCGGGGGCCGATGTGCTCTACGCACCAGGCCTGCGCAGCGCCGACGAAGTGCGCGCGGTGGTGCAGGCGCTGGCACCCAAGCCGGTCAACGTGCTGATGGGCCTGGCTGGCGTGCCATTGAACGTCAACCAGCTGCAGGACCTTGGCGTGCGCCGCATCAGCGTCGGCTCGTCACTGGCCCGCGCGGCCTTTGGCGCGCTGCAGCGGGCAGCGCTGGAAATCCGCGAGCAGGGCACCTTCAGCTACGCCGAGCAGAGCATGCCGTTTGCTCAGCTCAACGATCTGTTCCGTCGCTAAGCCTTGATGCGCTGGCTCGGTTGGCTGCTGTTCATCCTCTCTCTGGCGGCGGCGCAGGCCTGGTACCTGGGCTGGCGCCCGCCTGCCGCCTGGAACCCATGGGCAGCGCTCGACGTACGCCAGCCGCCGAACTGGTTGACCGCGTACAAGCTGTCGCGGCTGCGCCAGGATCCAGCCCTGTGCGAACAAGCCCTGCAAAGCTCCGGCCTGCGTTATCGCGCCCAGGCCGACAGCCCGGCCAGCGCGCGCTGCCCTTTGAGCAATGTGTGGCGGGTCGAGGCAGGCCAGGCCAGCCTGAGTAGCAGTTTCCTCGCCAGCTGCCCGCTGGCGGTGGCCTATGCCTTGTTCGAGACCCATGGCTTGCAGCCGGCCGCGCAGCGCGTGTTTGGCCAGCCGGTGACAAGGGTCGAGCACCTTGGCAGCTTTGCCTGTCGCAATGTGTACAACCGCAAGGAAGGGCGCCTGAGCCAGCATGCGACGGCCAACGCCCTCGATATCAGCGCTTTTCGGCTCAAGGATGGCCAGCGCATCGTGCTGGCGCAGGACTGGCAGGTTGGCGGGCAAAAGGCTGAGTTTCTGCGCGAGGTGCGCAAGGCTGCATGTGCCAGCTTCAGTACGGTGCTAGGCCCGGACTACAACGCTGCTCATCACAATCATTTTCACCTGGACATGGGCGTCTGGCAGGTCTGCCGTTAGGCATGTACGCGCACGTTGTTCAGCACCACCGGGCGTGCCCAGTGCATGTCGAACTCAAGGTCGTGCTGCTGCAGCGTCAGGGTCGGCTGATCGAACGGCTCCGGCGCCGGGTCGAGCAAGTCCATGTCGAATTCGGCAATCGGCAGGTACAGCGGGCGCGGCGCGGGGGCGGCGCCAGGCGTTGGCAGCGGCTGGCCCTGGTGCATGACGACCGGGCGTAACCAGCTGTTGGTAAGGTCCATATCGCGCTGCTGCTCGATCATCTCGGCGGCGCTGAACGGCTCTGGTGCAGGTTCGAGCAGTGCGGCTTCAAGCTCCGCCTTGGGCAGAAACAGCGGCTCGGGTGGCTTGACCTCGGTGTCGCTGACCTGACAGCTACGCTGTAGGTCGATCAATGCCAAGGCGCGGGCGCCGCCGGTGGGCTCACCACTGACTTGGTCATGCTGCTGCAGCGCCTGGCTGACCGGGTCCACTTCGACAGCACTTTGGTCGGCCATCGCTCGGGCGAAGAAATCCTGCCACAGATGGCTGACGCCACCGAGTGCCTGGGTATTCTGCCGACCGTAGTTGCCGACAGGCGACAGGTAGGTCAAGCCGATGGGAAGAGTGTCTGTCATGGCAGTCGCGGCGGTTCAGCTCTGGCACAATAGCGGATACTGCGTGTATCGGCCGTGGCCGGGGTTTCATTAATTTTTTCGGGTGCAGGATCGGATGGTAGAGCAAGAGCAGGGCACGGGCATCACAGTCGAGGCGTTGGCGCCCGAGTACCAGGCCCAGGCGCAGCAGTGGGCTGTGCAACTGGGTTTGCCGCTGAACGACGACAACGCCGCCGTGGCGCTGCAGATCGGCGCCGACGGCCTGCAACTGCAGCAGCTCGGAGCGCAGGCGCCAGGGCCGGTGCGGGTCGACTTCGTCGAAGGTCAAGCTGCGCATCGGCGCCTGTTTGGCGGCGGCAGCGGGCAGATGATCGCCAAGGCGGTCGGCGTGGCCCAGGGCGTGCGCCCGCAGGTACTGGATGCCACTGCCGGCCTGGGCAAGGACGCCTTCGTGCTGGCCAGCCTCGGTTGCCAGATGACACTGATCGAGCGCCAGCCGCTGGTCGCCGCGTTGCTCGCCGACGGCCTGCAGCGCGCCCGCGACGACCATGAGGTCGGGCCCATCGTCGAGCGCATGCGCTTGCTGGTCGGCAACGCCATCGACACCATGCACGCCTGGCAAGGAGAGCCACCCCAGGTGATCTACCTCGACCCGATGTTCCCCCATCGAGAGAAGACCGCGCTGGTGAAAAAAGAGATGCGTGTGTTCCGCCCGCTGGTGGGCGACGACCTCGATGCTCCGGCGTTATTGGCTGCCGCGCTGGCACTGGCCAGCCATCGCGTAGTGGTCAAGCGCCCGCGCAAGGCGCCGATCATTGACGGGCCCAAGCCCAGCCACAGCCTGGAAGGCAAATCGAGTCGCTACGACATCTACCCGAAAAAAGCCCTCAAGGGCTAAGGCGCGTACGCCCGCACAAACAGCTCGACTACCTCGCGCACATGCGCCTCGGCCTCTGCGCCTACCAACGGCGGCGCGCAGCCGAGCAGCAAGCGATAATCCGGCGCGCCCTTGATCAGGCAGAAGAAGTGTTCGGCCGCTCGCCACGGGCTGTCGACGCGCAACAAGCCACGGTCAGCGGCATTGCGTAGCAGTGCTTCCATTTCGGCAAGAATCCGTTTGGGCCCGGCCTCATAGAAATACTGGCCAAAACTTGGGTCATGGCTGCCTTGGGCCATGATCAGCCGGCTCAGCTTGACCGACTCGTCGCTGCTGATCAGCGCGTGGAAGTTTCGCGCGATGTTCAGCAGCACCTGGTCAATCGGCACACCGTCGGGCAGCTCGAATATCAGCTCCGGCAATTGGCTTTGGCAGGTCGCCATCACCGCCGAGCCGAACAGGGTCTGCTTGTCGGTGAAATGGCTGTAGACCGTCAGTTTTGAAACACCTGCCGCCGTGGCGACCGCATCCATGCTGGTGTTGGCGTAGCCAAGGCTCAGGAATAGCGCTTTGGCAGCTTCAAGGATGGCCTCGCGTTTGGCTAGGTCCTTCGGCCGGCCAGGGCCGATGGGTGCGTCGTTTGGCATCAGGGTCTGCATCTTGGTGAACAGGAAGCCATCTTACCGGTTCAAAGGCGCTACGGCTGTAGTGGTCGATCAATCGTCAAGCCGAGCCGTCAGGCTTGTAGCCCAGGCTGCGCATCAGGTCATGAGCGACTTCGAAAAACATCGGCTCCAGGCTTTCGGCATAGTCCTCGGTCAAGCGGCTGGCCGGCCCTGAAATGACCAGAGCACCCATAAGCTCCTGCTGCGCACCATAGATCGGCAATGCCACGGAAGCGGCATGCGGGTCGGTGGCGCCTTTGGAAAAGTAGGGTTTCTTCAGCGCGATCCCAACCTTGAACGGAGCGCGCAGGGCCTGCGCACCCGCTGCTTCGTCCATCGGGCGCATGTCGCCTGGCTGTAGATTCAGCCGCAGGCGGTGCGAAGAGTTTATGCGGTACTGACACATGCGATAGGCACCGTGGCGCACATAGAACGATGCGGTTTCGCCCGATTGCTCAGCCAGATACTGCAAGCGCGGCAACACGTGACTTTCGAGGTCGAGAGCCTCCTGATAGACCGTGTTCAGGCGCATCACTTCGCTCGCCAGCTGATAGCGTCCATCAGCCATGCGATTAACGAAGCCGTGATTCTCCAGCGATACCATCAAGCGCATGATCGTGCTCTTGATGAGTCCGGTGCGCTCGACCAGCTCCACCAGGGTCAGCGCACTATCGCCTATCTGAAACGCAGTCAACACGGTCAAAACACGGTCTGCCGATGCCACACCATTCACCGCAGGCCGCGGCCGCGCTTTAACCATCTGTGAATCCTCACATTCATTGAAGACCCTTGAGTCATACCCAAGGGCGGAAAACCGGATTATCCAACAACGGCCGGCCCTCGCCAACGTAACACGCGCAGTGCGCCAGATGAAAAGAGCCTGCCAGCGATGTCTGCACTGCTGGTCATCAGCAATGGCTGACTGTCGTCGGGCTGGCGGGCTGCTGCTGGCGCAATCTATGCGTCTTTATGCTGCTCTGGCCGGGCGATCCCGCCAAGCGGCGGGCATCTCACGGCCAGGCTCAGGCAGCCTGACTGCTCACTTGCGGCGAGCCACGCTGTGTTGAGCTATCAACGCCGTCACCAGCACACCTCCGGCGATCCCCAGGGTCGCTGGAGCTCCCCAGCGTGCTGCGATCAGGCCTGCGGCCATGCCGCCCAGGGCCTCAAAACCGAAACGCATGGCGATATAGAAGGCGATCACCCGACCGCGCAAGTGGCCGGGTGCGTTGCTTTGCAGCTGCATGTTGGTGCTGACATTGCTCAAGGTGATGCCAAAGCCCAACAGCCCCAGCGCCAGCAGGGCCAGCGGTAGCGAACCAGCCAGCCACAAACAGATCAGTGCGCCCGCGCACAGCAGAGCCCCGGCATTGGTGAACTGGCGCAGGCGTGGCAGGGTGCCGCCCACGGCAAGCACCAGCGTGGCGGCGAACGCGCCCGCGCCGGCAGCGCCCCATAACCAGCCAAGCACCTGCGCATCGCCCGCGAACACTGCTCGGGCCAGAATCGGCAGCAGCGCTGCGTAGCAGGACGCGAGCAGGTTGACCATGATCACGTTGATCAGTAGCTGGCGGACGCTGCGCGTCTGCCACATGTACGCCAGCCCTTCGCGAAACACCTGCGTGGTGGAGCCGCTGGCCTTGGGGCTGTCACTGCCGCGCACCTTCAGCAAGCCCGCGAGCAGCGCCACGAAAGTCACGGCCGTCAGGGCGAAACAGGCGGCTTCGCCGGCCAGGGCGATGAGCCCGCCGGCCAATGGCGGGCCGACGAAGCGCGCGGCGTTGATCAGCATGGCGTTGAGCACCAGCGCGTTCGGCAGGTCGGCCTTGTCGTCGACGAAACTGCCGATCAGTGCCTGGCGCAGAGGTGTTTCCAGCGCATTGAGCAGGCCGAGCAACAAGGCCATGACAGCAATGAAGGGGCCGTCTACCCAGTCAAGCCAGGTCGCAACCGCCAGCACCAGCGACTGCACGATCAACAGCGACTGCACGATGATCAGCAGGCGGCGCTTGTCGTGCCGGTCGATCCATGCGCCAGCCAACGGGCCAATGAGCAACTGCGGCGCCAGCGAGAGAAAGGTGATCAGGCCCAGCAGCACGGCGGAGCCGGTCAGATGATAGGCCAGCCAGGCCAACGCGACCTGTTGGACCCATTTGCCAAGTGTGGAGACGCCTTGGCCGGCGAAATAGATCTGGAAATTGCGATGCGCGAGTGCCCGCACGGCGGCGGGCCAGCGCTGGCGATGCGCTGATGGTGAATCGGACAAGTGTGCGAATCCTCAGTAGACCCGCCACCGATACCGACCTCTCAGCTGCTGCGCACCCCAGCGCAAGGTACGCAGCCCATGATCAATCAGCCTGGCAGCAGGCAACCTTTGTTTTTCAAGGACGCCAGAACCCAGGAGCGGTCGTTGGTGCCTCGGGCAATTTGTTCCATTTGTGCAGTTTCGGCAGAGTGCTTTGCGGTGGCGCCAGCGTAGACGTCAGCGACATGGTCATAGGGCACGCACAGCAAGCCATCGTCATCGCCAATCATCAGGTCACCGGGCTCGATCACCATACCATCGATGGCGATCGGCACATTGATCTCGCCTGGACCGTCCTTGTACGGGCCACGGTGCGAAATGCCTGCGGCAAATACCGGGAAATCACCTGCGCCAATGTTGGCTGCATCACGGATGGCGCCATTGATGACGATACCGGAGACGCCGCGTTTGAGCGCATAAGCCACCATCATCTCGCCGATCAGGGCGTTGGTCAGATCACCGCCGGCATCGACCACGATCACGTCGCCTGGCTGAGCGATGTCGATGGCGTAATGCAGCATGAGGTTGTCACCAGGGCGGGCCTTGACGGTCAGGGCAGGGCCGCACAGCACGCCTTCGCGGTGCATCGGGCGCAGGCGGGCACCGCCAGCCGTCATGCGATTCATCGAGTCGCTGACGTTGGCTACCGGCACTTCACGGTAGCGTGCGACCCACTCATCCCCGACTTTGCGTGCGCGCTCAAGCACTTGGAAGCCAACGCTCATGTGACATACCTCTCTTGGATTTATTAGGTGTCATCGACTGCTGTCGAATCGGTTTTTAGAATGGCATTGCATTTAATAATCCGCAATGCATTTTTGATGGCTCTAATGCTGGTTTAAATGAGGTTGTTTTAATTTTCTTGCAACGGCATTTCATTATGCTAGTGTTCAGGCATGCCGCACCTCAGCGGCAGACTGCTGCTGGACTGCCCCCGACAAGAACAAGGTATCCACGATGTCTCGTACTATTCTGCTGACCGGCCCCGAGCTTGCCCTCGATGCCATGAACCTCGCCGCCGAACAGGGCGTCAGAATCGTCCCCACCACGCCTTATCTGCCGGCGGACGAGCTGGAAGCCATCATTCGTGCTGAACAGCCCGATGCCATCGTGGTCCGCCAAGGCGAACTGACCCGCGCCATGATCGAGGCTTCGGACAACCTCAAGGTGATTGCCAAGCATGGCGTGGGTTACGACACCATCGATATCCAGGCCGCTGCGGATCGCCGCATTCCGGTATCGATTGCCGTAGGCGCCAATGCCCAGTCCGTGGCTGAGCTTGCCTTCGCCTTGATGTTCAGCGTGGCCCGGCAAACCGCGCTACTGGATGCGCGCATGCGCGATGGGCATTGGGACAAGGCCTCGGCCAACGGTATCGAGCTGGCGGGCAAGACCCTGGGTCTGATTGGCCTGGGTTCGATCGGTGGCATCCTGATGGATCTGGTGGCTCCGCTGCGGATGAAGGTCAAGGTGTTCGATCCCTACCTCAAGCAGCTGCCAGAGCGCTCGCATGTCGAGCGTGAAGAGGACTTCGATCGCTTACTGGCCGAGAGCGATATCATCAGCCTGCATTGCCCCCTGACCGACTCCAACCATAACCTGATCGGCGCCGCTCAGCTCGAGCGCATGCGTCCCAACGCCATCCTGATCAACACCGCCCGTGGCGAGTTGATTGAGACCAAGGCACTGGTCAAGGCCCTCAGCGAACGGCGCATCGCCGGCGCTGGTCTGGATACCTTCAATCCCGAGCCACCACCGGCCGACAGCCCGCTCTGGGGCCTGCCTACCCTGGTTGCCACGCCGCATGTCGGCGCCAATACCAGCGAAGCGCGTGACCGCGTGGGTCTGGTAGCACTCAAACAGGTTCTGGATGTATGGGCGGGTGATGCGCTGGACCCGCGCTGCGTAGTCAACAGCCACCTGTTCGCCCACTGATTGCTGACACCTGTGTGGCCCTCTGCTGAAGAGGACCGCATCCGCCACGCTCCAGAAAAAAAACAATTGGAGAGCACCATGACTTCAACCACGTTCCAGCCCGATGAACTCGAACGCAGTACGATGCGTCGTGTCGCCTGGCGCCTGTTGCCATTCCTTATCGTCTGCTACCTGATCGCGATCATCGACCGCGGCAACATTGGCATGGCTTCGCTGCAGATGAACGAAGACCTGCAGCTCACCGCGAAGATCTTCGGCTTCGCCAGCAGCCTGTTCTTCTTTGCCTACTTCCTGGTCGAAGTGCCCAGCAACCTGGCCATGCAACGCTATGGTGCACGGATCTGGATCGCTCGAATCATGATCACCTGGGGCTTGATCTCGGCAGGTACGGCGTTCGTCCAGGGTGCCAACTCCCTGTATGTGATGCGCTTTCTGCTCGGCGCCGCCGAGGCGGGCTTCTTCCCGGGGGTGCTGCTGTATCTCACCTATTGGCTGCCATCGGCTTACCGCGCGCGCATGGTTGCGTTGTTCATGGTGGCGATCCCGGCGGCCAACTTCATCGGTTCACCGTTGTCTGGCCTGCTGTTGAGTCTGGATGGCTGGATGGGCATGCGCGGCTGGCACTGGCTGTTTATCCTTGAAGGCATTCCAGCGGTACTGCTGGGCATCGCCTGTCTGTTCGTGCTGACCGACCGTCCCGAGCAGGCCAAATGGCTGAGTGACGAGCAACGCGGCTGGCTCATCCAGCGGCTGGCAGATGAAGCCTCGAAAAAGACGGCTATCGGCCACATTTCGCTGTGGAAACTGCTGCGCCACAAAGATATCTGGGTGCTGGCACTTATCTATTCCGGGGCATCTGCCGCAGGCAGCACCATGAGTGTGTGGGCGCCGCAACTGCTGAAGACCTTTGGCCTGACTTCCATGGAAATCGGCCTGGTCAATGCCATCCCTTACGGCGTTGCCTCGGTCCTGATGATCATCTGGGGGCGCAGCTCCGACCGTACCGGCGAGCGTCGCTGGCACACCGCGATGACCATGCTGTTGATCGCCGCAGGCTTGCTGATGACCTTGTTCACATCATCCTTGCCAGCAACAGTGGTGATGCTGACCATGGTGTTGGTCGGGGCGTACTCGATGAAAGGGCCGTTCTGGGCGCTGGTATCGGGTTGGCTGTCCTCGTCAACCGCGGCTGCAGGGCTGGCGGCGGTGGGGGCCATGGCCAACCTGATCGGTGGCGGCATCATGGTCAACGTCTACGGGGCCATTCACGATGCCACAGGTAGCTACGCGATGGCGCTGATGCCGTTGGCGGCGTTGTGTAGTGTGGCTGGCATCGCGGTCCTGGTAATCGGCCGCAAACGTCAACTCGAGAAACAGGCGGGCAGTGCGGTCGTCGCCAAGTAACTTACCTCAGCTGTTCCCCGATGCCCGCGTTTCTCTCTGAGGAGCGTGGGCATCGTCGTTTCCCGGCATGCGTCATTGTGGCCGTAGCTGTAGCAGCGCCCGCGGACCAGCTGTAGATCCTGTTCTGCTAGTGAGACATAGTCATGCGCACGGGTGACAAGGAGAGCACGATGAACACAGGTTCGGCGATGACAGTTGTGGTGGTTGGGGCGGGTATTGTGGGGGCCTCCGTGGCTTATCATCTCTCACGGCTGGGTGTGCGGGTCACCATAGTGGAAGCAGGGCGGGTGGCGTCTGGTGTGACATCGACGTCCTTTGCATGGATCAATACCTGCTGCAGCGGCGCAGACCCGGTCGCACCGCTGCGAGCCGCTGCCATCGCTGACTACCGCCGCCTCGAGGCGGAGTTGCCGGGGGTGAATGTGCAGTGGACAGGGGCGCTGACCTATGGCATTTCGCCGATGCCGGCTGCTTGTGCCAAGTCTGCTGGGGTCGCAACAGTCTCTTGTGCTGAGATTCTGGCTCTGGAGCCGAATCTCAAGCATCCACCTGTTCAGGCTGTTTATGCAGCAGAGGAGGGGGCACTGAACGCGGTCGATGTTACCTGGGCGCTGATTGAGGGTGCTCGGGGTCATGGTGCCAGGCTTATGGAAGGGACCCAGGTACTGGGGTTCACCGAAAGCGCTGATCGCGTCTCGGGTGTGCGAACCAGCAGCGGGGTAATCGATGCTGATCTAGTGGTGCTTGCAGCTGGTACGGGTATTACGGCGCTGATGGGCTCTTTGGGTTACTCGCTTGCGCTGGAGGCCTCACCTGCCATCTATATCCGCTACAGGTCGCCCAGTCGGCTTGTCAGGGGGATTGTGTCCAATGCGGCGATGGAGGTGCGGCAGGGCAAGGATGGGAGCCTGCTGGCGGCGGAGGATTATCTGGATGATGCGGTCGATAACCGGCCGGGGGCGATTGCGCTCAGAGCCGCTGGGGCGATCAAGAGTGAGTTGCATGGCGTTGCTTCGCTCGACGTTGTGGAGGCTTGTGTTGGTTTGCGGCCTGTGCCGAGTGATGGTGCGCCGCTTGTTGGATATGTGCCGGGCATCGGTGGTGTGTACGTTTGTGTGATGCACCCTGGGGTTACTTTGGCTGCTACCGTGGGGCGTTTGGTGGGGGCGGAGATTGTGAGTGGCGTGGAGGCTGCTGATCTGGCGGCTTGTAGGCTTGAGCGCTTTGGTTAGCTTCGGGATTTATGGTGGTTGCCTTTGGTCTGCTCTGCGGGGTTCCCTCGCTCCGGTCTTGCTCCCGGGAGGACCGCGCTGTACTGGGCCTCTTGGGCCGCTGCTTTTGACTTTCGCTCTTGATCTTGATCTACCTGCGTCTTCAGGAGCAAGACCGGAGCGAGGGAATCCCGTAGCGCAGCGAAGGGGCCGGAACCATCACTAATGAATCGGATAAGTCCACCCTCTCATAGCCGCAATCCGGCCCCGCGCAGCCAGATGCCCAGCATCCACATACACTAACCACCACCCAATAATTTCTACCTTTCACCGACTTCCCGCCACCGCACAGCTGATTTAATATACTCGCCAGTATAAATATTAGAAGCGCCTTACACGGACGGTCCCCCATCATGTTGCGTCATGCCTGGTCAATTGCTTTGCCCGCCGCTGCAGCCTTGCTGCTGGCCGCCTGTGGTCAGGAGACCGCGCCGCCCGCCGCGCCGCGTCCGGCCCTGGTGGTGCAGCCGCAGCCGGCCAGCGCTGCCGCCGACAGCTACCCCGGCGAAGTGCGCGCCCGCTTCGAGCCTGAGCTGGCCTTCCGCATTGGCGGCAAAGTCAGCAAGCGCCTGGTGGAAGAGGGCCAGCGGGTCAAGGCCGATCAGCCACTGGCCGAGCTCGACCCACAGGATGTACGCCTGCAATTGCAAGCCAACCGTGCCCAGCTTGCCGCCGCGCAGGCCAACCTGGCGCTGGTGCAGACCGAACGTGAGCGTTATCAGAAATTGCTCGACCGGCAGATGGTCAGCCGCTCGCAGTTCGACAACGCCGAAAACCTCTACCGCGCAGGCCTCGCCCGCCTCAAGCAGGCTCAGGCCGAAGCTGATGTGGCCGGCAACCAGGCCGACTATGCAGTGCTGCGTGCGCCGCAGGCGGGGGTGATTTCCAAGCGTCAGGTCGAGGTCGGCCAGGTCGTCGCAGCAGGGCAGACGGTGTTTACCCTGGCCGCAGATGGCGAACGTGAAGTGGTCATCGGCCTGCCTGAGCAGCAGTTCGCGCGCTTTGCCATCGGCCAGCCCGTCAGTGTCGAACTGTGGTCGCAGCCCAATCAGCGTTACCCCGCGCGCATCCGCGAACTGTCCCCGGCAGCCGACCCGCGCTCGCGGACCTTTGCCGCACGCATCGCTTTTGACTCGAGCAAGGCCCCGGCTGAGCTGGGCCAAAGCGCCCGAGTGTTCGTCGCCCATGAAGGCCAGCCGGCATTGGCGCTGCCGTTGTCGGCGGTGACCGCCGAGCAGGGCCAGGCCTACGTGTGGCGAGTTGACAAGGACAAACGCCTGCAGCGCGTTGCGGTGCGCCTGGGTGCCTATGGCGCCGACAGCGTGCCGGTGCTTGACGGGCTGGCGCCGGGCGACTGGATCGTCGCTGCCGGTGGTCATGTATTGCGCGAGGGCCAGCAGGTGCGGCCGGTCGACCGCAGTAATCGTGATGTGGATCTGGCGGCCAAGGAGTAAGTCCCGATGGGTTTCAACCTTTCCGCCTGGGCGCTGCGCAATCGCCAGATCGTACTGTTCCTGATGATTCTGCTGGCCGCGATTGGTGCGATGTCCTACACCAAGCTGGGGCAGAGCGAGGATCCGCCGTTTACCTTCAAGGCCATGGTCATCCGTACCATCTGGCCAGGTGCGAGCGCCGAAGAGGTGTCGCGCCAGGTTACCGAGCGCATCGAAAAGAAGCTGATGGAAACCGGCGAGTACGAAAAGATCGTTTCGTTCTCGCGCCCAGGCGAGTCGCAGGTCACCTTCATGGCGCGCGACTCGTTGCACTCCAAGGACATCCCCGAGCTGTGGTACCAGATCCGCAAGAAGGTCGCGGATATCCGCCATACCTTGCCGCCGGAGATCCAGGGGCCGTTCTTCAATGACGAGTTCGGCACCACCTTCGGCAATATCTATGCGTTGTCTGGCGAAGGCTTTGACTACGCGGTGCTCAAGGATTACGCCGACCGCATCCAGATCCAGCTGCAACGGGTCAAGGATGTGGGCAAGGTCGAGCTGATCGGCCTGCAGGATGAAAAGATCTGGATCGAGCTGTCCAATCTCAAGCTGGCTACCCTTGGCGTGCCGCTGGCCGCCGTGCAGCAGGCGCTGCAAGAGCAGAATGCGGTGAGCAGCGCGGGCTTCTTCGAGACCCCGAGCGAGCGCCTGCAACTGCGCGTCAGTGGCCGCTTCGACAGTGTCGAGCAGATCCGCCAATTCCCGATCCGGGTCGGCGAGCGCACCTTCCGTATCGGCGATGTCGCCGAGGTGCACCGTGGCTTCAATGACCCACCGGCGCCGCGCATGCGCTTCATGGGTGAAGACGCCATCGGCCTGGCCGTGGCGATGAAGGACGGCGGCGATATCCTGGTGCTGGGCCAGGCGCTGGAGGTCGAGTTCGCTCGGCTGGCGCACAACCTGCCGGCCGGTATGGAGCTGCGCAAGGTGTCCGACCAGCCGGCGGCGGTCAAGGCCGGCGTCGGCGAGTTCGTGCAAGTGCTGGTCGAAGCGTTGGTGATCGTGCTGCTGGTGAGCTTCTTCTCGCTCGGGCTGCGTACCGGGTTGGTGGTGGCGCTGGCGATTCCGCTGGTGCTGGCGATGACCTTTGCCGCCATGCACTACTTCGGCATCGGCTTGCACAAGATTTCCCTCGGTGCGCTGGTATTGGCCCTGGGTCTGTTGGTCGACGACGCGATCATTGCCGTGGAGATGATGGCAATCAAGATGGAGCAGGGCTACGACCGGCTCAAGGCGGCCAGTTACGCCTGGACCAGCACGGCGTTCCCGATGCTCACCGGCACCCTGATTACCGCGGCGGGCTTTTTGCCAATCGCCACCGCGGCCTCCAGTACCGGCGAATACACTCGCTCGATTTTCCAGGTGGTGACCATCGCCCTGCTGACCTCCTGGGTAGCGGCAGTGCTGTTCGTGCCGTACCTGGGCGAGCGTTTGCTGCCGGATCTGGCCAAGCTGCATGCCGCTCGCGGCCACACTGACCCCTATGCGACGCCGTTTTACCAACGTGTGCGGCGAGTGGTGGAATGGTGCGTGCGCCGGCGCAAGACGGTGATCCTGCTGACCATCGCCGCGTTCGTCGGCAGCATCCTGCTGTTCCGTTTCGTGCCGCAGCAGTTCTTCCCAGCCTCGGGTCGGCCGGAGCTGATGATTGACCTCAAGCTGGCCGAAGGCGCCTCGCTGAGTAATTCCGCCGAACAGGTCAAGCGCCTCGAAGGCCTGCTCAAGAACCACCACGGCATCGACAACTATGTGGCCTACATCGGCACTGGCTCGCCGCGCTTCTACCTGCCGCTGGATCAGCAGTTGCCGGCGGCCAGTTTTGCCCAGTTCGTGGTGCTGGCCAAATCCCTGGAAGATCGCGAGGCGCTGCGTAGCTGGTTGATCGCGACCCTGGATGAGCAGTTCCCGCAATTGCGCTCCCGCGTCACGCGCCTGGAAAACGGCCCGCCGGTAGGTTACCCGGTGCAGTTCCGGGTCACCGGCGAGCACATCGAGAAGGTCCGCGCGCTGGCCCGGGAAGTGGCGAGCAAAGTGCTGGAGAACCCGCACGTAGTCAACGTGCACCTGGACTGGGAGGAGCCGAGCAAGGCGGTGTTCCTGCAAATCGATCAGGAGCGTGCGCGCGCGCTGGGGGTGAGTACTGCCCAGCTGGCGAGCTTCCTGCGCAGCTCGTTGACCGGCAGCTCGGTCAGCCAGTTCCGCGAAGACAACGAGCTGATCGAGATCCTGGTGCGGGGCACGGCCGAGGCGCGTGGCGACCTGGGTAACCTGGCAAGCCTCGCAGTGCCGACCGATAACGGCCAGAGCGTGGCGCTGTCGCAGGTGGCGACTCTTGAGTACGGCTTCGAGGAAGGCATTATCTGGCATCGCAATCGCTTGCCAACGGTGACCGTGCGCGCCGATATCTATGACAAGCAGCAGCCGGCGACGCTGGTCAAGCAGATCGAGCCATCGTTGCAGCAGGTGCGTGCCAGCTTGCCGGACGGCTATCTGCTTGAGGTCGGCGGCACTGTCGAGGACTCCGAGCGCGGGCAGAAGTCGGTCAATGCCGGCATGCCGCTGTTCATCGTGGTGGTGTTGAGCCTGTTGATGATCCAGCTGCGCAGCTTCTCGCGCACGGTGATGGTGTTCCTCACCGCACCGCTGGGGTTGATCGGGGTGACCCTGTTCCTGCTGATCTTCCGCCAGCCGTTCGGCTTCGTGGCCATGCTCGGCACCATTGCCCTGGCCGGGATGATCATGCGCAATTCGGTGATCCTGATCGATCAGATCGAGCAGGACATCGCCGCGGGCATGCAGCGCTGGCAAGCCATCATCGAAGCCACGGTGCGGCGCTTCCGGCCAATCGTGCTGACTGCACTGGCCGCCGTGCTGGCGATGATTCCGCTGTCACGCAGCGTGTTCTACGGGCCGATGGCGGTGGCGATCATGGGCGGCCTGATCGTCGCCACGGTGCTGACGCTGCTGTTCCTGCCGGCGCTGTATGCGGCATGGTTCAAGGTCAGGAAGGAAGCGTAAGAGGCGCTGGGCGCACCTGCTGCCAATCTGCAGCAGGTGCGCCAGCGAAGGGCCTCAGAGGGCGCCGAAGACTTTCTTGGCCAGGCTGGTAGCGGCCTGCGCCGGGTTCTGGCGAATGCTCTGCTCTTGCTTGGCAATCATTTCGAACAGGCCATCGAGGGCCTTCTCGGTGACGTAGCTTTCGACGTTGGCGCTCTTGCTGCTGCCAAGGCCCAGGGCCGAGGCTTGACCGGCGAAGCTGTTGTACTGCTGGACGACGCCGACCTTGTCGGTGGCGGCCTTGACGATCGGCAGGAACTTGGCGCGGATCTGCTCGCGGCTGCTCTTGTTCAGGTACTGCGTGGCGGAGTCTTCACCGCCGCTGAGGATGCCCTTGGCATCGGTCACGGTCATCTTCTTCACCGCATCGACGAGGATCGCCTGGGCCTGCGGCACGGCGGCTTCGGCGGCCTTGTTCATGCTGTCTTCCAGCGCTTGCACCTGGTCGCCCTTGCCAAACATCTTCATCGCCTTGGCGGCTTTGCCGAGGTTGCCTGGCAGCTCGATGCGCACGTCGGGATTGTTGCTGAAGCCACCGGGGGTGCCGAGTTGCTTGATCGCCACTTGGGCGCCTTGGGTGAGGGCGTCTTTCAGGCCGCCGGTAGCGTCCTGCTGGCTGAGGTCGCCGAGCGACAGCGCCAGCGCACTGGCGGACAACAGCAGGCCAGCGCAGAGGCCGCCGAAGCGCAGGGAGGAGCGAATCATGGATTATTCCTTATGACAGTGAATAGGTGCAGGGCTCAGCGAGCCGGGTCGACTTTGATCCGCAGCGGCTGCTGGTCGCTGCCGTCGAGCGCGACGCTGTGCTGTTCGGTGCTGATGAACAATAGTTGGCCTTGATACTCGATGCGGGCACTGACCGCGTAGCGGTGTCCCGGTTTGACCTGAGCAGGGTCATAGCTCAGGTGGAACGGCAGCGGCACGTTGCCTTGGATCGGGCCGGCCTGGCTGGCCAGGGTCACTGCTGGGGCATCCATCAGCGATACATCCTGCAAGCTGACGCTGAGGGTAGCGGCTGGCGGCAGGGCAATGCGCTGCAGGTAGAACACTTCGCCATCAAGGCTGGCCTGTGGTGCCGGGCTGTTGCTGGAGCAGGCTGCAAGCAGAGAGGCGCAGCACAGCATAAAGAGCTTTTTCATGGATTCTCCGTAGTCCTGGGGTCGGCTTGTGACCAACCCCGGGGACTGTAGCGGATTTTCCTGCCAAGGTCGCGGCAGTCGCGGCCAAGGGTTTGCACTCAGGTGGGGATTTGCTCCACACCTTCTATTTCGCGGTGCAGCGCCACCTGGCGAATCGACAGGCGCAGCTCGGCCGACAGCACGCGCTTGGCCACACCCTCGGCCAGCTCGCCGAGCTTGTCGTGATGGCTGAGCTTGCCGTTGCCGGCGGGCCGCAGCACGCCTTGCTGGAGCAAGGTCTGGATGAAGTGGCGGAACAGGCTCTTGTCGAAGAACTCCGGTGCATTCAGGCCATGCAGGATCGACAGCCGCTGGGCCATCATCACGCAGAGGTCTTCCAGTTCTTCGGCGGTCAGGGTCTGCTGGCCGTTGTTGACCAACAGTGAGGTCGCCATGTAATAGCGCTGCAGGGCCTGGGTGATGGTCCGCGAGAGCAGCGTCAGCAATACGAACGCACGCGAACTCGGTGCCGGGCGCAGGTAGACGCCGTTTTCCACCCGCAGCAGGCCTTGGGCAACCAGCGCGTCGAGCCAGTGATCGATGGTTTCGTCGAGTTGCTCGGGCGTCCAGCGCAGGAACAGCTCGGCTTGCAGGTACGGATACAGCGCCTTGACGTACTGGCCGATCAGCTCGCGGCTGATCCGTGAGCTGCTCTGGAAGAAGCTCGCCAGCAGCGCCGGCAGGGCAAAGATGTGCAGTACGTTGTTGCGGTAATAGGTCATCAGCACCGCGTTGGCTTCATCCAGATAGAGGATGCGACCCATGGCATCGTTCTGCTCGGACAGCAGGTTCATGCCTTTGACGTGGCTGATCAAGGCCATGCCATCGCCCTCAGGCAGGGTGGTATGCGCCGAATAGGGCACTTCACGCAGCAAGCTCAGGTATAGGTCGAGCACCCGCACCAAGGCGCTTTCGTCGAGCGCGTGACGGCTGGTCGAGAGCAATGCCAGCGCGACCAGGTTGACCGGATTGACCGCCGCGGCTTCGTTGAGGTGGCGGGCCACGGTTTCGCCCAGGCGGTGGGTGGTGTCGTTCAACCAGGCCGGACGAAACTGCTCGCCGTGATCCTCTTCGCGCCAGCCTGGGCGCTGCTCATCGAGGAAGCCGGCCAGGCGGATCGGCTCGCCGAAGTTGACCGACACCTGGCCGTAGCGCTGCTTGAGCGCGCCGATGACCTTGAAGATGTCGAAGATGGATTCTTTTTTCTTGCTCGCCCCACGCAGCTCGCCCAGGTAGGTGCGGCCTTCGAGCACCCGCTCATAGCCGATGTACACCGGCACGAACACGATCGGTGTGCGCGACGAGCGCAGGAAACTGCGCAGGGTAATCGCCAGCATGCCGGTGCGTGGCTGCAGCATGCGCCCGGTGCGCGAGCGGCCGCCTTCGACGAAGTATTCGACCGGGAAGCCCTTGGTGAACAGCGTGTGCAAGTATTCGTTGAACACCGCGGTGTACAGCGGGTTGCCCTTGAACGTACGGCGCATGAAGAACGCCCCGCCACGGCGCAGCAGGCTGCCGATGACCGGCATGTTGAGGTTGATGCCCGCGGCTACGTGCGGTGGCGTCAGGCCGTTGCGAAACAGCAGGTAGGACAGCAGCAGGTAGTCGATGTGGCTGCGGTGGCAGGGCACATAGATCACCTCGTGACCGGGAGCGATGCCTTGCACCTGCTCGATGTTGTTGACCTTGATGCCGTCGTAGATCTTGTTCCAGAACCAGCTCAGCACCACTTCAAGAAAGCGGATCGCGGTGTAGGTGTAGTCCGAGGCAATTTCGTTGCCGTAGCGCAGCGCTCGCGCCTCGGCTTTCGCCAGCGGAATCTGCTCGCGTTCTGCCTCCTCGGCGATGGCCTGACGCACCTGCTGGTCGTGGATCAGGCCTTTGACCAGGTTGCGCCGGTGCGAAATGTCCGGGCCGATGACCGCGCTCTTGAGGTTGCGAAAGTGCACGCGCATCAGGCGCTGGGCCATACGCACGGTACGCGCATGGCCCTTGTTGTGCTCGACCAGCTCGCGCAGGTGGATCGGCGCCGAGAACTGCACGCGGGTCTTGCGCCCGAGCATGATGATGGTGAGCAAGCGACGCAGGCGTCCGGTTACCGCCCAGCTGTCGGCAAACAGCAGCTTCCATGGGCTCGATTCACTGGCCGGGGTCTGCCCCCAGAACACGCTGACCGGGATGATCTGTGCGTCTTCTTCGGCATGCTGGCTGACTGCTTCGACCAGCCGCTCCAGGGTCGGCGGCGCGCCGCGTTTGTCGTGGCGGCCGAGCCAGTCCGGCTCCGGGGTCAGATAGAAAAACGCCGCAGGCTCGTGCAGCGGGCCAACCACAACGGGCAACACTGGCCGCGGCAGCCCCGCTTTGGTGCATTCGCGGTCGAGCACCGCCAGGTCGGTCAGCGACGGCGAGGGCAGGGCATAGAACACCGGGCGGCTGCGGTCGAGCTTTAGGGTCAGCGATGACTGATTGATGGTCTCGGAGCGTACCCACAGGTAAAGCACGCGGCGCAGGGCGCCGAAGATCAAGCGGCGCAGGGGGGAACGGGTCATGTGATGTGTGGGCCCTGGGAAGAATTTCGGATCGATTTGCAGTCAGTGAGTCTGCCGTATCTGCGCAAGTTCAGCAAAAAACTGCATTGAACAGGCCTGTCATGAATTTTCTTTGTTCTCTGTCATATACTCGGTCCGCCCCTTGCAGGATATTTCAGCAAGCGGCGTCGGCACGGGGAAACTCAGTGCCTGCAAGGCGATCTTCACAATAAAAAAACTGGAGTAGTTCAGATGTCGTCTCGTGAGACTGGGAATGTAAAGTGGTTCAACGATGCCAAGGGTTATGGCTTCATTCAGCGCGAAGATGGGGCCGATGTATTCGTCCACTATCGGGCGATTCGTGGTGAAGGGCATCGCTCGCTGGTTGAAGGGCAGCAGGTTGAATACAACCTCACCCAAGGCCAGAAAGGTCTCCAGGCCGAGGATGTAGTGGGCCTGTAAGCGCTGGTTGGCAAGCCTCAAGCTGCAAGTTGTCCGTGGAACTTGCAGCCTGATGCGATTGCTCGTGTTACATCCCTCTCGCAGTATTACTGCGTGCGCCAGGTGATTTCCTCTTCACCGTCGGCGCTGATACGGATCCAACGGTCGGCATCCTCCTCCCCGTGTTCTTCGCTCCAGCTGCCCGGTGCACAACGCACTTCGACGTTGAGTGCGGCAAAGGCTGCGCGTGCGCAGGCAATGTCGTCCTCCCACGGGGTCTGGTCGCTTTCCAGGTAGAGGCTGTTCCATTTCCCTACAGCCTTCGGTAACCAGGTCACCGGGATGTTACCGGCCTGGCATTTCCAGGTCAGGCCTTTCTGGGTCCATTCGGTGCACGGGCCCAAGGCCTCGACCAACCACTGGGCAATCTGCTTGTGGTCGACGTCGGTGTCCTTCAGGTAAATCTCGATATCAGGTTGACGCATAAAGGGCTCCGGTGTGCTCAGGATTGGCGCAGGAAATAGTCATAACGCATGGAAACGGTTACCTCGAACGGCGCGGCCTGGTCGATCACCAGCGCGCGCTTTTCAGCGCTTGCTCGCCAGCCGTGCGGGGTCATCGCCAGCAGGTCGGCGCGAGCCTTGGGTGCGGCCAGGCTGAGGCGAAACTCGAGGGTTTCACTGTGAGCATGGACCATTCCCGCTGGCACCAGTGCCAGGTGCTTGTCGTCAGCATACGGACGCACTTCATCGTAAAGCACCTCGCGCAGCTCCATCAGGTGACCGCTGGTCGGGCCGACCCGCATCAGGCCGCCGCCGGGGCTGAGCAGGCGCAAGGCCTCCTGCCAGTCGAGCGGGCTGAAAACGCTGGCGATGAACTGGCAGCTGGCATCGGCCAGGGGCACGCGGGCCATGCTGGCGACCATCCAGGTCACCTGCGGCGCGCGCTTGCAGGCGCGTTTAACCGCTTCACGGGAAATATCCAAGGCGTAACCCTGGGCCGCCGGCAGGGCATTGGCGAGCTGCGCGGTGTAATAGCCTTCGCCGCAGCCGATATCCAGCCAGGCGCCGGGCTGGCGCTCAGCAGCCAGCTGCGCCAGGCGCTCGGCGACCGGGGCATAGTGGCCACCGTCGAGAAAGTCACGGCGGGCCTCGACCATCGCCTGATTGTCACCTGGATCACGGCTGTTCTTGTGCTGCACCGGCAACAGGTTCAGATAACCCTGGCGAGCACGGTCGAAGCGATGGCCGGCGCTGCACGCGACACCGTTGTCCAGCGCTGCCAGGGCCGCCTGGCAAAGAGGGCAGATGAGCATCAGGCGAGCAACCGCACCAGGGTCTGGTAGTAGATCTCGGTCAGCAGGTCGAGATCGCTGGCCAGGATGCGCTCGTCGACCTGGTGGATAGTGGCGTTGACCGGGCCGAGCTCGACCACCTGAGTACCCATGGTGGCGATGAAGCGGCCGTCGGAGGTGCCGCCGCTGGTCGATGGCTGGGTGTCGCGGTCGGTGACGACCTTGATGCTGGCCGCTACCGCGTCGAGCAGTTCACCTGGCTCGGTGAGGAACGGCAGGCCCGACAGCGCCCAATCGATCGACCAGTCCAGCTGATGCTTGTCGAGAATCGCCGCCACCCGCGCCTGCAGGCCCTCGACGGTCGACTCGGTGGAGAAACGGAAGTTGAACAGCGCAGTCAGGTCGCCAGGCACGACGTTGGTCGCGCCGGTACCGGAATTGAGGTTGGAGATCTGGAAGCTGGTCGGCGGGAAGAACGCATTGCCTTCGTCCCAATGCTCTGCTGCCAGTTCGGCCAGCGCTGGCGCGGCCAGGTGGATCGGGTTGCGCGCCAGGTGCGGATAGGCAACGTGGCCCTGCTTGCCGCGTACGGTCAGCTTGGCACCGAGCGAGCCGCGGCGGCCGTTCTTGACCACGTCACCGAGCAAATTGGTGCTCGATGGCTCGCCGACGATGCACCAGTCGAGGCGCTCGTTGCGTGCGACCAGGCGCTCGACGACGGCTTTGGTGCCGTGATGGGCGGGGCCTTCTTCGTCGCTGGTGATGAGGAAGGCGACCTTGCCGCGGTGGTTGGGGTAGTCGTGCACAAAGCGCTCGCTGGCCACCACCATCGATGCCAGGCTGCCCTTCATGTCGGCAGCGCCGCGGCCGCAGAGCATGCCGTCGGCATCGATCAGTGCCTGGAACGGCTCATGTTGCCACTGCTGCACCGGGCCGGTCGGGACCACGTCGGTGTGGCCGGCAAAACACAACACCGGGCCGTCCTTACTGCCATGGGTGGCCCAGAAGTTGTCGACGTCTTCGATGCGCATCGGTTCAAGCTGGAAGCCGACAGCGCCCAGGCGGTTCATCATCTGGGTCTGGCAGTCGGCATCGACCGGGGTCACCGAGGGACGACGGATCAGGTCGCAGGCCAGTTGAAGGGTAGGCGAGAGCTCGGCGGGGGCCGTCATGGGGAACTCCGGGGGCAAGGCAAGGACGAAAAAACAGGCGCGTTATCTTATATCAAATGCGCCCGCCGGGCACCTTCAGGGTGCCAGCGGGTGGCCTTTGTGGTCAGGCAGTCGAGGCTTGTGCTGCATCGCTTGCCGGTTTGGGCAGCGACGACAGGAAGGCCATGATCAGCGCGGCCAGGTACGGCAGCGATTGCACCAGCAGCATGGCTACCCAGAAGCGCATGTCCGAACTCGGCAAGCCCTGCACCAGGTAGATGCCACCGGCAGCGCCCCACAGCAAGAGCATGATGAACAGCTCTTCGCGCGCTTCGGAAATCGCCACCAGCAAACCATGACTGTCGGCGTTCTTCGGTGTGCGGAAGAACGGCATGCTGCTGGTGAAGAAACCGTACAGCACGGCCTTGGCAATCGTATGCGACAGCGCCAGTCCGGCCAAGGCGGCAGCGAAGGCGTCCTTGAGGTTGACGCCGACCGCACGACGGTAGAGGAACAGAATCTTGCCGACCTTGAAGAAGAACAGCGCCAACGGCGGGATGGCAAAGATCATCAGCGGTGGATCGACCCGGTGCGGGACGATGATCATCGCCGCCGACCACAGCAGCGCACCGATGGTGAAGAAGATGTTCATGCCATCGGCGACCCACGGCAACCAGCCGGCGAGGAAGTGATAGCGCTGGCCGCGGGTCAGTTCACTGCCCTTGCCCTGCAGCAGGGCGCGGGCGTGGTGCTTGATGATCTGGATCGCGCCGTAGGCCCAGCGGAAGCGCTGCTTCTTGAAGTCGATGAAGGTGTCGGGCATCAGGCCCTTGCCGTAGCTGTTGTGCGCGTAGGCGGCAGACAAGCCTTTTTCGAACACGCGCAAGCCCAGCTCGGCGTCTTCGCAGATGCACCAGTCGGCCCAGCCGAGTTCTTCCAGCACCGAGCGCCGGGTCATGGTCATGGTGCCGTGCTGGATGATCGCGTCACGGTCGTTGCGGGTGACCATGCCGATGTGGAAGAAGCCTTTGTATTCGCTGTAGCAGAGCTTCTTGAAGGCGCTTTCGTGCTGGTCGCGGTAGTCCTGCGGCGACTGCACCACAGCGATCTTCGGGTCGGCGAAGTGCGGCACCATGTGCTTGAGCCAGTTGCGGTCGACGCAGTAGTCCGAGTCGATCACGGCGATCACTTCGGCGTCCTTTGCCGTGTGCGGCAACAGGTAGTTGAGTGCGCCACCCTTGAAGCCGGCCAGGGGCGCAACGTGGAAGAACTTGAAGCGCTCACCGAGCAGCTCGCAGTGGGCCTTGAGCGGCTCCCACACGGCCGGGTCCTTGGTGTTGTTGTCGATCACCAGCACTTCATAGTCGGGGTAGTCGAGCGCGGCGAGGGCGTCGAGGGTCTGTTTGACCATCTCCGGTGGCTCGTTGTAGCAGGGCACGTGCACCGACACTTTCGGCCGGTAGGCGCTGTCGCCCTGCACCGGCAGGAATTCGCGACGGCGCTTGGCCGTCCACACCGTTTCGGCCAGTTCATGGGCTTCGGTCATCAACACGATGAACACACCAATCGCCCCCAGCGCCAGCAGGAAACCGACGATCAGGCTGAACCAGGTGCTGTATTGCTGGCTGTAGTCGTAGGCGATCCACACCAGCACCGAGCCACAGAGGAAGGTAATGAAGGTGAGGAAGGTGCGCCCGCGTTGGCGTAGCGCCGAGCCATCGATCAGCAGGATGGTCAGGGCAAGCATCGCCAGCACCACCGAAGCGACCGCGAGGGCGCGCCACTGCGGAATCGCCACCACCGGCCCTTCGAAGTTGAATTTCTGCTGGCGCTCGGCGTTGAACACGCCCCAGTAGGCGCCCACCGAACCTTCGTCGCTGGCCTTCCACGGTTGGTCGTAGGCCTCGATGACGAAGTAGTTGTAGCCGCGTCGGTTCAGCGTGTTGACCAGCGTGCGCAGGTAGATGGCCTGGTCGGCCTGGGTGGCATCGGCGCCGCCGCGCATGCGGCCGTTGCTCGGCCAGCCAACCTCCGACAGCAGCAGCGGTTTGCGCGGGAACTGCTGCTTGAGCTCACGGGCGCGATCAAGCACGAACTCGACCGAATCCTGCATCGGCACAAACTCCCAGTACGGCAAGATGTGCGCGGCGATCAGGTCGACGTGGGGTGCAAGCTCCGGGTTTTCTTTCCAGATATGCCACTGTTCACTGGTGGTCACCGGCACCTTGACCGCCGCGCGGACCCGATCCAGGTACTGGATCAGCGCCTCGGGGGTGACCTCTTTGCGGAACAACGCCTCGTTGCCAACCACCACCCGCACCACGCTGCGCGAGCTGTTGGCCAGCTCGATGGCCTTGCTGATCTCGCGCTCGTTGCGCTCAAGGTCCGGGCTGATCCAGATACCCAGGGTGACGCGCAGGCCGAATTCCTCAGCCAGCCGCGGGACTTCGGCCTGGGTGCCTTCGACGGTATAGATACGGATACTGTCGGTCAGTTTGCTCAACTGCTCGAGGTCCTGGCGCATCTCCTCCTCGCTCGGGTACTGGCCCTTTTGCGGGCTTTCACCCAGGCGAAACGGCGAGTAGGAGAAGCCGGAAATCTGCTCCGGCCAGGCCGGCGCGGACACCGGGCGGTTGATCAGCGCCCAGAACCCGGTGAACAGCGCGGCGATGACCAGCACCACTACCAGGTTGAGGCCGAATTTGCGTGATGACATAAGCGATTGTAGGTTCCGAAGAGGGGAGTGGGCGGGTGCCAGCTGGGGCTGCGTTCTACGCTTGGACAAGAAAGCAGCAGTGCCATTCGGCGCAGAGGGTGAAGCTCTGGTCCCACTCGGTTGTCGTCCAAGTCTGACTCTCTGATCGGATATTAAAGCAGGATTGGTAGGTTTTTTACCAACTAACAGCGCCGTGCGGCCCGGCAACCCGCCAGCTGGCATATAATGCGCGCCGGTTTTTTGCGGATAGCGAGCATGAGCACAGAAGATCCACGCTTCGCCGGCGTTGCCCGTTTGTACGGCGACCAAGGCCTGCAACGCCTGCGCGACGCCCATGTGGCGGTGGTCGGCATCGGCGGGGTCGGCTCATGGGTGGCCGAGGCGCTGGCGCGCAGCGGTGTTGGCGAAATCAGCCTGTTTGACCTCGATGATGTCTGCGTGAGCAACACCAACCGCCAGGCGCATGCGCTGGAAGGCCAGGTAGGGCGGGCTAAAGTCGAGGTCATTGCCGAGCGTCTGCTGGCAATCAACCCGGCCTGCACAGTCCATGCAGTGGCAGACTTCGTCACCCGTGACAGCATGGCCGAGCACATCACCGAGCAGATGGACTGCGTCATCGATTGCATCGACAGCGTGATGGCCAAGGCGGCGTTGATTGCCTGGTGCCGGCGGCGCAAGATCGCCGTGGTCACCACCGGTGGCGCCGGCGGCCAGATCGACCCCACGCAGATCCAGATCGGCGACCTGAACAAGACCTTCAACGACCCGTTGGCCTCACGCGTGCGCTCGACCCTGCGCCGCGACTACAACTTCTCGCGCAACACCTCGCGCAATTACGGCGTGCCGTGCGTGTTCTCCAGCGAGCAGCTGCGTTATCCCAAGGGTGACGGCAGCGTTTGCCTGCAAAAGAGCTTTGTCGGTGAGGGCGTGCGCCTGGATTGCTCCGGCGGCTTTGGCGCGGTGATGATGGTCACCGCCACGTTCGGCATGGTGGCGGCGAGCAAAGCCATCGAAAAACTGGTGGCCGGTGCGCGCCGGCCGTCGGAACGGGTGGTCGCGCCGGCGGCTGATCTGTAAGCAGCGGTCAGCGCTTCAGGCTTCGCTGGCGAGCTGCGCCATACGCTGCAGTACCGCATGCAGGCCGTTGCTGCGCGACGGCGACAATTGGCGTTCAAGCCCCAGCTCGCTGAACCAGCCGCGCAGGTCGAGCTGGGCCAGCTCGGCGCTGGCCAGCCCTTGTACCCGCGCCAGCAACAGCGCCAGCAAACCGCGTAACAGACGCGCATCGCTGGTCGCCTTGAAACGCCATTGGCCATCATCGACTACGGCCACCAACCAGACCAGGCTTTCACAGCCGTGGACACGGTTGCTTTCGGTTTTTTCGGTGTCATCCAGTGGCGCCAGGCGCTCGCCCCACTGCATCAGCAAGCGTGCGCGCTGTTCCCAGCCACGGGCTTCGGTGAAGCACGCCAATGCCTCGCGAGCTTGTTCGGGCAGGCTCATCGCAGCAGCTCCAGGCCTTGATCCAGCGCTTCGAAAAGGCGCGCCAGATCGTCACTGTCGTTATACAGCCCCAGCGACACGCGGATCGCGCCCTCAAGGCCGAGGCCTTTGAGCAGGGGCATTGCACAGTGATGACCGGCGCGCACGGCGATGCCTTGCTCGGTCAGTACATGGGCGATGTCGGCGTTGTGTACGCCGTCGACGACAAAGCTGACCAGCGCGGTCTGTGGTGCGCCCAGTACGCGAACGCCCTCGCGATCGGCCAGACCGCGCAGCAGGTGCTGGTGCAGGCTTGCTTCGTGGCGCTCGACCGCGTTGGCATCAAGGCTGGCCAGATAGTCCAGCGTGGCGCCCAGGCCAATCACGCCGGCAATCGGTGGCGTGCCGGCTTCGAAGCCGAGCGGCGCAGGACGAAAACTGGCGCTGTGGTAATCCGCCAGTTGGACCATCTCGCCGCCAAACTGCCAATGGCGCAACTGCTGCAGCGCGCGATGCCGGCCGTAGAGCACGCCGACGCCTTCCGGGCCGTACAGCTTGTGGCTGGAGAACACGTAGAAGTCGCAGCCCAGTTGTTGCACGTCGTGGCGTCCATGCACCACGCCCTGAGCGCCATCGACAACGGTCAACGCGCCTTGGGCGCGGGCATGGGCGAGCAGGGCTGGCAGCGGTTGCCAGGTGCCGAGCACATTCGACAGCTGGCTGACCGCCAGCAAGCGTGTACGTGGGCCGATCAGCTGCAGTGCCTGGTCAAGGTCAATCTGGCCTTGCGAGTTCACCGGCAATATCACCAGGCGCAGATTGCGCCGCTGCGCCAGTTGCTGCCAGGGCAACAGGTTGGCGTGGTGCTCCAGCGCACTGATGGCGATCTCGTCGCCGGCATTGAAGCCGTGCTCAAGGCCATAGGCGAGCAGGTTCAGCGCTGAGGTCGCGCCGTGGGTGAAGATGATCTGTTGCGCATCAGCGGCATTCAGCCAGGCAGCCACTTTGTCGCGGCTGGCCTCGAACGCTTGAGTGGCCAGTGCTCCCGGCAGGTGTTGCGCGCGGTGCACATTGGCGGCGCCATGGCTGTAGTAATGGCTCAGTGCATCCAGCAGGGCCTGTGGCTTCTGGGTAGTGGCGGCGCTGTCCAGGTAGGTCTGGTGCTGGCGTTGCAAGGCGGCGATCGCGGGGAAGTCGGCGCGCCAGGGGGAGGGCTGAAACATGTTTGCGGGACCTGCAATGAAAATCGGGCCTGGCTTTACGCCAGACCCGATCTTATCACTTCGAACCTGATGGTTCTCAGTTGTGCGCGTGCAGCGCCTCGTTCAGCTCGATTGCCGACTTGTGCGTCTTGCACTCGACTGCGCCGTTGAGCGAGTTGCGACGGAACAGCAGGTCGGTCTGGCCGGCCAGATCACGGGCCTTGACCACCTTGACCAGTTCGTTGTTCTCGTCGAGCAGGTTCACCTTGGTGCCGGCCGTGATGTACAGGCCAGCTTCAACGGTGTTGCGGTCGCCCAGCGGGATACCGATACCGGCGTTGGCGCCGATCAGGCAGCCTTCGCCGACCTTGATGACGATGTTGCCGCCACCGGACAAGGTGCCCATGGTCGAACAACCGCCGCCCAGGTCCGAACCCTTGCCGACGAAGACGCCCGCCGAGACGCGGCCTTCGATCATGCCTGGGCCTTCGGTGCCGGCGTTAAAGTTGACGAAGCCTTCGTGCATGATGGTGGTGCTTTCGCCAACATAGGCGCCCAGACGCACGCGCGCCGCATCGGCGATACGCACGCCGGCCGGGACCACGTAGTCGGTCATTTTCGGGAACTTGTCGACCGAGAACACTTCCAGCAGCTCGCCCTTCAGGCGTGCTTCCAGTTGCAGTTCGGCAAGCTCAGCCAGGTCGACCGCGCCACGGTTGGTCCAGGCTACGTTCGGCAGCAGCGGGAAAATGCCGGCCAGGCTCAGGCCGTGCGGCTTGACCAGGCGGTGCGAGAGCAGGTGCAGCTTGAGGTAGGCCTCAGGCGTCGAGGTCAGTGCGCTGTCTTCGGCCAGCAGGGTGGCGACCAGCGGCTTGTGGCTTTCTGCCAGGCGGGTCAGCAGCGCGTACTGGGTAGCGTCGACCGACTTGACCGCATCGGCCAGCTGGCCGGCCTGGGCATTGCTGAACGCGATGGCCTGGTTGCCGCCTTCATAGCCCAGCACCGGGGCGATGGCAGCGATCAGTTCGGCGCTCGGGTTGAGCAGTGGTTGTGCGTAGAACACTTCCAGCCAAGTGCCCTGACGGTTTTGGGTGCCGACACCGAAGGCCAGGCTGAACAGAGTAGTGGACATGCGATTACCTCTTGCGAATAGGGGGGTGGCAGCGCTGTTGGGCTCAGCCCAGCGCAGCGGCGTACAGATCCGGCTTGAAGCCGACCAGGGTGCGTTCGCCAAGGTCGAGCACCGGGCGCTTGATCATCGACGGCTGGGCCAGCATCAATTCGACGGCCTTGGCCTGGTCAATGTCGGCTTTGCTGGCATCGTCGAGTTTGCGGAACGTGGTGCCGGCGCGGTTGAGCACAACCTGCCAGCCGTGCTCGTTGCACCAGCGGATCAGGCTGTCACGGTCGATGCCTTGGCTCTTATAGTCGTGAAAGGCGTAGTCGATGGCGTGTTCTTCAAGCCAGCTACGCGCCTTTTTCATGGTGTCGCAGGCCTTGATGCCGTAGAGAGTGTAAGCCATTGAATTCAAAGGGTCCGGCGGGTTCACCCAAAACCTCCCCAATATCTCCCGTTGTTTAGTCGGCGGATTATGCGACATCGCTGGGGCTGGCGCCACGGCTGGCTGCCGAATGCCCGCGGTTAAGCGCGTTGAGTAGCACGCTGTTACACATTCTGCGGCAGCCTGCGACTATCGTGCAGCGGCAGATGCCCTTAACTCCCCGCTAACATATTGTTTCAATTGCGGTCCTAGCGCTGTGAGCGTTTCTCCAATTTGACAGGATTTTTACCGATGCAGTCAGCCTATACCGTCCTCATCCTGCTGACGCTGGTAAGCGTGTCCAAGCTGGTCGGGCGCTTGATCCCACTGCCGTTGCCGTTGGTACAGATCGCGGCAGGCGCACTATTGGCGTGGCCCAGCCTGGGCTTGCATGTGGCATTGGAGCCGGAGCTGTTCCTGTTTCTGTTCCTGCCGCCGCTGCTGTTCGCCGATGGCTGGCGTATCCCCAAGCGGGAGCTGTGGCGCATGCGCGGCCCGGTCATCGCCCTGGCCGTTGGGCTGGTGCTGTTTACCGTGGTCGGCGCGGGTTACTTCATTCATTGGCTGCTGCCGAGCATTCCGCTGCCGGTGGCGTTTGCCCTCGCCGCCGTGCTGTCGCCGACCGATGCAGTGGCCGTCTCGGCCATTGCCCAGGACCGACTGCCGACGCCGTTGATGCACATGCTTCAGGGCGAAGCCTTGCTCAATGATGCCTCGGGCCTGGTGACCTTCAAGTTCGCCTTGGCTGCGGCGATTACCGGGGTGTTTTCGCTCACCGACGCGAGCTTGTCGTTCGTACTGGTGGCCTTGGGAGGGCTGGCCGTCGGCGTGGCGTTGAGCTGGCTGGTCGGGCGGCTACGCGCGTGGATGATCACCCGCGGCTGGGATGATCCGGCCACCCATGTGGTGTTCATGCTGTTGCTGCCGTTCGCGGCCTATGTGCTGGCCGAGCGTCTTGGTGTGTCGGGCATCCTTTCGGCGGTAGCCGCAGGCATGATGCAGAGCTGGCTGGATCTGCTGCCGCGCCAGACCAGCACCCGGCTACTCAATCGCAGCGTCTGGTCGTTGCTTGAGTTCGCCTTCAACGGTTTGATCTTCTTGCTGCTGGGCCTGCAGTTGCCGGACATCATCAAGGCAGTGGTCAGCCACGAAACCTCGCTGTGGCCGGCGCTCGCCTACCGCTGCCTGGAAGTGCTGGCGATCTTTGCGGCGCTGATCGTGCTCCGTTTCATCTGGGTGCAGAGCATCTGGCGGGCGATTGGCGTGGTACGCCGCTGGCGCGGCAAGCCTGAACTGGTATTGGTGCCGACTGCACGTTCCTGCTGGCTGTTGACCCTGGGCGGCGTGCGCGGGGCGGTGACCTTGGCAGGCGTGATGTCGGTGCCGTTGTTGATCAGTGCCGGGGAGGCGTTCCCGCAACGCGACTTGCTGATCTTTATTGCCGCCGGGGTGATTCTGTTGTCGTTGATCAGTGCATGCATTGCCTTGCCGCTGCTCTTGCGCGGCATTACCCAGAGCCCGGACGAGCGCTTGCAGCAGGAAGTGCGGGAGGCGTGGCGGCTGACCGCAGAGGCAGCGATCCATGCCCTCGAAGCCGAGGAAGTGGTCGATGCCAACGCTGCTCAGGATGCGGCTCAGGCAACCTTGGCGGTCGAGCTCAAGGCGCGGCTGATGGCCGAGTATCGCGATGAACTGGCCAGCTACAACGACAGCGCCGAAGCCCGTGAGCTGGCGCACCAGATGGACTTGCTCGAGCGTCGCCTGCGTTTGCGTGCGCTGCGTGCCCAGCGCCTGGAGCTCTATAGCCTGCATCGCCAGCACCTGGTAGGTGATGAGGTCGTGCGCCAGGTGTTGGGCGATCTGGACATGAGCGAGGCCAACCTTGGACAGGTTCGCTAGGTTCAGTCGTGCGGGTAGGCCAGGCGCATCAGCTCAAGGTCCTTTTCGCTGAGCTGGTGGTTACGTGCGATCTCAAAATCGCCGATGGTCTGCCATTGCGCGACGGCATAATGCATGATCGACAACGGGTCGTAAGCGGTTTTTATCATGGCTGTATCAGCCTGCACGTCCAGATACTGCTGGTGCACATCCTGTGCAGTCCAGCCAGCGGCTTGGAGCGTGGCGATAAGCGCCTGTTCGTTCCACGGGATATTGGCATCAGGGTGGGTGTGTTCGTGCTGTAGTCCGAGGGCGTGGCCGAACTCATGCAGCACTGTACATTCAAACCACTCTTCGCCGGGAGCGACGTTCAGGCACATGGTCTCATCGGTATAGGCCAGCGCATCGGTGCCGAGGTCTGATTGATTGTGCAGGACATCCTTGCCGGTCAGAACCCTGATCTGGGCCTTGGCATCGTTGTCTTCGGCCAGATCCAATTCCAGATTCGCCTCGGACAAGTCAGTCCACTGGCTCGCCAGTTCGAAAATTGCCATTTTCAGGCTTCGATCAGGTGAGCCCATGAACGAGATCCACAGCGTGCGGCCCGGCTCCCACAAGTGCGTGTGTTTGACGAGGCCGCGTTTGTGTCGCCCGCCACTACTTACGCCTCTGTTGCGTGGGTTTTCGGCGATCGCCAGGTCGTAGGAGAGCTGCTCTGGGATGCGGTTGCGGCAACAAGGCCGGGAATCGATGATCATCGGGAAAGCTCCTGGTCAATTGATGGACCACGAGCTTCGCCGATCGGCTATGCAGCTGTGCCTTACATATATCAGCTTGTAACTGGCTCAGCGGCGTTCAAGGAAGCGCTGGATACGCGACGCCGCCTCGATGCACTCCTCCAATGGTGCGACCAGGGCCATGCGCACACGGCCTGCGCCTGGGTTGACGCCGTCGACTTCGCGGGACAGGTATGAACCCGGCACGACGGTGACATGCTCAGCTTCGAACAGATCGCGGGTGAAGTCAGCATCGCAACCCGGCACCTTGGCCCACAGGTAGAAGCTGCCATCGGGCCGCTGCACGTCCATAACCGGCTGGAGAATCTCCAGCACGGCGTCGTACTTGGCCCGGTACTGGTCGCGGTTGGCCCGTACGTGAGTTTCGTCCTGCCAGGCGGCCACGCTGGCCAGCTGGGTTTGCACGGGCATGGCGCAGCCGTGATAGGTGCGGTACAGCAAAAACGGCTTGATGATCTGCGCATCGCCCGCGACAAAGCCTGAGCGCAGGCCGGGCAGGTTGGAGCGCTTGGACAGGCTGTGGAACACCACGCAGCGCTTGAAGTCGCTGCGACCCAGCTCGGCGCACGCGGTGAGCAGGCCCGGCGGCGGGTTTTCTTCGTCGAAGTACAGCTCGCTGTAGCATTCGTCGGAGGCAATCACGAAGTCATGCTCGTCGGCCAGGGCGATCAGCTTTTTCAGCGTGTCCAGCGGCACCAGCGCGCCGGTCGGGTTGCCTGGCGAGCACAGGAACAGGATCTGGCAGCGTTGCCAGGTGTCGGCCGACACTGCGTCGAAGTCAGGGTTGAAACCGTTGTCTTCCAGGCACGGCAGGTAGTGCGGGGTGGCACCGGCCAGCAGCGCTGCACCTTCGTAGATCTGGTAGAAAGGGTTGGGGCTGATCACCAGGCCATCGTCGGCGCGGTTGACCACCGCCTGGGTGAATGCAAACAGGGCCTCGCGGGTACCGTTGACCGGCAGGATGTGACGGTCAGCGTCAAGCCAGCCGCCGGGCACATTGAAGCGGCGTTCGCACCACTGGCCAATCGCCTGACGCAGGGCCGGCAAACCCAGCGTGCTGGGATACACCGCCAGCTTGTCGAGGTTGTCTGCCAGGGCCTTGGCTACAAAGGCCGGCGACTCGTGCTTGGGTTCGCCGATCGACAGGGCAATGGCACGTTTGTCAGCGGCGGGCTGCACGCTGCCGAGCAGGGCGCGCAGCTTCTCGAACGGGTAGGGCTGCAGCTGGGTCATGGCTTGGTTCATCGGCACGAGGTCTCGTCAATCATCTAGATAGTCAGGCGGGCAGGGCTGTTGTCGCTGCCTTGGCTGGGCTGCAACTGCTGGACCAGCGCTTCTTGCAGGCGGCTGCACAGTTGCGGGTCGGACAGCGGCTGGTTGTTGGCGTCGGTAATGAAGAACACGTCTTCGACCCGCTCGCCGAGAGTGGCGATCTTGGCGTTTTGCAGCGACAGGTCGAACTCGAGGAAGATCCGCCCGATCCGTGCCAGCAGGCCAGGCCGGTCGGGAGCCGTGATCTCGAGAATGGTCACCGCGCGCTGGGCATCATTGAGGATGGTCACCTGCGGCGCAAAGGTGAAGTGCTTGAGCTGACGCGGGACTCGCCGCTGGATGATGGTCGGGTAGTCTTCCGGGTTGCGCAAGGCTTCGGTCAAACCGTCGCGAATCTGCTTGACCCGCTGCGGATTGTCGCCGATCGAGCCGCCGTCGTTGTCCAGCACGATGTAGGTGTCGAGGGTGAACTGGCTGCTCGAAGTGATGATGCGCGCGTCGTGGATGTTCAGGTTCAGCTGCGACATCGCCGCCACCGTCACCGCAAAGAAGTCGTGCTGGTCGGGCGCATAGATGAAGATCTGCGTGCCGCCTTCGAACTCGCGCTGGGTGGTTTCCTTGATCAGCACCAGCGGGCCGCCGTCAGCCGGCTGCTGCAGGATTGCATCGCTGTGCCAGGCGACGTCGGCGGCGGTGTGCTTGAGGAAGTAGTCGTCACCCAGTTGCGACCAGAGCTGCTCGACGTCGTCCGGGTCGGTGCCTTCGCGGATCAGGATGTCCAGCGCAGCGCTTTGTGTCTGGCGGATCTGCTCTTCGCGGTCGAGCGGGTTTTCCAGGCCGCGGCGCAGGGCACGCTTGGTCTCGCTGTAAAGCTGGCGCAGCAGGCTGGCGCGCCAGGAGTTCCACAGCGTCGGGTTGGTCGCGTTGATGTCGGCAACGGTCAGTACGTAGAGATAGTCGAGGCGCGTTTCATCGCCGACGTGCAGGGCAAAATCATTGATCACCTGCGGGTCGGAGAGGTCCTTGCGCTGGGCCGTGGTCGACATCATCAGATGGTTGCGCACCAGCCAGACGATCAGCCGAGTGTCCCAGGTCGGCAGCTGGTGGCGTTCGCCGAACGCCTGCGCATCGACTGCACCGAGCTCGGAGTGGTCGCCCTGACGGCCCTTGCCGATGTCGTGATAGAGCCCGGCCAGGTAGATCAGCTCGGGTTTGGGCAGACGGCCCATGAGCTTGCTGGCCAGCGGGAATTTCTCTGATACCGGGGTGTACTGCAATTTGCGCAGGTGCTTGATCAGGTTGAGCGTATGCGCATCGACCGTATAGATGTGGAACAGGTCATGCTGCATCTGCCCGACGATCAGGCCGAACTCGGGCAGGTAACGGCCAAGAATGCCGTAGCGGTTCATCCGGCGCAGGTTGCGGTGGATGCCGATCTCGCACTTGAACAGCTCGATGAACAGGCTGGTGTTGCGGATATCGTTGCGAAAGTCATCGTCGATCAAGTGTCGATGGGCACGCAGCAGGCGCACGGTATCGGCGCGCACGCCCTTGATTTCGGGGTGCTGGGCCATCAGCACGAACATCTCGAGCATGGCAAACGGGGTGCGCTTGAACACGTTCTGATGGGCGGCCTCGATGTAGCCATCATGCAGCCGGAAGCGGGCGTTGAGCGGCTGGGTGGTGCCGCTGTCTTCGTCCGCCAGAATCACTTCTTCGAAATGCTGGATGATCAGGTCGCAGAGCTGGCTGATGCTCATCACCACCCGATAGTACTGCTGCATGAACTGCTCGATGGCACGCTTGGGGTTTTCGTCGCTGAAGCCGAGCAAGGCGGCGATGCTGCGCTGGTGATCGAACAGCAGGCGGTCTTCGGCGCGGCCGGCGAGCATGTGCAGGGCATAGCGCACCCGCCAGACAAACGCCTGGGACGATGCCAGCAGTTCGTTTTCGCTTTCCAACAGGAAGCCTTCGCCGGCCAGGGCGTGCAGGTTCAAGGTGCCGTACTGGCGGCGCGCGACCCAAAGCACGGTCTGGATATCACGCAGGCCGCCGGGCGAGCCCTTGACGTTGGGTTCGAGGTTGTATTCGGTGTCGTTGTACTTGTGGTGGCGGGCCTTGAGCTCGGCGCGCTTGGCCAGGAAGAACTCCTTGCTCGGCCACAGGTGCGAGGTACTGGTGGCCTCGAGCATGCGCTGACGCAGGGCTTCGGGGCCGCAAATGGTGCGGCTTTCCATCAGGTTGGTGATCACCGTCAGGTCGGCGCGGGCCTGCTCGACGCACTCGTCGACACTGCGCACGCTCTGGCCGACTTCAAGGCCGATGTCCCAGAGCAGGGTCAGTAGCTGTTCGATGGCGTCGCGATACTGCTCGTGCTGGGCGCCGTCGAGCAGAATCAGCAGGTCGATGTCCGAGTACGGGTGCAGTTCGCCGCGGCCATAGCCGCCCACGGCGATCAGGGCGATCGCTTCGGGTGGTTGCCAGTCGAACTGGCTCCAGGCCTGTTGCAGGATGTTGTCGACGAACCAGGCGCGATCTTCGATCAGCCGGCGGATGTCACGGCCTTCGCGAAAGCGCCGATCGAGCACCTCGCGGGCCAGGCGGATAGCCTTCTTGAAGGCAGCGATGGGGCTTGCCTTGAGCGCCAGTTCCGCCTGGAACTGGCCGCGGTCGAACAGCTCGGGATCCACCTGGGGCATCGAGTCGCTTTCCTGAAAGTATTAGGCCGACGTGCGGGGGATGGTGTCGTCTTTGCGCAGGGTGAAGATCTCGTAACCGGTCGCGGTAACCACCAGGGTGTGCTCCCACTGCGCCGACAGCTTGCGGTCCTTGGTGATGGCCGTCCAGCCGTCGCCCAGTACCTTGGTGTCGGCCTTGCCCTGATTGATCATCGGCTCGATGGTGAAGGTCATGCCTTCCTTGAGTTCCATGCCAGTGCCGGCACGGCCGTAGTGCAGGATCTGCGGTTCTTCATGGAAAACCTTGCCAATGCCGTGACCGCAGAACTCGCGCACCACCGAAAAACCGTTCTTCTCGGCGTGCTTCTGGATCACTTCGCCGATGTCGCCCAGACGGCAGCCCGGCTTGACCAGCTCGATCGCCTTGTACATGCATTCCTGGGTGACCTGGGACAGGCGCTCGGCCCACACCGGCACGGTGCCGACATGGAACATGCGGCTGGTATCGCCGTGGTAGCCGTCCTTGATCACGGTCACGTCGATGTTCAGCGTGTCGCCATCCTTCAATGGCTTGTCGTTGGGGATGCCATGGCAGACCACGTGATTGATCGAGGTGCAGATCGACTTCGGGTAGCCTTTGTAGTTGAGCGGGGCCGGGATGGCCTGCTGAATGTTGACGATGTAGTCGTGGCACAGGCGGTCGAGCGCTTCGGTGGTAACGCCGGGCTTGACGTGTGGCTCGATCATCTCCAGCACTTCAGCGGCCAGGCGGCCGGCGATGCGCATCTTTTCGATGTCTTCTGCAGTCTTGATGGTAACGGTCATTGACAGGCTCTCTACGGCGCCGTGCAGGGCGCGAACAAACGGGAAAGGCCAGATTCTACCAGAGCGAGGCGCCCATCTGTCGGCAGAAAGGCCCGCTGGCGGCTCTCTATATGAGGCATTTTGGCGCGATTGCGGGCCCGCTGCAAAAAGCACTGACGGACGCGACAGGATTGCAGTTCCGTCAGCGCCGAGTCTGTGGTATAAAGTGCGCCGCTTTCGGGGACTACCTCGACTGCCTTAACCCACACACGTGTCGACACGATGACCTGGGTGCCCCGACCGCTTCGGCGACGTGGGTTGGTCATTGGGATACGTGGAGGCCCAACCCGACTTATCAAGGAACAATCATGTCCCAAGTCAATATGCGCGATATGCTGAAGGCCGGTGTGCACTTCGGTCACCAGACCCGTTACTGGAACCCGAAAATGGGTAAATACATTTTCGGCGCGCGTAACAAGATTCACATCATCAACCTGGAAAAAACCCTGCCGATGTTCAACGACGCTCTGTCGTTCGTCGAGCGCCTGGCCCAGGGCAAAAACAAGATCCTGTTCGTCGGCACCAAGCGTTCCGCCGGCAAACTGGTCGCCGAGCACGCTGCTCGCAGTGGTTCGCCATACGTCGACCACCGCTGGTTGGGCGGCATGCTGACCAACTACAAGACCATCCGCGCTTCGATCAAGCGTCTGCGTGATCTTGAAGTCCAGGCTGAAGACGGTACCTTCGCCAAGCTGACCAAGAAAGAAGCTCTGATGCGTTCGCGCGATCTGGAGAAACTGGACCGCAGCCTGGGTGGTATCAAGGACATGGGCGGTCTGCCTGACGCACTGTTCGTCATCGACGTTGATCACGAGCGCATCGCGATCACCGAAGCCAACAAGCTGGGCATCCCGGTTATCGGCGTTGTCGATACCAACAGCAGCCCGGAAGGTGTTGATTACATCATCCCAGGCAACGATGACGCCATCCGCGCAATCGAGCTGTACATGGCTTCGATGGCTGACGCCATCATCCGCGGCCGCAACCATGTTGCTGGCGGCACCGAAGTCTATGTTGAAGAAGCAGCGGCACCAGCTGCTGAGTAATTGACGCCTGGCGTCTACTTGGCACGCAAAAAGGGGGCTTGGCCCCCTTTTTGCCACCTGAAATCCTCCTGTCAGCAATACCGCCGCATGATGACCTCCTGCTGGCAACAAGACAGTGGATTAGCAGAATTGAACGCCCGTGACGAGCGGGTGGAATGGTTGAAAAACTTTCCAAGAGGATTTTGAAATGGCAGCAATTACTGCAGCGCTGGTCAAAGAACTGCGCGAGCGTACCGGCGAAGGCATGATG
>Ga0213829_1000241_pt1 | contig 61360 bp, 57 predicted proteins | sample MC6MC0896MG_FD_180665 | JGI IMG/M metagenome (GOLD analysis project Ga0213829, IMG submission 180665) | Enriched soil aggregate microbial communities from Iowa State University, Ames, United States - MC6-MC0896-MG | ecosystem: Environmental > Terrestrial > Soil > Unclassified | place: USA: Iowa... | reverse complement strand
GGGGCAGCACGTCCCCGAGATCTCCGTCCCGTTCCGTGAGAGCCTGGCCGCTCGCGGCCACCACGATGTGCGCGTGCTGGACCAGGAACCGGTGTTCGGAGCGGTCGCGCTGCTCACCGCGGGCTGAGCAGGCTCACGGACCTACAAACAATTGCCTGCCAGGTCGTGCATTCCTGCGAACGAAGCTCCCCATTCCAAGACTGATCCAGCGATCATGGCGGTCTTTCGCCAGTTTGAGGTGAAGGGCGCCGCCCTCTTCAGGAGCAGAATTCAGCCGGGCCGGAAACCTGCGCCACCCGTGAGAGGTGCCGAAAAGGCAACGGGTTGAAAACCGCCCGAACCGGCTACTTTCCGATTGCCGGCCGCGTCCAGGCGAACTAACCGGGTGGGATCAGGCCAGGGTTCACGGGCGCGATCCTCGGCGGCTCGCCCGTTCAAGGGTGAGAGCCCTGGCCGAGCGGTGAAGCTTTAGACCTTCAGATCCCCGTTCGGCAGTCCTGAAGGCCCAGTGCAGTAGGAGCCGATGCCTGCTGGTGCCGGCCCCTACTGAAGGATGAGACGAATTCGACTGGACATGTTTGAGAATCCTCATACTTTGGTGCCCATGAGACGGAGAGAACGGCGATGGATCTGGGCGAGCGGCGACGAGCCGAGCATTGCGGTTGGCTGGACTCCCAATGTCTTGGTGGAGCATCAGGTGGCCGGAGGGTGAGTACGGAGACACCAATGCGCCCAACTTCGGCGTTGCACCTGCTGGCGCGAAACCCCCGCTTTGCCCGGGTGGCGCTGGCCCAGGCGATCAACAGTTTCGGCTCTTCCATGGCGCCCATCGCTCTGGCGTTCGCAGCGCTGGACCATGGTTCCGGCCTTGGAGGGCTCGCCCTGATCCTGACCGCGACAGTGCTGGGGCCGGCGATCATGACGCTCATCGGCGGCGTGGCCGCGGACCACGGGAATCGGGCCAGACTGATCTTCGCCTCCCGCATCATCTCCGGCCTGTTGCAGACCCTGACCGCCGTCCTTGTCCTCACCGGCCTGTCCAACCCCTGGGTACTGGCGCTGCTCAGCTTCGCGATGTCGTCCCTGTCCTCGTACACGATCCCCGCAGCCCGGGCGATGGTTCGTGACTTGGTGCGCGGTCAGGACCTGCAGCGGGGTACCGCGGTGATGAGTCTGTGCATCGACACCGCACGGCTACTCGGCCCGGGCCTGGCTGGGCTCCTTCTCGCGGTGATACCCAACGGCGCCGTCCTACTCATCGACGCCGGCACATTCTTCCTCTCTGCAGCCCTGATTCTCAGGGTCCGCCTCGACTCTCTACCCCCGAGAAGGGCAACAGCCTTCGAGCAACTGCTCGGAGGACTCCGCTACTCCATGGGACACCGGTGGCTGTGGGTCACCGCCGTCTGCGGCATGTTCATCAACGGTGCATGGATGGCCGGCTACCAACTGCTCGGACCTCACCTGGCCCACACCGACTACGGGGGACCGGCCTTCTGGGGCCTCTGCGGAACCGCGTACATCGCAGGGCTCCTCCTGGGTGGCGTCCTTGCCTTAAAGACTCGGGTCCAGCAACCGATCATCGCTTCCGTCTTCGCCTCTACTGGACTGGCGCTCCCTCTCGCGGCCCTTGGCTTCCACCTGCCCGGTGTCGTCGTGGTGGTGGCCCTGGCCGTAGCGTCAACGCTGTTAGCCTTGGCGATGACCTGGTGGTCTTCCGGAATCCCAGCGCTCGTGGACCGTGAACATCTGGCCCGGACCTTCGCGTTCAACTCCGCGATCGAGCTGGGCGGTGTCCCCCTGGCCTATGCCGCAGTCGGAACGGCAACAACTATTTCTCACGTCCAGGTACCGGCCTTCGAACTCATCGCCGTGGCGATCATCCTGATCGCCAGCACCGTCAACGTCGTCGCCCTGTACACATTCGCCCGCCCAACGAAGGAGTCCGGACAGTGAGTCAAGGGTCAAAATCACGACGGCGGTGCTGCCTACAGCTCAGGCTTGGGGACAGCCATCGCTGGGTTTTTCGGCGGTTTCTTGATCTGTCCAGCCTTGGGCAGTCCCTGGTCTGAGGCCTCACTACGACGTCCCTCTGATCGCGATCTCATGGAGCGAGTACGGCGATCTTCATTGAGTGTTCTACGGCCCCGCGGCACCAGGCTCTGGGAGAGTACGGATGCTGGACGTGCCTCGACGAGGTCATCGATACTGTCGCGGAACATGCAACGCCCGCGGACGCTGCCCGGTACTTTAGGGTGGCGGCTTTCGATGCCTTGACGGATCTGTCTCGCCGACGGAAGGGGTGGCGGCGGCGGCAGGACCCGACTGAAACGGAAGTGAAGTACCGGTTCTCCACAGCAGCGTTAAACGTCGCCTCTGCGTATGCGTTCTTCCAGGAACATTCCACAGGCCGAGGATTCCCTCCGCTGACCCAGTACATAGCGTTCGCCAAACAGCTCGAGGCCCATCGGGAGTCCCTCAAACCCCGAATCTCAGAGGAAATGAGAAGAGCACTTATCACTCACACGGACCTCCAGGACTACAACGGAGGAGCGTGGGGGCATGACCATGTTCCGGTGATCAAGCAGTGGATTGCCGAGCAGGGGCATCTTCCCCGGCCCATGGTGACTTACCGCCAAGAATCACGTGCCTGGGCGACAAGCACAGCCTCCATGAAGCGGTGGGATCAGCTCCGCAAGCTGAACGTGGGGGACATCATGAGCTGGGATGACCGCCCCCTTTCCACCTCACTCGATCCCGGGTTTACCCGGCTGATGTCCGCGGGCTGGGGCGACCAGCACCGGTGGGGTTCCGAGGCAGGCCAACTTCACTTCATGATCACTGCAACACGCGGATATTATCTGGGCGCAGGCACAACGATGGCCCGCAACGAACATGAGCTCATCCTGGCGCCTGGGCAGAAATATCGGGTCCTTGGGTTCGAGCAGCATCGCACCGACAACATGCTTGGCATGCAGTACGGCGGGGGCCAACACCGGATGTACGTCGTCTTGGAGGAGGAAGGGCCCGCTTGAGGAAAATCAACATCATGGTGCCAGAGAAGATCACCAACGACAGCGGCTCAACGTTGCATCCTTTGAAGATTCGGCAACTCCTATCGTTGTGGAATACTCTCTACGCTGCGGAGATCTACGGATTCAAGAAACGGCCACGTCTGTACAAGGCGCTGGTGTGCGTCTGCGCCTTCGCCCTTCTGCGCCACATGGTCCTTTCTTTTCAGAAACTGAGCGACTCCTACCTCGGTCCTGGACATGAGGCAGTTTGGTTGAGCATCTTTGTTGGGGACCTTGCCCTGATCTTTCTGGGTGCCCCGTTGGCGATCATCTTGTGGAATGCGATCATGGCAGCTCGCTCTGTCTGGGCAACCACGAATGGTAGGGCCATCGTCACCATCCGATACACGGAACAGGTCTGGTACCCCAGCAACGCTGCAGCAAGACCGGCAGGAAAGGGGATGGTCAAAGAGCCGCTCTTTGGAGCTGTCCGCGAAGCAGACCGTGCCCACCGCCGCATGGAAACAACAGCGGCAACTCTCGGATGGCCGACATGTACCCAGAGCGGTACGGCTTCGTCCCCCTGGACAAACCAAGCCTTGTCCGCGGTGCCATAAAAATGTACCGGGATCCGCAGTAGCTCGAAGATCAATGGACAATTAATCATGCCGGTCAGACCCTGACCCCGCGCGGCTCGTCGATGATATCGGCCTATCTAGAACTTTACCGAGGCAATTTCAGCCCTGCCGGGAAGGCTGTGGTTGGCTTGTTCAATGATGCAGTCGAGTACAGAACCCGCCGTCAAACCGGTAGTGATTCTCGGGGCCGGGTTTTCCAGAGCGATCAGCGCATGCATGCCGGTCATGATCGAGCTGCGAGATCGCGTACTTGAGGAGTTAGAGATACCACTTTCCCAGTTGGACCCGTTCTCCGGCGACCTCGAAGTCTGGCTCTCTGCGTTGTCGATCGAACAGCCCTGGCACGACCCCATCGAGGTCCTCCAGCAGCGGGAGTTGCTGCTGTCCGCCACCCAAACGATCAACAAGGCGATTCTGGCCAGCGAACACCAAGTGATCGGTTCCGACCCACCCTCATGGCTTTTAAGACTCGTCGCTCACTGGGCGGCTACCGAAACCACTGTCCTCACGTTCAACTACGATCAGCTCGTCGAACGGGCTCTAAGCCACCTGCGCATAACCTTCAGCGCAGTCGACCTCTACAGGGGGCCGATCACCACCCGTGGAATTCAAGGTGGCCTGAGTGTCGGTTCGAGCGGCCCACCTGGCCCTGTGCCCGCCGTGATGAAGCTCCATGGTTCGACCAACTGGGCCTACAACCCCCGGGTCCCGGAGGCCCCTCTCATCATCACCGACCAGTACCCTGTATGGGCCGCACCCAACCCAACACTCTCGTCCGGATATCGGAATATTGGAATCTACGACGACTTGGAACCGTTGATCGTTCCCCCTACCGGGTCGAAGGGAGCCTACTACTCGGGCGCGTCGCTAAGGGTTCAGTGGAGCCGTGCAGCAGCGAGTCTACGGAACGCATCCTCCGTCACCATCATGGGGTACTCGTTCCCACAAACCGACTTCACGTCCAGGCTTTTTGCTACCCAGATACCTGAGGCAACACCTGTTGAGGTGGTCGATCTCTCCGAAGAAATGAGCTCCAGGATCCACGAGTTCCTTCCCCGACATACCGTGACCCAGAACTATCACGGTACCGATGCAATCCAGAACTTCGTTGACCGCACCTGCCCGGATCTCTACATAGGCCACCGCGGGGGAACAGACCTCGAAGGAAAGAGCTTTCCTCCCTGCGTTCTAAAGAACGGGGAAACCGTCTTCGTCGAGGAACAGCCAACCCAGCACCCTGTCCCATCCGTCATCGCCTACGCCTCCAACGTGGTCGGCCAGACGATCGACCCGACGATTTCTAACCACACCAAGCTAGACCACGGGGACTTCTGGAACTTCAACCCTTTCACCCTCCTGGCAGAACGCAGGGAGAACTGAGGCACCCGGCGTACATTCGGACGTGGGCCCTTCGTTACTTCCCGACGCCGCCGGCGAGGCCGCGGACGAGGTATCGCTGGCAGAAGAAGAACAGGATGACCATGGGCAGGGCTGCCATGACCATGCCGGCGAAGACGACAGGGTATTGGGTGCCGTTCTTGGACATCATGCCGGCCAGTCCGACGGGGAAGGTTTCGAGTCCGGTGCCGCTGGTGAAGATCATGGCGAAGAGGTACTCGTTCCAGTTCTGCAGCAGGTTGAGCACCGTGGTGGTCGCGACGATCGGCAGACTCATGGGGAGGATGATCCGCCAGAACGTGGCCGCCCGTGATGCCCCGTCCATGGACGCGGCTTCGTCGACTTCACGGGGCAGGTCCAGCATGTACGCCCGTATAAGGAAGACGGTGAAGGGGATCCGGAAGGCGGTGTAGAGGATGAGCAGACCCCAGAAGGTGTTGTAGAGGCCCAGGCTCTGGAACATCTTCACCAGCGGGATCAGGGCCACAGTGGGAGCGAGCATGAGGCCTGCCAGGATGACCACGGTAAAGGTCCGGTTCAAGGGGATGTTCACCCTGGTCAGTCCGTAGGCGGCCCAGAGACTGATCGCTTCAGTGATAAGCGTGGCCAGCGCCGTCAGGGAGACGCTGGTGGCCACGAAGTCTCCGACGCCTTGTTTCCACGCCGTGATGAAGTTCTGCCAGATCGGTGTGGAGGGGAGGCCGAAGGGGTGTCCGAACAGTTCCTGGTTGGTTTTCAGGGCACTGATTCCGAGCCATAGCAGCGGGTAGAGCACCACCATGGCCAGGCCCAGGAGCAGCGCCCAGACTGCGGTTGTTCTGATGCCGCGCCCGAAGCGCATGAGCGTCACCATTCCACCCTCCGGCGTCGTGAATATCCCAGCTGGGCTGCGGCCAGCAGCAGGGTGATGAGGAAGATCGCCACGCCGATCGTCGCGGCCGAGCCGAAATCGTTGGTCCCGAACCCGGCATGATAGAGCCAGGTAGTGAGGACCTGGCTGGCATTGTCGGGGCCGCCGCCGGTCATGACCATGACTTCGTTGAAGACCTGGAAGGCGCCCGAAACGGTGACGATCATCATGAGCCCGGTCATCTCCCGCACGAGGGGCAGGGAGACAGTGAAGAAGCGACGGACCGGACCGAGCCCGTCCAGCTGCGCGGCCTCCAGGAGTTCCTGGGGGATCCTCTGGAGCGCTACGGAGAACAGCAGCACGCTGTACCCGAAGCCCTGCCATTGGCTCATCGCGATCACGGCGAACAGCGCGGTGCCGCCGTGGCCCAGCCAGGCCTGGTCGAACTGGCCGAGCCCGAGGTGCTCGAGGAACACGTTCAGCAGTCCGGTACGCGGCTGGTAAATGAAGTAGAACAGCAGCCCGGCCACGGTCAGGGAGATCGCGGAGGGGATGAAGTAGATAGAGCGAAACACTTTGCGCCAGCGCTCGTTGCGGAGGCCTTCGACGATCGCAGCCAGGACGAGTGCCCCGAACACCTGGAAGATGACGGAGATCCCCGCGTACCAGGCGTTGTTCCCGAGCGCTCTCCAGAAGATGGGGTCCTGAGCCAGCTTGGTGTAGTTGTCCAGGCCGACGAAGGTCTGCTCACCGCTGTAGATGTTCCATTTCAGGAAGCTGAAGGCGGTGTTCTGCACCAGGGGCCAGTAGACGAAGACCGCGAGGATCAGCAGCGCGGGCACCAGCCACAACATACCCGTTACGGACTTCCGGGATCCGGTGCCGCGACGTCGCCTGACCCGTGGCGCCTGGGGCACAGCTGGCGGCCGAGCGGGTTTCGTGGTGGGTGCGGGGTTGTAGGTGGCCGCTTGGGCCTGCACGGTCATCACTTCGCCTTCTCTGCCGCTTGCCGGATGCTGGCCAGGACGGAATTCGGAGTGGCACTGCCGGCCACGAGCCCCTCAGAGCCGGACACCCAGGCATCGGCCACTGTGGGGACGTTCGCCATATCCAGCCAGGGGAAGGTGCTGTTGGCCTCGTTCACGCGTCGGGCGCCCTCGACGACGGCGGGAGAGGCACCCTTGGCGGTGACAGCGCCCTTGACAGCACTGGGCTGGCCGTAGGGCTGGGAGGACAGAGTGGTGGCGTTCTTCTGGTTGGTGGCGAACTTCATGAAGTCCAGGGCCAGGGCCGCGTTCTTGCTGCGCTGGTTGATCATGTAACCCTCGGGGGTGCCTTCCAGGGTCTTGGGGTCGCCGGCGGCCCCGCGCGGGGCGGGGAGCTGGAAGAACCCGAACCCGTCCTTGGAGAGCTGGCTGCCCTTGGTGTTGACGCTGTCGAATTCCACGAGCTCCTGGTAGTACATGACGGCCTTGGCGCCGGCGTGCTGCTGCTGGGCGCTCGTGTAGGTCACGCCGTTGGAGTTCGTGCCGTCTCCGGTGCACTCGCTCACCAGCTGCTGGAACTGCTTCATCGCCGTGACATACCCGGGATCGGTGTACTTTGCCGTCGCTGGCACTAGATCTGCCTGGCGTGCCGCCTCGGGCACGTTGTAGGCCACCAGCTGGCCAAGGTAATGCAGTCCGGGCCAGCCGTCCTTGTTGCCGAAGGCGATCGGCACGTAGCCGGCTTTCTTGATCGTGGAGCAGTCGGAGATGAGCTCTTCGAAGGACTGCGGCTCGCTCAGCCCGAGCTGGGTGAAGAGCTTCTTGTTGTAGCCCATGAACTTCGCGTCGTTGTAGAGCGGGATCCCGTAGAACTTGCCCCCGTAGTTGAAGGCCTTCAGGGACGCGGCTCCGATGGTGTCACCCCAGGGCGTGCCGGGAGCGATCACGGAGCTGAGGTCGGCGGCCAGACCGTTGGTGGCGAAGTTCTCGCCCCAGTTTCCCGTGTAGCTGAAGTAGATGTCCGGCAGGGACTGGGAGCCGATCAGGACCTTCTCTTTGTCCTTGATGGCGTTGTCGTCTGTCTCCTGTTCGAGGGTGATCTTCACGTCCGGGTGAAGCGCCTTGTAGTCCTTGACCAGGTTTTCGAAGTAGGAGGCCATGGGGTCGCCGGCGCCCGCGGTGAGAATGCTCAGGCTTGCCGAGTAGTCCGGCTTGGCCGTCAGGTCCGCCGAGGCCGTATTGCCTCCGGAGGAGCACCCCGCCACCGACAGTGCCAGCAATGCTGCCGTCGCAGTGAATCCGATGGATTTCTTCACGTTCATCTCCCGTCGTGGCGGTCGCACCCTAGCCGCGCGGACCCGTCATTGGATCGTCGTCACAGCCGCTCCGAGCGGCTGTTTTCGACGACTATATCCAAATGTGATACCGGTATCAATAGAATTTTATGACTCACTTCACGATGACGTCGCGGTGGTGGGATGTCAGGTGCGTGGTGCGGTGACGCTTGCGCGTTCGATCAGGTCCGCTTCCAGGACGTGGGTCGCGGTGGGGGAGTCGCTACCGCTGATGCGGGCCAGGAGGCATTCGGCTGCGAGTTCGCCCAGGCGGCGCATGGGTTGGGCGACGACAGAGACCGGGGGCACCATGACACTGGCCCAGGAGCTGTCGTCGAAGCCGATCAGGGAGACGTCCTGCGGGTAGCGCAGGCCCTTCTGGTGCAGGGCGCGTAGCGCACCGGTGAGGGCGTCGGTTTCGGTGGCGAAGATCGCGGTGGGCGGATCGGCCAGGGCCAGCATTCCGCCGACTGCCCGCGAGGCCTGGGTTTCGTTCTTGACGACGTGGGTGACCAGGGAAGTGTCGAAGGGGATCCCGGCTTCTTCGAGGGCGTCGAGGTAGCCCAGGAGGCGTTCCCCGTCACTCCAGAGCGCGTCGTTGATGATGCGGCGCAGATCCTGGGCGTCGGCTGCCGGTTCGTTGGTCACCGGGCCCCAGACGAAGGCGATGCGCCGGTGGCCTTGAGTGACGAGCGAGCGGACGGCTTTGCAGGAGGCTTCGCGGTTGTTGATCACGACGGCGTCCGCGGAGACCCCTTCGACCAGCCGGTCCAGGAGGATCAGGGGAATGTTGCGCTGGGTCACGATGTCCAGGTGAGGCATGGGGGAGTGGCGGCCGGCTGCGGGGGCCAGGACGATGCCGTCGACTTGCTTGTCCACCAGGACGTCGACGGCGTCGGCTTCTTTGCGTTCGTCCTCGTCAGTGCTCAGGACCAGGACGTCGTAGCCGGCCTGGCGGGCGGTGTCGCTGAGGCCGCGGAGCACGCCGGCGAAGAAGGGATTGCCGACGTCGGCCAGGATGACTCCGAGGGTGCGGGTCTGGCCGGTGGTCATGCTGCGGGCGATGCTGTTGGGCCGGTAGCCGAGCTCTTCTGCGACCGCGAGGATCCGCTCGGCCGTCTTGGGGCTCACGGAGCCGTACCCGCCCAAGGTTCGGGCGACGGTGGCGCGGCCTACTCCGGCGGCCGCGGCCACCTCGGAGATGGTGGGGGATGATGCCCGGTCGTGCTCGACGGACATGCCGCTCCTTTCTCCCTGTGGGAGCGGCATGTCCGCCTCTCCCAGCTGTTTACAAGGTAGCAGGGCGGCTGAGAGCTCTTAGTGCGAGGCGTTGGCCGCGATCAGAGACCGGCCTTCGTCGCCCCGTACACTGCCTGCTCCGGCGTGAAGCCTTCAAACTCGAGCTGGTCGATCAGGCTGCCTCGCGAGAACGAGGAATTATCCAGGTATTCCTTGCCCTTCGCTGCGGCCTGAGCGTTCCAGTCCGCCTTGAGGTGGTCCACTGCCCACGTTGCATCGGCTGCGGAGAACTTCTAGAACTCGAGCTGCTTGATCAGCCCAGAACGGGAGAAAGCGGAGAGGGACACGTAGTCCTCGGCTTTGCTCTTGGCGTTCCGCTGCCCGGGAGTGCCCTGGTTGGCGTCCTCATCGGCCTTGGCTGCAACGGTGGCCTCAGCCGTGGCGACGTCGGAGTCGGCCGTCTTCTGGGCCGTGGGGGCGTGCGGGGCAACTACGGGGCGGGCAGGATGGGAAGCGACCGGGGAACCGGCGTAGGTGCCGTTCACCGTGACGCCTATGCCCCAGATCACGTACACCACTACGGAGATGATGATCGCGATGATCTTGTGCTTGTCGTAGCCTGCGAGTTTCAGCCCTCGCTTATCGGTCTGCTTGTTCGCCAGGATCAGGATGAGGTCGATCAGCGCCCAGATCCCGAGCCCGCCGAGGGTGATGAGTTTCAGAATGCCGGTGCCGATCTTGCCGAGGTAGAAGCGGTCAATGCCGAGCCCACCCAGCACGAGGGAGAGCAACCAGGTCACCAGGAATGACTTCTGCCCGACCACCGGCTGAGCCTGGTAGGGCGCCGTCGACTGGGCGTAGGGCGGGGGCGTTTGGGGGTAGGTCATGGTTTGAGTCCTTCAAGGAGGTCCGGAGGTATGGGCTCGGCTTCCCGAGCCGAGCCGTCCGCGATCGTAACCGTGCACCCGTCACACGCAGAGTCACAGGATCCCCACCGAGAGCGAAGGTCCTCGGAATCACGTAGATTCCGAGGACCTTCGCCGAGCGCCTCCACAGGATCCGCCCCCCGTTACGTGCCCGGCCGGGTGGGTGTGGCTGGGCATGGCGTTCTGATGGGGCGGCCGTGGCCGAAGGCGCCGTCGACCATGCATTGCCGGGCGGCGAAACGTGCCGCTTCGCGCATCGAGCGGTGGATGGCGACGGCGTTCGGCCGTACCGTCCTGGACCAACCTGAGCGGAGCAGTTCAACCACGAGAGCGCTCAGGTAGGCATCCCCGCACCCCACCGTGTCCACTAACTCGCCCGGCACCGGCACCGATTCCGAGTAGTAGAAGGATGACCCATCGAACAGGACGGCCCCGGCCGCACCCTGAGTCCCGACCACGAGGGAGGGCCCGTAGGAGGCGAGCTGGCGCAGCCGCGACCAGACCTGATCCCGGCTCAGCCCGGCACAGGAGATCAGGGCCAGGTCGATCCACGGGGCTACGCTGGCCAGATACTCGGGGGTGTGGAACTCGGGCTCTGAGGAGAAGTCATAGGACCGCAAAGCCCGGGTTCCCGCAAGGAGCGGCAGCTCAGTCACGGTGCCCGAGTAGACGCTGGAGTGCACGAGGTCGAAGCTGTCGGCATAGCCGACGTCCTCGAGGCTCAGGTGGACAGGATCACTGAGCGTCACCCCGCCCTGGTTCCAGCCCAGGAAAGTCCTCTCACCTCCCACCGTGGCGACGTCCGTCACGCCGTTCGGGCCAGATCGCACCGAACAGCGGCTGGTATCCACGCCGCAGTCCTGCAGTGCCGTACGGACGAAGGCTCCGCCGTCGTCGTCCCCGAAGACCCCCAGGTACGCGGCCTCGGCGCCGAGCTGGTGAGCGAAGACCGCAACGTTGACCGCATTGCCTCCCGGGTACTCCACGCCCCGGTCCACGAGGCGGTCCACGATGTTGTCCCCGAAGCCGAGGATGCGCACCGTCTTCACCATCACCCCGATCAGTAGGCCACGACGCGGTAGTAGCGGCGCAGATCCAGAGAGTGGTCCCGGGCCGCGGCCAGACGCCGACTGAACCGGTCAACGATCGAATCCACGATCATCGGACCCAGCAGGCCACGGAACTCGGCGGAGATGCCCGGCAGGACGTAGTCCTTGGTGTCGATCACCGTGACCGCATCACTGTACTGAGTGGCGAAGGAGAGCACGCGCTCCATCAACGGGCGGGTTTCGTCCTCCCCGAGGAACAGCATGAGACTGGTGTCCTTCTCGATGAGTTCCAGGGATCCGTGGAAGAACTCGGCACCGTGAACGCGTGTGGTCTGCAGCCACTGCATTTCCTCCAGCACGCACATGGAATACAGGTAGGTCATGCCCCAGAGGTTTCCCGCGCCGACCAGGAAGTGGTAGCCGGTCTCAGCGTGCTTGCCGGCGAACGCCTCGCCCTGCGCATCGGCCTGCCGGGCCACCTCGACCAGAGCCTCCGGCATAGCCTCGAGATCCTTCACCAGGCGGTCATAGCCCTCGAACTCGCCCCGGCCGGCCAGGAAGTACGCCGAGAAGAGCAGGAACTGGGCATCGAACGGCCACGCCTTCGGAGCCGAGATCAACACCTCATCCACTGCAGAGGCGATCGGGCTCTCCGGGTAGCCGGTGAAACCGATCGTCAGAGCGCCCTTCTCCTTGGCGAACTCCACGCACTCCAAGATGTCCTCCGTGGTGCCCGAAACCGAGGCGAAGATCGCCACGGAATCCGGACCGAACTGCGGATCCGGAGCCAGCACAAACTCCTTACCGATCACCGCCCGCACGGGGAACGCCGAACGGGTCTGGAAAAACCGCTCATACGGCAAGGAAGCCGCATAGGTACCGCCCGCACCGAAGAAGTAGATGTTCTTCCACCTCCCTGCCCGGATCCGATCCACCAGCGCCTCGATCTCAGGTCGCAACGCAACTGCGCTGCGAGACTGCTCCAGAAATTCCTCTTCATTGAAGCCAAGCATGAGTCTCCTCTCCACCGAACCCGATTGGTACCGGTATCAATCTGTTTCAGAATCGTTCCACACAGACAGGGTTCCGGGCAAGGGAAATCTGCAAGTCTGGCTACATGTCCAGCGGTTGACAAGCCGATGGATGACCTCTCGCCTGGGTCTGTCCTTCGTGGTCAAAAACGCAGAGGCGTTATATGACAGGCGTCTCGACAAGTAGTGCTTTTGCTTTTTGACAAGCGCACTTGTTTACGTCGCCAAGACGACCGACTCCTATGATTCGGCCGGTCGCATGACCAATCATCGTTGGTTGAACCAGGGGCGGATGCGCGTCTGTACCTGGTTCAAGACCCAAGGGAGGGACTCGCTGTGCGCAACAGATCAAGGATTCGATGGAGTCTGAGTAGGCTGGGCGCGCCGCGGGTGAGACGCCGGCTACGTCGATATGTGTCCGGGGTGGCCGCGGTGGCCATCGCTTTGTCGGCTGCTGTGGTGGGGGTGTCTTTCCTGGCCGCGCCTGCGGCGTCGGCGGCTCCTGCGGGTTCGGAGTATCCGCAGAATTGGTCGTTGAACGGCCGCACGGCCACGGGCACCACGCCTAGTGGGGTGAAGGTCACGGCCACGGTGAGTGGTCCGATGACGGTGAATCCGCCGGGGGATGTGATCTTCAGTGGGCCGCGTCCGTCGTATCTGCCGCCGGCTCCAGCCTCGGGTAAGGCGCCGGCGTTGCGGTTCGGGATGCAGAATTGCACGAACACTGCGGTGGATGGGTGCGGAACGATCACGTACACGTTCTCGCAGCCGGTGAAGCTGCCGGTGATCTATGTGGGTGACTTCGGAGGGAACACCAACAGTGGTTCGAGCATGAGCACTTACCACAACCACCCGATGACCCTCTCTGATGGGACTTTCAGTCTGGACACCACGGGTTCTCAGAGCCCGCGAATGGAGATGCGCAACGGCAACACGACTGTGGGGATCATCAATCCGCGGGCTCTGGTGGGGACCAGCCCGGGGGATGGCAGTAGCTGCGGGACGTTCGGGTGTGGCGCGTACCGGATCAACACCTCCACAGAGACCATCACGAGCCTGACCTTGTCCTTCGGGTATGACGGTACGGGCAATTCGCTGGACTGGTGGGGGCAGATCCTCGGAATCACCCCGCTGAAGTCCTCGCTGTCGCTGGAGAAGACGGCGAGCCCGTCCACGATTACCAAGGCGGGGGAGAAGGTCTCCTATTCCTTCAAGATCACTAACACCGGTGAGGTTCCGGTGACTAACCCGACGATCAACGAAACCGCGTTCTCCGGCACGGGCACTAAGCCGGTGATCACCTGTCCCACGGGTGAGGTGGCTGTGGGCGCTTCGGTGACGTGTACTGCTGAGTACACGGCCACGCAGGCCGATGTCGATGCGGGCACGATCACGAATACCGCGACTGCGACGGCGACCCCGCCGGGTGATATGAAGGTCCCGGTCTCGGATCCCTCGACGGCGACGGTGACCGCGCAGGCTGCTCCGGCGCTGGCGATGGTCAAGTCCGCGGACAAGCAGGATCTGGTCGCGGGGGAAACCATCACGTACTCCTTCAAGGTGACCAACACGGGCAACGTGAGCGTCAAGGACGCGAAGATCACTGAGGGCGATTTCACTGGCAGCGGCACCATGTCCGCTGTGACGTGCCCGGACGGGGCGAAGTCCCTGGCTCCCGGCGCGTCGGTGACGTGCACCGCCACCTACACGGTCACGCAGGACGACGTGGACCGCGGCTCGGTGAACAACACGGCCACCGCGACCGGCGCCCCAGCCGGTGGCGGGGACCCGGTGACGAGCGATCCGTCCCAGGCCAGTGTGCCCAACGACCCGAAGCCGGGCATCTCGGTGGTGAAGTCCGCGGACAAGACCAAGCTGGTCGCCGATGACACGATCACGTACTCCTTCAAGGCCACCAACACCGGCAACGTCACCCTCACCGACGTGAAAATCAACGAGGGTGACTTCACTGGCAGCGGCAAGATGTCCGCGATCACCTGCCCGGACACGGCGAAGTCCCTGGCACCGGGCGCCTCGGTGACCTGTACTGCTTCGTACCACGTGACCCAGGCCGATGTGGACGCGGGCAGTGTGAAGAACACGGCCACCGCCACCGGCACCCCACCGACCGGGGACCCGGTGACCAGTGGCCCGTCGGATTCGAGTGTGACGGCCGATCAGAAGCCGGGGATCTCGGTGGTGAAGTCGGCTGATAAGAACGAGCTGGTGGAAGGCGAGACGATCACGTATTCGTTCGTGGCCACGAACACCGGCAACGTCACCCTGAAAGACATCAACGTCACCGAGGGCGACTTCACCGGCACGGGCAAGATGTCCGCGATCACCTGCCCGAACGGGGTGCTGGAGCCTGAAGACTCCGTCACCTGCACCGCGACCTACACGGTCACGCAGGCCGACGTCGACGCCGGCACGTTGAAGAACACCGCCACCTCCCATGGCACTTCGCCCACCGGGGACCCGGTGTCCTCCGAACCGGGGCATGCCACTACGCCCTCGGACCCGGCTCCTGCCCTGACCGTGGAGAAGACCGCCGACAAGCAGAATCTCGTCGTCGGAGAGAGCATCACCTTCTGGTTCAAGGTCATCAACACCGGCAACGTCACGCTGAAGGACATCACGATCAACGATGGCCCCTTCTCCGGCAGCGGGAAGATGTCCGCGATCACCTGCCCTGACACGGCGAACTCCCTGGCCCCGGGCGCCAACGTGTTCTGCAGCGCCACCTACCAGGTGACCCAAGCCGATGTGGATGCCGGAAAGATCGACAATTCGGCCACCGCCACCGGCACTTCCCCGGCCGGGGACCCTGTCACCGCGGAGCCATCCAAGGTGAGCGTCCCGGCTGATCAGAAGCCGGGCATCTCCGTGGTGAAAACCGCGGATAAGACCGGGCTGGTCGCAGGCGAGACGATCAAGTACTCGTTCAAGGCCACCAACACCGGCAACGTCACCCTCACCGATGTGAAGGTCAACGAGGGCACCTTCACCGGTTCGGGGAAGATGTCCGCTGTGACGTGCCCGGACGGGGCGAAGTCCCTGGCACCGGGTGCCTCGGTGACGTGCATGGCCACCTACCAGGTGACTCAGGCCGATGTGGACCGCGGCTCGGTGAACAACACGGCCACCGCGACCGGCACCCCGCCAACCGGGGATCCGGTGACGAGCGACCCGTCCGGGTCGAGTGTGACTGCCGATCAGAAGCCGGGCATCTCCGTAGTGAAAACCGCGGATAAGACCGGGCTGGTCGCAGGCGGCACGATCAAGTACTCGTTCAAGGCCACCAACACTGGCAACGTCACCCTCACCGATGTGAAGGTCAACGAGGGCACCTTCACCGGTTCCGGAAAGATGTCCGCAATCACCTGCCCGGACGGGGCGAAGTCCCTGGCACCGGGAGCGTCGGTGACGTGCACGGCCACCTACCAGGTGACTCAGGCCGATGTGGATGCCGGGAAGATCGACAACTCGGCCACCGCCACCGGCACCCCGCCGGGTGGTAAGGACCCGGTGTCCTCCGAGCCGTCGAATACCACGGTCCCTTCTGACCCGCACCCGGGCCTGTCCCTGGTGAAGACCGCGGATCAGAAGGAACTCGTTGCCAGCGAGACCGTGCACTACTCCTTCAAGGTGACCAACACCGGCAACGTCACCCTGCACGATGTGCAGGTCAACGAGGGCGACTTCACCGGTTCCGGGAAGATGTCCGCGATCACGTGCCCGGACGCAGCGAAGTCCCTGGCGCCGGGAGCATCCGTGACCTGCACCGCCACCTACACGGTCACCCAGGACGATGTGGACCACGGTTCACTGCAGAACACGGCCACGGCCACCGGCACCCCGCCGGGCGGTGGAGGCCCGGTGGACAGTGACCCGTCGGCGGTGAAGATCCCTTCGGACCCGCACCCGGGCCTGTCCCTGGTGAAGTCCGCGGACAAGACCGGTTTGGTCGCCGGTGAAACGATCGCCTACACCTTCGTGCTCACGAACACGGGCAACGTGACCCTGAGCCATCTCTCCATCGATGAAACCCAGTTCACCGGTTCCGGGAAGCTCTCCGATCTCAGCTGCCCGGAGGGCGACTACCTCCGTCCGGGTGAGCAGTCGATCTGCCGGGCCACCTACCAGGTGACTCAGGACGATGTGGACCGCGGTTCAGTGGAGAACACCGCGACGGCGACCGGTACCCCGCCGAACGGTGGGGACCCGGTCACGAGCGAGCCGTCCAAGGTCGCTGTTCCCCAGGCCGCGCATCCCGGGATCTCCCTGGTGAAGACCGCCGATCAGAAGACCCTGGTCGCCGGCGGCACGATCACGTACTCCTTCAAGGCCACCAACACCGGCAACGTCACCCTGCGCGACGTGAAGGTCAACGAAGGGGCCTTCACCGGTTCCGGGAAGCTCTCCGCGATCACCTGCCCTGAGGCGAGCACGTCACTGGCCCCGGGCCAGTGGGTGAGGTGCACGGCCACCTACCAGGTGACCCAGGCCGACGTGGACCGTGGCTCGGTAGAGAACACCGCGACCGCGGCCGGCACCCCACCGACCGGGGACCCGGTAAGTAGCGATCCGTCCAAGGTGGCGGTGGTGCAGGACGCGAAGCCCGGCCTGTCCGTGGTGAAATCCGCCGACAAGACCGAACTCGTGGTCGGGGAGACCGTGAAGTACTCCTTCGTGGTGACCAACACCGGCAACGTCACCCTGCACGATGTGAAGGTCAACGAAGGCGAATTCTCCGGCACCGGGCAGCTCTCCGACATCACCTGCCCTGACGGCTTGGCCGCCCTGGCCCCCGCCGCTCAGGTGACCTGCACGGCCACCTATCAGGTGACCCAGGACGACGTCGACGCCGGAACCCTCACCAACACCGCCACCGTCACCGGTACACCGCCGGGCGGTGGGGAACCGGTGACCAGCAGCCCGTCCAAGGTCGCCCTCCCGCAGGATCCCAAGCCAGGGATCTCCATGGTGAAGTCCGCGGACAAGAAGGAGGTCAAGGCCGGGGAGAAGATCGGCTACACCTTCCTGGTGACCAACACCGGCGACGTGACCCTGAAGGGTGTCGCCGTGAATGAGGGCGCCTTCTCCGGATCCGGGAAACTCGCAGCGCTCAGCTGCCCCGCCGGGGCCTCGATCCTACTGCCGGGCCAGCACGTGAGCTGCACGGCGAGCTACACCGCCACCGAGGCCGACGCCACGGCCGGGACGGTGCACAACACCGCGTCCGCCACGGCCACCCCTCCGAGCGGAAAACCGGTCACCACGGCCCCGTCCACCGCCACGGTCAAGATCACCCCTCTCCCGGCACCGCCGGCTCAGCCTGCGCCACCCGCGCTGGCCAGCACCGGGGCCGCGATCGGTGGGGGACTGGCCGTAGCAGTCAGCCTCAGCGTCCTGGGTGGGGTCCTGTACCTCGCCGCGCGGCGCAGGAAGGCCAACGCCTGATCCCAGCTAGGACAACAACCCACCCGACCTAGCCAAACAAAAGGGGGTGGTGCAGCGTTACAACGCTGCACCACCCCCCTTTTTCCATGCACATCGTTCGTCTTGTCTTTGCATGTTCCGCAGATGGCTCACTCATCTGCGGCCGGTCGCCAGGCTGAGTACGAGCGCACCAATGCCGGCTGCGGCCGCGGCTGCTGTGGCGGCTTCGACTATTCCGGTCGCGGGTGCAATGAGTCCGATGGCGAGTGTGGGGACCCCGATACCGGCATACATGGCGACGCTGAGCGCGGAGAGAACTTCGTGGGCATCTGCGCGGTCCGAGACTCGGTGAGTGAGTGACGCGGTAGCGGCCAGATGGGTGAGTCCGTGGCCGACGCCGGCGATCACTGCCGCAAGGATCACCATCACAAGGGTTCCGTTCGGCAGGAAAGCGGTCACGAGGGCTGCAGCGATGGACAGGAGGGCAAGGCCGACCAGGAGCGCCCTTCGCAACGGAATGCGCGTGCTGCTGATCTGGGTGAGGCCGGACACGATGAGGACGGTGCCCGCCGCTAGACCTGGAATCATGAAACCCGCATCAGGGGCAACGAGGAGTACGGCGACAGGGATCACGGCGAGGAAGACCGCGTTGAGTGCCCACGCGAGGAAGGTGGCGGCGGCGCTCTGCCAGAACACAGCCCGAATCACCTTCGGCACTGCAGGTTTCCGGACGCCCTGCGGGGTCCCGGTGCCGAGAGGGGCAGGGATTCGATAGGTGAGAAACGCGCAGGTGAGCAGCAGGGCGCTGGCAGCCAGATAGGGGGCCACGAGAGGTGCTGGCCCCCATTGAGCGTACGTGCCAGCCAAGATCGGGCCGAGGCCACCGCCGACTGTGAGCGTGAGCCCAGCGGTCACTGCCGCGTTGCGCGTGTTCCCCGATGGTTCCAGCGCCACCAGCGCGGCCGCAATCACGCCACTGGAGATGCCGACTGCAGCCCCTTGCAACAGGCGTGCCATCAGCAGAAGCGGGAACCACGGAGCAGCGGCCAGCAGCATCGTGCCGGCCAGCGCCAGTGCGAGCATCGCGTAGAGCACGGCCCGGTATCCGTGCCGGCGGGCCAGGTCGCCGCTGAACAGCAGGCAGGGGATCAGCGTGAACACGTAGATGGCGAACACCATTGTCATTTGCCCGGGCGTGAGGATACCTTGCTGCTTATACACCGGGAACAAACCGGCAGCGACGTTCGTGCTCAGCATCAACGCTGTACCGCAGGCCGCCACGGCGAAGTATGGACGCTGTGTCGGGCGTCGGCGGAGCATCACTTCTCCACCATGGAGGACACGCTGGCCTCCGCAGCACGGGCCGCGACCCGACGACGGTACTGGTAAGTCTTGGAACGATTCCCGCACGATTGCATCGAGCACCACCGACGCTTCCCTGCAGGGGAAGCGTCGTGGAACAACAAAGTGCAGTCTTCCCGAGCGCACTCCTTCACCCGCTCGCGCGGAACCGTCGCCACCATTACGATCGCATCCCTCGCGACCGTACTCAGCGCGCGTTCGACCAGACCCCGTTCCCCGGAAACCGTCACGTTACCGCCAGGGGTGAGCTGTGGCGCCAAATCAGGGAGGGCGGCCCACCGGTTCACAATCTCAAGATCCGCCAGATCAAAAAGTTCTCCGACCATGTGTGCGCGCGTGAGCCGGTAGATGCTCTCGCGCAGCGTCACGACCATCAAGAGTGAGAGATCACCGCAAGCACCCGCGGACGGGGGTAGGTCCGGCAGGAGACCGGCCTGCTCAATCCAGGAACACAGCCTGGCGTGCGTGGTGAGTCGCTCGACTGGTTCAGGCCAGCTCCGGAATCCAAGAGTCGCGATGAAATCCAGACACAGACGGTCTCCCCGGAAACGGAACTGATCCAGGGCATCGAAGGCAGGTTCAAGACTTTCCACACCGACACCATATCAACTGGTGTTGATCGACCTGGACGATCCGGCGAGCCCTGGACGAGTAGACCCTCATGAATAGCGGAGTTTGGCTTGTGAATTGGCGCTTATCAACTCGATCGGTATTCTTTGGCTCGTTTGATGTGTCCAACAATTGATCAGGTGTATTCGAAGCGGCCCGTTGGAGGCGTGGGGATCACACCGGTAAATGGATGGGGAGTGGGGAACTTGGAGGAAGAGACAACCTCTCAGTATGAAACCGGTGATCAGCCGGCTTCGGTGCCGGAGCGGCCCGCAGGCGTTCCGCAGGCTGGTGTGGGTGAACCGGGAAGTTCTGCGGGGGAGCGCCCAGTGAACAAGGTGGGTGCTTTGTCTGATCCTGGTTTCTGGAAGACAGAATTCTCCCTTGCCGTGTCTGGACCTCGTGTTCGGCAGTGGGGAGTCCTTGCAGGGTCTGCTGTGGTGCTGGCATTGTTGGCAGGTCTCGTGCTGACCATATCGGTCTCTCAGCTCTTCGACGCAGGGATTCCGGGGATCAGCGGTTGGGGATCCGAGGTCCGGGATTCAGTGCTGACTCCGGGACTGTTCTTCGTGTTGGCGGGGGCAGCGTTCGGTGGCGGTTTTGATGTCGCGGCGGACTCTGCAGGCAGTTACGGTTTCGGTTTCACAGCTCAAGGCACCGTCGCGCTGGTGGCATGGGGCGCGGTCCTTGCCCTGGCCCTGCTGGCATGGTGGGTTACCCGGCGCGGGGAGCTCTCTCAGGTCCATGCTCTGCCTTGGCGCCAGGCGATGCTCCGGGCTGTACTGGATGCCGTGCCTGGCAGCGTGCTGATGGTGTTGCTATTTGGCTTCTCCCAGACTTCTTTCGGTGAAGCGAAGTCGGTGGTGATCACGTTCTCCAGCCGCGGATGGACGATGTTCTTCACCGTCCTGCTCGCAATTGCCCTGCCGGTATTTCTAGGTCGATTGAGGAAGCCCCAGACCGCGGTGTTCGCTCGGGTCCGGGTTGCTGCCGGGGAAGCACTCAGTGTCTGTGGCTGGTACGGAGGCGTTCTTAGCGCTCTTGCCGTGATCGGTTCGGTGGTAGCGGTCGCGACCGGCGCTCTCCCTGGTTCTGTTCCACTGGCCATGCTGCCCTATCTGGGAAATGTCGCCTTCGGTTTGCTCTCGTGGGGCACAGGTGCCGGACTGCACTACAGTCTGGGAGGGCCTCTAGTGAATCTCGCGAGCAGTTTTAGCAGTCAGGACAGCAAACTTGGTCGTGACAACCTGTACTTCGCCTGGGACCTCTCCGGGGCGTTCTTCTGGGTGCTAGTGGTTATCACGTTCCTGACATTGCTCGTGGTCGCGGTCCGGATCGGTACTCGCCGGCCCCGTGCCGCGAAAGTGGATTGGCGACGCACCTGGCAGATGCCTGTGGCGATCTTCTTGATCGCGCTGATAGGCACGGTGGCAACCGGTGCTTCCGTGTCAGGTACCGCAGGAATCAGCATCATGGGCGGTAACCAGGGAGGTGCAGTCTCTACAGGAATCGGCCCGGCCTGGTATGCGCCGGCATTCATTCTGATTCTTGCCGCGCTTATTTCCTGCGGTGCCGAAGTTCTGCCGCTCTTCTTGTTCCAGCTGGCCCCACGTCTGCTCTCCGTGGTCGCGGGCCGCAATGCCGTGGAACGCTGGTTGCAGGGTCATCCTGCCCCCGAAGGGCCATCGGGCGCACGGCCCCCGCACCTTCCCGCAGCGGCACCAGCGCCCATGACAGCGCCGTCGGAAATGACCGTTCCCGCTGCCCCTGCCCACCCCGCGCCCAGCGTCAGTGTGGGCAGCGTGGGGGAATCGGGGTCATCACGGCCGATCGCGGAGATCCCGGTGATGTCACCGCGAACCAGGAAGAGGATCCGGATCGGAGTCTTCATCGTTCTGGGTGTGGGAGTCCTGGTCGGAATTGCTGCAGGCGCCGTGGCCTTCCTGAACAGCACTCGAAACCCTGATGCGGTAGTGCGGAGCTATGCCGAACTGCTTCAGAACGGCAAGGCGGCCGAGGCCTCCAAGATGGTCGATCCCGGTATCACGTTCGACAAGCGAGCTCTTCTGACCGATAAGGCCATGGAAAAGGCCGTCCGCATCCAGGTTGTGTCCGTAGAGGTGAAGGATAAGCGGGACAAGGACGCGACCGTCACGCTGACGTACTCACTCGACGGGCAACGGTCGACCAAGGACTTCACCGTGGTGAAGGGGGATCCTGAGTTCGGTTTTCTGGACACCTGGCAGCTGCGCGAACCGTTCCTCACCACCGCCAGCATCGCCACGGTGGGATTGGACGCAGTCACGGTGGGGGAGCAGTCCGCGACCGTACCGGAAGGTTCCGGGTTCGGAGGCATCGGGACGGTGGATACCCCCGACCATGTGCTCAGCCTTCCCATCTACCCCGGCATCTACACGGTCAGTGCAGCCTCGACGAAGTTCATCGCCGTTCAGAGTGAGCGGTTGACTGTCCAAGGTGATGGCTCACAGGGCGAGGGCGCGGCTGGGGTGACGCTGAAGAAGAGTTTCACCCCGGCAGTGGAATCCGCAGTGCTGGAACAGGTCAAGGCCTTCGCGCAGGCCTGCGTGACCGTCCCGACCAACACCAGCGATGGTTGTCCTTATCCGTTGCAGGATAAGAAGCTGCACAGCATGAAAATGCTCTCAGCACCCTCGAGCGTGAAGATCGACGACGATGGGACGTTCAGCAGTGACGCGGCAAAGTTCGAGTACACCCATGACCCCTTCTTCGAGGGCGACAAGCCCGAACCGGAAACGTCTGATTTCGCGTTCAAGGGCACGTTCATCATCACCGACGACGGCGTAAAGGCCACGAACATCACCTACACCTACGGCTGAGAAGCCAAGGGGGCGAACCCATCGCACCCAGGAACGCAGGTACCTTGCCCCCCGGTCATCGACCACAACGGGAGGGCCCCTTCTCGACGAGGAGGGACCCTCCCGTCATGACCGCAGGGCATGAGATCCGGCCAGAAGAGACTCCGCAGTCCAGCCCAAGCAGCGGCGCCTACGCCGATGGTTTCGTCGCCCGCCTCACAGACGGGTCTTACCCGGTCCCAGGCAAATGGCCTGCTGGAGATCATCTAGCAGCAGACAAGCCAACAGAAGCACGCCTCTTGCACCTGCGCTGTCACCGGATGAAGCCTCCGCGATCTGGTCGAGGTGTTCTGCGCAGGATCCTGGGATTTCCATGGTGGGGTGGAAAGTATGCATCTTGTGGTTCTTGATGACGTCGCTGATCTAGCCGGCACCGACGCAGCCCTGGAGGCACACGGGGAGCGGCTGCATGAGCACTACGCGGCCGGGACGTTCCTGGCTTCTGGACGTCGCGAGCCGCACACCGGCAGCATGATCCTCGCCGGCGGCGACCGCGAAGCCGCCGTCGCAGCTGATCCCTTCGCGGTCCGGGGCCTGGCCAAACACACCGTGATCGAATTCCACCCGTCCAGGTTCGGCGGAGCCCTGGACACTGCAGAGGTCCGCAACTCACGCGTGACCAACCGCAGCCGGCCGTTGGGGCAAGGTCCCACAACGACCGCCTGGGCCTAGGGGAAGCACGGGGCCGAGGGCCTAACCGACCTCCGGCCCCACGCTTCTTACGCAGGGCGGCTAGGCGCACATCTCGGCTGTCGCAGCCGCGGCAACGGCCAGTGCGTCTGTGGCCGGGTGGCCTAGTAGCTGCACGAGGTCAGTGCTGGTGGTGTCCAGGAATCCGTGGCGCACACCGGAAGCGATCGAAGCGAGCATCGGCGGCTGAAATGGCAACAGAGTCCTGTCAGCCAACAGCCGCTCCCGGTCGTCACCCAGACTGATCGTCCGGTGAGGGACACCCAAGCGTGCGGCGATATCGGCGGCAGTGAAGGCTTCCTGGCCGACCAGGTCATAGATTTTCCCAGCATGCGCCTCGGGCGTGCTGGCGACGACCGCAGCCGCTTCGGCCAGGTCGCCCCGGGCGACTGCGGCCAGCGCGCCGTCCCCGAACGCAGACTCCAGGCCGTCAGACGTCCAGCTCAGCAGCGCACCGAAGAGTTCCCCGTAAAGCCCATTGCGGAGAATCGTCCACGACAGGCCACTGGCCATGATCATCTTCTCGGTGGCCCGGTGCGCGAGTGCGAACCCGAGATGGTCCCCGGCCCCGGTCAGGCTCGTATAAACCACGTGCTCGACGCCATCCCGCACCGCAGCGTCCAAAACGGCCTGGTGACGTGAGATCACCTGGTCGTCTTCCGCGTAACCGGCAGAGACCAGAACCAGGGTCGAGATGCCGGTCAGGTCCAGGCTGCCGGGGTCGTCGAAGTCGAGGCGGCGCTGGTCACGGCTAGGGGTACGGCTTGCACCAATTGCCGGGACACCGATTTTCTTCAGCTCCGCAAGTGTCATTGAGGCCAGCTGACCGTTCGCTCCAGTCACCATGATCATGGGTTACATCCTCCTGCGCGGTTCTCTTCAGTAACTACAGTTAGAGCATGACGACACCAGGCAGAGCCCACAAGGAGGCAGTTTCGTGTCACTGACGCACACCGAAGTAACCCCATCCATGGCCGATCTGGACCCCTGCGGCCAGCCCAACCACCCGGACTGCGGGATCCGCGACGTCCTGGACCGGGTCGGCGATAAATGGTCGGTCTTGGTCATCGTTGAGCTCGCCAACGGCACCCGCCGCTTCCGTGAGCTGCAGCGTGCTATCGACGGCATCTCCCAGCGAATGCTGACCCTCACCGTCCGGCGGCTGGAGCGCGACGGTCTGGTGCTGCGCACCGTCTACCCGACCGTTCCCGCCCAGGTCGACTACCGGCTCACCGAGACCGGCGCCAGCCTCACTCACCTGGTGAAGGCTCTGGCCGACTGGTCACTGGAGCATCGAGACGGTATCGCCATCGCCCGACAGACCTACGATGCCGAACATCCTGAGAACGAGATCCGCTGACCCACTCAAATGAGACGCTGAGAGGCGGGGCCCACATCGCGCTAGCCATTTAATATGGTTGATATTCCTCGGAGCGATAACGCTCGGCGATCATTCCAGCTGATACTCGGCCGACTGATAGTAAAGGCAAGCAACCGGCCGGTGCATCGCAGCCGCGGAGAATCCGGTCATGCTCGACGGCGTGGACGCTCAATGGTAGTCAGGCAGGTCCAGGAGCCCGCTGTCGCCCTGATGGTCGTTGCGGTCTGGACGGTCCACCGGCACGGATTCTTCGCGACCAAGGGCGGCTGGGAGTACAACCTGGTCCTCGGCGCGGCTGCGGTGACCGTGGCGACGCTCGGCGCCGGGCAGCTCAGCGCAGACCACGTCTTGTTCACCGGCACTGGGATCGCCGGTCTCCTCTGCGGCTGGGCGGGATTGCTCATCGCAGTGCTCCTCGGTGTCGCCGGGGCGGTAGGCCAGCTCGCGATCTTCTTCCGACCGCCGGCGGCATCACGTAAATGAGGCGTGATCGCGGCGATTATCCTCCACCGTCCCCCCGCTTAGTTTTTGGGGCCCTTCCGCTGCGCCCGGATGGCCGTCACCACAAACGCCGCCGCCACTGCGAAGCACAGCACAACCGGCACTAGCCCCCACGAGACAGCATGGCTGACCGAGAACACGGAGGCGCCGGCCAGGAAGAACAGTGCTGCGCTGAGGTAGTTGCCTGTCGAGTCATTCATGATTTTCAGGCTATCAATCAGAGCGATGAGCGCGCCGCCTTTGAGGCTTCGAGGGGAAGTCCATGAACGGAGAGCCCGAACGGATCCATACGAGTTCGCCGACAGCGCCCGCTCGGATCGCTCCGCTCATAGCTCCCTGGTGCGGTGTTTCCTTGTACTTCCCCCACGCGGTGGCTGCCTCTGCTGCGCGCGGAGTTCAGAAGGGGCGGTGTTCGGCATCAACGATGAATTTGGTTTCTTCTCGGATGTCCGCCGCGAGCGCGAGTTGCGCTCCGAGTTCGCCCAGCGCTGGTGAGGTTTTGAATCCCTTTCCGGAGAATCCGGCCATGACGATCGCGCCCTCGATTGAGGGGTGCTTGCCGGCGTATTCGATCCGGGACCGGGTGTAGGCCTCGAAGTAGGGGTTGATCCTGACGGGGTAGTAGTCAAGGGATGGCAGGAGATTCCGGGCCAGGCTTCGCACAGCGGTCAGATCTTCTTCGGTGACTCGGAGATCTGCGGTATCCGGGGATTCGATGATCTTGTGATGGTCGAATCCGAGTCCGAGTTTCATCGCGGATCCGTCCGTGGTGGGAAGGCCGTACGAGTAGTTGGGGGCGGCCCTGATGTAGGGCACGATTCCGGCCAGTGATTGGCCTGGTTTGGGAAGGAACCATGTCGATAGCAGGCGGCGGGGTGCAAGGTACGGGGCCAGCTCCGGAACCAGTGTGGAGGTCCAGGCTCCGGCGGCGATCACGACGCGGTCGTAGGCTGTTTCGTCGTCCTGGGTTCGCACGATGACCTGCCGCCCGTGTTGGGCGATCTCGGTGACGCGGGACTCCGTGCGGATCCTCGCTCCGAGTGCCACGGCGGTTGCGGTGGCCGCCCGGATCGCGCGTTCTGGGTAGATCGTTCCGGCGTCCTTGTCCAGCACTGCGAACTCGTCTTCGGCGAGGGTGAAACTCGGAAACTTCCGCGTCGCCTCGTCCCGGCACAGCACTTGGGCTCTGCTGCCTAGCAGTTCCGCCGTTTCACGTGCTGTAGTGGATGCGGTGGTGTTGTCCTGGATGATGGTCAGTGCTCCGTCTAAGGCCCGCAGCCGGGTGCCGGCTTTCTCCTGTAGCTGGTTCCAGAGCGTGTGGGCCCGCTGAACCACGGGCACGTAGCGGAGGTCTTCGAGTTCGATGAATCGGAACAGCCGGGATTCGCCGCCGGCTGCACCTCGTGGGTGTCCGGGGCTGTAGAGCTCGTAACCCGTAGCAGGCACCCCGTGCTCGGCCAACTGCCACAAGACTTGAGAGCCGATGGTTCCGGTGCCCACGACGGCGACGCGAGGTTTTCTCATTCCATCCTCCTGAAGCTTAGAGTTCGTGTGATCAGCGCAGGCCGGCATAGAGATTGCGCTGCAAGGGCTTGCGCCCCAGCAGCAGCACAATGCCGATGGCAACAGCGATCACCCCGATGCCGGCGAAATAGGTGTTGTTCGGGATGGCTGCATAGATCTGCCCTAACAGGCCCGAGAGAGATGAGCCCAAGGCTAGTGTCAAGAAGTTCACTGCCACCATCTGAGCGGTGAACGCCGCAGGAGCGATCCGGGTCGCCAGGGCGAGTCCGATGGGTCCGACGAAGTTCTCCGAACTGCCAACGATCACCATGAACAGCAGAACCAGCAGCACGGGAATCGTTTCCTGGAACACCAGGGCTGAGATGATCAGGATGAAGACGAAGCCCAGCCCGATCTGGATCATGCCGAAAGCGAACTTCGCTCCCGCGCGTGGCTGCCGGTCTCCGAGCTTCTTCCACAGCGAGGCGATGAGCGGGGCTGCCAGGACGCCGGCAAGCGGGCTGACCATGGCAACCCAGCCGACCGGGAACGACCAGCCCCCGAGGTCCCTGTCCACTCGTTGCTGTACCAGGATCGAAACGGCCGTGAACTTCTGGAAAAGGAAGCCGAAGTAGAGTCCGGCGGCCAGGAACAGGGGAATGTAGGCGCCCACTCGCCGCTTCTCATCGCGAGTGACGTTCCGGGAAGTGAGCATCACGGCGAAATAGGCTGCGGCCGCGACCAGCGCGACGACGGTAGCGACGGTGGAGAGGTTCTCCGCGACCATCAGGCCCGTGGCCACGGCAAGCGCGATGACCACGGCGGCGCCCCCGCTGAAACCTAGTGCCAGGCGGGCACCTTTCCGTGAGAGCGGCCGGGTGACCTGGCTGGCGCGCTCGGGAAGATTGCGGGAGGAGAACACGTATTGGACCAGCGCCACGATCATCCCCACTGCTGCGAGGGCAAACCCTGGATGAAATCCCGCGGTCTGCTCCTGCACGAAGCCGGTCGCGAGGGGTCCGAGGACGGCTCCGGTGTTGATCGCCATGTAGAAGTAGGAGAATCCGGCGTCCCTCCGAGCGTCTGTCTCGCGCTCAAGGACGAATCCGACGATGGAGGTGACGTTCGTTTTGAGCGCGCCGGTCCCGAGGATGATCAGCACCAGGCCCACGGACAAGCCAGGCAGTCCGGGGATGAAGGCCAGGGCAAGGTGCCCGAGGGTGATGACGATTCCGCCGATCAGGACCAACCGTTTGGGGATGAGGACTCGTTCGCCCAGCCACGCCCCGACGAGCTGAGCAATGTAGACAGCTCCTCCATAGGCACCGACGATTCCCGCCGCCGCACCAGGGCTCAGCCCAAGGCCACCCTTCTCCAGTGAGTAGAGCAAGTAGAAGGCCAGAATGCTCTGCAAGCCGTAGAACGAAAAGCGTTCCCATAGCTCAGTGAACGCTATCCCTCCCACGCCCCGAGCACTAGACCGGGCATCGGCCTGAACGACGTCGTTGTCGATCGAAGTAGTCATCTTCCTTCTCCTCAGGGTGCGTCTTCGCTGGTGCCCAAGCGGCCGGTCAGTAGGTGGGGGGAGCCATCATCCACACGAGCGTGGCGGGCATGGTTCCGGTGACTTCGGCGACGCGATGGGGCTGGTCACTGCGGTAGTGCAGAGAATCCAGTGCTCCCAAGCGGCTCGTTGTTCCATCGACAGTGACCTCGACTTCGCCCTCGATGACCAGGAGGATCTCCTCCGAAGCTCCGTGCGTGTACGGTTCGACACCGGTGTTCCCGCCGGGTTCGAACTGTCCCAGGAGGACTTCAAGGTGGTCGAAATGCGCCGGGGAGATCTTGACCTTCGAGGCCCCGTTCCCGAATCGCTTCCGAGCGGCATCAACGAACCTCAGGACCGGACTACTCTCAGTGTTCGGCTCGTTGAAGAGGTCACCGACGTTGAGGCGGATCACCGCGCACACGCGCTGGAGCGTGGCGACGCTTCCCATCGCGATGCCCCGCTCGAGCTGCGAGAGGTAGCCAGTCGTGATGCCGGAGGCATCGGCGACTTCCCTCAACGTCATCTGCAAGGCCAGGCGCCGCTTCCGCAGCCGCTGTCCAAGTACATTTTCTTGCTGTGATCTAGATCCCACACAACGAGGCTATAATTTTGTTTACTCTCACGTCAACGGGTTTGAGTCGGATATTCCGTTGATTCGCGGCTGGCCCGCTACCCGGGCTCGGCCTCGCGCAAGCTGCAAAGCTGGTGGGGCTACCTGCTTGGGTTCGGTGCCGGCGGTTACCGCTGGGAGACGTCCTCTCTGGCCGGCTGGTCTGGTGAGGTCAGGCCGATATCGCCCACGGGGATGGTGGGCTGGTGGTGCGAGTGGTGGTTTCGGGTGATCAGGTATCCGAGGATGCCGCCGAGGATCAGGGCTGCGGCGATGAGGAGGAGGCCGTCGTTGTAGTTTCCGGTGGTGTCCTTGATGGCGCCTAGGACGGGCGGCAGGCCAAGGCCGGCGAGCTGTGCCACGGTGTTGATGATGGCGATGGATGCTGCGGCTGCCACGCCGATGATCTTCTCGGTGGTGACTGCCCAGAACACTGGCGTCAGGGCGAAGGTCAGTCCCACGGCAAGGATCAGCAGGACGTACGCGATGACGGGTGGGCTGTAGGGGGCCAGGGCGAGGCAGATGCCGGCGGTGATGAGGGGGAGGGCGAGGTGCTTGGATCGTTCCCCGGTCCGGTCGGAGCTGCGGCCGTTGAAGTGCATGAAGAAGATGGCGGCCAAAAACGGCACCGCGGAGAGGACCCCGACCAGGACGCTGGCGGAATGGGGGACCAGTTCCTTCAGGATCATCGGCATGAACAAGGTGACGCCGATCGTGCAGAAGGCCTGGAACAGCCATACTGCGGAAAGCCCGAGAACCGTGCGGTTAGCGATCGCTTTGTACCAGGGCACGTGGGCGCCGATGGTGGCGGTGGCGCGTTCCGCATCGAGGACGGCGAGCAGGTCATCTGCTTCGGTGCGGGAAAGCCATGGTGCCCTGTGTGGGGTATCGCGCATGACACGCAGGATCACGATTCCCAGGGCGATGGCGGGAAGTCCCTCGAGGAGGAATAGCCAGCGCCACCCGCTCACTCCCAGGAGGCCGTGCAGGTTCAGAAGCGCACCGCCCAATGGCAGGCCGATCACGGAGGCTCCTACCGAACCCATGTAGAAGAAGGACATGGCGCGGGCGCGGTGGGCTTGCGGGAACCATTGCGAGAGGTAGTAGATGATGCCTGGGGCGAAGCCTGCTTCGGCCGCGCCCAGGAGCAGCCTGAGGGTGTAGAGCTGCCAGGGTGCCTGGACTAGGCCTACCAGCGAGCTGACCAGTCCCCAGGAGATCATGATGCGGGCGATCCAGATGCGGGGGCCGACCTTGGTCATCAGCAGGTTGGAGGGGACTTCGAAGATCAGGTACGTGATGTAGAAGACGGAGACGCCGACCCCATACATGGTGGCCGTCATGCCCAGGTCGGCGTTCATGTCCAGCGCCGCGATGGAGATGTTCGTCTTGTCCAGGTTCGCGATGAAATAGCAGATGATCACCAGGGGGATGATCTTCACGTTCAGTTTGCGCAGTGTGGACGGTGCCAGGGTTGCGCTCATGGGGTCACCTCGTTGTGATGTGGGGAACGTTGTTTTTTGGGGGGCGGGAGTGGAGGTCACCACTCGGCGAAGGAGCCATCGGTGTGGCGCCACAGCGGGTTGCGCCAGCGGTGACCTTCCTTGGCCCGCTCGATGACGTAGTCCTCATTGATCTCCACGCCCAGGCCCGGACCGGAGGGGATCTTGACCATGCCGTCTGCGTAGTCGAAGACGCTGGGATCGGTGAGGTAGTCCAGGAGATCGTTGGACTGGTTGTAGTGGATGCCCAGGCTTTGTTCCTGGATTACCGCGTTGTAGCTGACGGCGTCCACGGCAAGGCAGGCCGCCAGGGCTATGGGGCCCAGGGGGCAGTGGGGTGCCAGGGCGATGTCGTAGGTCTCGGCCATGGCGGCGATCTTGCGAACTTCCGTGATGCCGCCGGCATGGGAGAGATCTGGCTGGATGATGTCCACCACCCCGGATTCCAGCACGTGGCGGAAGTCCCAGCGCGAATACAGCCGCTCTCCGAGTGCGATGGGTGTGGAGGACTCACGCAGCACGTCCGCGATGCCGTCCACGTGCTCGGAAAGCACCGGTTCTTCGATGAACATCAGGTGGTAGGGTTCCAGCTCGCGGAGCAGCACGCGGGCCATGGGCCGGTGAACCCTGCCGTGGAAGTCGACACCGATGCCGATGTTCGGGCCTACCGCGTCGCGGATCTCGGACACGTTGCGCACCACCCGCTCGACCTTGTCCCAGGTGTCGATGTACTGCAGTTCCTCGGGCCCGTTCATCTTCACGGCACTGAACCCGCGCGCCACGGCATCGCGGGCCTGGCCGGCGGTCTCACCCGGCCGGTCACCGCCGATCCATGAGTACACCTTGATGGCCTCGCGCAGTTGCCCTCCCAGCAACTCGTGCACGGGGACACCGAGTGCTTTGCCCTTGATGTCCCACAAGGCCTGGTCGAGTCCGGCAAGCGCGGACATGTGGATGCCGCCGCCCCGGTAGAAGCCCGAGCGGTACATGACCGTCCAGTGATCCTCGATGAGGCGCGGATCCTTGCCGATCAGGTAATCGCTGAGCTCCTCCACAGCCGCCGCGACGGTAGCCGCGCGGCCCTCAAGGACGGGCTCGCCCCAGCCGACCAGACCAGTGTCGGTCTCGATCTTGACGAAGAGCCACCGCGGCGGGACGGGGTAGGTGGTGATGGATTCGATCCTCATCGATACGTCGCCTTTCCAGCGCTGGATTGCGGATTTATGACCCGGTGTGGGCGTGCCATACCGTCATCAGGGAGGCCGCTCGGGCGGCGATCTCCTCGACAGCGCGGCCCGGCTTATACAGCCAGGAACCGATGCCTGCCCCGGCGGCTCCGGCCTCCAACCAGGCGATGAGCGTCTGGTCGTCGACACCGCCCACAGGCAGCAGAGCGGTGCCGGCCGGCAGGACTGAAGACCAGGCCTTCATCCCCGCGATTCCCACGGTCTCCGACGGGAAAATCTTCAAGGCGGTAGCGCCGGCGTCGAGCGCGGCGAATGCTTCGCTGGGTGTGGCCACGCCGGGATAGCTGGCCAGGCCCCGGGAGACCGTGGCCATGATGACCTCGTGGTTGGTGTTGGGGGAGACGATCAGCTGACCGCCCGCCTCCGCTACCTCCGCCACCTGTGTGCTGGTCAGGACGGTCCCGGCACCTACGTGGGCGTCATCTGGCAGATCTCCCCGTAGTCGGCTGATCGACTCCAGCGGGTCGGGGGAATTGAGCGGGACTTCAAGCATGCGGATACCGGCGCGGTAGAGTGCGCGGCCGACGGCTGGCGCCTCCCGGGGGCTGAGCCCGCGCAGGATGGCGATAAGTCCGGTGGAGGTGGCAGACACGGAAATCCTTAGGAAGAGGGGACGGTGGTCGTGAGCTGGGTGGTGGGCAGAAGGCCCCAGGCGCGGGCGACAGCCCGCAACCCGTCCAGGGCGGTGTCCTGGAACAACGGCACCTGCACTCCCTGAGCCAAGAGCGCGCGCTGGTACAAGCCGCCCAGAGGCCCGTCCGCACACAAGGCCATAGGGACTCCGAACTCCAAAGCTGCGGGGAGCATCGCGGCCGTCTCCTCACCGATCAGCAGACCGGAGAGGTAAGGGGAGACAGCGGCAGGGGCCAGTTCTCCGGCAAGGTACCGCGTCCGGGCGCTGAAGAGGCGGGCCGCGAACGGTTGGCCCGGGTGTGACAGCGAGTGCGTCACCCCGGCATTGAACGCGTCAGCCTGCACCTGCGGTGACAGGACAGGGTCCGGGCCGGCGTGACGGGCCGGGTCGCCCAGGATGGTGGCTTCCAGCAGGGCCGCGTGCAGCTCACCGGTCATGGTCGTGGTGAAGTCAACGATCTTGCCCTCGGCCACGCGAAGCCACTTGGTGTGCGTACCGGGAAGGATGAGTGTGGTCTCGGCCGGATGGCCCAGGCGGTCCAGGGCCCCGAGGACCTGAGTCTCTTCGCCACGGATGACATCGCTGGCACCCGTTGCATCCGTTGGGGTCTTCAGGCCGGGGACGATTCTGACCGCTGGACACGCACCGGGAACCGCTTCCGGCCGGAACGACCCGGCCTCGGCGGGGACCGGTAGGTCGAGACGACCTGCCCTCCACCAGCCGCCGTCGGCGCCGACCATCCCGCAGGCCAGCACGGGCACCTCCGACGCCCCCAAGCGGTCGCATAGTGCGGTCAGGGTTCGACGGAATGCCTGCTCGAGTTCTAACCCTTCAGCCGCCGCGGCCTCTCGAACAGCACGTACGCCATCGCGCGAAGTAGCGGCAGACACAACGGCCCCCTGGCAATCAAGCGACCAGGCCCGAAGGGAAGACGTGCCCCAGTCGAGTGCCACGAGCGCAGGCTGTCCGGGGGAGTAGAGGTGAGGCATGGACCGAAAATAGGCATCCCGTCCCACAGTGTTCAATCACGACCCATATAGTGGGATTCATGATGTTGATGCAGAACGACGGCCCGCCGCCGAAAGGTGCCCAGACCCTGCTGACCGGGCTCTCGCTGGTGCGTTTCGTTGCCGACGGCGCCAAGAAGGCCTCGGAACTCCAGAGCCTCACCGGGCTGCCGCGCAGCACGGTGCATCGGCTCTTGCAGGCGCTCAAGAGCGAGGGGTACCTGCGGGACACGCCCGAGGGTCTCAGTTTGGGGGCCACGCTGATCGAGCTCGGGTTCAGTGCCCTTTCCGGCAACCCTCTGGCCGCCGTCGCGAAACCTCATCTGGACGGTCTGGCGGCCCAAGTACTGGACACGGTGCACCTGGCTGTCCGCGACCATGACACCGTTCTCTACCTCGTCAAGATCCCAGGCCAACGAGGAGCGGACATGCGTTCCCAGGTTGGATCACGCATGCCGCTGACCCGCACAGGAATCGGCAAGGCCATGCTGCTGGACGAGGACCCCGCTGCCTGGGCGGAGCGCTGGCGCGTAGAAGTGCCGGCCGATGAGACCGCTGCTGCCCCGGCCTCCCGCACCGCAGGCGCCAAGGCCGAGGAAGACTTCATCGGGCGTATGCGCCACTACCGCAAGGGTGGTTACGCCTACGACATGGAAGAGAACGAACCCGGCATCCGCTGCGTCGCAGCCCCCGTCCGGGACGGCTCAGGAGCCGTCGTCGGGGCCATCAGCATCTCCGCCACCGCCCCCTACATGCCGGCAAACCGCATGCGCGACCTCCTTACCCCGGTGCAGGAGACTGCCACCACCATCTCGCGGGAAATCGGCTATGGACCGGCACGCTAGACCCTGGGCTCGCACTTGCCAGGGCGGGCAGGGATCCGGTCCAACCGTTGTCGTCGGACGCAGGATCCGGGGGCCATCCCAGGGTTACGCGAATCGCGGCGAAAGCTGAACACGGAGTCATCCATCCCCGGCCCCAGGTGCACCCCGCCTGGCCTGACGCAAGGCTGACTAGTGGCCCTCAGTAGGCCGGTCATTGACCTCAGAAGGTCCCCGCGTTCTGGCTGAGCAAGCCTCCCCGCGTGTTGCGGGGATCGGGCTGGGACAAGGCCCTGCAGAGGAGCGCCCCGAGGGGGTCCTGACGAACGTTCATGGGCGGGTTCGGCGGCCGCAAGTTTTGACATGGTGTGAGGTGGCTGACACTATATTCATCGACCTACCAACTGGTCGGTCGGTGAATTCTCGAGAGACGATGAGGTGCTCGTGCAACAGGACTCTGTGAAGATGGAGCGGCTGGGAACCGGGATTCCAGTGCTGGACCCGGCGGGGTCCACGAAGGGCCTGGCGCAGGGGAAACTGGGGCTGATGGCCTCGACGGTGATCGGCCTGGGTTCGACGGCGCCTCTGTACTCACTGGCCGCCACGCTGGGCTTCATCGTGATGGCTGCCGGCGCTCAGGCACCCGTGGCCTTGATCGCCGCTTTCGTCCCCATGTGCCTGACGGCCTTCGCGTACCGCGAGCTGAACACAGCGGTGCCTGATGCGGGGACGGCATTCACCTGGGCTTCCAAAGCCTTCGGGCCCCGCACGGGCTGGTTCGCGGGGTGGGGTGTCTTCGTGGCTGGCGTTATCGTGATGGCGAGCCAGTCGGAGGTGGCCTCACGATACTTCTTCCTGCTCCTGGGCGATGGCTCCCTGGCCACGTCGAAAGTGGTCGTGACGACGGTCGGGGCGATCATCATCGCCCTGATGACCTGGGTTTCCTACCGGGCCGTCGAGGCGGGGGCATTCGCCCAGTACGCCCTGATGATCCTGCAGTATCTGGCCATCATCGCGTTCTGCATCGGTCTGGGACTGGCGCTGCTCCATGGTGGCGGGACGCTGCCGTTCTCCTGGGAGTGGTTCAACCCCTTCGCCTCCGGCAACCCCGCCGGGTTCATGCAAGCGGTCCTGATCGCGATCTTCATCTACTGGGGATGGGACACCTGCCTGTCCCTGGCGGAAGAGACGAAGAACCCGCGGACTACCCCGGGTCTGGCAGCGCTGCTCTCCACCGTCACCCTGCTCATCACCTACATCGGTATGACCGTGCTGGCGATGATGTATGCCGGCACCGGCGCCTCGGGCAAGGGCCTGAGCAACCCGGCGGGTGCCGAGGATGTCTTCTACGGCCTGCGCGCTGATGCGCTGGGTCCGTACGGCTGGGTGCTCGTCTTCGCGGTCTTCGTCTCAGCCCTCTCAACCTGCCAGACGACGATCCTCCCGACCGCCCGAGGCACCTTCTCGATGGGGGTGTATAAGGCGTTGCCGCGCCGGTTCGCGGGCATCACCCCGAAGTACCAGACCCCGGGATTCTCCACGATGTTCATGGGCGTGGTCTCGATCCTCTTCTACGTCGGGATGACGATCATCAGCGGCGACATCCTCTCGGACACCATCGAATCGACGTCCCTGGCCGTGGCCCTCTACTACGCGATCACGTCCTTCGCCTGCATTGTGTACTTCCGCAGGAACCTCTTCGACAGCGCACGCAACACCCTGTTCCGCTTCGTCCTCCCACTGCTCGGTGGGCTCATGATGACCGCGGTCTTCATCGTCTCCGCCGCGAGCATGTTCAGCCCCGACTACGGCACGACGACGCTGCTGGGCACCTCGGGGACCTTCGTCATGGGCGTGGGCTCGCTCCTTCTGGGCTTGATCGTGATGGCTGTCTGGTCCCGGTTCCCAGGGGCACGTGAATTCTTCGCCGGACGATCCCTGAACCGTGACACCGAAGTCAAGGTCCCTGAGACCTACTGACAGCTGCCTGACAGCGGCCCGAGAACACGGCCACACGCCGTCGTCGGCCATCGCCGTGCCGCGGCCGTCCGGCCGCCCCGACCACCTCGCGCCTTCAACGCGAGGAAACACACAAGAAAGAAAGGGACATCATGTCCATGCATATCCTGATCCTCGGCGCCGGCGGCGTCGGTTCCGCCGCGGCCCACATCGCCTCACGCCGTCGCTTCTTCGAGAAGCTGACGATCGCGGACTATGACCCGGCCCGCCCCTCCGCCCTCATCGAGGCGATCGACGACCCCCGGTACTCCCCAGCGCAGGTGGACGCGTCCCAGGAGGCCTCGATCGTGGAACTGATCCAGCAGACCGGAGCCACCCACGTGCTCAACGCGGTGGACCCGCGATTCGTGATGCCGATCTTCAACGCCTGCCGTGCGGCCGGAGTCACCTATCTGGACATGGCCATGAGCCTGTCCGTGCGGGCCACCGAACGGCCCTTCGAAAAGACGAACATCATGCTCGGCGATGAGCAGTTCGCCGAATCCATCGAATGGGAGGACGCCGGGCAGCTGGCCCTGGTGGGCATCGGAGTCGAGCCCGGTCTCTCCGATGTGATGGCCCGCTATGCCGCCGATGAGCTGTTCGACGAGATCGACACGCTCTCTGTGCGCGACGGCGCGAACCTGACCGTCGATGGATACGACTTCGCACCCTCCTTCTCCATCTGGACCACCTTGGAGGAATGCCTCAACCCGCCCGTCATCTTCGACACGGACAAGGGCGGCTGGTACGCCGCCGAACCGTTCTCGGACCCCATCGTGTTCGACTTCCCCGAAGGTATCGGCGAAGTGGAATGCGTGAACGTGGAGCACGAGGAGGTCTCGCTGATGCCGCGCTGGATCGACGCGAAGAAGGTCGAGTTCAAGTACGGGCTCGGCAACGAGTTCATCGAGGTCCTCAAGACGATCGAAAAGCTGGGCCTGGCATCGACCGAACCGGTCAACGTGAAGGGCCAGCTGGTCTCGCCGCGCGACGTCGTGGCAGCCTGCCTGCCCGACCCGGCCACGCTCGGGCCTCTCATGAAGGGCAAGACCTGCGCAGGCGTCCACGTGACCGGCAAGCGCAAGGACGGCAAGGAAGGCGGCCTGTACCTGTACCACGTCGCCGACAACGAGGACACCATGGCCCGTGACAATTCTCAGGCCGTGGTGTGGCAGACGGCCATCAACCCCGTGGTCGCCCTGGAACTGCTGGCCAACGGAACCTGGTCCGGTGCCGGCGTGCTCGGCCCGGAAGCATTCGCAGCGAAGCCCTTCCTGGACCTGCTGGCCGCACCCGAGCCCGAGGGCTACGGCTCTGCCTGGGGCATCGTTGAGCGATAGACCATAGGATGTTCAGGCGGCACACATCGGGGGATGTGCCGCCTGAACATGACCACCCCGGCAAGGCCTTAGAGGACGGCGGACCGATGGATCAGAGCAAGCCCGAGCAGATCATCGACACCTACGTCACCATCCTCGCCGAAGCCGGGGTGAAACAGGCGACCATCGACGCCGTCGCCAGACGTTCGGGACTCTCCAAACCCGGGCTGCTTCACCACTACCGATCACGGGCCGATTTGGACGCAGCCCTCCTGAGCAGGCTGGAAAAGTTGGTCGATGACGACCTCCGTCAGATGCAGCACGCGCCCCAAGGAGCGGTGCACTACTACCTCTCCTCCTCCTTTGACGCAGGATCTCCGCTGGAACAGGCCGTGGTCGCTGCCACACGGCTGGCCCAAGCCGGGAACCTAGCCGCCGGTGAGGTCCTCCGCCGGGCCCGGGACCACTGGTACCGGATCCTCACCGACTACCTTGCCGATCCCCTCCTGGCCCGCCTGGTCCTCATGGCCGGAGATGGTGTCAGTTACCACACCGCCATCGCCGCCCCCGATGACGACTCCTTCACCCAACACACAGACATCAGTGCCCTCACGCACCTCATCCAGCAGCTCAACGACCACCCGAAGTAGGGGAGGGGGCGGTTCCACCGCCAAGCGAACAAAGTGATCGAGAAGAGGCTGATAGAGGTCCGTGGCGGATTCCCGCCGGGCTGCCGCTCTCACTGGGCGATCACGGAGGCCCGGATCGGCTCCCGAAAACCCAGGGGAGCGAGGGCCCGTGCAGGCGGAGCCTCACATCGGCCGGGCTCGACGCCCACGCGCGAACCTAGGACCCTTGGCGCAAGCCATCACGGAACACCGCTACAAAGACCACCCGCATAGGTATGGCATCGAATCTTCCGACTGTAATGACCCGCGCGCCACTGAGGTATATGAGGGCCCGCGGCGCCGTCAGAGTGGACTCCATCCTGTCGTCGTCACGCATACGGCTACCGGAGGATTCGTTGGAGTTTGGCGCACAGCAGATAGCGCCGGTGTCTCCAAGAAAGGGGTATCGGCGCATTGAAGGCCTACTTGGTTACGGAGAAAGGTCCGCAGATCTCATTTTCGCAAATATAAGAACCGCGAATACGCATAACCCCGCGAAGTTCCCAGTGATTCTCAACACTGATCCGGAGTCCCTACTCCAAACTATCGCCGCAACAGAGATTCCAGTCAAAATTATTGCTGCCGAGAGAAAGAAGCTTATCGTCGGCAAATATCGCTGACGCGATTCAGGAATCTTGCGCATCAAGCCTCTGATAAATAGAGTAAGAACGCAGATCATGCTCGCCGTCATAGCAGCAGCCCATGTAATGGTGGGGATGTTCACCGATACGATAGAAATCGATCCATTTGGATCGACGAATAGAGCTCCCCAAGCGGCTGCGCAGAAGATCAAGGCAATTAAACTAAGCGTGGCGGACAAGATAAGAGACCACGTCCGGATGCGAGGAGAGAGTGGCCCCACTGTAGGTCCCTCTTCAGGACCGCCCTTCGGCCAATCTTGTCGTTCCGTCAAATTCTCACTTCCACACCGGCTCCCACTCGCCTCCTGCTAAGAATAGCGAACAACTGGATATAGTTGCATGCCGCAAGTATCTAAGTGAGCACTCGCCTACCTTGTCCTACATTTGCACCTGGACTACTATCGCATAGTCAACAACACCACCGTGCTGATTAATCCGTTTTGTAACCACCCGGAGCGAACTATGTTCAAGGAAATACTTGCCGCGTCGGTCATCGGGGCCGTGGGCTTGACCGCTTCTGGCGCCCACACTGTAGGGCAAGATGCTCGTCTAGTGCCGTCAACTGGAACCCAGAAGGTAGAGACAACGAGCCTGCGGTACAGCGATGAGGAGGTCATCTCCTTCTTCGCCGCTGCAGCCGTCGTGCTGGGGGCCGTTGCCGCTATGGCGGGTGCGGTTGTTTTCGTGCTCTACACCCCCGTCAGCACTGCGACAGCGTATGACCGGCAACTGAACGCACTTGCGGTTGCAAAGTCTTTGGGCTGATTCAGGGGCTGCTGGTGAGACCTGCGCGGATGGTTGTGTTCTCCGGCGTTGCGATGGCGACGATCATCGTCACGGCGTTCTTTGCCGGGGTATTGGGAGCGATGCCAGCCACAGTCCTTAGCCAAGATAGGACCTCGAAAGTCACGACAGTCGCGTTCGTGCCGGAATCCTGGTCGTTCTTCACCAAAGAGCCTGACCCAACCGCCCTGATCGCCTTAGTCTCAACGGCCGACGGGCTGGAGCAGAAAGATCGCCTGGAGCCGCTTCCTCAGTCATTGGCGTCCAACGGGTTCGGGATCTCTTGTACGCAACGGTCTTACGATACGGAGAAAGCTCTCTACGCAGGCAAGGTCCAGAACTGGATCGACTGCGGAGGCATGACGAATAGTGAGTGCGTGTCGGCCGCCAAGGCTGGAGAGGCCCAGGCTCTGGACTCAGCCAAGGGAGCTCCGAACCTGTGCGGGCAATGGCTATTGGTTCAAGTTCACGTTGTCCCCTATGCCTCTCGTGAGGTGACCCCTTACGAGAGGCAGGCTTACAAGGCTGCGAAGGTGAGCGTCAGGTGCTGATGAACGTAGTGGATCGTGTTGGTGCGCAGCTGTTGCGGTTCAGATCAGCATCCATTCCAGCGCAGTCCGCCAGGGCCCTCCTGGCTGCCGCCACCCTGTCGGTTGTCTTGTTCACCCCGTGGGAACAGCTAACTCCTGAGATCGCCGGAATTGGGCGCCCGACATACTGTAAACCGCCAGTGAACCTCGGACTGTATTGCCTTGACCCCACTCCCGAAAAGTCGATCGCGCTGTGGATTGCCTCAGGTGTGCTTGTTCTGGTTATTTTGGGGGTGGTCCCTGCACTAAGCAGTCTGTTACACGCATGGGTAGTCTTTTCCATCTCCGTCGGGATCGGACTACCTGATGGCGGAGAGCAAGTAGCCCAGTTGGTTTCCGTCCTGGTGTTCTTGATGTGCATTGATGATTGGTCCTGGTGTGCATGGGTGCCGCGCACGGGAGAGGTCTTCGACACCGCCAGGCTGTCACGATACAGCGCCGGGATCCGCTGGGCAGGCTGGCTTGGGTTACGACTGCAAATGGCGTACATCTATCTGGATAGCGGCATCTCAAGACTCTCGCACGAAGATTGGCTGAACGGCTCAGCTATGTATTACTTCGTACGAGACCCGTCCTTTGGCGGTTCGGGCTTCGTTGGAGAGGCAGCCCGGTGGGCCAGCAGCTTTGACTTAGGAGTTGCCGGTCTCACCTGGACCCCCATTCTCATGGAGATCATGATCGCGGCAGTCGCACTGGCAGCATTCCCAAGGTTTCAGCCTACCTCCGGAACCAGCAAGGAATACATAAAAGGAAGCGAGTATGCAGCAGTAGCTCAATTTTCAAAGAAGACAAAAGCAAACTTTTATCAAGGCAGGTGGAGAAATGTCTTCTAGTGAAACCGTGGCTCTTGTGACGATCCTTACCGTTCTCGGCGCAATTTTCGTCGTCTGCGGGATCTTGGCGTTGGCAGGGCATCTGCCGATGAATCCTTTCGTAGGGATCCGTATTCCGTCGACCATGATGTCTGACGCAACGTGGAAGGCTGGTCATCACGCGGCTGGCCCCTACCTCATCGTCGGCGGCTTCTGCGCCTTTGCCGGCAGTGCTCTCGCTCTAGCAGTACCTTCAATCGGTGCCCTCGCATTGACCCTCATTCCCACTGCCGCAGTGTTGGTGTGCTTGACGATCGCGGTCATCCTTGCTTCACGCGCCGCGACAAGAGCATCCATTGAGTGAGTGCTCCTGCGACCGATTGCTGCCAAGCACCGGAATCACGCACGATGAGCTCCTGGAGAGATAATGAACGGCCCCGACAGCACCACCTCACGGTTCTGCTCGCTCGACGCAACAACTGGCGTCACCGGTATGCCATCGCCCAAGCCGAAGAGAAGCGCCTGGCGTTTCTCGAGCTCGAGGATGCTGAGATCGAGATCCGCCACCTGGCCCGGGGGCCTGGGGAAGGAGCTCGAGTATCGGGAGGCCGTCATCACCATCGGGGGCAGCTCCCAACGATCTGGGGATGCTCAACTATGTGGGGATCCGGATCGCAGGCGATGGCGCGGTACCGGACATCGTGGCCGTGGCGGACCGGATGACGCCCGGGCCGCACGAACACGGCGTGGCCCGGGCCCTGGCGGAGCTCGGCCTGCTCGGCTGAGCGGCCGTCGCTCCTCCCTCCGGCAGCCCTCCGGCAGCGGAACCCTTCCGGACGGATCCTTCGTCGGAAGGACGTTCAGACCTCATACCGGGTGCTGAGGTCCGTCCTCGCGCGGATCCATTCGGAGGTGCGTTCCAGACCTTCCCTCAGCGTGACCGAAGGCTCCCACCGGGTCAGGGCCGTCACCAGTGAATGGTCCGAGACCAGCCGGTGGACTTCGCTGCCGGCCGGCCGCTCGCGCTCGGCGTCGTGCTCCAGACGTGCCGAGGAACCCGTGATCTCCAGCAGGAGTGTCGCGAGATCGCCAATGGAGATCTCCCGGCCCGTGCCGAGATTGAGCACCTGCCCGACGGCTTCATCGGACTGGGCGATGGCCAGGAAGCCGGCCGCGGTGTCCGTGACGAAGGTGAAGTCCCGCGTGGGGGAGGTCGCACCGAGCCGGATCGTCTCAGCACCCGCATGCAATTGCTCCAGCACCGCCGGGATGATGGCCCGTGCGCTCTGCCGGGGACCATAGGTGTTGAACGGCCGGCAGACGGAGACCGGCGTGCCGAAGCTGTGGAAGTAGGACAGCGCCATCATGTCCGCCCCGATCTTGGAGGCCGAGTACGGTGACTGGGGCTGCAACGGGTGGCTTTCGGAGATCGGCACCGTCTGCGCGGTGCCGTACACCTCGCTGGTGGAGGTGTGGATGAGGCGGCGGACGCCGTGCTGCCGGGCCGCCTCGGCGATGTTGCGGGTTCCGGCCACGTTGGTCTGCACATAGGAGTCCGGTGCGACGTAGCTGTAGGGGATCCCGATGAGGGCGGCGAGGTGGAACACCGTGTCGGTGCCCCGCACGGTGTGGGAGACCAGATCCGCGTCGCGGACATCACCGCCCACCAGCTTGATTTGGTCCATGACCTCTGCGAGGTGTCCGTGCCGCCCGTAGGGCTTGTAATGCGCCAGCACCGTGACATCGGCTCCGGCGCGGACCAAGGCTTCGACAAGCGTGCTGCCGATGAACCCTTCGCCGCCTGTGACGACGACGGGGCGTGATTCCCAGAACGAGGTGGTCATAGGGATTCGTCTCCTTTTTCAGCGATGGCTGGTGGATGTGGAACGGGGATGCGGAGCGGTGTCGATGAGTTCTAGAGCCCAGTCGGCGAGGTCACGCGCGGCGGCATGGTGCGAACGGCGCTCACCCGGCCGGGGGGTTCCCGCGAGCAGGGTGTCGATGCCCTCCTCCAGCGAGGTGGCCGTCAGGTGCCTCTCTTCGAGCACCACCGCGGCCCGGTGCCGCGCGAACTCGGTGGCGTTGGCGAGCTGGTGGCCACCTGCGGAGTGCGGCAGCGGAACGACGACGGCGGGCAGGCCCAGATGCTCCAGTTCGGCCAGGGTGGCAGCGCCGGCGCGGGTGACAAAGACGTCAGCGGCGGCGTAGGCGAGGTCCATCCGGTCCAGATAGGCCACCTCGGACACCGTGCCGGAGACGGCGCTCCTGCTCGGCTGCCCACCGGTCTTGATGAGGAGATGCCGGTCCGGCCTGCCGTTCCACCGAGCTCCGAGTTCCGCCGCAGCCTGGTTGATCGCCCGGGAGCCCAGGCTTCCCCCGATCACGGCGATCACCACCGCAGATTCGGGCAGGCCGAAATGCCGTCGGGCCTCGGAACGCAGGGCCGCCCGGTCCAGCGTGGTGATCCCGGGCATGAGCGGCAGGCCCGTCACGCGGGCCCGGCGCAGGGGGCGCTCGCCCGGGTCCGGTGTGTTCCTCAGCGCCAGATGCGCACCGAGGACCCGGGCGAAGCGGTTGCTGAGTCCGAAGACCGCGTTGGATTCGTGGACCAGCAGGGGCAGCCGCAGGAGCGCTCCGCCGAGCAGGGCCGGTGCGCTGGGGTAACCTCCCATTCCCAGGACCAGATCCGCACCTACGTCTTTCAGGGCCCGGGCGGCCTGTGCCCCGGCCGTCACAAGCCGTCCCGGCAGACCCAGGGCGGCCCGGACTCCGATGGCTCCATGGATCCGGGAGGTGTGGAGCGGGTAGCCGTGGGCAGGGATGATCCTGGTCTCCATGCGGTCGTCGCTGCCGAAGAAGACCACCCGGTGCCCCCGTGCACTGAGTTCGTCGGCGACGGCCAGGGCGGGGTAGATGTGCCCGCCGGTGCCGCCCGCGGCGACCGCGATGACCTTGCGGTCCAGAGACCGTGCGCCGGGAGTGGAAGCCGGGGACTGTCGAATGGTGCTCATGGACCTCCATGTTTCCCAGCCGATGTGAGAGAGATGTGAGGAGGGCGACGGACCGGGACTATAGGCTGAAAACCATGAGAATCCTGATCGTCGACGACGAACCGCGCGTGCTCGAGGTGATCGCGGATGCCCTGGAATCTGAGGGCCATGAGATCTTCGCAGTGGGATCCGGTGAGGACGCGCTGGCGTCCCTGGAGCAGGCCGATCCGGACGCCATCGTGCTGGACGTCTCCTTGCCGGGGGTGTCCGGGCTGACGGTGGCATCGAGCCTGCGGGCGGTGGGAGACCGGACTCCCATCCTCATGCTCACCGCCCGCGCCGCGGTCTCGGAGCGGGTGGACGGACTGGACGCGGGCGCGGACGACTATCTCACCAAACCGTTCGACGTGGCCGAACTCAAAGCGAGGGTGCGTGCTCTGCTCCGCCGCGTGGAGCCACAGACAGAAGCGATGTTCAGCCACGATGACTTTGAGTTCGACCCTGTCGGACGCACGGGCGCCCGCGGGGGAAGGCCACTGACCTTCACTGCGACGGAGGCGGCGATCCTGGAGCTGTTCATGAGCAACCCGGGCCAGGTGCTGCCGAGGGCCACCATCAATGAGCACGTCTGGGGCGCCGACTACGGCGCACGGTCCAATTCGCTGACCGTGTACATCGGATACCTCCGCCAGAAACTGGAGGCCCAGGGCGGGGAACGTCTCATCCATACCGCGCAGGGGCTGGGCTACCGCTTCGGGTCCGCGCCATGACGGCCAGGGCCCCTTTGCGCAGACGATGGGGGCTCACCCGGTCCCTCACCGTGTCGATCACGGCCTGCCTGAGCGCTTTCCTGATCCTCGCCTTCCTGGGCGCCTACTGGCTCGTGGAGAACCAGAGCTACCGGACCCTGGACCTCACCCTCATCCGTGCCTCGAACGTCCTGGTGCTGCAAGACCAGCGCGGGGACCCCATCGACCGGAATCTCGACTGCCAATGGCTCAGCGCCGCGGCCTGCGCTCAGGCGGTGGGAACGGGGTATCCCGGGCCACCGGTTTTGCCGCTGCTGGAGGACTCCGAGCCGGTCCGCTCAGGTGCCAGTGCGCCCGTCTTCAGCACCGCCACCGTGCAAGGCCATCCGATGCGTCTCTACACTGCGCCGCTCTCCGGTGGGAAGGGTGTGGTGACCGTCGGATACCGGGCTGATGGCATCGAGCTCTCCCTGGAACGCACGCGCTGGCTGCTTCTGGCCGTGGGTGTGGTCGGAGTGGGCCTCAGCGCACTGAGCGGATATCTCCTGGCCCGAGCGAACCTCCGTGATCTCAACCGGGTCCGGCGCGTGGCGGAGGAGCTCACCCGGGAGCAGATGTCCACGGGGCGGATCGGGATGCCCGGCGATGACGAGCTGGCGCGGCTGTCCGCGACCTTTGACCAGATGGTGGATACGCTTCAGGACGCCGTGCGGGCCCAGAAACAGCTCGTGGCCGACGCCTCGCATGAACTCCGAACGCCGTTGACGGCCATCCGGGCGAATGCGGAGCTGGCATTGGACGGTGCGCTGGCACCGGAGCGGCGCCTCCGGGCGGGCCGCAACTTGCGGGGCGCCGTGGATGACATGACGGGCCTGGTCTCGGACATCGTGGATCTGGCGCGCGGGGATGAGCCGCTGTCCTTTCCGGAGGAACTGCGGCTGGATGAGGTCCTGGCCGAGGCGACCCGCTCCGTTCAAGGGGCCTGGCCGGAGCGCACGTTCGGGTTCAGGGCGGATCCCGCCATCATCACGGGCGATCACGAACGGCTCTTCAAGCTCTTCGCCAATCTGATCTCCAACGCGGCCAAGTACTCACCCCGGGAGGAGCCCGTGGACGTCTCCTTGCGGGTAGAGGGCGGCGCGGCCACGGTGTCGGTCCGGGATCATGGGCCCGGCGTCGACGAAGCCGAGCGGGAGCGGATCTTCGACCGCTTCTACCGGACGCCCTCGGCCCGGGCGGTGCCCGGGTCCGGCCTGGGGCTGGCCGTGGCCCAGCAGATCGCCGTCGAGCATGGGACCGCGGTGCGGGGGAGCTGGCCGGCGACCGGCGGCACCCTGATGTCCGTCAGCTTCCCCGCAGAAGGGCCGGGGACCGAAGGCTCGTCCACCTCAGGGTAGCGCCCGGGACCGTCAGCTGGCCCGGTGATCCCGGGCCGGGCCGCTCTGCGCCGGTCTACCGGACGGTACGGGCGCGCCCGCCCCGTGCGCGGTCAGGGGCTGGTCCCGTGCCATGGCGCCGAAGACCGCCGTGGCTTCGGGGGAGGGCACCACGCGGTTGGGGTCCTGAGGTGCGGGCTGCCAGGGCATGGTCAGGACCGTGACGTCCTTCCCCGCCACGTGGGAGATGCGGGTTCCCAGGGAAGCCAGCGCCGTGACGGAACCGAGGTCCCGGTCCACCGTCAGAGACTTCGTCACGGCGTCCAGGAAGCCGTAGAGCCGGTCAGGCCGCGTGAGGAGGTTCTCGCCCCGCACCCTGTCAGCAATCGCCCGGATCACTTCCTGCTGGTGTCCGAGCCGGGCGATATCCGAACCGTCTCCGATGGCATGCCGCACGCGGGCCCAGGCCAGGGCCTGACGGCCGTTGAGCAGCTGTTCACCGGCGGGCAGGTCGAGCTGGGCGGAGGAGTCGCGCAGGGGTGCGGGAAGGCGGACGGGAACCCCGCCCAGGGCGTCGATCACGTCAGAGAACCCGTCGAAATCCACCAGCAGGAAGTGATCGATGCTCACGCCGGTGAGTGTCTCGACCGCGGAGACGGAACAGGCCGGTCCGTGGTTCAGCGCAGCATTGATCATGCCTTCGCCGCCTGGGAGGGAATTCTCCGCCGCCGCGCAGGAGGGCAGCCGCATCAGGGTGTCCCGGGGTATCTGCACGGCATCGATGCGGGCATCATGCTCGGCCAGGTGGACCAGCATCATGGAATCGCTGCGCCGCGTCCCATCGTCCTCACCGTAGCCGGGCTCCCGGAGCTTGCGCGCATCGGAACCCAGCACGAGGATGTTCAGCCCTTCGGAACTCGTGATGACCGCTTCACCTCCGGGGTGCAGTGTGGCGGTGGTGATGTTGCCTTGCATCCGTATCAGCACTGCGGCCGCCATGGCCGCCAGCGCGAGGGTGAGGACGCCAGTGAACAGTGCGATCGCCCGCACCAGGCGCCGACGGCGTCGCGGACCGGGTGCCTTACCATGACGCGGCACCGTGTTCGCGGCCGGGGCACCCTGCCCGGCTCTGCTGACGTTCCCGGAGAGTTTATTCATAGCCAGCCATAGTGGCCGAGGGATGTGAAAGAGATGTGAGAGCAGCGCCTCAGTGCCGGGAATCGTCGGCCTTACGGGCAAGGTGCAGGGTCAGATATGCCACCTCGTCCTCCGTGAGTTCCTGATCCAGGCGCAGTTCCAGCACCGACTGGAGCTTGACCGCCGTCGCGCAGTGTGCCGGGTGCGTCAGCGGCCCTGGCCCTGAGGCGCACGAGGGCTACGGGGACTCCGGAGGCCCGCAACGAGAACAATGACAAGGATCCCCATGGTCACAGCAATCGTAGGAGTCAGCGCTGCACCGAGGAAGGTGTCTGCGGTCAGGACGACCGCAGGCAGAGCGGAGATGATGAAAGCGGACGCAAGCGGTTTGGCTTTAGTGATTCCCCACTGAAGCAGGAGGATTGGCAGGCTGATGCTGATCACTGAGATGCCTGCCGCGCCAAGAAGAGCTTGGACGCTCTGGTGTGCATCCAGAACAGTGGGCAGGGCGATGACGCCGCAGAGGATCCAGGCCAGGTGGAAGCGAGCTGCGCTGATGCTCAAAGCGTCAATGCCACGGCCGGCAAGGCGCCGGGAAATCAAAAGCACGCCTGCCGCGCAGGCGCCGGCGATCGTGCTGAGCAGGATTCCAGTGATTCTCAGTGCAGGTTCAACGGTAGCGACGGCAAAGACGCTCACGGCAACGGCTCCCGCTGCCAGGAGCACAATCGTGGGGTGCAGGAGCGCACGGGTCTTATTGGTTCCGCTGAGCATCGCCAGGGCGACCGCGATTGGGCCCAGCCCGGTCTCGATGACGCTGGCAGCTGTTGCCGGGACGAGGGTAGCGGCAACGTAGAAGCAGGCGAAAGCCCCCGCTGTAACCAGGTTCAACACCAGGATCTCGGATCGGCTCATACGTGGCGCCGGGCCAGCGGCGGCTGTCGTTTGCCTCGTGGTGACGGCCTTAGCGACCACCCCGATGCCAGCGGCAAGCAGGAACGCCGTGAATGTGGAGAAGGTCCCCAGGGCGGGGGAGATGGTGTGAGAGACCAACGCGGTCCCGATGCCCTGCCAGATAACGGCGACGGCGACGATTGCAGCCCCTGCGGTGGCGGTCTTCTTAACCGATAGGGGGGAGCGGTCTTTAGCTGGTGTGGTTGTTGTCACGGGAGAGTCCTTGTGGGGGCCTAGATGTGAGTCGGCTGGCGTTGGGCGTGCCGGGTTTGGTGGGCAGCAGTGAGCTGGTTGACGACGCGCTCAGCTTGCATAACGGCGGTGCGGACATAGTTCACGACAGGGAACCGGGAAGCGGTTGGGGCGCCGACCGCCCAGGCCCGGCTTCTGGCGGCACCCGGTATCTGGATGCTCAGGTCCACTGCTACGGGAAGGTTCCCGGTCGGTGTTCCGGTCGTAATGCCATCAGCGCTTAGTGCCCAGGGGGAGCCTTCGTGGCCAAGCGCGCTCACCACGGCATCGAATGTTTCATACGACCCCGTGCTCCAGCGGGCGATCCAGCGTCCTTCCTCTCGGCGTAGGGTCTGCGGCATGCCACGGATGGTGAATAGCCCCTGCTCGGCTCCTCTGATGAGTTCTTGAGCGCTTTCGGCCGGTATGGCTGAGACGAAGCGGTTGAGGTACCGGGCGGTGATGGCTTTGAGGCGCTTGACCGTGGCCAGAGGTAGTACCGGCCAGAGCAGGTTCGCCTGTTCGATCATGGGCCCCACCAGATCCTGCCAGCTATTGCGTCCCGTACGTGCCGCGGCAAGTTCAGCGCCAAGAAGCACGAGAGAATCGTGGGGGACAGGAGTGCCTAGCTCAGTCGCGCCAGGGAGTGCGCTGAGGATATGGCGCAGAAATTTCTCAGGGTGCTCCGAGGCGCACAGGAAGTTAATGAAAGCTTCGTGTTCAGTGTCCGGCGCGGTCGTCCCGGCCCACTGGAGGGCCAGATCTGTCCTGACGGAGGGGAGCTGCCCTGAGCGGCTGGCCATGACTGTGGACGCCTGATTCCGGAGGCATGTCTTGACGGCATCGACCGCGGAGAGCTTTGACCCTAAAACCAGAACTCGGGCTCCGGGTATGGCGGCGAGGAATTGCGAGAAATCTGTGGAGTACGGTGAAGTGAAATAATCGTCGGCGCATGCTGCCGGAAGGGTTGGCAGGGTCCGTGCCCGGCCTGGTCCTGTGCAGAGGATGACGTGATCGGCTTTCACGGCTCTGCCAGAGGCAAGGCTGATCCTCGGGCGGCCTAAAGGTTCCAGGGCGACTGCGGTGGCCGTATCGCGAACCGTAGTCACCGTAGTACCCCGTTCGTCGAACTGTCGAAGGGTGGCATCGAAAGTCTCCGTGAGGTAGCGGCCGAAAGTGGCACGACCGGTGAATGTGATTTTCGGGTCAGCGCCTCGTCGGGCAAGCCAGTTCGTGTAATGCTGTGGGTCTCCGGGAATCAGTGACATCGTGTCGTTACTGGTGTTGGCCAGGTGCCAGTCGGCTGCCCCGGTGAACGCCTCGGAACAACCGGGAATGCCCTGACTGATGATCGAGATCTCGGCAGGCTTCATTGTCAGCAACTGTTGAAGGACCGCTGTTCCGGCAACGCCTGCACCAATGAGTGCGATATGCATGACGGTTCCCCTCAGTCGCGGGAAGGAACGGCAGGCGTGATCGTGAACAGGGCACCATCCAGTTCCAAACGTCGTGTCGTGCGGAGGTCTCGCGAGACCGCTTCGGTGCTCGCTCCAGCGAAGAAGACCAGCCCGTGGGAGGCAGTGGTGACCCGGTTGTGAAGATCGATGGCCTCGCCTGGTTCCGGTTGCCGGGCGACCATCGAGAACGTCGGCAGCCGTTCGAGCAGCTCCCAATGCGTACTCTCCAGGACCCCGGAATGGGTGGGCTGTGGCATGTGCCAGGCCACGCACTGGTCTGGACGGCCGCGCTCCTTGCTCACAGCAGCTGTCTGAACGCTGTGGGTGAGGCTCTCGGCCCAGAGGGAGATCTGGCTGAAGCCGCGTGCCGGCAAATAGACGTCGTCTGGGACGACCGGCCCCATGGAGCGGCCGTTGTACTCGATCAGCACCCAGCCTTGCGGGGTCAAACGCATCTCGGTGTGGGACGCTCCAAAACGCACCCCGAGGGCTTCATTGACTGCGACGGCGAAGTCCTTGGCTGATTCGAACAACTCACCGATCTCCGGCAAGGTGATCGCGCTGTAGATGTGGGGTCGGCCGTCCTGTTCCACCAGCCCATAGACGAAGAACTCAGTCACGAGATGTTCTCCCTCAGTGGTGACTGTGTTGATGAAGTACTGGTCCCCCACGATCCGCTCCTGCACGATACAGCTCGTGTTCCGGACACCCAGCAGATTCACCTGGCCGAGAAGACCGGAGACGACCTCACGGATCTCCTCCTCGGAGTGGCAGATGATGCAGGAATCGCTGCCGGCGCTGGAGGCAGGCTTGACCACCACACCATTGCCCAAACTTGCCAGTTCGGATTGAATCGCCTCGATCTGGTCGGTAGACGTGACACGCCACGACCGCGGAACCCGCAGCCCAGCCTCACCACACGCCTGGACCATTGCGTCCTTGTCACGCCGCTCCCATATCAAGGCAGGCTCATTGCAGGGCACGTCCAGCTGAGCAGCAAGCGTCTCCGCGGCCACAACTCCATAGTCGCTCCCAGCAATAATGTGATCAAAGCCACCAGCAAGAGCCAGATCCAGCAAGGCAGGCTCTAGGACGATTTCCGTCCAAGCCTCCGCGGCCGCGGCTGGTTCGTCCTGGAAATAGGACACGACGTCGTGTCCCCGGTTCTCAAGGTGGGAGACAAGCTCCGGGCCGCTGGAGAGCGGATCAATGACAAGCACACGCATAACATTCCCCAATAGTTGAATAACTCCTGGTCTCTAGCCAGGACCGCCCGCGAGGCTACGTGCAACCACCTTTGGTTTCCAGTCAAGAACCGCGGAAGCGCGAAACATACCGACTGAATGTGACTGGTGCCACTCGGAACCTTGATGCACGTTCTTCTCGGAATGGTTAAACCTCGCTCGGAAAAAGGAATCGCCTGCACCTAGGACACACCACTTGTATCTGAAGCAATCTCTTGAACCACGAACCCAGAGGTCAGGAAGGGGAGGCCGCCTAGCGGTGGACTTCGTCCCTGCTAAACAGTTCAGGTGGTCGAGCAGGAAACGTGGAGGTAGACAACGGTCCACGTCAGATAATCGGCAATGACGACTTGCCCTTAAATGTTGACCAGGATCGAGCTGCGCGGTCAACCCGAGCACTCGGCAAGAGACCCTGAACCTTTCCTCGCACGACCCCTCGGCCGGATGGCGCTGTGTTCATTTGCAAATTCCGTTTGACCAGCAGATATGTATCCTTCCGGGCATGGACACCACCCACACCACGGATACCAGCTTCATGCCCCTGCTCCTTGCAATCGTGAGCGCAGCATTTGGAAGTGCAGGTCTTGTCTCGCCGTTGATCACGATGCTGGGGGAGCGCGCTCGTCAATCGAAATCGAGGAGATTCCTGGAGGAAGCGAAAGTTGCACGCGAAGTATCCCCAAAAAATTCGGCCGCATCGGATGTTCTCGATCAAGCGATCATCACTGAAACTCTGCGTCTGACCGCCGCGGTGTTTCTGCGGAAGACCGCCATCCAACAATTCGTATTCTGGGGCCTGATCGGTTCCCTCGGACTCGCACTGTCACTCATCTTCTTCCTGACGATAGTGGAGTCGGGGTACCCGAATCCCAACCAAGACCTCCTAAACACCTGCGCGGTTCTTTCCATCTTGCTTCCAGCGGTTATCGGCATCCTGTTCTGCTGGCGAGCCGAAGAGGATCGAAGTTGCTTGACAAATTTGTCTCCGAGAAACTTCTCGAGACCCCCATAGTTGATGCAGACACGGAGTACGAACGTGCACAATCCCTACACCAGGTAAACCCCGAGGATCGCTCGTGGCGAGGAATCGTGAAGTACAAGTTCACAGGACATGGCCCGATTGCTCCGAGGCGGGGCTTCGGCTGGCGAAACAAGTAGAGCAGCCAGGGAGCGAGGGCAATTACCTCAGAGGGCCGACCCGCCTGTACCTCTAGGAGCCTCTCGGCCCCATCGTTGCTGTGCGGCCGGCGGGAAATCCCGGCGGCGGCTCCGATCACGGACCACGGGACGTTTTCTGCCCGGGCCACTGTGACTGCTACGTCGAGAGCGACTTCGGCGTCTCTGACGGCCTGGCAGGAGGACTTGATGCCTTGGACGAGGACCTCCGGCGCCGCGTGCCGGGCCCATTCGGCATGCATCAGCCTTTCAACGTCCGGTCGTTCGTCGACGTCGGCCGGATCATCGCTTTCGGGGGTGGCGGCGAGGGCGCCACGTGACCATCGGTCGTCACTTATTGAGATGGACTTCTGGCGACGTTCGCAACGGGTCCCGCTAGATCGTCTCAAGCGATCCATTGTGATGCCCCAAGACACCTGGTGTGACAGCTCCGGAAGAAGGAGCCCCACCAGGTGTCGCTCAACGCGACCGGCGGACGTATGCGGAGCCGATCTCCACGTTGCTTTCCCAGAGCTTTGCCCAGCGTGGCGAGCCTATCTTCGCAAATATGGGCTTCATCACAAGTAGAAAAATCTTGCTGGGCTTCAACACCATGGCCAGGGTTCAAATATCTCCCAGATACGACCAGGTCGGTAACACTGGCCGGATCAATTTCATCCGAGTCTACCAGGGTCAGGAGGCAAAACAGCATCGCGCGGGGGCGGTCCTGGTAATCGACCCCGCCGATGGCGACCTCCTCGCCGCTGGCGGGGGCAAGGAACACCTGTGTGGCTCAGGTCCTCTTTACGTCTCACGGACGTCTCACTAGACAGGTCTGACCCTGAACATGAAGCCTGACTCAGACTGCTTTCTCGTGAATGAGGACGGTCTTGCCGATCGTCGTTCCGGAACGCAGGTCCTCGAGCACGGATGCGCCGTTCCGGATGGGTTCGGCAGCGGTCACCTCAACACGGATCGTTCCGTCCGCCACCAGATGCAACGCCCGGTCGAGATACTCGCCGACGAGCTCTGGATGAGCTGCAGCGAGCGCGCCGAGGTTGAATCCGAGAATGCTTTTGCCGCCAAACCACAAGCTGTTGCTGCTGATGTACTGGTCTCCGGCCTGCGCGGCGTCGCCGACGACCAGAAGGCGACCCTCGAAGGCGAGCAGATCGATGCTGAGCGCACGGGTCGGGCCGCTGACCGGGTCGGCGATGACATCAAACCGTTCGTCCAGGTGCTGCTCGAGCTCCGAGCGCAGCCAGACCTCGTCATATCCGAGGTCGAGCGCATGCTGACGCTTCTCCTCACGTCCGACGACGCCCACCACCCGCCCTGCGCCACAGTGTTTGGCTACCTGTCCGATTTGCGAACCGAGGCCGCCGGCAGCGGCGTGGACCAGAACGCTCTCCCCCGGGTGGAGCTTCGCAAGGCGTTCGATCACGAGCAGCGCCGTGGTGGTGTTGGACGGCACTGCGGCAGCCACGACGGGAGACAGCCCCGCCGGGACCGGCTTGATCAGATGCTCGTTGGTCACGGCGATCCGACCGTATGCACCTCCACCGTTGATGGTCAGTGCCGCGACGGGCACTCCTGCTTCCGCCGCACCTTCCCGGGGTTCGTTCCCGACCAGATAGCCGACTGCTTCGATGCCCGGCGTCCAGGGCAGCGGCAGTTCAGGGACGAAGCCACCCGCGAAAAGGGCCTCGACGTAATTCGCGCCGGCATGGGTGACCTCGATCGCGACCTGCCCTTCCTCGGGCACGGGCGGTTCCGCATCTCGGTAGCTCAGGGTCCCGGCACCGGTGTAGTCAGTGATCTGAAGCGCTTTCATCGTCATACTCCTTCGCTCGTCATGTACGCTGGCCACACTAGCAGACAGCTGATACATGACAGGGTACGATGACAATGATGATGCGGGAACTCGGGACAACCGGACGGACGGTCTCCCCCCTGGGGCTGGGGTGCATGGGAATGAGCTGGGGTTACGCGGAAAGCAGCCGCGACGACGCCGAGTCCACGGCGGTGATCCACGCGGCGGTTGATCAGGGGGTCGACTTCTTCGACACGGCGCGCGTGTACGGCGACGGCCACAACGAGCGGCTGGTCGGCAGAGCGCTGAAAGAACGATCAGATGTCGTGGTGGCCACGAAGGGCGGGCTCGTCGTCGATGACCTCGCGACACACACGATGCGGCGGGAGGCCACTCCGGATTCGCTGCGGCGCCAGGTCGAGGAAAGCCTGTCGCATCTGGGACGCGAGGTCATCGACCTGTACTACTTGCATCGAATCGACCCTGCCGTCCCCCTGGAGGACAGCTGGGGTGCTCTGGCAGACCTGGTCTCGCAGGGAAAGATCCGCTGGCTGGGCCTGTCGGAGGTCAGCACGTCTGAAGCCGCACGCGCCCATGCGATCCACCCCGTCACAGCGATCCAGTCCGAACTGTCTTTGTGGACCCGCGACGCCCAAGGGATCCCTTCGGCAGGCCATGACGTACGGCCCGGGACCGCGGGATCTGCGGGCGCGCCTGGGGGAGACGTGGTGGGCTGGACCGCGGCGCACGGCGCAAGCTTCGTGCCCTTCGCCCCTCTCGGCCGAGGTTTCCTGACTGACAGCATCGACGTCGGCAAGCTCGATGACGACGACTTCCGCAAAACCAATCCTCGATTTCAGCCCGAGGCGCTGGAACACAACCGGTTCATCACCACGGCCGTGCGCCGGATCGCCACGACACACGACGCGTCACCTGCACAGGTTTCCCTGGCCTGGGTTCTGGGTCAAGGACCCCAAGTACTGCCGATTCCAGGAACCCGCACACGACGCCACCTCATGGACAACCTCGGAGCTATCGATGTCCGCCTCAGCGCGACCGAAACCGCTGAGCTCGACGACCTCGGGCCTGCTCGCGGAAGCCGCTACTAGCCGACGTCAGGAGGAGCTGGGCGGTAGACGGGATGACCCGCTCGCAGGATTCGACGTCCAGGCCGATGCTTCTTCGAAAGGAAAATGCGACCCCTACGGACGACGAGTCGTGAGCGATCGACACGGTGAGATCTGCGCGGCGCTCGTCACCCGGGACGAGAACAGGCTTGCCGTGCTGCGCTCGTGCGAGTGATGGGATATCGGTTGAAGTCAGCGAAGCCCACATCTCAGTCGCGACGGCGACCATCTCGGCGGACACCAAAGACTCCACGCGAGCGGAACGAGCATTCGGCGCCGGCGGCCCCACCTGGCGGCGCCGGTCTTCGCACTGTTTCCCTCCGATCGCCCGCAGAAGAGCATCGATTCGGCGATGAACCAGATCCTCCAACGCCCCGCCGATCGCCCTTCGACAGCTCCGGGCCGCGGGATGCAATGCTCTAATCGCCGTCCCGATCACGCACCGCTGACGCCGCGCGCAGAAGCAGCTCCTTCCAGACAGCCACTTCGCTCTCGGTGAAGGCATCCCGCAGGCGCTGTTCGACAGCCCGCGCGCTGGCATCAGCTCTCAGCACCAGCGCTTCACCGCTCGGCGTCAACGACACCAGGAGGACCTTGGAATGAATCTCCGAATGAACACGGTCCACGAGCCTCTTGGCCTCAAGCTTCGACAAGACCGTGGCCATCGTCTGAGGCGTCACAGCGGCCGTGCGGGCCAGCATCGCCGCCGACTGCTCGGGAACGTAATACAGCGCCATCAAGGTCGCGTACTGCGCCACGCTCAGATCGAAATCACGGAGAGCTCGCGCCTTCTCGGCCATGAGCGTCTGCTCAGCGAATTTCAGATAGGTGCCGAGCCTGGAGTCCAGATCCTCCTCGAACGCGGCCTGGCCACGTCGCGGAGCCGACAGCCGCGGTTGATTGGAAGCACTCTTCGCGTTCGTAGCAGGCATCTTATTATGCTACTGCATCTGCTTCTTCACAGGCCTATGGCGCAGCTGAAGATCTGATTTCGCTAGTTTAGACCGAAGGGCGCCGAGGCGAGGGCGTGGCCACTCTTGCGCCCAAGAATTCCCTCCTTCACCAGCACCTTCAGCAGAGGGACCGGCTGCCGGGAAAAATTGGATTCGCGCTCGGCCAACCACTCCTGGATTGCCAGAACCACATCGAGACTGATCAGGTCGGAACCCAGCGGCAGCCGAAATTCCTTGCGCGTGTACTGATCCAGGGCCCGGATATCGATGTCCTGCAGCATTCGGCGGCAAAACCGCCGCGGCACCTTCTTGTTCAAAGCCCACCTCGCGCAACGGTACAACTCCACCTGGGATCAAGAGCTCGCCGTTAAGCAGCAGTGCCCTGAAATCCGCCCAAGCGTCGTCGCGCGCCAAGTTCATATCAGCCTCCGCTTCGGAGCTCACTGACCTCATTGTCTGATTGCTGATAAATGACAGATATCTGCTACATTGTGCTCAATGGACGAAGGCGACGCAATTGAACCAGACCGATGTTGTCGTCGTGGGATGGAACTCGGGGGCTCTCGTGACCTCGGTGCCACCGCCGCGCCGGGCTCGGTCCTCAGGCTTGGTCGTCGGCCTCACTACTACCTCGTCCGCCCCGATGGGCACATCATCGCCGAGGGCGCCCTCGGTAGAGACGGTGCCATTCCACCGCACGTCCTGAGTGCAAGACAGGACCCGTCACGCGGCCTGTCCGACAACAAGAAAGGTGACTAACGCCCCATGTCCCAGCCAACCTCAGTGAAACTCAGCGCGCGAGAACGATGGAAACTCATCGCGCTTCTGGGTGCCAGCTTCACCCTCGCCGTGGACTTCTCAGTCCTGAACGTCGCGCTCCCCGACATCGGACGAGACGTCGGAATCTCCGCAGCTGATCTGCAGTGGGTCATCACGGCATTCGCCCTGCCGGCCGCCGGTTTCGGGCTGCTGTTCGGACGACTGGGGGATCTCGTCGGTCGGCGTTTGCTCTTTGCGATTGGCATGATCCTGCTCGGTGGTGGCAGCCTCATCGGCGGAATCGCATCAACCAGCTGGATCCTCATCGGCGCCCGGATCGTGCAGGGCTTCGGCGCAGCCGCTGTCGCGCCGACCGCGCTGTCACTGCTCACGACCTCGTTCGAGGAAGGGCCCCGCCGGGCCAGAGCCCTCGGTATCAACGGCGCTCTGATTTCTGCCGGCTTCACCGTCGGCGCGCTTCTTGGCGGTGTCTTGACCACGGGGCTCAACTGGAGGTGGGCGTTCTTCATCAACGTTCCGGTCGCAGCGTTGATCCTGGTCATGACTCCCATCCTGTTTCAGGAATCCCGGCCGGAGACCAAACCCCGTTTGGATCTCACCGGTTCCGTTCTCATCAGTGCCGGCCTTGCTGCGCTCGTGTACGGGCTGACGGTTGCTGGTCAGACCGGCCTCACCACCGGCGCTCCCTACCCATGGCTCGCGGCAGGGATCGTTTTGCTCGTGATCTTCGGATGGGTTGAAACCCGGGTCGCCTCGCCGCTGGTCGCCGTGCAGATTCTGCGCAGGAGGACGGTTGCTCTCGGCAACCTGGCCGGCCTCACGACGTTCTCCATGATGTCTTCACTCACCTTCCTGCTGACCCTCTATCTTCAGGACGTTCTGCTGCTCAACGCGCTGATCACCGGTCTCATCGTGGCTGTCATCGGTATCGTCTCGATCATCGCAGCCAATTTCGTGCCGAAGATCATCGGCCGCTTCGGGCAGAAAGCCCTTCTGGTCACGGCCCTGGTCTTCCAAGGCGTCGGGACGCTCATGCTGGCGTTCGCCGGACCGAACATGGCATCCCTCGTCCTCATCCTCACCGGAATCGTCGTCGGCGCGATCGGGCATATCGGCTCAATCATCGGCTTCATGGTCACGGCCACCTCCGGGCTGCCTGATGACGAGCAAGGGCTCGCAACAGGTCTCACCACGACCAGTCAGCAAGTCGGGCTCGCCTTGGGTACCCCGATCATGGCATCGATTCTCGCCGCGGCCGCGTCGACCGGCGGTTCCAGCCACGCGAACGACCTCCTGCGTGGCCTGACAGTTGCGATCGGAGCCAACGGGGTGGCCGTCCTTGTGGTTGGCGTGATCGTCGCCGTATTCCTTCCCGGACAAAGGGCTGCTTCTGTGGGAGTCCCTGCCATGGTCGAAATCTCCTCACCAGTCCCTGAGGAAACTCGCCAGTAGGTCGAGGGTTCCCCGGGAAGGGGAGCCGGCAGAGATCGGGCCTACGTCCCGTCCTCTTGAGTGATGCCAAGGATTGCTTGTCGGTGCTGCTTGGAGAGGTGCCACACATTCGCGATGCCGCACGAACGTCGGCCGCAAGATTCCGGTTCCAGCCCAATCACCCCTCGAGGAGGACTGATGTCGCAAAAAACAACTGAGAGAAGCAGATCACCGCATTATGGGCCGTCCACCCTTGCCCGGAAAGGAGGTTTGGAGGCCCTCAGAGACCTTTCGGAACTGGAACGCAAAGGGTTTGCACCGATCTTCATCATCCCCGCGAGAACCTGGGATTGCTACAAGGGCGATCGTGAGAAGTCCATGGCGCAGGACCTTGCTCCCGTCCCGAAGAATCTCGTCTCCGCTAGGAAGAGGGCTGAGGCTTTCGTTGACGTCTTTCTCCTAGATGATGAAAGACTCATCCAAGGGATTTTCGAACCCGCTAATTTGGCTGGTCCGGAACGCCGATTCGCTCGGCTTCACTCTGACCTCTGTCATAACACCGGACAGCTCACCCGCCCTCGTGGCGGTCACTCGAGCTCCGAACCAGGACGCTGGCCCGTGTTCGGAGCGGTCGCGCTGCTCACCGCGGGCTGATCATCGCAGGCCGAGCGGAATCAGACCACCGGCCGCGGTGGACTGCGGCACGGGCCTGCTTCGATGCGACGCGCTCCCGGCTGTGACAGGCTGCCGATCTGTGAGGTGGGTGACCACCTCGGTCAGCCCCATGCGTTCACTTCCGTTGTTCTGGGTGCGGCAAGAGAGCATGTGGAGCCAAGTGCATTGGTCCGATGGCCGGCGCGACTTCCTTGAAGAGGATTACAGCCCGTGGATCACCGTGGAAGAGATGCTGTCGGGTCGTTTCACGACGCTTGACCCCCACCTCGGCAGGGACCGGACCTACGACATCGTCCGTGTCTCCGGCCCGGAGCGCGACAGGCTGTGGGCCGACCTGGCTCACGGCGTGCAGACCCGGGAGCAGTGACACGTCGAGCAAACGACGACGGCTCGCCTCAGCGCCGTCGCACGCGTGGCCTGAGCGTCACGCCCGGCAGCGGGGGAGCCGGGATATGCCCCGCCTCCGCCTGTGCCTCGGGGGTGTCGCCTCCCTGGTGACCGGCGACCCAGCCGAAGCGTGACCCGGCGATCTCCGCGGCCGTCGGCTCGACGCCGTCGTCCGTGTACAGCGTGCCGCTGGCCTCCCAGTCGTCCCGGGCCTGCACGATCTCCTCGTGATCCCGGCCCACGAAGTTCCACCACATGAGGAGGTCCTCGCCGAGCGGTTCGCCGCCCAGGAGGAAGAAGCGTGCGCCCGGACCGGCATCCACGGTGATGCTGCTCCGCTTGCCGCCCAGGTAGAGGAGCGGACCCGGCTCCAGGGCTTGCCCTTCGACGCTCAGGGCGCCGTCGATGACCAGCAGCGCGTGTTCGAAGCCGGGTTCCAGCGGTATGGTGGCCAAGCGTTCGGCGTCCACCTGTGCCCCGACGATCGGGCTGAAAGCGCTCGCGGGGGAACTGACGCCGGCCAGCGAGCCCATCACCACGGTCGCCTCCCAGCCGTCGCCGGAGGTGCGGGGCAGATCCTGGTGCTGTTCGAACGCGGGCTCGCGGTGCCGATGCTCGTCCGGCAGCGCCACCCAGAACTGGAGGCCCTCCTGGACCGGGATCTCCTCGCCGTCCACACAGGTGAACTCCGAGTGGGCGATCCCGCGGCCGGCCGTCATCAGATTGAGCTCGCCGGGACGGACGGTCACGTCGCTGCCGAGGCTGTCCCGATGACGGATCTCGCCCTTCAACGGCCACGTGACGGTCTGGAGCCCGATGTGGGGGTGCGGCAGAACGGTCATGGCCACACGCTCAGGCCCGAACCGGTCCAGGAAGCACCACGCTCCGATGGTGGGAAGGTCCTTGAGGGGGAGTGTCCGTTGGACGGTGATGGCACGGATTCCGCCGAGCGGCACGGCTCGCTCCGGCCAGAGTTCCAGGCACGGTTCCGGCACGGTGGTGCGGGCCGGGCAGGCCTGCTGATCCGGGGACGGGTCGAGGTTGGTCACAGCGCCACTCTACGCCGCCGGGGCGCTCCGGACAGGTGGTCAGCGCACCGTCCACCTTGTGCGTAATTGTTTATTTTGTATCGATTAAGTGTGCGTCCGCTTCTAGACTGGAGCAATGCCCACACCGATCCTCAGCTACCGCGATGCCCGCCTCTTCAAGGGGGACCGCGAGCACCGCATTCTGGCCGGCGCCATCCACTACTTCCGCGTCCACCCCGATCTGTGGGAGGACCGGCTGACCCGTCTGAAAGCCATGGGCGCGAACACCGTGGACACCTATGTCGCGTGGAATTTCCACCAGGAGCGGCGCGAGGACGCGCCGGACTTCAGCGGCTGGCGGGATCTGGGCCGTTTCATCGATCTGGCGGGGGAGCTGGGCCTGGACGTGATCGTCCGTCCCGGGCCCTACATCTGCGCTGAATGGGACAACGGCGGCTTCCCGTCCTGGCTGACCGGGACACCCGACATCATGCTCCGCTCCACCGACCCGCGCTTCACCGGACCCGTGGGCGAATGGCTGGACCACCTGGTCCCGGTCATCACCGGACGGCAGGCGGCGCAGGGCGGACCCGTCGTCGCGGTCCAGGTGGAGAACGAATACGGCAGCTACGGCGACTCCGCCGAGTACATCCGCTGGAGTGCTGAAGCCCTCCGCGAGCGGGGCATCACCGAGCTGCTGTTCACCGCCGATGGCGGCAGTGACTACTACCTGGACGGCGGCGCCGTTCCGGAGATCTGGGCCACCGCCACCCTGGGTTCGCGCGGCGACGAGGCGATCGAGGTCTGGAAGCGCCGCCGGCCCAGCGAGCCTTTCTTCA
>Ga0213829_1000239_pt1 | contig 61516 bp, 75 predicted proteins | sample MC6MC0896MG_FD_180665 | JGI IMG/M metagenome (GOLD analysis project Ga0213829, IMG submission 180665) | Enriched soil aggregate microbial communities from Iowa State University, Ames, United States - MC6-MC0896-MG | ecosystem: Environmental > Terrestrial > Soil > Unclassified | place: USA: Iowa... | reverse complement strand
TGATTGTCAGGCTTAATCCAGACAACGCGCTCCATTAAACCTTTGTCAGCCGCATCAGGATTTGCTGAACCATCGCGGAAACCGAGGAAATTGCGCGCACTTTCTTTGGCCTTTGGAGAATGCGGCGGCTGCACCGGCACCGAGCCCTCCTGCTTCCAGCGTATCATCAGAAGATCTGGCATGTTCTTCATAATATCGCGCAGCGCATGGATATTGGTATCGGCGGTGTTTGAGCAGAACTGAATGACCAGATCACCGTGGCACAAATCCTTCTGCAACGCATCATTGGGAAAACCGGTCATGCGCTGAAGCTGCTTAGGCTTATGCGGTTTCAATCCAAAACGATCATCAAAAAGCGAATTGCCCAGGCCCACCGTGATCGTCAGATTATCGGGTGTCACATGTGGACCAAGAATGCCGGAATCGGCAGGCGGAAATTTCGGATCGAGCACCGGCGGCTCGCCACCTTTCATCAGAAAGGCCGCACGCTCCGTCAGTAGGCGGAACATGCGCTCAAGTTCAGCACGATCACGCGCCAGCACATCAAACGAGGCAACAAGGCCCGTCGCAGGGCGTGGCGTTACGATACCCGGCTGATGCACACCATAAAATAGCTGGCTTTCATGCAGTTTATCGCTTTCCGGCGCATTGGTTACGCTTTCGGTGGAAAGCGCATTGGGCGATGAAAGCGCGCTGGCCGTCTGCGGCGCAAGAACGCCCGCTACACCCGTTGCACCCGCGCCAAGCAAGAGTGCACGGCGCAATGGCGAGGATGGTTTGCTGTTGTCAGAACTATCATTTTTCAAAAATTTTCTGGTCATCAATCTAGTCCAATTTGGTCGCGGAGTTTTGAAAACTGGTCAGCAAGCGCTGTCGCACTTTCTTTGATTTTCGCTTTTTCCTCAGAAGAAAGCGTATCATAGGCTTTATCATTATCGGCTGTAAGCAGCGCGTTGACGGCTGTAAACTGCGCATCAATGCCCTCAAAAGCCTTGGGATCTACTTTGATGACAATCGGACGCAATATGTCGGCTGTCTTTGCGGAACCTTCAACAAGGCCAGCAAAAACCTGCAAATCCGTATGAGCATAGCGGTCGTCACCAACGTCCCCCGCAGTGGATGCGAAGCGGTTAAGCGCCGATGATGTGCCAGCCAATATACGATCGGGAGAAATGCGTAGGGCGCGGATACGATCTTTCAAACCTGCGGAATCCTGCACCAGCTTGATTGCCACTGGTTGAAGCCCATCCAGCGACTTCTGCTCAAACAAACCATATTCAATGCGATGCAAGCCGCCAAACGCCGGGTCCTGCTCACGTTTTTCAAAGAAGTCAGCACGTGCATTGATTGCGGTATCCAGATCGGAAAACGCTTCGGATACAGGCGCAATGCGTGCATAAGCAGCGCGTGCCGGCGCATAGGCAGCCTGTGCTGTTTCAAGATTACCGGACGACACAGCGTCTGAAAGTGATGCGACCGCCTTCTGAAACTCGGCCACTTCAGTTGCCAGATAAATCTGATATTCAGCCAATGCTCCAAGAAAAGCGGTCAGAGGCAGCTTGCCCTTTTCAGCTTCGCTGCTTGCAGACGGCGTGACGATCAGCTTGCCACGCGGATTGGAAAGAAGGCCGCAGGTGATCTGATATTCGCCCGGTGAAAGTTTGGCGGAAAGCGTCTGCTTGAAGCCCGGCGCAATATTCTCACGTTCTTCGAGCACCATCACGCCATCAAGAATTTCCCATTCGACCGAACGATCCGACTTGTTGACGATCTCGAAAACCGTGCGCCCGGCAGGAACTGTAAGTTCGTTCGGCTCACAGGTTTTGCCATTGACGATAACCTGCACCTTGCCTTCACCATTCGCTTGACGTGATTTATCCGAGACTTGCGACGCATAATAAAAAGCCGCTCCAGCAGCCAGCACCAGCAGGACAGCCAGCACCAAAATCGCCCGAACAAGATTGCGTGAAAATGGTGCAGCGGGTTTGGGGTTTTGCGGCTTGGTCATGAAAAAACTCTTCAATTAAACGGTTTGCTTGACCTGAGCCGTCTGCGCAGGCGCAGAAGACGGCATCAGGAAAAGAATGAGTGCAGGCACAAGGAAAGCCACATAGGCAACGACTTCGCTGATCGTCGGCGTTGCGATATAGCCAAAGATACCGGCCAGTACAGAACCAAGGGTACTGTCGAGCGGCAGAATTTCACTCGTATCAAAAACAACAGTCTGGGAGTGGTTCCAGATACCCGCTTCGTGAAGCGCCATAATGGAATTGGCTAGAATACCAGCCGCAATTACGAGGATAAACACGCCTGTCCAGCGGAAGAACCGGCGCAGATTAAGTTTCAAACCGCCACGATAGATACCGTAGCCAACAAAAGCAGCCAGAACCACACCCAACAGTGCGCCCAACGGAGCAGCGCCACCTTCGCTCTGCTGGAAAGCTGCAAGCAGAAAAAAGACCGACTCAAGCCCTTCACGCGCCACCGCGAAGAATACCATCAGAATAAGGCCGAAACCTTTGTGGGTGGGTGTTTCAAAAGCTGCATCAATGGAATGATGCAGCTCGGCCTTGATGGATCGTGCAGCTTTGCGCATCCAGAAAACCATGGATGTCAGCACAAACACTGCGATCAAACCGATAATGGCTTCAAAGAGTTCCTGCGCTTTTTGCGGAAATTCAGCACTCAGCAATTGCAGGATCGCGCCCACGGCAAGCGACAATGCAAGCGCAAGCAAAACGCCGATCCAGACAACCGGCATCCACGCGCTGCGCCCCGTCTGGTGCAGGTAGCTCGCAATGATGCCGACGATCAGCGCTGCTTCCACGCCTTCGCGGAACATGATGAGAAATGGTACGAGCATTCAAATTCATCCAAAAGACAGAGCTATCAACCCGCCCCTTGATTGACTCTCTTAAAAAACCGGCACAAGCCTTCGTCTATTGGTCATCTTTTATAACTGCAGCGTTGGCAGTGCAAGTGAAATGAACTTGACCACCATGGGAATGTTTTAGAATTATTCTAACTATTTCATAAACTTACGACGACAATAGTTAGCGACCGATCATGATCTGGCAAGTTTTATGGAGAAGCATTAAGCCTTTGAAAAAGCTTCAATGTGAGGCTTGCCACCCATCAAATATCGGGCCAAATTCGTCATGCACTAATTCTCATACCCGCCCGGCAGACCGGCTTTACCGGCTTCCGAAGGATGAAGCCGCACATAATCTGCCTTGAGGTCTTCAGAGGTCTTGCGGCTGCCATCATGGCTCCAGCCGGGCGGTGCGATCATATACATAAGACGCTGGCGCAGGGTGATCCCCGGAGAGAAAACATCTTTGAGCATACCTGCCCATTCATGAAACGCTACCCGCAAGGGATTGAATGTGCCAACGTTCTTCACAATGCCGTAACGTGGCATATCCTCGGCCAGCTCCTCGACAAAAGTTCCAAACATGCGATCCCAGATGATGAGCGTGCCTGCATAATTGGCATCGAGATAACGCGGATTGGTGGCGTGATGAACGCGATGATGGGAGGGCGTGTTGAAGATAAATTCAACAGGTTTCGGGAGCTTGTCGATGGCCTCGGTGTGAATCCAGAACTGATAAATCAGATTGAAACCATAGACGAATGCAATCACTGCCGGGTGAAATCCGAGCAGCACCAGCGGTACTTGCAGCACGAACATGCCGGTCATCTGTCCGGTCCATGACTGCCGCAAAGCGGTGGTAAGATTATAATGCTGGCTTGAATGATGATTGACATGTTCGGCCCAGACCCAGCGCACACGATGCGCAATCCGGTGATACCAGTAATAGCGTAAATCATCGAAGATGAAGGCGACCACAAACACCCACCAGTGCAGGCCGAGATCGAAAAAACGAAACTGCCAAACCCACAATAGCGCGACCACCGAGACGAAGCCGAGCAGCAGCCCTGCGGCGACATTTCCGGCCCCCATCAGCAGGCTTGTCAGGGCATCGCGGGTTTCAAACTCGCCCTTTCGCTGCCAGTAGCGGATCGCGACCAGCTCGATCAGAATTCCCAGCATATAAAGCGGAATTGCAACACGCGTCACATCGAAAAATACCGGATTGCTATCCATGCAGGTTACCCTCCCCAATAGAGCCTGAAAGCCAGTTTTTCACCTTCTTCCGCTCATCCTGATTGCTAAAAACCAGTCTGACTTTCGGCCAGGTGAAATCTCTCATTCGCAATAACAGCTCCGTACTGCCTTTTTCCTCAAGAGAAATCACGTCTGACGATGCAACGCATCGCGTCAAAAACCGATCACCAACCCCATGAACCAGTCCTGTTGTTGCCGAATTCAAAGGAAAAAATGCCGTGCGCCGATCATCGGTATAGCAAATCTCGCCAATTTCGATTTCAGGATAATCCAGATGAAAACGGGCTTTGACCACTTCATCGCTGTCAAGAATGCTGCGCTTTATTCCTCCACCCATAAAGTGAATTGCCAGAACGCCGAAACCAATCCCGGCGACAACCATCATTAAAAGCAGCCGCAAATCCATGAGCTCTCCCGTTCGCAGCAATGCCAATCTGTTTGAAGATCATATCCTAGTGATTGAGTGTTGCGAATACATCCACAAAATTTAGGGACTCTGGCTCTAAGTCGCGGCACCAATGCGCTACGCCAAAAGATTGTTTCAATTTCGAGAACGAAAAAACCGCATCCGAGGCTTAAAAATTGACCAATCAGCCGCCAAACATTGTTGAACAATCAAAAAGTTTCAGAATTTTCCGAAATGGTCAAAAATTTCGCGTTTCAGGGGTTGAAGAATAACTATAACTGATCCATATGACAGGTACTTACCGCTTGCGCCTCCTCCCATTGCGCGCGGTAAGTGTTCCCCTCTGGAGGTTTGCCCTAGTGGCACCTTCATAACTTAGCCGGACTTTTTAGTCCGGCTCTTTTTTTGCCTAAATTTCAGAAACTTAGAACGAAAATAATAAACGTCGCATTGCTGCAGCGCGCGCCATAATCATGCATGCTTCTCGTCAGATGTGGCGGTAGTAGAACAGAGTTCTTATTAGGATTTCGTTCCAAAAAGCTATTTCCAGCAGTTTCGCCGACAAACAGAACATCAACTAAAAAAAGAAATTCCATTAAAAAACGGAGCGATAGAGTACCGCTCCGTTCTGTTGCTTAACAAAGTGTTATTATCCGTAAGAAGCAACTGGCGGGCAAGAACAGATTAGGTTTCTGTCGCCACCCACATTGTCTACGCGACTGACTGGCGGCCAATATTTTGCCGTCGTGTCAAAACCACCATCGATCGCACTTGCCGGGAACACTGCTTCCTCACGAGTGTAAGGATGCATCCATTCCGTTGCCAGCGTATCGCCTGCCGTGTGCGGTGCATTGGCAAGCGGATTATCATCCTTCGGCCAGACACCATCGGCAATCTTTTTCGCTTCATTTGCAATGGCAATCATCGCGTCGCAAAGACGATCAATTTCCGACTTCGGCTCAGACTCTGTCGGCTCGATCATCAAGGTTCCTGCAATCGGCCATGACATGGTCGGCGCATGGAAGCCATAGTCGATCAGGCGCTTGGCCACATCTTCAACTGTTACGCCTGCACTGTCTTTGAGCACCCGCGTATCGACGATGCACTCATGCGCCACACGATCATGCGCGCCGGTGTAAAGGATCGGATAGGCACCCTTCAAACGATGCGCGATGTAATTGGCGTTAAGAACAGCCATTTCGGTTGCCTTTTTAAGGCCAGCACCGCCCATCATGCGGATATACATCCACGTGATGACCAGAATAGATGCGCTGCCGAATGGTGCGGCCGAAACGGCATGTTCCGAACCTGTTTGGACATGTCCCGGCAGATAAGGCACGAGATGTTTTGCCACGCCAATCGGACCTACACCCGGACCACCGCCGCCATGCGGAATGCAGAAGGTCTTGTGCAGGTTCATGTGACAGACATCGGCACCAATGTCGCCCGGACGTGCCAGACCGACCAATGCATTGAGGTTTGCACCGTCAAAATAGACCTGTCCGCCATTGTCATGGACGATCTCGCAGAAAGCCTTGATGCCTTCTTCGAACACGCCGTAGGTGGACGGATAGGTAATCATGAACGCCGCAAGATTGTCGCGATGCTTCTCAGCCTTGGCTTTCAGATCATCAATGTCAATATCGCCATCGGGACGGCAATTAACGACCACAACACTCATTCCAGCCATCGATGCACTGGCAGGATTGGTACCATGTGCAGATGATGGGATCAGGCAGATGTTACGATGACCGTCGCCGCGTGACTGGTGATAGTGACGGATTGCGAGAAGACCCGCATATTCGCCCTGACTACCAGCATTTGGCTGCAGCGATACGCCTGCAAAGCCGGTGACTTCGCAAAGCCATGCTTCGACGTCCGAGGTCATTTTGGCATAACCTGTGGTCTGTGCGGCTGGAGCAAAAGGATGCAGATTGGCAACCGTGTTCCAGCTCACCGGCATCATTTCTGCTGCCGCGTTGAGCTTCATCGTGCAGGAGCCAAGCGGGATCATCGCACGGTCGAGCGCCAGATCCTTATCAGCCAGACGACGCAGGAAGCGCATCATTTCGGTTTCGGAACGGTGTGAATGGAACACATCCTGTGTCAGGAAGCCTTCACCCCGCCCCTTGCCCGGAACAAGCAATTCTTCTGCATCAACCGGCTTCGCCCCAAACAGAACAGCAAGTGCTGCAAGATCATCTTCGGTCGAGGTTTCGTCAAAGGTCACGCCAACCGTATCTGCATCGATGATACGGACCAGACGACCGCCCTTATCGGCTTCATCTGCAATCTGCGCAGCTTTGCCAGCAACCTTAATCGTGACGGTATCGAACAAGCTGTCACCTGCGATTTCGACGCCAGCAGCCTTGAGGCCCGTTGCAAAACGCGATGCAAGACCGGCGACGCGCGTTGCAATCGCCTGCAAACCAGCAGGACCATGCCAGATGGCAAAGGATGCGGCCATATTGGCAAGTAATGCCTGCGCGGTGCAGATATTGGATGTCGCCTTATCGCGGCGGATATGCTGCTCACGCGTCTGGAGCGCCAGACGATAGGCCGCACGGCCATGTGCATCAACCGACTGACCGACGATGCGGCCCGGAATGATGCGGGTCAGCGGCTCGGATACAGCCAGATAAGCGGCATGTGGACCGCCAAAGCCCATCGGAACGCCATAGCGCTGCATGGAGCCGACAGCCATGTCAGCACCCCAGCTCGCAGGAGCTTCCATGATGCTCAGTGCCAGCGGATCGGCAACAGCGATAACCAAAGCACCCTTGGCCTTCGCGTTGGCGATGACGGCTGCGAAGTCGCCATAGACGCCGCGCGTATCCGGCCAAGGCACAACAACGGCAGCAGTGCTGTCATCGACGGTGCTTCCAGCTTCAACCTTCCAGCCCAGTGGCTCCGCGCGGGTGTTGATCACGTCAACAGTCTGCGGATGGAGATCGCCTGCGAGCAGAACACGCTCGCGCTTATCGCGATGATGGCGAACGGCAACACCCACAGCTTCGGCAACAGCAGTTGCTTCATCCAGAAGCGATGCACAGGCAACCGGAAGACCGGAAAGCTCGGCAACAAGCGTCTGGAAGTGGAACAGCAGTTCCAGACGGCCCTGGCTGATTTCCGACTGGTAAGGCGTGTAAGCCGTGTACCAGGCTGGATTTTCAAACAGGTTGCGCTGGATGACTGGCGGCGTCTGCACGCCATGATAGCCCGCACCGATGAAGCTCTTCTTCACCACATTGCGGCCCATGATTTCATTGAGCTCGGCAAGGGCTGCGTGTTCGCTCAAAGCTGCTGGCAGATCAAGCGCGCGGTTAAGGCGAATAGATGCCGGAACCGCCTGCGTGATCAGTGTTTCCATGGAAGGAAGACCGAGTGCTGCAAGCATTGCGCGCTCGTCTTCTATGCGTGGCCCGATATGACGGGCAACAAACGGAAGAACGTGTTGCGTCATTTCTTTATCCTACGAGTTTGTCGTAACCGGCCTTGTCAAGAAGACCTGAAAGCTGGCCTTCATCGGAGAGCTTGAGCTTGAACAGCCAGCCTTCGCCTTCAGCAGCCTGATTGATCAATGCAGGATCGCTCGAAACGGCCTGATTGACTTCGAGAACTTCGCCATCAACTGGCGCGTAAACGTCCGAAGCAGCCTTGACCGATTCAACCACCACAATGCCCTCGCCCTTGGAAACGGTGCGACCGACTTCCGGCAGATCTACGAATACGAGGTCGCCCAGCTGTTCCTGTGCGTGAATCGTGATGCCGACAGTGGCAACGCCACTATCAATGCTGATCCACTCATGATCTTCGGTGAACAGGATATTGGCCATGGAAATCATCCTTTGCGATAGCGATGCGGTGTGAAGGGAAGTGCTGACACGTCAACGGGAACTTTGTTACCGCGGACGTCTGCGAAAATGCGGGTGCCGGGGACTGCGAGGCTGGCCTCGACATATCCCATGGCAACCGGGAATCCTGCGGACGGACCAAAGCCGCCCGATGTAACTGAGCCGATTTGAAAACCGGCTTCATCAAAAAGTTCTGCGCCGCCGCGAACCGGCTGACGGCCTTCCGGCTTAAGGCCAACGCGTTTGGCCTTTGCGCCTTTTTCGAGTGCTGCAAGTACAGCTTTAGCACCGTTAAATGCAGCCTTCTCGCGCACGGGTTTGCTGATTGCCCATGTGAGGCCTGCGGATACCGGATCGGTTTCAGGCGTAATGTCCTGTCCATGCAGACAAAGACCTGCTTCAAGGCGCAGGCTATCGCGGGCAGCAAGACCGATCCATTCGACGCGTTCGTCGGCCAGAAGCTTCGTTGCAAGCGCGCGCGCCTCATCTGCAGGCAATCCGATTTCAAAACCGTCTTCGCCGGTATAACCCGAACGGGTCATGAACCAGTTGGGATTAGGTTCAAAGCCGCTCATAAAGGAAAGCTCTGCACCTTTAAGACCGGCATCTGTGATAACGCTTTCTGCTTCCGGGCCCTGAATTGCCAGAAACACACGATCCAGCGGATTGACGCTCACGTCCTTGCCAGATGCTGCATCATTGAGATGCTCAATATCGGCATCGGCGTTACCGGCATTGGCAACAACCATGAAACGGTCTTCGCCAAGGCGTGTGACGATCAGATCGTCCAGAACACCGCCCTGCTCATTGAGGAAGAATGTATATTTCGACTGGCCGGTTTTCAGCACTGACGGATCGAGCGGACAGGTTTCACTTAAAAGCGCAATCGCATCTGCGCCCGAAACCTCAATCAGCTTCATATGCGAAATATCAAACAGACCAACATGCTCGCGTGTATGAAGATGCTCCTTCATAACGCCCAGCGGATAGGTTATCGGCATGTTCCAGCCAGCAAAGCCGCCGAAGCGCGCGCCAGCCTGTTCATGCAGATCCTGCAAAGGCAAGATATTCAAATTTGCGGTATCGCCCATAACAACTCCAGAGTCGCACGTATGCCTCCGCGAAATGCGGTTGCTTCGTGCCCCTCTGTCTCAAGCCTGAGAGACTCGCATAGCTATAAAGCTATACTTACACCTTCGGCGCAGGGTTTCCCCCGACTTTCCAGAGTTGCCTTACCTGTCTGCGGTTCATGGTACCTGAGAGATTTCGGGCGATTTCCCCTTCGGTGGCCAACTTGCGTCAGCTCTCTCCCGCAGACAAACAGTGAAGGAACACATTGGTTAAACACAGCGTTCCAGCACACGACATGATTGACTTAGCTTAATCCGCTTTGGGAGTCATGCGGAATTGTTGTCTTCAACCGACAAATTCCCGGATTTTTGCGACAAAATTTACGCAAGCCAAAGCTATGCAAAAGAACTCACTAAAAGTGGGGCATATGCTAGTGCATAAAACCATCCGTTAACGAATTACTAACAATCAGACCTTCGAAACACCCAAAATATAGTGATTTGGCAATTGGGAGCAGTGATTGTGATCACAAAATGGCCAAGCTGCGTAAAAGACGTGCAATCGACAGGCTAAATTGCACAGCAGCTATGCAAATCTGTCTCTGCAAGTTTCGAAGCAACAAGCCTATATGCTGTTTGCAACAAAGAGATTTGATTTTACTAGGTGAGAGAAATGAACCTGATCCGCTCGTACAACAACTGGCGCCGTTACCGTAACACTGTAAACGAACTGAGCCGCCTGAGCCCACGTGAACTCAACGACCTTGGCATCATGCCTTCGGAAATTCCGTTCGTTGCACGCAAGGCTGCTGCTCGCTGATAGCGCGCCATCAAAAGGCTTAGGCCTTTTATAAGAACCGCGACGCTTAAATCACGCGGTTCTACAGTTTTCAGAGTTTTCACCGGGGTGTTCCCTCCTCCCATTTTCCTCGGTGATATAAAAGACCGGCACTCCTCCTCCCAAGTCGGTCTTACCCTAAATGACACCCGCCGCTTCTCCCCCTGCGGCGGGTGTTATTTTTTGTGCATTTCACTGCGCAGCGAGCACTGCTTTTTCTCGACCCAAACGATCAATCAGCGTCGAAACAGCGAAGACCCCCAATCCTGCTATAGCCAGAAAGCCGCCCACCGTTCCGGTTGCGGTCCAGCCATAGCCCCAGGCGATTGCAAGTCCGCCAAGCCAAGCGCCGAGTGCATTGGCAAGATTGAGCGCGGAGTGGTTCAGAGCCGCAGCAAGCGTTTGCGCATCAGCCGCAACATCCATCAGACGCGTTTGCAAAGCAGGCACCAGGGCAAAGCCGCCACCCACCAGAAGGACACTCAGGAAAGCCGTTGCCGGATGCTGCATAAGCATGGGGAATGCAAACATCACAGCCAAATCATAGAGAAGCACGCCGCCAATCGTCCCCATAACGGACCGGTCTGTAAGTTTTGAACCAACTATATTGCCAAGCACCATGCCAAGGCCGAACATCACGAAGACAATCGGCATCCATTTTGCATCGATGGAAGAGACCTGCGTCACCGTTGCCGCGACATAGGAGAACACCGAAAACAATCCGCCAGTGCCCACAGCACCAATTGCAAGAGTAAGAAGCACCTGCTTACGCCGCAAAGCTCCGAGCTCTCGTAAAGGGGATGCGCCGTCTTCCGCTGGTCTTTTCGGGACAAAAATCATGACCATAATCATGGTCAGAATAGCGATAACACCAACTGCTGCAAACATAGCGCGCCATCCGGCCAATTGACCAAGCCATGTTGCAAGTGGCGTGCCAACCAAAGTTGCTACAGTGAGACCAGACATAACACGGCCCACAGCCTGCGCACGCTTTCCTGGTTCTGCCAAAGAAGCTGCAACAAGAGAAGCAACACCGAAATATGCACCATGCGGAAAACCCGCGATAAAGCGCATCATATAAAGACTGGTGTAATCCTGCATAAAGGCACTGGCGAGATTACCAAATGCAAACATCGCCATGAAGAGAAAGAGGAGCTTGCGCCGATCAAGCCTCGCACCAATGACGGCAAGCACAGGCGCGCCGATCGATACGCCAAGTGCATAAGAACTAATGAGGTGACCGGCCGAGGGCATATCAACATGAAGGTCATGTGCAATGTCCGGCAGAAGCGCCATGATTGCGAATTCTCCGGTGCCAATACCGAAACCACCAAGAGCGAGGGCAAGTTCCGCCAATCGCTCAGGCGAGCGTGACGAAGTTTTCGGCGATGAAGCCGAAGTCTGATTCTTTGACATAAATGAGCCTGAAGGGAGTGGAGGATGTCGGACAATCCTACCATCCCTCTCAGGCAAAGGCGATACGCTTTATTGTAACAAGCACGCGAGAAAACAGCTTTACTTCGCCGCTACAACTTCGATCTCAACCTTAAATTCTTCACGCGTAAAACCGGAAACGATCATCAGCGTCGAAGCAGGCGCAGGCTGTGGAAACAGGCGGTCACGCACATCCATATACGCCCGCATATAAGAACGATCCGTCACATAAGCATTGATACGAACGACATTGGAAAAATCCATGCCACCATCACGCAGGATGCGACGGATGTTTTCAAAGCATAATTCAGCCTGCGCGCCTGCGTCTTCTGGCACACTACCATCGGCTGCAATCCCAAGCTGGCCAGAACAAAACACCAGTTCTGCACCCGCACTCACCTTCACACCGTGGCTATAAGCTGCGAACGGCGCCGCCATATCTTGTGGCAGCAAATGTTTCAAAGTGGTCATATTATACCTTACTGTTTTGGAGCGCTGGCGAGCAGCTCTTTCAGGCGCGCACTGCCCGCTGCAATGTCACTTTGCGTTGGGCTGATGCCTGCTGCCAGCAGCCGCCGCGCTATCATGTGATCCGCCGGGCGATTGATAGAATCGACTGCAATCAGCCTGCCGCCCGCAAAGTGAAACACCGAGAAGGCATTGTCTTCGAGATTTCCGGAGAGAACATGACGGTCGGCATCAAAGGAAAGCCCCGCCGTTTGCAGCTTCATGTCGCCCTGATCAGACCAGAACCATGCGACCTCCCGGAACGGTGTAGCGCGCCCAGCAATTGCACGCGCAACATGCTTGGCCTGATCGGTTGCATTCTGCACCGATTCAAGGCGAACACGCCGCCCGGCGTGGAAATGTTCATAACTCACGCAATCGCCGATCGCATAAACATGCTCGCTTGAAGCCCGCATATGCTCGTCAACCACGATGCCATTATCAATTGAAAGGCCAGCCTCCGCAGCCAGTTCCACATTCGGGACGGCTCCTGTCCCGAGCACGACCATGTCTGCGGGAAACAGTTTGCCATCGGAAGTTCTGACCGCTTTCACACGGCCATTTTCACCTTCAATTGCCTCAACACCCAGCCCCGTCAGAAGTGTCATTCCAGCGGCACGGCTGCGTGCTTCAACATGAGCGGAAATATGCGTGGCGACCGAACGGCCCAACACGCGTGGAAAGGCCTCAATAAGCACGGTCTTCTTGCCAAGAGCCAGCGTGCTATGGGCCATTTCCAGACCGATAAATCCGCCGCCAATAATGACGACATTTTCGACACTGGGTATCATATCGGCAATGCGCCGCGCATCATCGAGCCGGCGAAGCGTTACAACGCCTTCCAGATCAACGCCTGCAACATCAGGAATGCGTGCACGTGCACCTGTTGCAAACACCAGTTCCGACCATCCAAGCATACGACCATCATCAAGAGTGACGGTCTTATCAGCGATGGAAACGCTGCTGACACAGTGACCGAACAACATCTGAATATTATTGTCGCGATAAGTGCTTTCCGGGCGCAGCACCAGAACGCCTGCTTCTGGCGCTTTAAGATAGGACTTTGAGAGCGGCGGCTTGTGATAAGGAATATCGGCTTCATCATTGATGAGTACGATTTCACCAGCATAGCCTTCCTGCCTGAGACTGATTGCGGCCTGCGAGCCCGCATGGCCCGCACCAATAATAATACATCTCTCGTCCATGGGACCTCCGGAAATTTCCCGCACATCATAACCATGTGGCGGGCTGTCGCGTGGCGAATTCGTCACGGATTCACACCTTAATTGCATGCATCCTCAACTTTTTAAACATTTAGTTTGACCGATCGGTCAGATTGTTTAGTAGGAGACTCTAACTCCTCCCCCAAAGTATTTAGGAGCGGCCACCGTGAAACGATATTGGTCAGATTATACGAGCGAAGCGTTTTCACGCCTTGAGCGCGATAGGATCGTTGCCATTCTGCCAGTCGGGGCTATCGAGCAGCACGGTCCTCATCTGCCGGTTGCCGTCGATGCAGCCATCGTTGACGGAATGGTCAAGGAAACCATCGCCCGCCTGCCTGATGAAAGCCATGCGCTTTTTCTGCCAACACAGGCCATCGGCAAGAGCAATGAGCATAGCCGCTACCCCGGATCTCTGACTTTTTCTGCAGAAACAATCATTCGCATGTGGTGCGAAATTGGTGCCTGCGTTGCAGCCAGCGGCGTGCGCAAGATGGTGCTGCTCAACAGCCATGGCGGACAGATCAGCGTCATGGATATCGTCGCTCGCGAACTGCGTATCCGTCACAATATGCTGGTGGTGAGCGTCAACTGGTTTGCGCTTGGCATGCCCGAAGGTATTTACAGCGAACATGATCTCAAGCACGGAATTCATGCCGGTGACATGGAAACATCGGTCATGCTTGAACTGCATCCTGATCTTGTAGACATGTCGAAAGCGCAAAATTTCCATACGCTTACAGAAGTTTTTGAAAGCGATTTCAAACATCTTTCCTTGAGCGGTGGCGCAAAACCGGCATGGCAGATGCAGGATATAAATCCTTATGGCGCGGCAGGTAATGCAACGCTTGCCACCGCTGAAAAGGGACGCAAAACCATCGATTTTGCGGCAGAACGGCTGGTCGAAGTGCTTGCCGAGATCGAACGAGCGCCGCTCTCGTGGCTTGACAACCAACCAGCCTGGTAAGGACGTGAGCGTGGCCCCCAACTCGCAAACCGCATCTCCCCTGATCAATATCGACAGCGTCTACAAGCAATACGGCACTGGCGTGATGGCCGTAAGCGACATGTCGCTCAAAATTGAGCAAGGTCAGTTCGTAAGTTTCCTTGGCCCATCGGGTTGCGGCAAGAGCACAGCATTGCGCATGATTGCCGGACTTGAGTCGATTTCCGCAGGCCAGATTCATGTCAATGGCCACGCACCCGGTAAAGGTGCTTTGGGCGCACAGGATATAGGCTTTGTGTTTCAGGAGCCGACGCTGATGCCTTGGGCCAGTGTTTTCGACAACGTCTATCTGCCACTTCGCCTTTCGGGCATGTCGCGCAAGGAAGCCACGCCTCGCGTTGAGGAGGTGCTCACGCAGGTCGGTCTTTCACGCTTTGCCAGTGCTTTTCCGCGTGAACTTTCCGGCGGCATGAAGATGCGTGTGTCCATTGCTCGCGCCCTCGTCACACGTCCACGGCTTTTGCTGATGGATGAGCCCTTTGCAGCTCTCGACGAGATGACCCGCTTCAAGCTCAACAATGATGTATTGCGGCTTTGGCAGGAACATGGCCTCACGGTCATATTCGTAACGCATAGCGTTTATGAGTCCGTTTATCTTTCAAACCGCGTCATCGTCATGGCTGCCCGTCCGGGCCGCGTCGTGGCTGACATTGCCATTGAAGGCGATTATCCGCGCGCTGAAAATTATCGGACCACCGAAGCTTACGCGAAATATTGCGCAGAAGTCTCGGACACGCTGACGGCGACGCTCTCGTCCGAAGACATCGATCATTGAGGACGCAGAAATGAACCAGATTCAAAACGAACTGCCTGTTCTCAACTCCGAACAACACCGCCTTGCCCGCCGCGAGCGCAACCTTCGCATCATCATGCCGACACTTGCGATCATCATCGCACTTGGCATCTGGGAGGGTCTGGTGCGCTTTTACGAAGTGCCCCATTATCTCATTCCGGCACCATCGCTGATTGCCGAAACGCTTGTGAAGGATGGACCGTCCCTGATGACGTCCCTGGCGTTCACAATCAAACTCACACTAATTTCGCTACTCTGCGCGATTGTCGGCGGCGTTCTGCTTGGCATGGTGTTTGCCCTGTCGCGCCCGATTGAAATGGCATTTTTTCCGTTTGCGGTCATTCTTCAGGTAACGCCGGTCATTGCTATCGCCCCGCTGATCCTGATCTATGTGCGCGATACATTTTCGGCACTGCTGATCTGCGCGTGGATCGTTGCATTCTTTCCGATCCTGTCGAACACTGTCATAGGCTTACGCAGCGCCGATCATAATCTGCGTGATCTCTTTAAGCTTTACCGCGCCTCACCATGGCAGCGGCTGCGCTATCTGCTTGCGCCAAGTGCGCTGCCTTACTTCATGGCAGCGCTCAAGATTGCCGGTGGCCTGTCGCTGATCGGTGCAGTGGTTGCAGAATTTGTTGCAGGCAGCGCAGGACAGAGTACAGGTCTTGCCTCGCGCATTCTGGAATCAAGCTTCCGCAACGAAATTCCGCGCATGTTTGCGGCATTGTTCCTCGTTTCGCTCTTAGGCGTGGTTATCTTTCTGGTCACAAGCTGGATGTCGCGTCTTGTTCTCGGGCGCTGGCATGAAAGCGAAATTCGTCGTGAGCGATAAGATGTTAAAGGGCGTCGCTATCGCTGGCATGAACGGTCATCACGACATCAGCATCGAAGCTGGGCGCATTGCATCGCTTATGCCGTCGCAGAAGATAGACGGCGGGATCATCACGCCGCTTTTTGCTGACGTGCATGTGCATCTCGACAAAACTTTCACCATTGGCCGTATTGCCCAAAAGGGCAGCGCCAAAGTCGAATGCTTGTTTGATGCTATTGATCTGATGAATGCGGACCGCCAAAACTGGAGCGCCGACGATATTCGCGCCCGCGCGACACGCGGCTTAGAAGCTGCCTTTGCGCAAGGCGTAGGTGCTATGCGCAGCCATATCGACTGGACCCTGCCGGAAGTGCCTGCCGCATGGTCTGTACTCAATGAATTACGCAAAACATGGAAAGACCGGATCGATCTCCAGCTTGCAGCGCTCATTCATGGCGATCTGGTGATTGATGCAGGCAAAGACATTGCCAAGCAGGTTGCCAAAGACGGTGGCGTACTCGGCGCGTTCTTTTATCGCAATGCCGATCTTGAAGCCAAAATTGAGGAAACCTTCCGCCTTGCGGTTCAGAATGATCTCGACCTGGATTTCCATGTCGATGAAGGTCTCGAAATTGAAGCCGACGGCTTTTCGCTGATTGCTGGTGCAACCAGCCGCCATAAAATGGGTGGGCGCGTTCTTTGTGGTCATGCATGTTCGTTGTCTTTGCGCGCACCTGATGCGCTAAAGCGCATTCTTGATGCGGCCAGTGAGGCAGGCACAGCTCTGGTATCGCTGCCAACCTCTAATCTCTATCTGCAAGACAGACTCCGCGGAAAATCACCACGCATGCGCGGTGTAGCCCCCCTTAAAGAAGCACGTGTGGCTGGCATAGATGTCATGCTCGGGTCTGACAATGTGCGAGACGCTTTCTATCCTTATGGCGATTACGATCCGCTTGCGATCCTTCGCCTCGCAGCACCCGTCTGCCACATTGAGCCGGAAGACTGGCTCGACAGCATCACAACGCTACCCGCACGTATCATGCGCAGTGAACGTGTGCAGACGCCAGAGACAGGCCTCCCTGCAAATTTTATCTGGCATGACGCTACAGACATCAATGACCTCATCAGCCGTCCGCAGGCACGTCGCGTCATCTGGCGCGATGGCAACCAAGTTTGATCGGAGAACCCCATGAATTCTGTCGCACCACAGCGCATCTATGACTGGGCCGCATTTCGCACAGAGATCGACGGCATCCGCATTTATGACGACCCCAAACAGGTCGAACTGCGCTCGCGCGATTACTTCTGGTACAGCCCGATCCTGACCGAAGATATCGGCCACTACCTCGGTGATCTGGTTGTTATTCCAAAAGATCAGGATGAAGTCCGCCGCGTGGCAGCAGCTGCTGCGAAGCTGCGTATCCCCATCACCGTGCGTGGTGGTGGCACCGGCAATTACGGCCAGTGTGTACCGCTTGAGGGCGGCATAATTCTTGACATGACCAAGATCGATCGCATCATTTCCATCGAACCCGGCAAGGTTCGTGTGGAAGGTGGGGCGCGTATTTCGCGCCTTGATGATGCCGCACGCGAAACGGGTCAGGAACTTTTGATGTATCCCTCCACCCGTCGCATCGCGACCATCGGCGGTTTTTTCTCTGGTGGATCGGGCGGCATTGGTTCTCTGCGCCATGGCATGCTGCGCGATGATGGCAATGTCTATTCCGTCAAGGTTCTGACAGTTGAACCAGAGCCTAAAATCATTGAGCTCACCGGCCGCGACATTCACAAGGTCCAGCATGCTTATGGCACAAATGGCATCATTCTGGAGCTCGAAATTGGCCTGACGAAGGCAACAGAATGGGTACATACTGCAGCATTATTCGATAGTTATGAGGCAACGCTAAAATTCTGCCTTAAGGCGCTCGAAGAAAATCTCGACTGCTATCTTCTCACCACAGTCGATCGCCGTTTTGCACGTTTTTATACAAAGTTTGGCGATCTTTTCCCGTCTGACAAGGACGCAGTTTTTGCCATGATTGCGCCGGAAGAAGTTGCGCGTTTTGCGAGCCTCGCCACCGAATTTGGCGGAGAGGTCTCCTTCTCCAAGACGTTGGAAGAACTGCACAAGGCAGGCCTTCAGCCCGCCTATGAATGCGGCTGGAACCATACCACATTGCAGGCACTGAAAGCAGAACCCGGCTGGACCTATTTGCAGGTCGCCTATCCCCGCCCCTTCGATCCTGAACTCGTCAATCGTCAGATCGAGCGTTATGGCGAGACGCAATATATGCATCACGAAATGGCACGTCTTGAAGGCGAAGTGCAGATTTTTGCGCTGCCGCTGGTGCGCTTTGAAGATCGTGACGCGATGTATCGCCTGATCGCAGAACTGGAACAGGTCGACGGTTGCGAGATTTACGATCCCCACGCCTATACCATTGAGGATGGTGGCATGAAGGAGATCGACAGCGTGCAAATCGAATTCAAAAAACAGGCCGATCCTTACGGCCTGCTTAATCCCGGCAAAACTCGCGGCTGGACAGCCGACATGGCATTGAAGAATTAATCAAGGGGAACCAAAATGAAAAAGACACTCGTTGCAGCATTGGCTGCAGTCTCGCTCGGCCTTTCCGCACAGATGGCCTATGCGCTCGACAAGGTAACGCTCGGCACGAACTGGCTGGCACAGGCCGGTCATGGCGGCTTTTATCAGGCTGTGGCTGATGGAACCTATGAAAAACACGGTCTTGATGTGAAGATCGAAATGGGCGGACCGCAGGTCAATAACCGTCCGATGCTTGCCGCAGGTCGCCTTGACTTCCTCCTGACCGGAAACCTGCTTCTGTCATTCAACAATGTTGCCAATGGCGTTCCAACCACGGTTGTGGCTGCTTTCTATCAGAAAGACCCACAGGCTTTGATGGCACATGAAGGCGAATACAAGGACTTCAAAGACCTTGCGAATGCTCAAACGATCCTGATTTCCAAGGATGGACAGTTTTCATTCTGGCCTTGGCTGGTCAAGGATTTCGGCTTCAAGGATGAGCAGCTTCGTCCTTACGGCTATAGCCTTGCGCAATTTCTGAGCGACAAAAAGACCGTACAACAGGCCTATGCGACCGCCGAGCCACTTTATGCCGAAAAGGAAGGCGCTAAGGTTACGACTTTCCTGCTGGCTGATCAGGGTTACAGCACCTATGCCAATACAATCGAAACACGTCAGAAGCTGATCGAAGAAAATCCGGAACTGGTGCAGCGCTTCATCACCGCTTCCATCGAAGGTTGGTCGAACTTCCTTTATGGTGATCGCAGCAAGGCATATGAGCTTATCCTCAAAGACAACGCGGATATGACCAAGGAAACGCTGGACGCGGAACTTGCACGTATCAAGGAGCTTCAACTCATTGATAGCGGCGATACGCTGGAAAAAGGCATCGGAGCTATCGACATGAACCGCGTGAAAGAGTTTTACGAACTCGCGCGCAAGTCAGGCATTGTCAGCGGCGATGAACTTGATATGAGCAAAGTTGCAACCGATGCCTTCGTCAATAAGGGTGCGGGCATCGACATCAAGAAGCAACTGGGCCAGTAAGCTTTCAAGAATAACAGCGGCGGGCACCAATGACCATCGACAGCGGAAATGACGAAAATGAGCTGACCGGACGAGACAAGGTTCTCGGTCGCAGGCGGCGCATTCTCGGAGCGATCCGCACCGCCGCTATTGATGAATTTGCTGAAAAAGGACTTGTCGGCGCATCGACGCAAGGCATTGCTCACCGCGCCGGCCTCACCAAGCCGCAACTTCATTACTATATTTCCAGCAAGGAAGAGCTTTACGAAGATATTATCGTCTTCATTCTTGATGAATGGGAAGACATTTTTCTCGGTGCCAGCACCGAAGAAGACCCTGCCAAGGTGATTAGGCAATATATCCGCGCCAAGCTCTTATACAGTCAGAAAAACCCGAAAGCCTCGCGGCTTTTCACCACCGAAATTGCCAATGGTGCGCCCTATCTCAGCCGCCACTGGGCAAAGCACGTTTCAGCTACCCATAATGCAGTGAAACTTATTCAGTCGTGGGTCGATGATGGCCGCATAAAGCGTGTCGATCCGCTGCTGTTTCAAATGCACATATGGGCTGTCACCCAACACTATGCCGACTTTGAAACACAGGTCCGTAGCATGATGTCGCTGAGCAAAGACGAGCCGCTAGACCTTGAGCGTATTGAGAAAGAAGTCTCAGCGCTGTTTCTGCGTGCCTGTGGTCTGGAATAAACATCACCACGAATAAAAAGGAGCAGGTTCCTCCCCAAGAACCTGCTCCCGAATGCATCGCCCCCCGCCAAGGTGGTCGATGCTAAAGCTATATCTCCCAAGACAAAGTCTCTCACAGCCTAAAGGAGATATGTATGATCTTTGGCAACTTTAACGCACGTTAGCGCTCATTTGCAACCTCATTCTTGCGATAAATTTCTCAATTTTAACGATCATCCACAAAGCGCCAAACATAGAAAAAGCCCGGCTATAAACCGGGCTTAATCAATTATTTGAAAACTTTACTCAGCAAGCCATTCCTTGATGCGATCAGGATTGTCAGCAATATACTTGTCGACCGCCTTTTCGTATGAGGTTTCCTGAGCATCAAACATTGCAGTTTCAAGCTCGTCGATAGGAATGCTCATTTTGGCGAGGAATGCCGCAGCTTTTGGATTGTCTTCCTTGAAACCTTTGCGTGCAATGGCATCAACATGTTCTGCGCCTCCCAATGCACCTTCCGGATCAGCAATATAGCGCAGCTTGTATTTGCCAAACATCCAATGCGGGCTCCATGACGTGGCAACAAACCAGCCATCGGAACGTGTCGCACGATCAACGGTGGTCAACATTGCCGCTTCACTGGAGACGTTGAGCTTGTAATCAAGACCGTATTTCTTGATTGCTTCTTCCGACAGACGCGTAAGACCTGCACCAGGATCGATGCCCTGAATCTCGCCCTTGAGCTTTTCGCGAACTTCCGGCTTCTTCAGATCTTCAATCGAGCTGATTTCGCTTTCAGGAATGTAATCGGGAACAATCCAGCCAAGCTTCGCACCTTCATAAAGCGGCCCGAGGTTCTCGACCTTGTCTTCCACGCGCTTGTAATAATCAGCATGCGTTTCTGGCAACCACGCCATCATCATAGCGTCAATATCGCCGCGACTTACGCCCTGATAAAGTGGTGCAACGTCTGTCTGAACCAGTTCAACCTTCTGGCCGAGATTGTCCTGAATAATTTTTGCGGCAAGCTTTGTCACAAATTCTGCGTCAGACCATGGGGCCCAGCCGATTTTCACGGTTTTGCTATCCTGCGCGAAAGCTGCTCCAGCGCTCATGCTGCCTGCAATGACGGCTGCGAGGCCGATTTTGGTCAGTTTACCTAACATAGCTTCTCCTTTAAATTGAATATGTTCCTGCTTGTTTTTGTTTATGCTTCCTGCTTGCGGAATGGTGATGAGGGCTGCTCATCTCCTGTCTTCTTCATGAAGGACAACCTTTTGAAGAAGCCCAGCACGCCGCCGGAATTTCCTTTGCCGAAGCTCTGCGTGATACGGTCCAGAATTACGGCCAGAATGACAACGGCAAGACCGCCTTCAAAACCCTTGCCGACATCAAGGCGCTGAATGCCCGTGAGAACCGTATTACCGAGGCCACCGGCACCGATCATCGATGCAATCACCACCATCGAAAGCGAAAGCATGATTGTCTGGTTCATGCCCGCCATAATCGATGGCATCGCATTGGGAAGCTGAACCTTGAAGAGCAGCTGTCGCGAAGTGCAGCCAAATGCAAGACCCGCTTCGACAAACTCGGCATGGACCTGCCGGATACCGAGATTGGTCAGACGCACCACTGGCGGCATCGCAAAAATTACCGTTGCAATCGTACCTGGCACCGCGCCGAGGCCGAAAAACATAGCTGCCGGAATAAGATAGACGAATGCAGGCATTGTCTGCATGAGATCAAGTACCGGACGAACAACAGACGCGACCGTATCATTGCGCGCCATGGCGATACCAAGTGGGATGCCGATGACCACCGCAATAATCGTCGAAGCCAGCACAAGCGACAGGCTTTCCATCGTTCCGCTCCACAGACCCATATGAATAATGAGCGCGAGTGCCAACACCGTGAATACTGCAAATTTCCAGCCAACGCGCCAAAGCGCGAGAAGAGCGAGGACTGCAATGCCCGCATAGGGCGGAATTGCCAGAAGTGCGTTTTGGATGCCGTCGGTTACAAAACCGATTGTCGCTGCGATCATATCGAGCGCTGGCGTAAAATGATCGAGGATATAATTGACGATTGTATCCGCCCATCCGCCGATACTGAAATTCAAATCCATGGTTTACCGTCCATTTCAGATCGAGTTACCTATGGCCGGGCAAATGCCCGCAAACCTGAGACATTGTGGCGTCGCGGTTCAACCCGCGCGGCCTAGCGTCTCAAGCAATGCCGATTTACTGATAGCACCGAGATAGCGATTATGCCGGTCGGTGACAGGCACTGGCCACGGGCTTTGAGCCACGCGCATCAGAAGTCCTGAAAGAGGCGCATCCGCCTGTATTGCAGCAGCAGCGTCAGGATGTTCACCATCAGCCTTGATGCCACCGTTTAAAAGCGCATCGCGGGTCACGACGCCGCGATAAACACGGTCAGCGTCAAGAAGAACACCGTATGACTTACCGCTTGCATCCAGTTTTTCCAGTGCTTGAGCCAGTTGCGTGGGATCGAAGACGATCAATTCGTCATCACGCGCAACATCTGCTGCTTTGAACACCCGTGAAACATCGACGTTGCGGAAAAACGAGCGCACATAATCATTAGCAGGAGCCGACACGATTTCATTTGGTGTTCCAACCTGAACAACCTTGCCGTGCTGCATGATGCAAATACGGTCACCAATACGCATGGCCTCATCGATATCGTGGCTTACGAAAATGATCGTGCGGCTGTTTTCAGCCTGCAGACGTTTCAACTCGTCCTGCATTTCCGTCCGGATGAGCGGATCAAGTGCTGAAAAGGCCTCATCCATCAAAAGAATGGTCGGCTCACTCGCCAAAGCTCTCGCGAGACCAACACGCTGCTTCATACCACCCGAAAGCTGGTCGGGCATGGAATTGGCATAGGGTTCAAGCCCGACTGCCGAAAGCGCTTTCAATGCTTTTTCATGGCGTTCCGCCTCACCCATGCCCGCCACTTCAAGGCCGAAACAAGCATTATTGAGCACTGTACGATTGGGAAGCAGAGCGAAAGACTGAAACACCATACTCATGTCGCGGCGGCGAAGATCAATCAACTCGCGCTTCGACATTTTAATGATGTCACGACCGTCGACTTCAATTGAACCCTCTGTTGGCTCGATGAGACGATTGAGCAGGCGTAACAGGGTCGATTTACCTGAGCCTGAAAGGCCCATGATGACGAATACTTCGCCCTCTTTAATATCGAAACTCGCGTTATCTACGCCGATTGTAGCGCCATGATCACTGTGAATCTGGGCTTTTGATTTACCTGCACGCAATTCCTGCATTGCAAGCTTCGGATCGTCGCCGAAGACTTTAAACACGCCACTCAAGCTTATCTTTGTCTTAGCAGGCGACTTCATACTATTTCCCTCGTATAAAATACCATGCATTATGTTTAACCCCGCTGTGCTGGCGGGTTTAATCTCCTTATTAACATCATTATTTGTTCACTCATGCGCGAATTCGACATGCGCAACTTGCGGGCAGCGAACAACCCACAAGGAATGATTAGCGATTGGTGTGATCTATTTATATAGGCCATTTCCAGACATGTCCACCCACAGTCACGGATTCATCTTGGCGCGACCCGTCCCCTTGTTTGTTTTTGATGGGTTGCGCGACGAAATATGAGGGCCAACTGACCTAACCGATTGTCGGAAATGATCTGCCAGCCTGACAATGATAGTAATCCTGTGCAAGGCCTGCACACGAACGAACTGCGACAAATATGCTATTGGCTGCGACATGGGGCAATTTAGTATTCGTAGAATATAATTCCACTAAATTGCAGTAAATTTGTATGATTATACTTTTGCCTTATTCAACATCATCTGCCAGAAAAAAGAGCGCAAATCAATCGACACGCGCCCAAAAATTCGCCACCCCGACGGCGGATGAAATTATCGGTTAACCATATATCCAACGAAGCCCGTTATGCGCCAGCATTCGTTGTCGCGCCGGCAAAAATAAAGTGTCTGCCAATTGAGTACATCATGGTTTCCATCGACTTTTTCGATCGTTCCATCGAATTTTTTTCGCGCAACCGCAACATCACCATTGATATCAATCACGCTGAGTCGTGTTGCGCGATAAATGCCGTCCGCAAGGGATTCGGCATAGTGTGCTGCCGCACTTTGCGCCGCCTGACGCAGCCATTCATCGCGGTAATCATCGAGATTAGGGAAAGCAGCATCCCATTTATCAGGATCGGCCTCACCATGGGCGTGAATACCCAAGAACCGCACCGCGTCAAAATCATCCGCGACCAGGTCCCAGTTCTGGGAGACGAAAGCCTCTATGTCGCGGCTTACCAGCATCTCCCAAATCTGCTCACGGTCTTTATCACCAGCAAATGGATTGACCTTACTCATCACTTAAGCTTCCCGCGTGCTGCCACCGGCAAAATATCGATGACATCATCACCGGAAATAAGGTGCACCTCGTCAAAGAGATTGGAAACAACACAAACATGGTCAGGGATAACGCGCACCTTGTCACCGATTTTTAAACCGGTGATATCACCTTTAAGCGTGCCATGCTCTTCGCTCAGCCCCGTCACGCGTGCATCAGTCCGCCCTGCAAGCTCGCCATAATCGGCAAGCCCCAGCGTATCGCTTGAAAGCGACTTTGAACCGGCATCTATGATCGCACGATCCGGCGTTGGATGACTGACAATCGTTGAGAGTACGCTTAACGCACAGTCATCAAGCGTTGCAGCGCCTTTTGCCACCTGAAAACGGTCGAAATAAATATAAGTGCCGGGACGATATTCGGTGATCACGCTTTTCGTAGGCGTTTGCCACATATCGGGTGTACCACCACTCGAAATGGTCTCGCATTGAAGGCCGTTTTCAGCCAGCAGATTACGCGCATCAAGAAGCCATTGCTCCGCCTCATCGGCCTTGCCGGTTGCCGGATAGGTCATCAGTCCGCCGAATTTGAGGCCCTTGCTCGCACTGATCTGCCGTGAGAGCTCCAGCGCTTCCTGCACTGTCTGCACACCACAGCGCCCCATGCCGGTGTCACATTCAACCAGAACTTTGAGTGGACGCCCTGCATTGGTAAAACGTTGGGCCAGCCCCTCAAGGCTGGTGCCATTATCCACTGTCACAGAAATGGTAATACGCTGATGCAGTGCATAAAGCCGATCCAGCTTATCTTTGCCCAAAATATTATAGGGCAGAAAAATATCGACAATTCCGGCATCGGCCATCACTTCTGCCTCGCCGAGCTTCTGGCATGTGATACCAACCGCGCCTGCCTCTATCTGGCGACGTGCGAAAAAAGGCAATTTATGCGTCTTGACATGGGGACGTAGCTTCACCCCAATTTTATCGGCATGAGCCTGCGCCTTGATTATGTTTGCCTGCACACGATTTACATCGATCAGGATAGCAGGCGTATCGATCTCGGCAATTGTTTTAGGCCTTGTCATTCATTTAGTCTCCCAGCGGCAAACTCGGATCATCAACTTTCAACATATTCAGGCTCTGCTTGATGCGTCTAAGGCGTTCAAGCACTTCAGCACCCCGCGTCTCCGCTGTGGCTGTCGCAATCATGTCCACAATCGCCATCAAAGCAAAGCGCGAAGATGTCGGTTTATAAAGATTACCATCTTCATTAACGAGAAACGGAATAACCGTGTTCACGGTTCCTGCAAGGTCGGAACCGGGTGCCGTAATCGCCACGGTTTCCGCACCATATTGTCTTGCGACTTCTGCCGCCTCAATCACCGAACGGGCATAGCCAGAAACCGAAAAAGCAATCACCATTGTATTCGGTTCGGCAATTGCCGCATACATTCGCTGCAACTGGCCATCTATCTGCGCCACCACCGGAATGCCAAGCCGGAAAAGCCTGTTCTGCATTTCCGTAGCCATCATCGAGGAAATGCCCCCCGAACCAATACACAAAACAGAACCCGACGCTGAGATCTGTTCGGCCACATTCATAATGATCGACATGTCGAGATTATCACTCGCGCGCTGGATGGCAGAAATGGCACCATCGGTAATAGCAAGCGCAATACGGGCCTCGCGCACATCACGCGAAGGTGCCTCCGCCGTCAGATATTGTCCGCCAATAGCCAGTGCCTGTGCGAGAAAAAACTTGAAATCGCGAACGCCGTCGCAACCCAGTGCGCGACAAAATCTTGTAACGGTCGGCTCGCTAACACCTGCACGCTGAGCAATTTCCGAAATCGCAGCCTTGGAGATATAGTCCGGCTCGGCAAGCACCAGAGCGGCCATTCTCCTCTCAGACTTTGAGCCATCCTGCGCCACCGCGTGAAGCTGTGAGAGGATGTCAGCGATTTTGCTCATACTGGTTTAAAGCGGCAAACCGCTTTCCTTATCAAACAGATGAATATGTTCCGGCCTTGCCGTTACAGGGACTCGCTCTCCCGGCGCAAGGTGAATGCGCTCGCGAAACACTGCCCGCACGGCTTCACCAGCAATTTTCCCATAAACATGCGTTTCCGGCCCTGTTGGCTCGACAACCTCAACGGCGAGCGACAGACCATTACCATGGGATGCAACGACAAAATTTTCGGGCCTGATCCCCATCTCGGCGGTTCCTCCGGGCTTCGCGTTTCCGCTAATGGCAATCCCCTCACCTTCACTGGTTCGAAAGAAACCATCCTGCGTGATCGAACCCGGAATAAAGCTCATGGAGGGCGATCCGATAAAGCCAGCAACAAACTTGTTTGCAGGATGATCATAGAGTTCGAGCGGCGCGCCGATCTGCTGAATCTTGCCCTGGTTCATCACCACAATCCGGTCAGCCATCGTCATAGCCTCAATCTGGTCGTGGGTTACGTAGATGACCGTTGATTTAAGTCTCTGATGAAGCGCTTTGATCTCGGTGCGCATCTGAACGCGTAGTTGCGCATCAAGATTGGACAGCGGCTCATCGAACAAGAAGACAGACGGCTCGCGCACAATAGCGCGCCCCATGGCAACGCGCTGACGCTGCCCGCCGGAAAGCTGGCGTGGGTAGCGGTCGAGATAAGAATGAAGATTAAGAATGCCTGCAGCCTTATCGACCTTGGCTGCGGTTGTGGCTTTATCCTCGCCGCGAATGCGCGGACCAAAGCCGATATTCTCCCGCGCCGTCATATGCGGGAACAGCGCGTAGGACTGAAAAACCATAGCAATATTTCGCTTTTGCGGCGGCTGATCATTGGCGCGCTCACCACCAATAATAAGATCCCCGCCAGAGATCGGCTCCAGACCCGCAACCATACGCAAAAGCGTGGATTTTCCGCATCCTGACGGTCCGACAAGAACAAGAAACTCGCCATCTTCAATATCAAGATCAATCCGATCGAGAACATCGAGCTGGCCGAAAGTCTTCGTGATCCCACGCAAGGAAACGTTCTTCATCACTCAACTCCCACCTAGAATTTCGTCAATAAAAGGTCTGCATCCGGCCATTAGCCCCGCATCGACCGGCAGAACCGTGCCGGTTATTCCAGATGCACGGTCTGATGCTAAAAACGCCACTGCCTCGGCGACCTCATCGACATTGACGATGCGTCCCAAGGGGTAAAGTCGTCGCAATTTATCTAAAACTGTGGGGTCTTTCGCAATGCGATGATCCCAGGCAGCGGTGCGGATTGAGCCAGGACAAACGGCATTGGCGCGCAGGCCTTTTGGGCCATATTCAACAGCAAGCGCGCGCACAAATGCATTGATCCCGGCTTTCGCTGCGGCATAGGCCGGATTTCCAAAGTGCATAAGCGAATTGATTGACGAAATGAACACGAAAGCACCACTCCCGCGTTCAGCCATAGCGCGCGCAAGCGCTGTCGAAAACACTGCCACACTGGTCAGGTTGAGGTCGATTTCCGTGTTAATACGAGCCTCGTCGAGGCTTTCAAATGTATCGGCACGCGTCCAGCCCGCATTATTGATCACAATGTCTGGCACACCGCTCGTGGCGATAATTTGTTGTACTGCATTGTCCAGTGTTCCAGACGCGCTGAGATCGAAGGCATGACGCGCAGCAAATAAGTCGCCGCGCATCGCTTCAAGTGTAAGATCACAACCGATAATGCGCGCGCCACGCGCCGCAAACAAATGCACGAGTGCCGTCCCTACGCCGCCGCCAGCGCCGGTTATCAAAACGGATTTTCCGGCAAAAGCGCCTGAATCTTCCACTTCATTCCCCTTTTATGCAGCGCTTTTTGCGCCTTCGTTTGGGATCAGACTAAAATTCAAAATGTAAGTTTGCAACAAAACTTTTTACTTGAAAGTGGCTAAATTGCCGATAATGTAAGAAAATAACAAAAAATAGCATGCATTGCACCAAGCGAAGCGCAAAAAGGGAACGGAAACATGACGATAGCAAAATGGAAGACCGGCCTTCTGGCTGGATTGAGCATTCTGGCACTGAGCTCTTTTGCACAGGCGGGCGAAGTGCGCATGACGGTCGCGGAATATAGCTCCAAGACTGGGCCTTATTTCGAGGAAGTCAAAAAGGCTTTCGAAGCAGAAAATCCGGGCATAACGCTTAATTTCGAAGTCGTGCCATGGGATGTTCTGCTGCAAAAGCTGACAACCGATATTTCAGCAGGCACCAATGCCGACCTTTCGATCATCGGCACACGCTGGCTGATCGATTTTGTCCAGCAAGGCATTGCCGAGCCGCTTGATGGCTACATGGATGATGCCTTTAAGGGACGCTTTATCGAGACGTTCCTGTCGCCTTCCGTGCTTGAAGACAAGACCTATGGTCTGCCGATCGCAGCCTCGGCGCGCGCTATGTATTACAACAAGGATCTGCTTGAAAAAGCGGGCGTCACCACCCCTCCTGCCACATGGGACGAGGTGAAATCTGCGGCTGAGAAAATCAAAGCGCTTGGTGGCGAGAATTACGGCTTCGGACTGCAGGGCAAGGAAATCGAGACCGACGTCTATTATTATTACGCCATGTGGTCTTTTGGCTCTGAAATCCTCAATAAGGATGGCACATCGGGGTTAAGCACGCCGGGTGCTCTGGAGGCGGCTAAGCTCTATAAGTCGATGATCGACGATGGATTGACGCAGCCGGGCGTTACATCTTATGCGCGTGAGGATGTGCAGAACCTGTTTAAACAGGGCAAGGTCGGGATGATGATTACCGCGCCTTTCCTGTCGAACCAGATCAAAGAAGAAGCCCCAAACCTCAAATATGGTGTTGCGGCAATTCCTGCCGGTCCTGATGGTGCACGTGGCACCTATGGCGTGACTGACTCGGTTATCATGTTCCAGAATTCAAAGAATAAGGAAGAAGCATGGAAAGTGCTCGACTTCCTGTTCCAGACCGACTGGCGCGCCAAGTTTACACAAGGCGAAGGCTTCCTTCCTGTGAACAAGGAAGAAGCGAAAATGGATTATTACGTCAATAATGCTGATCTTGCAGCCTTCACAGCTCTGCTGCCCGATGCGCGTTTTGCACCGGTCATTCCGGGTTGGGAAGAGATTGCCGATATCACATCCAATGCGATGCAGAGCATCTATCTTGGCAAGGGTGAGCCCGATGCAGTGCTTAAGGAAGCTGCTTCCAAGGCAGACGCAATCCTGAAGAAATAAGCTCCCGTCATCCCGGCAGTGTTTTCCACACTGCCGGGTTTGTCTTTTCCAACTGACATGGGGGTTATGGCTGATGCAAAATCGCACACTGCCCTATTTCCTTATCCTGCCAAGCCTGCTTCTGGCTGCGGTGGTGATTTTCTGGCCGGTCGTCAATCTCATCGAAATTGCGACCCATGATGTAAACCGCTTTGGGCAATTGCGCGATTTTAACGGCGGTGCCAATTTTTCCGCGCTCTTCGCCTCGCCAGATTTCATCAATGCCATATGGCGAACGGGCTTCTGGACAATAGCCGTTGTCGGTGGCGCTTTGTTGGTTTCCATTCCCGTTGCGATCATTCTCAACATGGACTTTTACGGACGATCTGTGGCGCGTGTTATCGTCATGCTGCCCTGGGCCGTCTCACTCACCATGACAGCAATCGTTTGGCGCTGGGCGCTGAATGGCGAAAGCGGTATGCTCAATTCGGCGCTGCGTAATCTGGGACTGATTGATAGCAATATTCAATGGTTGGCGAGTGCGGCAACCGCTTTTCCCATGCAGATACTGGTCGGCATTCTGGTGACAGTGCCGTTCACGACTACGATTTTTCTCGGAGGCCTGTCATCGATTCCCGACGATCTCTATGAAGCCTCATCGCTTGAAGGTGCAAGTCTCTGGCAACAGTTTCGCGAGATCACTTTCCCGCTGCTCAAACCGTTTATCAATATCGCGATTGTGCTCAATACGATTTACGTCTTCAACTCGTTCCCGATCATCTGGGTGATGACGCAAGGCGGACCAGCAAATTCGACGGATATTCTGGTAACCCATCTTTATAAGCTCGCCTTCCGCCTTGGAAAACTCGGCGAAGCCTCGGCGGTATCGCTTATCATGCTGGGCATTCTACTGGTTTTTACTGCAATCTACATTCGCCTCGCTATGCGGAGGGAAGCAGCATGAACAAGCCAAAACTCAAACGCACAATCATCGCTTGGGCAACACTGACGCCGCTCATTATTCTCACACTATTTCCTTTTGCGGTGATGTTCCTGACCGCCGTCAAACCACCGCAGGAAGTGCTCTCACCCACATGGTGGCCAAGCACATTCCGCTGGGAAAATTTCTCCGAAATGTGGGTGCGCACAGGCTTTGGCACAGCGCTGCTGAACTCGCTTTACGTCTCGGTAATTGCCTCGGTCGGCGCAATTGTTTTCTCAATTCCCGCCGCCTATGCCATGTCGCGTTTTCGCTTTGCGGGTGATGGCGCATTCCGGCAATTCCTGCTGATTTCGCAAATGATTTCGCCGATCGTTCTGGTGTTGGGCTTGTTCCGCCTGCTTGCAGCCTATGGGCTGATTGAAAGTGTCACGGCGGTTGGCGCAGTCTATATGGCGTTCAATGTCGCCTTTACTGTGTGGATGCTGCAAAGCTATTTCGACACCATTCCGCGCGACCTTGAAGAAGCATCGTGGATGGAAGGCGCTGGCCGAACCAAAACGCTGATCAAGGTTTTCCTGCCGCTTTGCCTGCCGGCCATTGCGGTCACCACAATTTTCACCTTCATCAATGCATGGAACGAGTTTGTTGTGGCGCTTACCATGCTGCGCAGTCAGGCAAGTTACACACTGCCTATTCAGGTATTCTCACTGGTGGCTGGCCGCTACACCGTCGAATGGCATTATGTGATGGCGGCAACGCTCGTCGCAACCCTGCCCGTAGCGATCATGTTTGTGTGGTTGCAGCGTTATCTCATTAAGGGACTTGCGCTTGGTGCCGTGAAATAACAAAGGGCGCGGAAATTTCCGCGCCCTTTCTCGATTTTCTTATCAATCAATGTGCCAGAAACGTTGAGATAAACGGCACGTAAGTGACAAGCGCCAGCAGAATGAAGAGCGCCAGATACATGCTGAACGCCTGACGGGTGAAGTCAGCCACCCTTACCTTGGCAATGTTACAGACCATAAGCATCACTGTACCAACCGGCGGCGTCAGCGTCCCAATTGAAAGATTGACGATAACCACGATACCGAAATGCACCGGATCAATGCCCAAAGCCTTCACCGTCGGCATCAGAAGCGGCACCAGAACGATCATCAATGCCGTGCCTTCAATCAATGCGCCAAGCAGAAGCAGGATCACATTGACTGCCAGCAAAAACGCATAAGGATTGCTGGTGAAAGACGAAATCAGATGCATCAGTGCCTGACCGGCCTGCTCAAGCGAAAACACCCATGCGAGCGCAGACGATGCCATGATCACAAGCATGACGGAGGCTGTCGACTTTGCGGTCTCGATGAGTGAATCCACAACATGGGAAACACGCATTTCGCGATAGATCACAAAACCGATGATCAGCACCAGCGTAACCGCAACAGCACCGGCTTCTGTCGGCGTGAAGATATTCATGCGGATACCGCCGAGAATGGCGAACAGCAGGAACACAGCAGGCCACGCGGATGCCAGCGTGGATGCAACTTCAGAGCCTGACATTCTGTGTTGACGGCTTGGCTTATAACCTCGTTTGACCGATGTAATATAAGCCGCGATCATCAGAATGACCGCACCAAGCAGGCCCGGAACAATACCGGCCATGAACATTTTGCCGATGGATACGTCAGCAATCAGGCCATAAATGATGAGTGCAATACCCGGAGGAATGATCGGCGTGATCAGCGAGCCTGCAGCCGTTACCGCACAGGAAAATGCCTTGTCATAGCCACGCTTGACCATTTCAGGCACCATCATGCGGGTGAGCATGGCACTGTCTGCGAGATTGGAAGCACTCACGCCACCCATCAGCGTCGAAACCATGATGTTGGTTAGCGCCATACCACCGCGCATACGGCCAACCAGAATATCAGCAACCCGGATCAGACGCTCGGCAATGCCGGTATGCGCCATCACTGTGCCAAGCATGATGAAGAACGGAATTGCAAGCAGCGATGTATTTTGCGCCGGGCTGATGAACCGCTGTACAGCGATTGCAATCGGCATCTGGTTGAAGAAGATGAAATAGGTAAAGACCGCAATCAGAATTGCCACATAAAGCCGCATGTTCAGCGCAATAAACGCCAACATGATAAGAACGATAGTTGTCAGTGTCATGCCTTGCCTCCCGCAAAGACGGCGCGCAAGGTCGTGAAAGCGCCAGCGAACATGTAACAAGCGATAATCACAAAGCCGACAGGCACTGCAATATCGATCCAGAAATAGGAGACGCGCAGCACATCAGTCACCTTGAACTGCGCTGCCATCGAAAGCTTATAACCGGCATAGGACACGTAAAGCAGAAACAGGCCGGAAATAATTGCGATAATAGCATTGACCACATCGCGGACTTTTTCCGAGAACATATCGACAAGCATTGGAATGGCGAGGTGCTGATTGCTGCGTTCAGCAGCCACACTGCCAAGCATAATGATCCAGATCATCAACAGACCGGCCATTTCTTCTGTCCATTGCAATGGCTGATGCATCCAGTAACGCATGACAACAGCGACATTGAACATTGCAAGCAGAACAAAAAGCGGCGCTGCGGCCAGCCAGTCGATCAGTTTTTCAAAGTATTTCATCGGATTAAATTCCATGACCATGCCATGCCGCAGCAAAACTGCGGCACGACAATATCCGGATTGAAGGGGATCAGTTCAGTTCAGCCTGGATCTGTTCGTAAAGACCGTCAGACCATTCCGGGAACTGTGTGTAGACCTTTTCAGCAAGCGCCTTGAAAGGAGCGCGGTCGACTTCGATCACCTCGACACCGGCTTCCTTCATTTTTTCGATCATTTCATTGTCTTTTTCGATCGTCAGCTTCTGGCTGTAAAGACCCGCATCATAAGCTGATTCATGAATCATCTTGAGCTGCTCTTCAGGCAGTGTCGAGAAGAACGCTTCGCCGCCAACAATCAGTGCTACATTGGTCAGATAACCAACCTTGCTCAGATATTTGGCTTCTTCCTGAAATTTCTGGCCGTAAAGCACCGAAATCGGGTTTTCAACGCCATCGATCACGCCCTGCGCCAGAGCCGGGAATGTTTCACCAAGTGGCATTGGAGTTGGGGTCGCGCCCATCGCTTCAAAGGTCTTGATCTGCATGACATTGTTAGGTACGCGGATTTTCATACCCTTGAGGTCTTCAGGTGTGCGGATCGGTTTTTTGGAAATGATCTGACGAATACCGTAGAGGTAGTTAGGCATCACAATGTGAATGCCTTTTTTCTTCAGCTCTTCACTCTTTCCCTTGAACCAATCGCCGTCATAAACTTTGAAAAGCTGTGCAGGATCATCCGTCAGGAACGGACCGTAAAGAACGCCCAGATCAGGATCATATTCCGCGAGAAAGCCCACATCGGAAATCGTGACGACATTGAGGCCCATCATAGCCTGCTCTGTCACATCCTTCTTGGAGCCAAGCTGCGAACTTGGATAAAGCTCAAGCGTGATTTCGCCATTGCTGCGCTTGGCAAGATCGTCTTTCCAGTAGTGCATAACCTCATCAAAAGGCTCGCCGGGATTGTTTTCATAGGCAACCTTGATCGAGACATTGGCGGCATAAGCTGCCATGCTTCCAGCCAGCAACATGCCAGCAGCGATCACGCCGGTAACGAGTTTCTTCATCAGAATCCTCCCTTTAGGGTCTATAGTAGTCGGTGGCCACGAGGCCGGTTTCCTCCACAAAACTTCCATGCCCGTCCTTCCCGAACATGGAAACTCGCTTCGATTCAGTTACGTTCGATGATGATTTTCAGAACGTTGCGGTCGCCGTCCCAAAAGGGCAGCGCCTGTTCTGCTTCGTCGAAAGGAAATATCTTTGAGATTAGCTGATCTGCATTGCTTCCCAGCTTCTCCAAATGTGTGATCACAGCCTCAAAATCGGTCAGCGTCGCATTGCGCGAACCCATGATGTCGAGTTCTTTGAGGTTGAAGAATTGTGTCTGGTAAGTCACCGGCGACTTGGAATAGCCGACATAAACGACACGCCCCGCAAAGCCTGCGAGGTCAACCGCTTGCGTGAAAGTGATCGGCAGACCAACCGCTTCAAAGGCGACATCCACGCCGTCATCACTGGTCAGTTCCTGCACTTTTGCGACGACATCCTCGCCACCCGGCAATGCTTGCGTTGCGCCAAATTTCAGCGCTAGTTCGCGCTTTTCCGCACTCGGATCAATGGCGATAACCTTCGCCCCACGCGCAACGGCACCGATCAGCACACCCATGCCGATCATGCCGCAACCAAGCACCGCGACCGTATCGCCCGCCTGAACGCGTCCGCGTTCGACTGCATGGAAGCCAACTGAAAGCGGCTCGACCAATGCGAGATGGCGGGGCGCAAGGCTGTCGTTCAGGATCAGCTTTTCGGCTGGCAATACAATTTGCTCGGCCAGTCCGCCATTCTGCTGCACACCGAGCGTTTTGTTGTAGCGGCAGGCGTTCAAGCGGCCTTTGCGGCAGGACGAACACTGACCGCAGTTGGTGTAAGGGAGCACGATGACGCGCTTGCCCTTGGCATAGGCAGCACTTACGCCCTCACCGGCTTCGATGATCTCACCGCCAATTTCATGACCCGGAATACGCGGCAGTTCCACCAGAGGATTTAACCCCTTGAACGTATTGAGATCGCTGCCGCAAAGCCCCACATGTTTGACGCTCACCCGGACATGTCCGGGCAAGAGCGGTGCTTCGGGAATTTCAGCAAAACGGGTGACGTTTTCGCTCTCAATACGCAGAGCTTTGACCATCGAAATATTCCTGTCGTTGTTCATTACATGGGGCAGATCAGGTGACTGCGCCGACCTGCCACGGTACGAATTCGTTATCGCCATAATCGTAGATTTCGCTGAGCGTCTGCTCACCGGAAGCGACGGCGATAATGTGCTCGAAAATGCGAGTGCCGGACTCCTCAATGGTTTCGTCACCTGTGACGATGCCACCGCAGTTGAAGTCCATATCTTCCTTCATGTGCTCGTACATTTCGGAATTGGTTGCGATCTTGATGCATGGCGCGGGTTTAAAACCCGAAACCGATCCACGGCCTGTGGTGAAGCAGATCACATTGCAGCCACCTGCAACCTGTCCCGTTACCGCAACTGGATCGTAGCCGGGTGTATCCATGAAGGTGAAACCGGGTTCCGTAACGGTTTCAGCAAATTCATAGACGGCTTTCAGCGGCATCGAGCCACCCTTGGCCACTGCGCCGAGCGACTTTTCAAGAATGGTGGTGAGGCCACCGAGCTTGTTGCCGTGCGATGGGTTGTTGTTGAGTTCATCGCCGTTGCGGGCCGTATAATCACGCCACCAGTCGATGCGCTGGAGCAGCTTTTCCGCAACCGCAGGCGTGACTGCGCGGCGCGTCAGAAGATGTTCCGCACCATAGATTTCCGGCGTTTCCGCAAGAACCGTCGTGCCGCCATTGCGCACAATAAGATCAGACGCATAGCCCAGAGCCGGGTTTGCGGAGATGCCGGAATAACCGTCAGACCCACCGCATTCGAGCGCCACTTTAAGCTTCGACAAAGGCTGTGGTGTACGCTTGGCAGAATTCACCAGTGGCAGCATTTCCTTGATCTCTGCAATCGCGTGATCAATGGTTTTGCGTGTGCCGCCGTGCTGCTGGATCGTCATGGTGCGAAGGCGCGCGCCTTCTTCCATGCGATAATGTTCCATGATCGGCGCGATCTGATTGGTTTCGCAGCCAAGGCCGATCAGCAGAATACCACCGAAATTTGGATGTTTCGCATAGCCCTGAATGGTACGGGTCAGCAGCCGGTAGCCTTCCGACTTGGTGTTGAGCGCGCAGCCGCTGCCATGCGTCAGCGCAACCACACCATCGACGTTCTCAAAACCATCCAAACCACCCATGCGGTTGAAATAGTCGGCGATATAACGCGAGACCGTCGCCGAACAGTTCACCGATGAGATAACACCGATATAGTTGCGCGTGCCTACACCGCCAAAACCGCGATCATAGCCCATGAACTGACGGCGCTCTGCTTCTGGAAGCATTCCCCGCTCTTCAATATCGACAGAGAATTGATGCTCGTGCTCGGAAGGCAGCATTGCGAGATTGTGCAGATGCACATGTTCGCCCACCGCAATATCCTGAATGGCAACGCCAATCACCTGCCCGTATTTGTGCACTTCCTTGCCGGCTGGAATGACGCGCAACGCCACCTTGTGACCGCGCCCGATCAGATCACGTGCAGTCACATCACCGAGCCCGATCGGGTCGCCTGCACGCACTGCAATGCGTGCAACCGCTACATCGTCGGACGGATGCAAAAGGATTACCGGCGCAACCGCCGAAACAGCCTTATCGTTCATTGTTCTGACCTCACTCCCAAAACCGCTACAGCAAACGTTCGAGCCTAATCCCGAGGCTCGTTCTCCATCCATCGCTGCTTTGATGTATCCAGATGCGTTCGCATCGCTGCCTGCGCCAGAAGCGGATCTCTCGCTTCAAGGGCAGCAAAAATCTTTTCATGCTCTTTGAGGGCATGTGCCCATGTGTCGGCATTCTCATATCGCGTACGCATCTGCGCTGTGAGCGGGCTGTGCCGCTCATCAAACAAATCACGTATAATCCTAGCCACAACAGAGTTTCCGGACTGCTCGGCGATGATCAGATGAAACTGGCGATCAAGCTCAATTGGCTTTCGGTCAGCATCAATCTGCAATCGCATGGCATCAAGATTGCCGCGCAGCCGCGCTAGAGCATCCGGCGTGATAAGACTACATGCCATGATCACGGCACTGCCCTCGACGAGAGAACGGGCCTGCATGATTTCAAGCGGGCTTTCGCCAATCGAACCGCCCTGCGCGGGCAGACGGACCTGCTCGGAAGCAACATAAATGCCGGAACCCATCCGAATTTCAACATTGCCCGCAATTTCAAGCGCAATCAGCGCTTCGCGCAATGACGGGCGCGACACGCCAAGCTGATGCGCGAGTTCGCGCTCAGCAGGAAGTCTGCTTCCAGCCGGAAAATGCCCTTCTCGGATCAGATGACGGACCCGGTCGGCAATCTGTTGGTAAAGCCTCCGCGGTTCCACGGAGCCAATATGCTCGCTCATGCTCTCTCCCAAATTGGCCTTACCATATTTTGAAGATCTTAAAAGCGCAATATAATCTATCTATATGATATTTATAAATATTGTATAATTCGTCTGTTTTGTCGCACCCTGCTTTAGATGGATTTTAAAGAGTGGCTTGACCAATTTTAATGGTTGGAATAGCTGTTTCAGAAACTAACGGGAGGAAAAAATGACCGATCAGCCGTCGATTCTGCAATTTGGCACCAGCCGATTTTTGCTGGGACATGCAGATTTCTTCATCTCGGAAGCGCTTGCAAAAGGCAATGCGATCGGTACTGTCGCCATCGTTCAGACCACGTCCAACCCTGACAGCGCACGACGCATCAGCGCACTGAACAATGGTGAAGGCTATCCGGTCATTATCCGTGGGCTGACTGACGGCAAGCCTGTTGATGAAAAATACCAAGCGAAAAGTGTCACAACAGCCTATTCAGCCCATACTGATTGGCCAGCCATTCGCGCACTTGCCACGAAGGTTCAGGTGATACTTTCCAATACCGGCGACAAGGGCTTTGAGCTTGATGCAAGTGATGATGTATCCTTGCTAGCTGAAACGAACCGCCTTCCCAAAAGCTTTCCGGCGAAGCTGCTCGTGCTGCTGCACCACCGTTGGCAGATCAATCCCGAGGCACCATTGTCAATTTTCCCTTGCGAGTTGATCTCACGCAATGGCGACAAGCTGCGCTCTATTGCGCTTGATCTGGCGGAAAGCTGGAGCCTACCCAAAGCTTTCACACAATGGGTTCAAGCCAGATGCGTTTTTGCTAACAGCCTCGTTGATCGTATTGTCTCGGAGCCAATCGATCCGGTGGGCGCTATAGCCGAACCCTATGCAATTTGGGCGATTGAGCAGGCCGATGGCCTGACCCTGCCCTGCACGCATCCCGATGTCGTTGTAACGGACGATCTTGGCCATTATGAGCGCCTCAAGCTTTATTTGCTTAATCTTGGTCATACGTTCATTGCCGAACAATGGCTTAACGGCAATCGCCCGAAAGATGAGATCGTCCTCGAAGCCATGCAGGATGAAACCATTCGCGGCGAGCTGGAAGCGCTATGGCGTGAAGAGGTTCTACCCGTCTTTGCAGCAGATGGCCTTGGTGAACAGGCAGAGGCCTATGTGATATCGGTGCGCGAGCGCTTCCTCAATCCATTTCTAAAACATCGCATCGCAGATATTGCTTCCAATCACGAGGAAAAGAAGCAACGTCGCTTCGCACCCATTCTTGCTCGTGCAACAGAACTTGGCCTTAATCTGGAGCAGCGTCGTTTGAAGGCAGCAATGGACTAAGTGCTGTTACGACCCACATAAAAATAGCGGCGACCTTCAGAAATTGGAGGTCGCCGCTCAATACGCCTAAAATAATTTATCTTTAAAAGCATTCGCCACATACTTGTCTAAAGGTCTGCCCCCGCAGAGACAAGCATGCCAATTATTTATACTTCATTCAAAGCGAACCATCGCCGAGCTATAAATTCCACGACAGTTCTCACATTCAGAAATCGAAATAATAGCACAATCAAAATATGACCATACCGTTCTTTTCGATCACACTCACTTGGAACCAAGAGAACGTTTAACTGAATGCAACGTGGGTTCATATGAACAAACTGTCAACGGAATGAAAACAGATTGTCAACCATATCACTCACATTGCTGTGATAAACTAATATAAAAACGACATGTTTACATGCACTTACTGATATATCTTATCTTTATATTAGTCATTTCTTTTATATAATCCCTATTTCTCTGCATCTACTGCTGCAAATATTTCTTCAAAACGCGGCTTGGCGCGCGCCGGGAAACTCACCTCGCGATAAGCCTGTGGGAGCTCTGCCTCTCCCACTTTGATCAGCATGACCATACCCATGCCGTAATGCGGCGAGCACTTGATGCCGTAGAAACCCGCCTGATCGAATGTGACTTCGATTTCTTCATTGATCTTGCCTTTGAAGCCGGGATTTCCTTCCGGCACCATGCCGTCAATGGTCGCTGCATTGTGGCTCTTATGGGTCGCAATGAATTTAACCGTGTCACCCGGTGCTAGTTTCAGGAAGTCAGGTTCAAACAACATCGATCCCTTCTCGCCCCTGTTGAGCATTCTGACTTCGAAAGTTTCGGCGAGCGCCGGAAATGCAGAAACAGCCATCAGGGCTGTGGCGAAGAAAAGTCGTTTGCTCATTTGCATGCCAATCATAATTATTCCCACTCCAATTATGCAGAGTGTTTGAGTTCCAAAGCCCGACGATGCGGTACACGGTAGCGGATATGACAGCCATCGACGCCATGGTATTCGACATCGACTTCGACCCCGAAAACCTTGCGGATGCATTCAGTGCGCAGTACATCTCGCGGCGTACCAAGCGTCACAAGCTGGCCTTTATCCATGACGGCGATCCGGTCACAAAACATCGCCGCATGATTGAGATCATGAAGGGCTGCAACCACCGTCAGTTTCTGACGGCTGACAAGATCGAGAAGACCGATCTGATGACCAATATCAAGATGATTGGTCGGCTCGTCCAAAAGCAAAACCTGCGGTTCCTGTGCAAGCGCTCGCGCGATATGAACACGCTGACGTTCACCACCTGAAAGCGTGTGCCAGCACCGCTCTGCCAGATGCAGCATATCGACATCGCTTAAAGCCCGCTCGACAATCGCATCATCTTTTTCTGACCATGGGGACAGTGCACCAAGATAGGGCGTGCGCCCCAGTTCCACCGCCTGCCGCGCCGTAATACGGTCAGTGGTGCCCGCCTGCTGCTCTACCAGAGCGAGTATGCGCGCGATCTCGCGGCGCTTGAGCTTGTGAATGGGCGCATCCCCAAGCGTCACCTCGCCCGAACGGCTGCGCCGCACGCCAGACAACAGCGACAGAAGGCTTGTCTTGCCAGAGCCATTCGGCCCGATAATGCCGAGAAATTCGCCTTCCTTGACAGCAAGCGAAACGTCGCGAAGGATTTCAATATTACCAACCGACCAGCAGACATTATGTGTTGAAAGCATCATGACTGCGCCCTCCTCTGTCCAAGCAGGAATGCAAAGGCTGGTGCGCCGAACAAAGCGGTGATGACGCCTATCGGCAAAACCTGACCTGGGATGATGATGCGCGACAGTATATCTGCGATAATCATGAAGATCGCCCCAATAAGCGCCGCTGCAGGCAACAGACGTCCATGACGGACGCCAACCACCATGCGCGCCGCATGTGGAATCACAAGACCGATAAAGCCGATAGAACCTACGATGGACACCATCACAGCGGTCATCATGGCGCTGACACCGATCAGAACGGCATAGACGCGCCGAACGGGGATCCCAAGTGATGCGGCTGATTCCGTGCCAAAGGTGAAGGCGTCGAGCGCACGCGCATGCCAGAGGCAGATCGCAAGCCCGACCACACAGGCAGGCAGCGCAAGCGCCACATCAGGCCAGCGCACACCTGAGAGATTGCCTAAAAGCCAGAACATGATGCCGCGCGCCTGCTCGGCATTGGCGGCTTTTGTGACGATAAAAGAGGTCAGCGCATTGAAAAGCTGTGAGCCTGCAATGCCGGCCAGAATAATGGCGCTGTTGCCCCGGCCTGCCCGGAATGCCAGCAGGGAAACGAGCACGAACGCAATGATTGCACCAATAAATGCCCCCACCGACAACGAAAGCATCCCTGCGCCGATGCCGAGGATCGCCACAGCGACCGCACCTGTCGAGGCGCCCGCTGAAATGCCAAGAATATAGGGATCGGCCAGCGAGTTACGCAGCAGCGATTGCAACACCACACCAGACATAGCCAGCGCTGCGCCACAGCATGCCGCAACCACAGCCCGGCTCAGCCGATAGCTCCACACAATGCCTTCATCAATCGGCTCAAGCGGATAACCGGCGTTCCAGACGCGGTTGGCAATTGTTTTTGCCACCACATCCAGCGGTATGGGTGTTTCGCCAATGGCAGCGCCCAGCCACAGGGCAAAGAGTAACAAAACAAGCGCCAGAGCTGCGAACAGCACCCTGCCGCTCGTCCCTTTCGATTTTAATAATTGTCCCGTGGCTGCACGCATTGTCACTTATTCAGGCCCGAAGCGGCGATTGCATCAGCCAGTGTTTCAATGCCTTCGATGGTGCGGATGGTCGGGTTCATGGCCTGCGCATCCATATCAAAAACATGACCTTCCTTGACGGCAGGCATAAGGCTTGCAACTGGATCAGTTTTCATAAACTCACGCTTGACTGCGACATCATCTGCCGGGAAGCGACGTCGATCCATCGTTCCAGCGATAATCATGGTCGGATTGGCTTTGGCAATGGTTTCCCAGCCGACCGTCGGCCATTCTTCTTCGCTATCGATGATGTTATTGATGCCGAGCGTTTTCAGAATATAGGCCGGAGCACCATTCTTGCCTGCAACATAGGGATCGATGTCAAGTTCAGCACTAGAGAACCAGACCACAGCGGAAAGCTTGCCTTCAGCAGAACCAATCTTTTTGCGCGCCGCATCTTCGCGCGCTTTCAGATCAGCAACAACCTGTGCACCGCGATCCTGCACGTTAAAAATCTGCGCGAGTTCTTCAACTTCCTGATAGATCAGATCCATCGTGAAAACGGTGTGACGTACCCCATCGCCACCGCCGGAATTGTCCTTGCCCACACAATCGGCTGGCGAAGTATAGACCGGGATTCCCAGTTCTTCGAACTGTTCAGGCTTTGCGACAATACCTTCAGGGCCAACATGCCATTGAAATTGCGCAGCGACCATATCCGGCTTCTCAGCAAGCACGCTTTCAAAGCTCGGATCATTATCCGCAAGACGCTTCACCTTGGCATTGGCTTCTTCATAACCTTTGAGAACTGGCCCGATCCAAACCGCTGTACCAACCATTCTGTCGCCAAGGCCAAGCAGGTACATGATTTCCGCGCTGCTCTGCCCAACAGCAACTGCACGCTCCGGCGCATGTTTGAAGCTTACATCACGACCACAGTTTTTGAGCGTCAGCGGATAAGCCGTATCGGCAGCGAGAGCACTGCTCGCAAAGCCTGTTACGAAAAAGGCGGCAGCACCTAAGAGTGCGCCATAAGGCACGTAGCCTGAAAGTTTCATATTTATCCCCGAAATGGATGTGAGAAATGGCCGCGTCAAACGGCGGAAGCGATCCGGCGCTTGAAGTCAACCGACATATCCGGGGATATGAATGACAATAGGAAACAGCGTCTTACGACGCGAAAAGCTGTCATAACCAACTCCTGCTCCGGGCATCCCCGCCCGTGACAATGGACTACGTTAGACGGCAGGTCTCCTGGCTCACGAATATTCACTGTCCATCTGCCTTCCCGAACCGTTTTGCGGCTCAGTGGCATGACGCTTGATGGGCGTCACGAGGATGGACGGCAATCCGCTTACAGTTGCGGGGGCAGCCACGGTCTCGGTCCCTTTTGGGTCGTCCTCACCGTGTTCCCTATTAATCCCCTTCGCTCTCGGTCGGGGAACCGTCGTAACTCTATTACGTCCCGGCGTGAGTTGCGTCAAGCGACGTACTTAGCTTTCTAGATAGAAAGTAGTGTTCGTCACTGCCTGTATCCCGCTGGTATATTGTAAATCTGTGCTGTACTCTTCCTATTATAAGTTCCCGCTGGGAGGCGGAGGACTTTCGAGGAGGGTTGTCGAAAAGACAACAGCAAAATGTACGCAAAGTGCATTCAGGGAGGATTTATGCGTAAATGGATTCTGGCCATGACGTCGGTGGCAGCCCTTGCAATCGCAAGCGCTGCATCGGCTGAAGATTATAAGGTTCTGGCACCGGCAGCACCGGGTGGCGGCTGGGACCAGACTGCGCGCACCATGCAGAACGTGCTTCAGGACGAGAAGATTTCCGGCAGTGTTCAGGTCATCAATGTTCCGGGTGCTGGCGGCACTATCGGACTTGCGCAATTCGTCAATCAAAACAAAGGCGACCCAAGCCAGTTGATCGTTGGCGGCTATGTCATGGTTGGCGCTATCCTGACCAACAATTCACCTGTCAACCTCGACGCAATCACACCGATTGCGCGTCTGACCGGCGAATATGAAGCCATCGTCGTTCCAGCTTCATCAGACATCCAGAATCTTGGTGATCTCGTCGCCAAACTCAAAGCCGATCCGGGTTCGGTTTCATGGGGCGGCGGCTCGGCCGGCGGCACAGACCATATTACCGCAGGACTTTTCGCAAAAGCTGCCGGGGTCGATCCGACCAAAGTGAATTATATCGCCTTTTCTGGCGGTGGTGAAGCGCTGGCCGCTATTCTTGGCAATCAGGTGACGGTTGGTATTTCCGGCTATGGGGAATTTGACCCGCAGATCAAGGCTGGCACACTGCGCATCATCGGAATTTCCAGTGATGAACGTATTGAAGGCATTGATGCACCAACTTTCAAGGAAGGCGGCATAGACGTTTCGATCCAGAACTGGCGCATGGTGGGTGCTGCACCCGACATCACGCCGGAACAGCAGGCTGCTATCAATGCCGACATAGAGAAAATGGTAAAGTCGGAATCCTGGCAGAAGGCACTTAAGGACAAGGGCTGGGCTGACACTTATCTCGCAGGTGATGCTTTCAAAGAGCAGCTCGCCAAGGATGTCACGTCTACACAAACCATTCTCAAGGAAATCGGTCTCGTCCAATGACAGGATCACAACAGCAGGGAGAGCGCCGTTCCAGTGGAACGGCGCCAGACTATGCAGCTCTTGTGATTGCCTTCATTCTTGGGGCAATTTCCATAGCGATTGCATGGTCAACAACCTATGGCGGCAGCGTTCTTTCTTACCAGCCGGTTGGGCCAAAAACCGTGCCCTATATCATTGCGGCCGGATTGTTGATATTGTCGATATGGACGGTCATCAGCGCTTTTAAAGGCGATTTTCCACAGCGTGAGCATCAGGAAATAGCGCCAATGGCGTGGATTGTCGGCGGTCTGATTATTCAGATGCTGACCATGAAATCGGTCGGTTTTGCCATTTCAACGGGCCTGCTGTTTGCCGCAACTGCGCGCGGATTTGGCTATCGTAAATTCTGGATCAGCGTGCCTGTGGGCATCATCTTTGCATTTGTAATCTGGTTTATCTTTGCACGCGGCCTGCAGCTTTCACTGCCATCAGGCTGGCTTGAGCAGTTTGTTTAGAGCGAGAAAACAATGGATACATTAACGCTTCTCGCCAATGGCCTTCTGATAGCGCTTGAGCCAGCAAACCTGATTTATGCGCTGATTGGCGTCACACTTGGCACCGCTGTCGGCGTTCTTCCGGGGATTGGACCGGCACTGACCGTTGCGCTGCTCCTGCCCGTTACCTACAAGCTTGACCCCGCAGGATCGCTCATCATGTTTGCTGGCATCTATTATGGTGGCATGTATGGCGGATCGACAACCTCAATCCTGCTCAACACCCCCGGAGAAAGTGCCTCCATTGTTACGGCCTTGGAGGGCAATAAAATGGCGCGAGCGGGGCGGGGCGGCCCCGCTTTGGCCACAGCCGCCATCGGGTCGTTCATAGCAGGTCTGATCGCTACACTTGCTCTGGCTTTAATTGCGCCATGGGTGGTGAAATTCGCCCTCTCTTTTGGACCGTCCGAATATTTCGCGCTGATGCTGCTTGCCTTCATGACCGTCTCGGCGGCATTTGGCGATTCCACCTTGCGCGGACTTACCTCGTTGTTCATAGGTCTGACGCTCGGGCTTATCGGCATTGATCAACTGACTGGACAAGCACGTCTGGTCATGAACACGCCTAATCTGCTTGATGGTATCAATGTCACCACACTTGCGGTGGCCCTGTTTGCTATCGGTGAAACGCTCGCCGTAGTTTCCAAGAAGCTTAGCCCCGATGATGAAGTTATCGCTGTCAAGGGCTCGGTCTGGATGACCAAAAACGATTGGAAACGCTCATGGATGCCGTGGCTACGCGGAACGGCAATCGGCTTTCCAATCGGTGCAATGCCTGCGGGCGGCGCTGACGTCTCAAGCTTTTTGTCTTATTCGGCAGAACGCCAGTTTTCCAAGCATCCCGAAGAATTTGGCAAAGGTGCAATCGAAGGTGTGGCAGGACCGGAAGCTGCCAATAACGCATCGGCAGCAGGAACACTTGTGCCACTGTTGACACTTGGTCTGCCCACGACTGCAACAGCAGCCATCATGCTTGCAGGATTCCAACAATTTGGTCTGCAACCTGGACCGCTGCTTTTCGTCACCAATGCTTCATTGGTTTGGGGGCTTATAGCTAGCCTTCTGGTTGCAAATCTCATGCTGCTGGTTCTGAACCTGCCGCTGATTGGCCTGTGGGTGAAGATGCTGACCATCCCTCGCCACTGGCTTTATGCGGGCATTCTGGTGTTTGCAACGCTCGGCACAATCGGTGCCAATGCATCGACATCGATGCTGTTCGGGCTACCGGTCTCGTTCGAACTGGGATTGCTTCTGGCTTTCGGATTGCTCGGCTATGTGTTGCGCCGCTTTTCCTATCCGATTGCTCCGGTTGTCGTCGGCCTGATCCTCGGACCAATGGCTGAAAAAAGCCTGCGACAAGCGCTGCAGATCAGTCAGGGAAACCCAATGACACTGATCAACTCGTGGGTATCGATCACGCTGATTACACTGGCAATTGCCGCAGTCGTCGTTCCCATGATCATGCGCCAGCGCGGCAAGGGCGACCTGTTAAAGCAGATGGCTACCGACGAAGACTAAAACAAAAGGCCCGCTTCATGCGGGCCTTTCCTTTATTCCTGAATTTTGCGAAACTGAGCGACATTGATGCCCAGCGTCTCAAGGTCTTGTGCCATCGGCTGATGGCCGACACGCAAAGCAGCAGATGCACGAACGGCACTGCCGAATTGTGCGAAAGTGCGACCGAAACGATGACTTAAACGGGCAAACATTTTCATCTCCATCACGAACACATTGTTGAATTGGTCCGCACCCTGAAGATGGTACTGCCCGACCCTTATTTGAAGGTCGGACTTTGCATGTCAGCCATGCGTTGAATGCATGTACGGATATTTATCCCTATTGATCGGGATCAATGAGGCTTCACTTCTAAGCTGCCAAACTTCCTTGATAAGGAAGGAGAGAACTATGTCAAACATGCAGCATACATTGGGTGAGGAGTTTCCAGGTCAGCTCATCACCATTCATGCGTTGAAGGCAGCAGATCCGCGCTTTGCACGCATTCTTGAAGAATATGACTCGGTCAACGACCGTATTCATCGCGCAGAAACGCGAATTGCGCCTGTTAGCCATGAAGAAGAAACAAACCTTCGCAAACACCGTCTGGCTTTAAAAGACACAATAGAACAGGCGATGACGAACAAACGAAAACTATAGAGCCAGCATTTGGTTTTCTCTTATCCGATCTAACGTTCGCCTTAAACGGATAATTCGATCTTGCGGGTACCCGCCCAGAATGATCCAGCAATGCGAAAATCGTTACTCGGCGGAAGCAGGAGGTACGGTTTCCGTTGTTGCGGGCGGTATAGAGCCCTCACTGTTTGATGGCACTTCGGGTGCAATCATACTGCCATAGATTTCAACCAAAATCCAAACTACGACAGCCGCTGCAAGACTAACCACCAAGATGATGAGAACCGGCTTACCCTCCCGGCCTTGCCGTGACTCATCTGGATGTAGCTGTTTCATGAAACAAACCTCCTATTACCTTAAAACCAGGCAATAGGCCAATGATCGGTAGCTGCAATGGTTCCAATTATTGAAAATCAAATCAAAATTTGTGAAAAATATCTTGAGGGAAATGAGATATTTAGGACACGTGGCTTCCACAAAAAACGCTGTATTATGCTATTATTTGCTTGTTTTGGAATATTATGCCGCACGAAATATAGGATTTATTTCCATATAAATTCATACGTTATTCGCATTCTAATTTAACGAACAAATGTTTCTATCTCTAAAAAAATTACAATAAGTTCGGATTTTATTATTTATTGAAATACGCGATCATGTCCAAAGTGTTCTCTTATAGAGCAATAAAACCAATTATAATTGCAGTAATATAGAATATTAAAAAATATATATTTTCTAATCGTTATTAGTGAACAGATCAATTCGGAACTGTATTTCATCAGTTCGGCATCCTCCAAGCGAAGCTGCGAGAAAAAATAGAGAACTTCTTATGGAAGTTCGTTCATCTGGTTGGCGGTAGGTGCGTCCGTCTCGATTGACGCCCACTCTTCACCTCAACTCACTCATCTTAAAGGCTTGCACAAAGCTCTCCTCCCACGACAGAATCTTATTGAGCCACTCCTCCCGGTCGCTTCTGCCATTAGCCTGAACCTTGCTTTGCATCACATAAACGGCACCCACTAAGCTCGAGGTCATGACCATGGATGTCAATGCCGCTCCATCGCGCATATTAAGGTTCTTGAGCGTCTGCTTGGTGTATGCCCCGGACACAAATGTTCGGAACTGCATAAGCATTTTTGCTGTCGGGTGAGATATTCACACGGCAAGATTACCGATGTCATTTCCATGAACAAGCTGCCCCCGCAAGGCGATACACGGCATTAACGAAAGCCTGTGCCACTACTTTTTCTTGCCAGTTGTCACTTAAGAGGCGGGAAACCTTCTTGCCAGTTAGCACCCCCTTGGAATGCTCAAGGTTTCCTTCAATGCTCATCATTTTCATGATGCGCTGTGACAGCTCACTGTCTAAGCCTATGTCGGACAGCCGCTTTACAGACATACCTTGCCACCCTTAGCGGACATATCGGCAAACATCTGGATGATTGCCATACCAGTCCAGCGTTGCTGGAAGATATTGGCCTGTCTCATAGCCGGTCTCATCATCTATAGGATGACTATCCGCAAGAATGTCGGCCAAGATTTCGCGCTGCATTCCTTCGTCGTGCGGATCATCGAGGTCAGTCTCGCCATTCCAATGAGGGTCAAAGCCATCTCACGCAAACGTGTCCGCAGACCCTGCCAAATTTCCAACTCCGAAAGCTCTTGCTTGGATACGTGTGTGGCACCTGCTGATTTCAGCAATGCGTTTTTGAGGGTGGTTTCAAATTTGCTGTGGGTTTTGGTGTAACAAGTCGCTGCTTGCTTCTGAGTATCACCCAGAAACTCGGTCAGTTCTCTCTTACGAATGATCGCTCTCAGTTCTTCGGGAACTCGCCAACATACCGAAATTTTTCTGCAACGGTTTTCTGAGCGTACTTCTAAATGAGCCCAATATATCCGTTAGTGTACCGCAGTGTACAATGTGAGGAAACCCTAGGCATTGAAGAAATTGATAAATAAGCGACTTCTGAAAAGAAGTGGCTCCCCGGGCCGGATTGAATAACAAATCGAACCACTATCTATTATATATTAAATTCAATAACTTATTCGTATCTTTCATCTCACCGAATCACCGAAATGTAACCCAAATTGTAACCCACACTAACTTCGAGAATCAGTGCTATTGACGAGAGACAATAAATAGAACATAACAGGAACATATGCGAGCGGTAATTAAACGATGGAGAGCGCCATGAATGGAGTTTTGGAAAGCTACGACGCTGAGATTGACCTAGTGTTGACCTACCATAATGGAGACGTACGGGCGTCAATTGAAGCGCTTCTGAGAGATCGAGACTTTCTCGCGCGTGAAGTTGAGCTTTCTCACCTTGCACTCACCCATGGCCAACGTGCCAGATCTTTGATGAGGGCAGCGTGATGAAGGCTTTCCAAGTCGCCCTCCCTGAAGCTTACGCACTCAAATGCGCTCGTCGAGAAGTGCACCGAGATGCTGGCCGCCTTGGCGCCCGTCTCCCTCATCGCATGGCGCGTAAGTCCGGAATCGATTTTTGCGTGTTTAGCTTCCCCTCAGAACGACGCATGAGCGTTTTCATGAGCCGTCATGGAGGCAAGCCTTTTGGTGATGGCAACTGGGAACAAATTTTTGTTCGGTAGACTGAATGCCAAGGCCTCCGTCATATGAGAAAATAGACACATTTACGCGCATTGGCGATCTTGAGCCTTGGGCTGTTCTTTGTGGGCTGTGCACGCGCTGTGGACACGTAAGTAATGTGAGTACAAAAGAAGCGCTACGAAAGATCGGTAAGAACGAGCCGTTGCGCTCACACCAATGGAAACTCAGGTGCGGCTCCTGCACAGCGAAGGGTCAAAGCGAATTCGTAGTTTATCGAGCGCCGAGGTAAGAAATGTCAGGATACAATAACGACAAAGCCCACATATCGACGCCGGGCAAGCTTTTCGAGCATTGGTGTGTCGATTCTGAATGCAAGGCTTGGGGCACTTTCGGATATAAGACCAACCGCGCACAGTTCTGGTTTTGTCACGAGCATAAACAGCAAGGCGAAGATTTGCTTGCTGGACGCCTTTAAGTCGCGCCCTATTCTCTGCCTGACAGGAGAAGCGCATGTGCAATCTTTACAACATAACGACCACACACGAGGCCATGCGCCGTCTGTTTCCGAAGTTCGGGGATGTAACGAACCGCGTGGATCCAAGATTGGAGGTTTACCCGGACTATCCTGCGCCAGTGCTGCGTAATTTGACAGATGGTGAGAATGAGCTTGCACATCTTCGCTGGGGAATGCCTACGCCGCCTATGTACGTTAAGGGCGAAGCCGACAGCGGCGTGACAAACATACGCAACCTCACCTCTCCTCATTGGCGGCGCTGGCAGGGCGTTGAAAGCCGCTGTGTTGTGCCTGCCACTTCATTCTCAGAGTACGGGCAAGAACCCGACCCAAAGACAAAACGCAAACCGCTACATTAGTTCGCTCTCAATGAGGAAAAGCCGCTCTTTGCCTTCGCTGGCATTTGGACGACATGGAAAGGTGTCCGGAAGAAGAAGGAAGGCCCGGTTGATGTCGATATATTTGGCTTCCTGACCACTGAGCCTAACGCCGTTGTCAAGCCTGTCCACCCCAAGGCAATGCCAGTAATCCTGCGCACGACAGAGGAAATCGATACCTGGTTACGTGCGCCATGGGATGAAGCAAAGGAAATGCAGAAGCCATTGCCAGACGCGGATTTAATCGATCTCAAGCCCAATAAAGAAAATGGCGAAGATCAATCGAGTTTGTTCTAGGAGCTTTTTGGCATTTGGCGCGTTGTTGCCGTAAATACGGAGAAATGACATGCTCAGCCCAAAACAAAACGGACCATACCCTGATCGCGAAATTGACTGCCAAGAGGCTGTTTCTGAAGGAGTGGCCGAACTCCTCGAGCAAGCCACTTTGGAAGGGCGGTCTGAAAAAGAAGCAGACGCCGTGATTGATGGAACAAGCCTCCCCGGCGCAAGCAATCTGATTGAAGAAGCTGTTGAAGCGGGTTGGTCAGCAGATGAAGCGGCAGACGCGATAACAATTGTCTCTGAGAAAATTCGTAAAGGCGAGACTGGCGAAGATCCGATAGAATAGAAATCCTGTATCAAGTCTATTACAGCCTACGGAATGAAGTCGCTATTGGGCTGAGGCAGGAGGAACTTGATCCGATGTTGCCGGTGGCACAGAACGCTCACTGTTAGTTGGCACCTCCGGCTCTATTGCATTGCCAAAGATTTCCATTCCGATCCATACGAGTGCTGCTGCCGCAAGGCTGATCAAGAGCACAACAAGAACTGGCTTGCCTTCCCTGCCTTGCCTTGCATCAGTGGGGTTCACCTTTTTCATGAAACATTCCTCCTGCGCATAAAACCTGCGCAACAGTCCAACAGTTGGGCGCTGTAATAGTTCCATGCTATCGAAATGGGAGTGGTTTTTGACCTCGCAAGCCTTCCATTGACTTTTCATTCAAATAAGAACATATTAGGAACATTACAAAAGAAAGCGAATTGTACAACCTATGGCGATCAAGTTTACAAACACCCCCGTCCGTCCTGTAGAACCCAAAACAGGCAAAGCCAAAGGTTCAAAGAAAGCGGGCGGGAAATCGAACTCCGAGAACTCCGCAGTCGCTCATGATCCCGAAGGAAAGTAAGTTTAATGGCCAATCCGCGTCTGATCGTCGTTGCTGCCTTTGATAAAAATGATGACGGTGAACTGGTTCCCGCGTTCGATCCTATGTCTTTCGAGACGGAAGGCCGTGCGATGAAAGCTGCGACTAGCCTTGAAGGAAAGCATACGGGTGTTGTCGCATGGAGTCGCGAGGCAAATCCTGACATTGGGGAATATGGCCCTCCAGCCATTATTTTCCAATTTGGTGATATTCCAGACATGGAATAAGTGATCGCCTACCATCATTTGATGCCCAAAACCGGCCTTTGATTTTATTAATAAACCTGAAACGCTCCCGTCAACTGTATGCCTGTGGACATGTCCGCAAATCACCCTCCCCCCTTTATAAAGGGAGACTGACATGAACGGACCAAAGCACAATCGACGCTACCCCGATCGAGACATCGACTGTCAGGAAGAAATGGCGCTCAAAATCGTAGTAGCCTTATATGAAGCGGAAGCGGCTGGATGGACGCGATTAGAAGCGGCGGCTGCAATGGTAGAGGTTGCCATGGGCATTCACATCGGAGAGCGCGGCACAGCGCCAGATGAATAAACCGCCCCGGAGGGCGGTTGTGTTGTTTATGCGGCGCGCTGTTCGATCGCCTTCAATCTCTCAGCAAAAAATATGATCTTGTTCAGATCATAAAGTTGGCTGGCCGCGTCCTTCTCACCGAACCGATAGCAAGCCTTAAAGATGTTGCCGAGCGCGAAGGACATGCCTTTGTGTTCAATAAGGTCGTTAAGCTCGCTCGCGCCTTCGGGAAGCTCATAATAGCTGGTCGAACCGCCGTCCGATTTAATCGCGATATTGGATTGATGGCCGAGAGCACTTAAATGCTCGGGCTTCGGCATAGGCTGCTTCATAGAGGCTGGCTTATCTAACTCTCCACTAGCGATTCCGCGGTCAATTCTTGCATCTGACACCCTCAAAGATCCTCCGGCGGCGCTGGCGGCAGCATCCAATGAGTTGGTACTGGTGGCATTCCACCATCAAAGCGCTCGTCGAACCAGCCCTTTTCACCCACGGGCGCGCCATTAAGCCAATGATGGTGAGTGAATGCGCAGCCGGTTATGCGTCCAAAGTTCGTCCACAGATCGACCAGTGTCCCATCCTTAGGCGCTGTTTCCATTATTTTCCAGCTACTCACACTACCTCCCTCACCTTACGCTTTGGCTCCTCAAACTTCTCGGTAATAGGCCCATCGCTCAGCAAGGTGCGCAGCCCTGACAACTTATCTTCCACAAGCGGTCGGAAGCGCCTTGTAGCAAACGGCGGGTTTTCATAACCAAACTGCGGGCAAGTTCCGCGATCTACGCCCTTGAGGCGCACGCCGATGTAGGAGCCGTGAATATAATGCTCGAAAGGTCCAATCCACTCGATTTCGTAAATCTCGCCTTCCTTCACCTCTAGATACTGCTCAAAGCCGACGACTGAATCGATGCAGACCACTTTCTGGCCAACGTGGAATTGGTTCATGGGGCCTCCCCGAGCATTTCCAGAGCAGCGGTGTAGCGCGCTCGGTGTTCCTCATCGTCGCGATAGGTGTGTAGGTTGTCGCGCAGATCAGCGATCTTCACCGGACGTGCAATGGGATTAGAGCAGGCACGCTTCACGTAGACGAAATATTCTTCATCATCGCGTCGAGTGATCGCGTTCAGGGCCAGCACAATGTCGTCGTCAAAGCCAAACGAATAGACGTCGTTCAGAGAGGTGTTCGTGTGTTCGATCATGTCGTGCATAACTGCGAGGATCTGCGTTTCGAGCGTCTCCTGAACCATCATTACGCGCAGTGGATGCATAATGTAGGGATCGCCGTTGTCGCTCTTCTGGTCCATGTGCGCTGCTGCCGCTACTGCAATTGCTGTTTCAAGATTGCTCATTATAATCTCCTGCTGGCCTCGCCTCAATGCTTCGATACTCTACGGCAACGCCGTGCTGTTCAGCGCGTGATATTCCAATCTTCATTCCGGCGCTGATACCACGATCAGAGTAAACAACGCATTTCGTTGCCACGCGATACCAGGCAAGACCGGCCTCAATGCCTAACGACCGCTTATCTGGCTGCATATCGTCCAGCACTTGCGTATGCAGCAAATGGCTGGCAATCGGCGCTTCGCCTCGCCGAAGACTGTCTAGGAGGCAAGCTCGTGCATATGCGGTGTTGGCTTCGACGTCGTCGCTGTAAGGCGTTTCGATGATGACGAGGTCAGCAGGTTGCTTCACAGGCGCGAGATTGATTACCCACCCTGTGTCTTTCCACACGCCATCCTCATTTCTAATACTTAGTGCGATGCCGTTGTTATTGAATGTTATCCGCGTAGCTGGCTCTGCTATGGGCCGCCCTTCAACAGTCGCGCGTGCGGCTTTGTCTTCGGCTTCTTCAAGCATGTTTTCTCCTCGTGTTGTGGTGAAATGCCGCTTGGTGGGCGGCAGATGATCTTGTGTGAATGCTGTTCGCCGGCCTACACTGAGAAACAAAGAGGGAGGCCGATATGCAAATATTAGATGCCAAGTACGTTGGGAACTCAGCATCCATCACAGTGCAGTTCTCCGGCAAGAAGGTGGTCGTGGAATATGGCCCAATAGCTCCGCCATTAGACGGAAAAATGCATTCCCCATTCATCGATAATGTAGATCTGGCCATCAAAGAAATTTTGGCACAAACCAATCAACTTGAGACTGAAATTCGAGCGGCCGTTGTAGACTATCTAGCGTCCCAAAAGGGATGACGGTTAGGCTGCAACCCTTTGACTTTCCACATTGTCATTCGCGGCCCGATACTTCCCCGCGACCATCTCGGGCCGCAGAATATCGCGACCGACTTCGCCGAACTGCTTGCTGTAGGTAATGCGCTTAGCTGATCGACCGGACAGCCAGCCACCGCCAGCGGCATAAGCGTCGGGTGCCGCAAGTGTTTCATGCTGCTCGACATACATCAGAGTGCCTTTTCGAGCGTCGTCACTGTGTCTATGACCGATGTGCACATAGGCTTGTAGTGAGCGACCGAACATGCTGCGGAACATGCCAGCAATCGTACCCTCGATGTTCGCGACGCCTCGCTTATGACCGTGGTGATAGGCAAGCATCGTACTGCCCCACTCGAAGGCGTAATAGAGGCTGGGTGAATTATCGACAGTAATGCGCGGCTCATCTTCATACATAACGGCCAGCATTTCGCGCAGCCATGCGGATGAGGCCGGGTCGTGATTCCCCGAAGCCATCACAACATGAACCCGCTCATGCTTCTGCAAAAGCATATCGATGATGCGGCGAATAGTGCGGATCACAATGCGAATGACTTTTTGAAGTCTGCTATCCGCGTCCAGAACATGCTTGTGGGCCGGCGTTACGCTTTCAAGCGCATCGTGGTGCATAAGGTCGCCGAGCTGCGCCAGAATGGCCGTATGAGCGTCGGGCGCTTGCGCTACAGCCGCAGAGAACCAATCGAGCAATAGCTGCTCAGCAATCCGCAGATCGTAATCGGTGCCGGTCTCTTCGCGCCACGACATCATGCCGAAATGGTTGTCAGTGATCGTGAACTGATTCAGTAGATCCTCGCGACAACCCTTCGGTGTCGGCATAATCGAAACGCGGGGCAAATCTTCTTTAAGCGCTTCAACCATTGCCGTGATTGCAGCCCGCTGTTGGTCGGCATCCGCACGCTCCATTATGTGCTGCGTGACGATGCGCCCTTCGCTGTTAACGAGCGTCGTTTTGCCTTTGACCGCCAAACCGGCTGTTGCCTCATAGACAGGGCCCGCCTCTTTCGTCTGGCGAATATATGTGCCGTTAGGCGTCTCGGTTAGCGACTTGATTGCGTAACCGGGTAGCGTCTCTTTCGGACCCATCAGCCCGAGCTCAGCCGCCCGTTTGATGCTGTCGTGAAATGCAGACTTCTTAACCCCGCACGCGTGGGCGGCCTTCGTTATCGTGCCGTGCTGCTGATACGCAGCAACACGGCGGGCTAATTCTTGTTTTGAAAGGCGCGTGTTCGCCCGCTGTCTGCCGTTGGACATACAGTCTCCTCGTGTTGGTTTGGTTTGCAATTGCCCGTCAGGCGAGTTGCAGAGTCGGATTGGTTGTCCGACGCAAAGGATGGAAAGGGTCTCTAGACAACATATCAAGAGGCATTTTCAGATTTATCATTGTGGTGGTAGTGAAAGGGGCGTCAAGCATAAAAAAGAGCGGTCCGAAGACCGCTCTATTTGGGAGGAAGAATGCAAATTTACTTTGCCCAACGACCTTCATACTTAAACTCTGAAGCCTTTTCGAGAGCTTCCTTAGTGGTGTCCATCTTGGCCGACCACGTCTTGTCGTTTTCAGAGTAGAGAATTTCAATGTTTTGAGGTGCTACGACGACGTACCTTTCACCAACTCCAAGGAACCCACCGACAGAGACGATATAACCAGCAAGTGCGCCGTCCTGAATAACGAGATCTTGGATTTTACCGATTGTCTCATCGCTATCATTAACAATATCAAGATTGAGAATATTGTTAGTAATCACGTCTGTTGGCTTCGCAGTAACGAAGACTTCAGTTTGAGTTGTAGTAGCTGTCTGCGCATTGGCAAAGGACGCGAATGCAATAGTAGCGGCAGCGGCCAACAAAATACGACGCATTAATATTCTCCAATTTAATCAATGACATATGTGTCGCCAAACTAATGCATGGGCACCGATTTGGTTCCCAAAAAAATTTCAACCGTATCCGACGAATCCGTTGCCAATTAGAAAAAAAAGAGCGGTCTAAAGACCGCTCATAACTGCTTAATCAAAAAAATTGATCAAAGATCAACGGGCTTGCCGGATTCTTCTTCTTCCAGCGTCACCGCCACATCGGCGTTCGCAGAAAGACGGACCTGCTTATCGCTTTCAATATCTGCGACGAAGCCAATCTCGATATAATGGTGATGATCTTGATGTGACGCCGAATTATCGGACTTCTTAAGCTTGATACGGTTACCCTCTAAACGATCAACCGTTCCAATGTGAACGCCATCGGCACCAATGACTTCCATATTTTCGTGAATTCTATGCTGCATGATGAATCTCCCTGAACACCGATCAGTTCTAAAAGTTTACATAGCGCCAAAACGCGTTACGGCTATGACTTGCAGCGAAAGAATTATGATCGCGCCCGCGTCGTCTTTTGTTCAAACACACGATCCATTCGCTCGGTCAGCCCATCAATGCGGTTTGCAACGCTTTCGATGGCGCGCATGATCTGCGAGGTCTGCTCCTGCATCCCGGCCTTTGTGGCGAATGTTTCGGCAGCGCGGAGTTTATAATCTGAAAGTTCCTGCCGCGTCAGCGCGGCAAGCGCTGTGGCAGCTTCTGCTTTGGCGCCGCACTCCGAGCGCACAGTCTTGATGTGGCCTTCGATGTACTTCCAAAGGCCAAAAAGAAAGCCGAACAGCATCACGAAGAAGCCGACTACGCCCATTATCTCAGTGCCAGTCATTTATCTTTATCCATCATTTCATTCATTGCAGCATTCCTCAAGGCCGTACCCCGCACAGCTTTTCCATTTTCTCATTCTCGGCCAGTATCTGGCGCTTGGTTTCTGACGTGTCGTCGTGATTGGCGTAGATCGCCCGCGCCACGTCACAGTAATTACCGCTTGTCGCGCATCCACTTAGCAAGCCGAGCGTCAACAGCGCTGTCATCAAGACGGCTGACTTCATTTTCTATCTTCCGTGCTTTGGTTGCGGATTGCGCGTCGCGTGCAGTCTGCGCTGTTTTGCTGTCAGACCGGCCTTTGAGGTACGCGCTGACAATGACGGCCAGCGCCGCAGCGATTGCCACGGCGTAGCCTGTCAGATTGGAGCGCAAGGCTAGGAGGAAGGTCATGTCTGCTCTCCTGTAAGAAGCCCCGTAAGAAGCAAGGACTTCTCACCGTCGCGTTTGCGGCGGATCAGATATCCGTCGCGGGTTTCGGTGATACCTTGGGCGAGAGTTAGGCGAGCATCCGTCCAGCTTTGAACCCTGCCTCCGATCGTGACTTCAGCGGTGTGCGCATCCGTGTCGTAATCAATTACGATTCTCACGCCGCCACCCTCTTCAGTTCCAGCCTGCCTGTATGCCACAGCCAGAAGCCGCCACCCAAGGCCACAACGATCAAAGCAACCGTCAGGAAAGCCCAAGGGTTCGAAACCGCACCAATGAGGCCGGTCGCAAACGTACCACCACCAGCCGCGACGATGGTCTGTACCGTCTTATCCTTGAGCAGAGGCACATCGTCAGGCTTGGCATCTTCAACAGCCACCGCTTTCATTTCCCGCGCTGCAGTCAAGCTGTCTAGGAAGTTGCGATAATAGCCGGCGATAAGCGTAGCTTTGTCGGTGCCGTTAACAATAGCACGCGCGCCCTCCGGATCGGCTTTCCCTTCGCCGAAATAATCCGCGAGCTTACGGCCGGTGAACTTGCCCAGCACCATGCCTTCAAAGAGGATTCGGATAGCAGTAGCGAGCTCAAGCGCCTTCTCAGGTGCACCTGCAATGCCGAACTTTTTGTAATTGTCCTCGCCAGTAATCTGAGGCAGCCCTCGCCCGCGATAAAGCCAACCATCGTTTGCACTATCGTTGCCCATTCGGCCGCCATAAACCTTATTGGCAAGCGCCTGCGGCTTACGGACATATGGCTTGGCACTGGCTACGGTTGGGAATCTCGTTGGCCACGTCTTGCGAATTTGCGACGCAGTGGTGTAATTCAAGTTTTCAACAACAGGCTGCATCTTGCCGCCAGTCTCGTGGAAGACAGTCGCAAGGATGTAAGCGATATACTCGTCTGGCAGATTTCGGCGCTCGGCTTCGGCCAAGATAGCAGATGTTCCATCAACTTGAGCCTGGCTCAAACGGCCGCCAAAAGGCGCGCGCCTCGCATACGCGAAGAACGTTGTTTTGTTCATTTGATTGTCCTTGAGTACCGTTGATCGAAAGCAGCGAGCGCGTACCGATCACAGGATGTTCATAGTGTTAGGAGAGTTGACAAGCGCATCAGGAACTACCGATGGTTAACAGCGTTAGTTTGAAAGGTGGGCACTTAACCAAGAACGGATAGTTGCCATGCACAAAATTACAGCAGTCGCCGCAGCATTTATGTCGGCTGTCGCTTTTACTGCGCCCGCGCAAGCACAAAGCATCGAAATTGGTCCCAACGGAATACAAGTCGTTCCGGAAGGTAATCGTAGAATAGAGCGTGAGCGCCAATCAGATCGGGGTGAGATAAGTGAACGCCGAGCAACGAGGATAGCGCGCGATGAAGGAATGGACGAGATTGAAAGTGTTTCGCGACGCCGAAACGCTTATGTTATCCGCGGTATCGATCGTCGCGATAATGATATGCGTGTTGTAATTGATCGGCGCACCGGAGAAGTTTTAGAAGTGCGTTGATTTTGAGTAATGACCTGGCTTTAGAGTTCTTTTTTCGCGACCCTCATCCGTTGTGTTTTTATAATTCTGTGAGATGATAAATGAGAGCGGTTGAAGCCCCCGCTTCACGAACGCTCAGCCCCGGTTAAGCCCCCGCTGCCGGGGTTTTTATTTTTCATGGATCAAATTCAAAAGACTGACGTTAATAGTTCATTAGGAACTTAGGAGAACATTATGTCAGCAGAATTTTGGGCTTCACTCGCAACGGTCAGTATTTTCGTCGTCATCTTTGGCGCTTTGATGTGGCGGTGCAGAGGCTCCACAGTTTCTCGCGGAGAGTGGTCTCACTAGATAAAGTGAAGTCTGGGACAAGCCATATACTGCGCCAGATGGGATTATTTTTTCTAAGCGTGTGAACCTTTTTCTGATCACGTAGTTTATCCGGCGAAGAGGATAAATGATGGGTATGTTCATCACAACAATTTCGACCGCATGGCTTGTTCTGATCGCATACACCGCTTGGGCAGAGCGTAACGAATGATTGCAACCCTCTTTAAAGATTACCGGATTTCAAAGAGGCATACATGCATTACCCATACCTTATAAGCGCAGACAGTTTTACGTTTACTGGTATTATAGTCGCAATTGTGGTGCTTGCATTGATCGGCTTTACGGCAAAGGGCAGTATTTAGGCTTCGTTTCACCCGGAAATCCGTCTCAATCACCGAGTTTTTCTTTTTGTTTCTCTAACGTTGTGACATGATCTGTAAGCGCAGGTGAGGTGTGACCATCAAGCTAGCGCGGCCCCGGTACGCACCCCCGTGCTGCCGGGGTTTTTCTTTTTATTCAACCCAAGAACCTTTTGCAGATATTCGCGTTACCGCGGTGGGAGGAATTAACATGGGTTGGTACATCGTAGTTACAACCACCGTATTATTGGCTCTGATAGCTTTCATGATTTGGAGGGAGCGCAATCGTAACTGAAAATTCTCCGCACAGAACACCGCCTCAAGGGGACATTGCAGTTAAAGTTGCGGATTTGAAATTCTCGACATACTCTCCCGCCCGGACAGGCAGGGGAAAGTCTATGAAGCATTTACTTATTGGTGCGCTCATCGCTGGCGCATGGGCAAACAGCGCTGTCGCCGAGACGTTTGACTGGTCGGGCATTTATGGCGGTGTGAGCATCGGGGCGCGATGGTCTGAACAAGACTACAGACCGCCGTTTAAGTGGTTTGATACCGAAAGCTCAAAAGGTTCTGGGTTAACAGGTGGCGGGTTTGTCGGTTACAACTTTACCGCTGGGAACTGGGTTTTCGGTCCCGAAGTGTCCGCTATGTTTTCAGATACTGAAGGCAGGGGCGAAAAGATCATCATCAATGGCTGTGACTGTTTTATACAAAAGACGCTTCGAACTTCCGCCACAGCGTCGGTCAACGGTCGCGTCGGCTATGCCTTCGGCAATTTGCTGCCGTATGTAACAGCTGGGTATTCGCGCAGTTGGTACAAATCTGACGCTGATCGACATGGTTTAAACCAGACTGAGTGGGCGGCGTCTTTTGAGCGTAACGGTTGGAATATTGGCGCGGGAACTGATTGGTCTTTGACCAAGCATATCTTCGCCCGTGCCGAATACCGATACCACGACCTTAGTCGCGGAGCAGATCAGTACGATTGGAAAGTCAAATACCGTCAACACGCGGCCACGTTAGGCATTGCTTACAAGTTCTGATGGATCAGCCAGCAATTCAGCGGCTCGCGCCTCTCCGAATAGATTTGTTGCCGTAGTTTCCAGAAGCGGCCAAAGCTCATGATCAGAGCGAAATGTCGTGGCGTTGTTGAAAATCTGGACCGTGCGAACAGTCTGCGTTTCCATAGCGTTTTTAACCGCAATCGCCTCATCTTCTGTCATGCGCTCCCATAGAGTGACGGCAGGTATAACCGTAACGATTGGTTCCGGTTCCGCCTCGTGTAAAACGACATCTTCTCCATCCCATCGGCGATAACCCGCATAGTTTGTCAATCGGAACGGAATATTCACCCCTTTTACTTATCCAATATTAACCCCCTGATTACGGATTAGCACTTGGCCTGCCCGACGCTGGCCGGGGTTGCAAAGGGTAGGCCAAGTGCGGGTAATTAGC